>Ga0209027_1000211_pt1 | contig 18932 bp, 16 predicted proteins | sample GraSoi013_1_20cm_3_FD_185821 | JGI IMG/M metagenome (GOLD analysis project Ga0209027, IMG submission 185821) | Grasslands soil microbial communities from the Angelo Coastal Reserve, California, USA - Sample 09_27_2013_1_20cm (SPAdes) (version 2) | ecosystem: Environmental > Terrestrial > Soil >...
CCGCAACTCATGCCGGCGCCGCCCGCCGCGCCCATCATCCACCGGCCTCTTCGGCAACTGCTCGCGGCAGTCGCCTCGGCGGCAGCCACAGCCAGGATCCCGACGTTGCGAAGCGGAATCTCATGGCCATCCCAGGTCACCGCCTTGTCTGACGATACCCATCGATGAGCCGGCGTGACCTTCGCCGGCTGCGTGTGCATCGGAGACGTGTCCCGTCAGCGTGCTGTCTTTGGGAATCGACGTTCCGTCCTCGGTCGTCGCGTTTTCAGTCGTCCGCGCGCTGACCGGGATCCCCGGGGTTTGGTGCGCGGGGAATCCACGGGTTTGATGAGGACGGTATTCACCCATGAGCCACTCGCCAGGCTCGCGCTGGTGCCATCGGCGCGTGCTGCGCAGGGTGTGCTGCCTTGCGTGTTGGTGCCCGAGCGGCCGCCACCGGTGCCTGGCCGGAGGCCTGGGCACCGGCTTCGGATTGGGCCCAGGCCGCACCGGCAAACAGCGCAGCCGCAACCGCCAGACAGAGTCGTTCCGGAACGTGTCGCGTCGGCGTTGCCATGATCGCCTCGGTCGTCGGGCTCGGATGCCTTCGAAGCGTGGGTATCCCTTGGGGGTCATCAATTGCTGGTGGCCCGCGACCAGGTGAAGGCGATATGTTCGTTCCACGTGGAACACAGCAGACCGATCGACCTCCTCACATACGCCGCTCGTCGCACGCCCCAGAGCGGTCCGAGCTGGAGGCGCGTTGCGGCCGGTGATCGCGAGCTCGCACTTAACGGGGTGCACCATCGCGCTGGAAGTCACCCGGAAAGCGCTGCGCGACCTGCTGGCGCTGCAAGCGAAGCTCGTCCTGGTCGAGAACATCCAGAAGGCCGTGACGGATTATTGCGACGTGCCCCTGGCGGACCCGCTGCCCACGCGCCGGAGGCACTTGGTTGCGCGCCCATGGGAGCTCGCCATGGCGCTCGCCAAAGAGCTCACCCACCTGGTTTGCCCGGGATTGGCCATGCCCTCGGCAGCCGCGATCACTCCATCCGGAGGCAGACTGACGCGCGGGTCAAAGAGTTTCGGAGCCAAGGCGACAGGCGTTCCACGTGGAACCGGGGGCGAGCCAATGCTCGCCGCTCGGAGCTGTTCTCGGCCTTGGGAGCATGAGGCGCACAAGTCGAGCGACCGGAGTCACCGACGCTGCATCAAGCATTCGGACCTCACCTCGAGCACGCGGTAGCCTGTTCAATGACGAATTGACCTATATACGCAACAGTAAGCCCTTAAAACAGGTAGATAGGATCACTTGAGAGTCATTAGATGCTTCCTGGCACGGGCCGATTACAGGGCCCGGGCTTTGAGCGCAGGTGCACGTCCGTACGGATGCGTAGCCGGCGTGCCCGCGACCCACCTCGGCCCTCGGCAGGTCCCGCGGCCGATGGAGACTCATGACGCTCGCTGAGCTCACCGTGACCCAGTTGCGCTGTATCGAGCAGGCACAGCTGGAAATCCCACCTGGGCTCACGCTCATCTGCGGAGGCAATGGCTCGGGTAAGACTTCGCTCCTCGAGGCGATCTTTCTGCTAGGCCGCGGCAGGTCGTTCCGCACAAGAAACAGTGAGCGCCTGATTCAGTGCGGACAGGATCACCTGAGAGTCACTGGACGCGTTATGAGCCCCTCAGGGCAGGCACAGGGCCTGGGCTTCGAAGTCACGCGGGACGGCACGTCCGCGCGGATTGCGGGCAGGACGACACAGTCACTTGCCGAGCTCTCGCACGCCTTCCCGGTCCAGGTCATCGAGCCCGGGGTGCACAGGCTCGTCGAGGAGGGCGGGTACCGCCGGCGCCGGTGGATGGACTGGGCGGTGTTCCACGTGGAACGTCACTTCGTCGATACCTGGGTCCGGTACACGCGGACCCTCAAGCAACGCAATGCTGCGCTAAAGGCCCACTCAGATGCGGGCGCCTGGGATCCAGAGCTGGCCCGCCTCGGTGAAGTCATCGCTGAATTCCGGGGCCAGTTCCTGACTGAGCTTCAGCCTTATTGGCAGGAGGCCGTCGCGGCGTTGAGCGGACTGGACGTGGAGCTGCATTACATGCGGGGCTGGAATCACGACCAGACGCTCCTCGAGGCGCTCGTCACCTGCCGAGTCCGAGATGAGGCTCGGGGCCTCACGCACGCTGGTCCGCACCGTGCCGACGTTGCCGTTCGGCTCCACGGTCGGCCGGCACGAGAGGTTGTTTCACGGGGGCAGCAAAAACTCGTCGCAGCGGCCATGATCGTGGCACAGCTGAGGCTTCTCCAGGAGGCGACGCAGACGACCCCGACCTTGCTCCTGGATGACCCTGCCGCAGAGCTCGATGGTGAGCGCCTGCAGCGATTCATCGAGCAGGTGCTGAGGTTGCGATGTCAGCTCTTTGTGACATCGTTGCACGCCGAATCGCGGCTGTTCGGGACCCCGGAACGCTCGTTCCGCGTGGAACACGGGAGGGTGCAACCGGTATAATGTCGTGTCACAAAACCGGGTTCCTTCATGGCCGCAGACGACGTCTACGATTCCAGTAAAATCAAAGTCTTAAAAGGTCTTGATGCGGTGCGGAAACGCCCCGGAATGTACATCGGGGATACCGATGACGGGACGGGGCTGCACCACATGGTGTTCGAGGTCGTCGACAACTCGATCGACGAGTCCCTGGCCGGCCACTGCGACCGCATCGTGGTCACCATCCATGCCGATGAATCGGTGACCGTCTCGGATAACGGGCGCGGCATCCCTGTGGATATCCACCCCGAGGAGGGGCGCTCGGCGGCCGAAGTCATCATGACGGTGCTGCATTCGGGCGGGAAGTTCGATGACAGCTCCTACAAGGTGTCCGGGGGCCTGCACGGCGTGGGCGTGTCGGTGACCAACGCGCTGTCGGACTACCTGCAGCTGAGCATCTCCCGCGACGGCAAGCTGCACCGCCAGGAGTATCACCTTGGCGTGCCAGCCGCGCCGCTCGCCGTCGTTGGCGAGACGCACGATCGCGGGACGGTGATCCGCTTCAAACCGAGCGCGCAGATCTTCACCAATATCCAGTTCAACTACGACATTCTGGCGAAGCGCCTGCGCGAGCTGTCATTCCTGAACTCGGGCGTGCGCATCGAGCTCATCGACGAGCGCGAGAACAAATCCGATGTGTTTGCACACGCCGGCGGGCTGCAGGCGTTCGTGAAGTATCTGAATCGCACCCGCACTCCCATCCACGAGTCGGTGTTCTGGTTTCGCACCCAGGACGGCCCGATGTCGGTCGAAGTGGCGTTGCAGTGGAACGACTCCTACCAGGAGAGCATGTTCTGCTACACCAACAACATTCCGCAGAAGGACGGCGGCACGCATCTGGCCGGCTTTCGCAGTGCGCTGACGCGCACTCTCAATGACTACGTCGAGAAGGAATTGTCCGGCAAGAAGGACAAGGTGCCGATGACCGGCGACGACGCGCGCGAAGGCCTCACCGCGATTCTGTCGGTGAAGCTGCCGGATCCCAAGTTCTCCTCGCAGACCAAGGACAAGTTGGTTTCCTCCGAGGTCAAAGGCGTGGTGGAGAACGCCGTCGGCACGAAGCTGCAGGAATTCCTGCTCGAGCATCCGCAGGAAGCGCGTTTGATCGTCGCCAAGATGGTCGAGGCGGCGCGCGCGCGCGAGGCGGCGCGCAAGGCGCGCGAAATGACCCGCCGCAAGGGCGCGCTGGACGTCGCGGGCCTGCCCGGCAAGCTCGCCGACTGTCAGGAGAAGGATCCCGCGCTGTCGGAGATCTTCATCGTCGAGGGCGACTCCGCCGGCGGTTCCGCCAAACAGGGGCGGGATCGGCGCACGCAGGCGATCCTGCCGCTCAAAGGCAAGATCCTGAATGTTGAACGAGCGCGCTTCGACAAGATGCTGTCGTCGGCCGAGGTCGGCACGCTGATCACGGCGTTGGGTTGTGGGATCGGGCGCGACGACTTCGATATCGAGAAGCTGCGCTACCACCGTATCTGCTTGATGACTGATGCCGACGTTGACGGAAGCCACATACGCACTTTGCTGCTGACATTCTTTTATCGGCAGATGCCCGAGCTCATCGAGCGCGGCCACATCTACATCGCGCAGCCGCCGCTCTACAAAATCAAGCGCGGCAAGCAGGAGTCCTACGTCAAGGACGACAACGAGCTGAACCAGGTGCTGCTGAATGCGGCCCTGGAGAGCGCCGGCCTGCACGTCAACGGCGAAGCGCCACCGCTGTCGGGTTCGGCGCTCGAACTCCTGGCGCGCAAGTACATGGAGGTACAGGCGATCATCAAACGCTGGTCGCGGCGCTACGACGACCGGCTGCTCGAGCAGCTGATCTACATGCCGGAAGTGACGCTGGGGAGCTTCGATCGAGCCGAGTGGCTGCGTGGCTGGGCGCACGACCTCAATCAGCGGCTCAATGCGCTCGCCGACGGCACGCGTACCTATCGCGTCGAAGTGCGCGCCGCGGGCGACAGCCAGGCGGCTCGAGTCATCGTGCACAAGACCGAGCATGGCACCCCGAGCCGCAAGTACCTGCCGCGGGAATTCTTCGAGTCCGCCGAGTACCAGCGCATCGCGGATCTGGCGCGCACCCTGGCCGGGCTCATCGGCGAGGGTGCGTACGTCACCCGTGGCAGCGATCGGCAGGACGTCGGCTCCTTCAAGGAAGGGATGAAGTGGCTGTTCGACCAGGCTCGCAAGGGTCAGACCATCCAGCGCTACAAGGGCCTGGGAGAGATGAACCCGGAGCAGCTGTGGGAGACGACCATCAATCCGGAGACACGACGGCTCATGCAGGTGAAGATCGAGGACGCGGTGGCCGCCGACGATATCTTCACGACCCTCATGGGTGATCAGGTCGAGCCGCGCCGCGAGTTCATCGAGAAGAACGCTCTGTCGGTCACCAACCTCGACATCTGACGCCATCCGGACATCAGCTTGCCCAGATTGACTCGCATGAGAGACACTAAAAGCGATTCTAGCGAGCATTGGCACTTTAGTACGATCAATTCAGGCATGGCCTCGCTGTATTAGCCCCTATTCGACGGGCTCGAGGCTGCGCACGGTGGCCTCGACCCACGCCTGGATCTGCTCGTTGAGCTCACGCGGCTGGCGACCGGTGGTCACGACCGGAGCACCGATGACCACGCGCACGGTCCCCGGCTTCTTCATCACGCCGCGGCGCGGCCAATAGAACCCGGCGTTGTGTGCCACCGGCACGATGAACCTGCCGGTCTCGATGGCGAGCAACGTGCCGCTCACGCCGTAGCGGCGTGTCTCGCCTGCAGCCATGCGCGTGCCCTCGGGGAAGAGCATGATCCAGTCGCCCTCGTCGAGGCGCTGCTTGCCCTGCTCGATGACCTGAGCCACCGCGGAGTGCCCGGCCTTGCGATCGATGGCGATCGCGTGCATCTGGCGCACCGCGAGTCCCACCATGGGGATCCACAGCAGCTCGCGCTTGAGCACCCAGACCTGGCGCGGGAACAGCACCATCATGGCCATGGTTTCCCACGAGGAGGAATGCTTCCACAGGGCCACGTGGCAGCCCGCCGGGAGCGGCGCGCCCTCGACGCGGTAGTCGAGCCCGCAGCTCCACTTCAGCACCCACAGCACGCTGGCGGCGTAAGCGCGCGCGAGCGCGAAGCGCCGCGCAAAGGGCAGGAACAGGCAGATGATCGCGAACGGGATGGCGTAGAGAAAGGTCCACAGGAACAGGAAGCCGGTGAAGAACAGCGAGCCGATGAGCTGCACGAGCGGCCCGCGCACGCGGCTGCCGGCGCTGGGCGGCGCGCCGCTCAACCCGGCAGTCGCGACAGGTCCGCGACCCCCGCGAACAGCCCCCGCAGCTGGGCGAGCAGACTCAGGCGATTCGCGCGCAGCTGCGGATTCTCGTCCATGACCATCACCTGATCGAAGAACGCGTCGACCGCCGGACGCAGCTGCGCGAGGCGCCCGAGCGCGCCGGCGTACTCGTGCTGCGCGGTGGCGGCGGCGACCGCATCGCGCAGCGCGCGCATGGAATCGAACAGCCGCACCTCCGCGCTCTCGCGCAGGAGCCGCACGTCGACCTCGGGCGGCGGAGTCATGTTGGCCTTGCGCAGGATGTTGGCGATGCGCTTGTTGGCGGCGGTGAGGCTGGCGGACTCGGGCAGCTCGAGGAAGGTACTGAGCGCCTTGAGGCGCGCATCGAAGTCCAGCGGAGAGGCGGGGCGCGCCGCCAGCACCGCATCGAACATCTCGGTGGTCACGGCGGCCTGGCCCGGCAGGGGCGATGCGCCCGCGTTGTCCAGGTAGTAGGCGCGCAGGCGCTCCATGAGGAAGTCGTAGATGTCGCCGGCGGTCGGGTCTGCGGGCGCGGTCTGGGCACAGTGGGTGGCCGGGGTAGTTGGCGTGGCGGTGGCGCGGCGGCGCTCGATGTCGGCGCGCACGCCCGAGAGCGCCTGGTCGATGTAGCGCCTGAGATCCAGGTCGAGTGCCTTCTCGATCAGGATGCGTTGCACGCCCAGGGCCGCGCGCCGCAACCCGAACGGATCCTTGGTCCCCGTCGGCTTCTCCCCGACGGCGAAGATGCCGGCGAGGGTGTCGAGCTTGTCGGCGATGGCGAGCGCGAGGCCCGCGCGCGTGGCGGGCAGCTGATCGCCGGCCGCCCGCGGCAGGTAGTGCTCGCGGATCGCCGCGGCCACCTCGTGCGGCTCACCGTCCGCCTGCGCGTAGTAGGTACCCATGATGCCCTGCAGCTCGGGAAACTCGCCCACCATGGCGGTGAGCAGATCGCACTTGCACAACTGCGCGGCGCGCACCGCGTGCTCGGGTGAGCCGCCCGCCGCCACGGCGATCTGCGCGGCGAGCGCGCCCACGCGGCGTGTCTTGTCGCCCAGGGATCCGAGCTTCGCCTGGAAGGTCACGGCATCGAGCCCCGCGCGGCGCGCGGCGAGCGGCTGCCTGCGGTCCTGCTCCCAGAAAAAGGCGGCGTCCGCGAGGCGCGGCCGCACCACGCGCTCGTTGCCGGCGCGCACCGTGGCCGGCTCGCGGCTCTCGATGTTGCTCACGGCGATGAAGGCCGGCAGCAGCCGGCCGTGCGCATCCTCCACCGGGAAGTAACGCTGGTGGTCCTCGAGAGTGCAGATCAGCACTTCGCGCGGCAGTGACAGGAAGCGCTCCTCGAAGCGCCCGGTGAGCGCCACCGGCCACTCCACCAGCGCGGTCACTTCCTCGAGCAGCGCCTCGCTGATCAGCGCACGCCCGTGCGCCTCGGCTGCCGCCGCCGTGACCTCAGCGCGGATGCGCTCGCGCCGCGCCGCGAAGTCGGCCAGTACGTGTCCGCGCTCGCGCAGCGTGCGCTCGTAGGATCCGGGGCTCGCGATGCGGATCGGCCTCGGGGCGTGGAAGCGATGGCCACGGGTGAGGGCGCCCGCGGGAGTGTCGAGCAGCGTCGCGGGCACCAGCTCGCGGCCGTACAACATCACCACCCAGTGCACCGGGCGCACGAACAGGGCGTTGCCGGCCCCCCAGTGCATGCGGCGCGGGATCGGCAGCGCATCGAGCGCGGCCTGGATGAGCCCGGGGAGCAACGCCACCGCGCGCTCGCCGGCGCGGCTACCCAGGAAGAACAGGAACGTCCCCTTGCCCTCATCCAGGCGCTGCAGCGCCTCGACGCGCGTGCCGCAACTCTCGGCGAAGGCGAGCGCGGCCCGCGTCGGCCCGCCTGCCGCGTCGAACGCCGCGTTCAGCGGCGGTCCGCGGCGCTTCAAGTGCTGCTCGGGCTGCTGCGCGGCGAGGCGCTTCACCCACACGGCGAGCCGCCGCGGGGTGGCAAAGCCGACGAGCTCCCCGTGCGCCAGATCCGCCTTGTCGAGCCCCGCGGCGAGTTGGGTGACGAGCGCCTGCTGCAGGGCGAACAGGGCCCGGGGCGGCAGCTCCTCGGTGCCGATCTCGAGGAGGAAATCGCGCCGCTCGGCCTTCATGCCGCGGCTCCGGCCGCGGCCGTCGGCACGCTCTTCAGCAGCGGGAAACCGAGCGCGGCGCGGCTCTCCAGATACGCCTTCGCCACCGCGCTCGCGAGGGTGCGCACGCGCAGGATGTAGCGCTGGCGCTCGGTCACGGAAATCGCGCGCCGCGCATCCAAGAGATTGAACGTGTGCGAGGCCTTGAGCACCTGCTCGTACGCAGGCAGCGCGAGCCCGGCCGCGAGCAGCCCCTGACAGGCCCGCTCGTGATCCTCGAAATGCTTCAGCAACATCGGCACGTCGGCGTGCTCGAAGTTGTAGGCGGACTGCTCGACCTCGTTCTGATGGAACACGTCCCCGTAGGTCACGCGCCCGTAAGCCCCCTCGCTCCACAGGATGTCGTAGATGCTCTCGACACCCTGCAGGTACATCGCGAGGCGCTCGAGTCCGTAGGTGATCTCGCCGGTCACGGGGCGGCAGTCGAGGCCGCCGACCTGCTGGAAGTAAGTGAACTGCGTGATCTCCATGCCGTTCAGCCACACCTCCCACCCCAGGCCCCAGGCCCCGAGCGTGGGCGACTCCCAGTTGTCCTCGACGAAGCGCACGTCGTGCACCAGCGGGTCCAGCCCCAGCTCGGCAAGGCTCCCCAGGTACAGATCCAGGATCGGCAGCGGCGAGGGCTTGATCACCACCTGGTACTGGTAGTAGTGCTGCAGGCGGAAGGGATTCTCGCCGTAGCGCCCGTCGGTCGGCCGGCGCGAGGGCTGCACATACGCGGCGCGCCACGGCTCCGGTCCCACCGCGCGCAGGAAGGTCGCGGTGTGAAACGTGCCGGCGCCGACCTCCATGTCATACGGCTGCAGGATGACGCACCCAGCTTCCGACCAGTAGCGCTGCAGGGTGAAGATCAGCTCCTGGAACGTGCGCGGCGCGCGGCCGATTTTCATGGAGGCACTTTCTGACCCCAAAGAGCGCGCGAGTATACGGCGCGCACCGCGCTCGGTCCGCCCCCGCGCAGCGCTGCGCCCCGAGCCCGCCGCCGGCACCGGGACGGCTGACCTCGCACCAAGAACGCGCGTGCGTACCGCTGCCATCCGGGAAAATCCGCACCGCCGCTGCCCGTCGCACGTGAATGGTGCAATAATCGCGGCGCTTCGCACCAACATGGTGCAAACGGCGCGTAGTTTGCCGGCTAACTACTTGATTTGCTGTGGCCGCGGGCTGGCACAGACCCTGCAAGACCAGCCCACTCCGCCAGCCTCGCACATCGGCCCACCTCGGCGAGCGAGCTCTACCCCTTATTCCGGAGGCGATATGACACCCAGTGACGTCATGAAGCTCATAAAAGAAAAACAGGCGAAGTTCGCAGACCTGCGCTTCACCGACACGCGCGGCAAGGAGCAGCACGTGACCATTCCGGCGCGGCTCGTGGACGAGGAGTTCTTCCACGAAGGCAAGATGTTCGACGGCTCCTCCATCGCCGGATGGAAGGGCATCAACGAGTCGGACATGATCCTGATGCCCGACGCCAACACCGCAGTCATCGATCCGTTCTTCGAGGAGACGACGGTCGACATCCGCTGCGACGTGATCGAGCCGACCACCATGCAGGGCTACGAGCGCGACCCGCGCTCGCTCGCCAGGCGCGCGGAGGCCTATCTCAAGTCCACCGGCATCGCCGACAGCGCACTCTTCGGGCCGGAGAACGAGTTCTTCATTTTCGATTCCGTGCGCTTCGGCAACGAGATGCACGGCTGCTTCTATTCGATCGACTCGGTGGAGGGTGCGTGGAACTCGCCCAAGGAATATCAGGATGGCAACCGCGGTCATCGCCCCGGGATCAAGGGCGGCTACTTCCCGGTGCCGCCGGTGGACGCCTACCAGGACATCCGCTCGGCGATGTGTCTCGCCTGTGAGGAGATGGGGCTCAAGGTCGAGGTGCATCACCACGAAGTCGCCACCGCCGGCCAGGCCGAGATCGGCATCGGCGCGGGCACCCTGGTGCAGAAGGCCGACCAGGTGCAGATCCTCAAGTACGCCTTGCAGAACGTGGCGCACGGCTACGGCAAGACCGTGACCTTCATGCCCAAGCCCCTGGTGGGCGACAACGGCAGCGGCATGCACGTGCACCAGTCGCTGCAGAAGGAGGGCAAGGCGCTGTTCGCCGGCGACCGGTACGGGGGACTTTCGGATCTGGCGCTCTACTACATCGGCGGCATCATCAAGCACGCCCGGGCGCTGAACGCCTTCACCAACGCCGGCACCAACAGCTACAAGCGCCTGGTGCCCGGCTTCGAGGCGCCGGTACTGCTCGCCTACTCGGCGCGCAACCGCTCCGCCTCGATCCGCATTCCGTGGGTGTCCAACCCCAAGGCGCGGCGCATCGAGGTGCGCTTCCCGGACGCGAGCGCCAACCCCTACTTCGCCTTCACCGCGATGATGATGGCCGGGCTCGACGGCATCCAGAACAAGATCCATCCCGGGGACCCGGCCGACAAGGATCTCTACGACCTCGAGCCCGAGGAGGCGAAGCAGATTCCCACCGTGTGCCACTCGCTCGACATGGCGCTCGAGCACCTGGACCGCGATCGGGAGTTCCTCACCCGCGGCGGCGTGTTCACCAACGACGTCATCGATGCGTACACGAGCCTCAAGCTGCAGGAGGTCACGAGGTTCCGCATGTCGACGCACCCGGTGGAGCTGGAGCTGTACTACAGCTGCTGATGGCGTGATGAGGCGACAGCATTCCTCGCTCGCGAGCCGCGCGTCCGGCTGTGGCGGGCGTGCCGGCGCGCAGGGGAAAGGGGCGCCGGTGGCGGCGTTCGCTCGATGCTGCGACCTGCTTTTGTCGCCGGCGCCGCCGCAGGCTATGCTGCCCTGTCATGCGCAGGCGTCTCTTTACCTTAATGTCGCTCGTGTGCTCGCTGGCGCTGGCCGCCACGGTGTACAAGTGGGTCGACGAGAAAGGCGTGGTTCACTACAGCGACCAGCCGCATCCGAACGCGCAGCAAGTGAGCGTGCCGGGGGCGCAGACCTACAAGGCGGGCGATATGCCCGCCGCGCCCGGCGGACCGGCAGTGCCGCCCGCCGCGGCGCAGCCCCCGCCGTACCGGGGCTGTGCGATCGCGCAGCCGACGGACGAGGAGACCTTCACCAACGCCGACTCGCTCAGCATCATCGTGCGCACCGATCCGGCCCTGCGGCCCGGAGACCAGATCTTCCTCATGCTCGACGGGCAGCCGCTCAACGGCGGTGTGGCCACGGGGAGCCAGTTCACGCTCACCCCGGTGGACCGCGGCACGCACACCCTGCAGGCGGTGGTGCGCGACAGCGCCGGCGGGCTCATGTGCCAGACACCGGGCGTGACCTACAACGTGCACCAGCCCTCGATTCTGAGTCCGGCCAACCCCCTGCATCACTGAGCCGCGCACCCGCGGTGGCCGCGGCGCCCTGGGCGGCTGGTGCGCGCCATGGCCGTTGAGCGCGCCAGCCCGTCGGCGCTCGCGCACTTCGATCCGGCGGATCTGCTCGATGCGCTGTCCACGGGCATCGTCATGCTCGACGCGCAGCTGTGTCCGGTCTACGCCAACGTCGCCGCCCAGGACCTGCTCGCGATCAGCCTCAAGACCGCGCGCGGCCGCCCGTTCGCCGATTTCCTCGACGACGCGGAGGGACTGTGCCGCATCCTCAAGCGCGCGTTGCAAACCGGCGAAGGCATCGCCGACCGTGAGCTCGCCGTGCGCCCCGCGCTCGCGCCGCGCGAAGTGCGCACGCTCGACGTCACCATCACCCCGCTCACCGGCCTCACCGGCACTCATCTGCTGCTCGAGCTCGCCGACACCACGCAGCGCCAGCGCATCACCCGCGAGAACGACCTGCTGGCGCGCCTCGACGGCAGCCGCCTGATGGTGCAGCAGCTGGCCCACGAGATCAAAAACCCGCTCGGCGGGCTGCGCGGCGCCGCGCAGCTGCTGGAGCGCGAGCTGCCGGCGGCGGCGCTCAAGGAATACACCCAGGTGATCATCGCCGAAGCCGACCGCCTCACCGCGCTGGTCGACTCCATGTCGGGCCCGAGCCGCGCACCGAGCAAGAGCGAGCTGAACGTTCACGAGATCTGTGAGCACGTCTATCACCTGCTGCGCGCCGAAGCCCCGGGCGGCATCCTGATCGAGCGCGACTACGACCCGAGCCTGCCGGACGCGATGCTCGATCGCCATCAGCTCATCCAGGCGCTGCTCAACGTCGCGCGCAACGCGCTGCAGGCACAGGGCGAGCCGGGGCGCATCGTGCTGCGCACCCGCGCGCGCTCCAACGTCAGCATCGGCTCGGCGCTGCACCGCCTGGTGGCGAGCGTGCAGGTCGAGGACTCAGGTCCCGGCGTGCCCGCGCACCTGCGCTCCTCGATTTTCTACCCGCTGGTGAGCGGGCGCGCCAACGGCACGGGCCTGGGGCTTGCGGTCGCCCAGGACCTGGTGACCCGCAACGGCGGCATCATCGAGTTCGAAAGCGAGCCGGGGCGCACGGTGTTCACGCTGCTGCTGCCCCTGGGAGAGGACACATGAGCGGTACGGCACTGCGGGTCTGGCTGGTCGATGACGACGCCTCCATTCGTTGGGTGCTGGAGCGCGCGCTGCGCAGCGACGGCATGGCGCCGCGGGCGTTCGAGGCGGCGGAACCGGCGCTCGATGCCCTGCGGCGTGAATCCCCGGACGTGCTGATCACCGACATCCGCATGCCGGGCGCCTCGGGGCTGGAGCTGCTGCGCCGCATCCGCGATGCGCGGCCGGCGCTGCCGGTCATCGTGATGACGGCGCACTCCGATCTGGGCAACGCGGTGTCCGCCTACGAGGGCGGCGCGTTCGAGTACCTGCCCAAGCCCTTCGACATCGATGAGGCGGTGGCCCTGGTACGGCGCGCCGCGAGCGCCGGCCAGCCGCCCGGCGGTGAGCCCGCCGCCGCGCCACGCATGCCGGAGCTGCTGGGTCGGGCGCCGGCCATGCAACAGGTGTTTCGCGCCATCGGACGCCTGGCGCGCTCGAGCGTCACCGTGCTCATCACCGGGGAGTCCGGCACCGGCAAGGAGCTCGTCGCGCGCGCGCTGCACGAGCACAGCCCGCGCGCCACCCGCCCCTTCATCGCGCTCAACACCGCGGCGATTCCGGCGGACCTGCTCGAGTCGGAGCTGTTTGGCCACGAGCGCGGCGCGTTCACCGGCGCGGACGCGCAGCGCCGCGGGCGTTTCGAGCAGGCCGATGGCGGCACCCTGTTCCTGGACGAGATCAGCGACATGTCGCTGCCGCTGCAGACTCGCCTGTTGCGCGTGCTCGCCGAGGGCGAGTTCTACCGGGTGGGGGGCCAGACCCCGATCCGCGTCGACGTGCGCGTCATCGCCGCGAGCCACCAGAACCTGCAGGAACGGGTGACGCGCGGCCTGTTCCGCGAGGACCTGTATCACCGCCTGAACGTCATCCGCATCGAGCTGCCGCCGCTGCGTGCCCGCGCCGAGGACATCCCGGACCTGCTCGCCTATTACCTGGTGGTGAGCGCGCACGAGCTGGGCGTGGACCCGAAGTCCCTCGGCCCCGAGGCTCTCGCCCGGCTCGCCGCCTACGACTGGCCCGGCAACGTGCGCGAGCTCGTGAACCTGTGCCGGCGGCTGTCGGTGCTCGCCCCGGGGAGCGAGGTGCACCTCGCCGACCTGCCGCCGGAGCTTGCCGCCGTGCCCGCGCAAGCGCCCGCGCAGGCGGACTGGGCCACGGCGCTGGAACGCTGGGCTGAGCGGCACGCGCTCGCGGGCCAGGCCCCGCTGCTGGATACCGCACAGCCCCAGTTCGAGCGCGTGCTCATCCGCGCGGCCCTCAAGCGCACGCAGGGCCATCGCCAGGAGGCGGCGCGGCTGCTCGGCTGGGGGCGCAACACCCTCACCCGCAAGCTGCGGGACCTCGGCATGAGCGCCGAAGGGGGCGACGAATAGTCGCAGGCGGCGGAACCCGGTAAGGTTCGCGGCCAGCCGTGCACCTGCGGGAGCGATCGGATGACGGGCTGGCGTGAGGTCTGGCACTTCGATTTCCTGGGCAACCCGCTCGGCGCGTGGACGCTCGCACTCGTCACCTTCCTCGTCACCTTCACGCTTCTGCCGGCGATCACCGGCTTCATCAGCGCGCGCCGCCGCCGGCTGATCAGTCACGGGCCGCCGGGGGTCCATTTCGCCATCGACCTCACGGCGCTGCTGATCGAGCGCACCAGCCGAGTGTTCCTGTGGGCGGTGGCGGTGTGGCTGGGCTCGCGCCATCTCACGTTCGCACCGCGCCTCGAGCGCTGGCTGACCATCGCACTCGTGCTGCTGTTCTGGATGCAGGCGGCGCTGTGGGCGCTGGCGGCCGTGCGCTACGCCATCGAGCTGCGCCGGCAGCGCTCGAGCGGCCCGGACACGCTGCTCAAGAGCTCGATGCAAGTGATCCTGTTCGCCGCCTCGCTGCTGATCTGGGGACTCGCGCTGCTGATGGCGCTCGGCAATCTCGGGGTGAAGATCGAGCCACTGCTGGCGGGGCTGGGGATCGGCGGCATCGCACTCGCGCTCGCGGTGCAGACCGTGCTGGCGGATCTGCTCGCCTCGCTCTCCATCGCCCTGGACCAGCCCTTCGGGCTCGGGGACTTCCTGGCCGTCGACGCCTCCTCGGGCACCGTCGAGCACATCGGCGTGAAGAGCACGCGCCTGCGCGCCCTCTCGGGCGAGCAGATCATCATCTCCAACGTCGAGCTGCTCAAGGCGCGCGTGCGCAACTACGGCCGCATGAACGAGCGGCGCGCGGTGTTCCAGCTGGGGGTGGATTACGATACGCCGGTGGCCACGCTCGCGGCCGTGCCGCGCGCGGTGCGCGAGATCATCGAGGCGACGCCCGACGCGCGCTTCGAGCGCTGTCACCTGCTCAGCTGCGGCGAGCACGCGCTGCAGTTCGAAATCGTCTACGTCCTCGCCAACCCCGACTTCAACCTCTACGCCGACGCCCAGCAGCGCATCAATCTGCGCATCCTCGAGCGCTTCCGCGCCCTGGAAGTGAGTTTCGCAGCGGCGGTGCCGACCGGCGTGCGCCTCTACGGCCCGCCGTCCCCGGCGCCGGAAGCCGGCGGCCAGCAGCGGTTGCTGTAGCCCCTCAGCCCGAGAGCGCGCAGTCCTGGGTGTCGGCCGCGGTGTGCAGCGTGCCGACGAGCTCGGTCACGTTGCCGAAGCCCTGTCCGCGCAGATAGCGTGCGATTCCCGCGTTGATCGTCCTGCAGACCATCGGGTCGTAGAACAGCGCCGTGCCGATGCCCACCGCGGAGGCGCCGGCGATGATGAACTCCAGCGCATCGTTGCCGGTGGTGATGCCGCCCTGCCCGATGATGGGGACGCCGTGGGGGCGCGCCACCTCGTACACCTGATGCACCTTGAGCAACGCGATCGGCCTGATCGCAGGTCCCGAGAGCCCCCCCTGCACGTTGCCGATCACCGGGCGGCGCGAGTGCACGTCGATGGCCATGCCCATGATGGTGTTGATCACCGACAGCGCGTCCGAGCCGGCCTCGATGCAGCGGCGCGCGTTCTCGCGGATGTCGGTCTGGTTGGGCGACAGCTTGGTGATGAGGGGCTTTTTCGTCACGCGGCGACACGCCGCCACCACCTGCGCGGACATCTCGGGGTAGTTGCCGAAGGCGACGCCACCCTGCTTGACGTTCGGGCAGGAGATGTTGATCTCGATGGCATCGATCGGGGACTGATCGAAACGGCGCGTCACCTCGACGTACTCCTCGAGCGTCGAGCCGCACACGTTGGCGATGAAGCGTGTCTCGGTGAAATCCAGCTGCGGCAGGATGCCGCGCACCACCTGCTCGACCCCCGGGTTCTGCAGGCCGATCGCGTTCAGCATGCCCGCCGGGGTCTCGTACACCCGATGCGGCGCGTTGCCCAGGCGCGGCTCACCGGTCGTGCCCTTGAGGACCACCGCGCCCGCGTCCCGGTTGGAGAAGCCCTCGATGCGGGTGTACTCCTCCCCGAAGCCCACGCAGCCGGAGAGCAGCACGATCGGGGAGGCGAAATCCATGCCGCAGAATTTCAGGCTCAGAAGGGCCGCGGCATCTGGCACTGCCGCGCGGCGGTCCGCGCCCGCGGCTGCGCCTGGTTCGAGCGTCGCCATGGCGCGCATTATCGCACACGCCCCGACTCACGCCCGGCAAACCCATGTTCCACATCGTGCTGTTTCAACCCGAAATCCCGCCCAATACCGGCAACGTCATCCGCCTGTGCGCCAACAGCGGCACGACGCTGCACCTGGTGAAGCCGCTCGGCTTCGAGCTCACCCGCAAAGCGGTGCGCCGCGCCGGCCTCGACTACCAGGAGCTCGCGCCGGTGCGGGTGCACGCGAGCCTCCCCGCCTGTCTCGAAGCCCTGCAGGGCGCGCGCCTCTTCAGCATCGAGACCGGCGGCGGCCGCCCCTACAGCGACGCGCAATTCAAGCCGCACGACGCGCTGATCTTCGGCCCCGAGACCCGTGGCCTGCCCGCGCGGGTGCTCGAGCAGGTGCCGCGCGAGCGCCAGCTCGCCATCCCGATGCGCGCCGGCAATCGCAGCCTCAATCTGTCCAACGCCGTGGCGCTGGTGGTCTACGAGGCGTGGCGGCAGAATGGATTCACGGGCGCGAGCGCATCGCAGTAAAGGGGCATCGCCAGGACAAGGGCTTCGACCCGCTGATCCGGCACTTGGTAGGGCGGGGCTTCACCGTGCGCCGAGCCAATTCCATGGCCGAGGCACTCGGCTCGCGCGCACCGCCTGCTGCGGCGGCGCCGCGCGGTCGGCGCCGCCCGGCCATCAACACGAGCCCCTGGCGAAGGTTTCCCAGGGGCTTTTTGTTGCCTGCGTACGGCAATGGACACAGTCGACATCGAGTTCGAGGACCAGGCGGAGATTGAAGGCGACGCCGGCCAGCGGCTGCGCGGACGTCTGCCCTTACGGCTGACTCTGCGGGGCGATCTCTCAGACATCGGAAACGTGCTGCTTGCGCTGCGTGCTCTCGGCGGCTTCGGTTCTCATTCTTCAGGGGCCGCCCGGGACCGGGAAGACCCGGTTCGTGCGCGCGGTGCTGGCAGCGATTTCCCGGCGCAAGGGTGACAGCGCCAAAGTACTTTTATACGGCCGACACGCGTGCGCTCGAGAGCGACGAAATCTTCGTCGAGTTCGTCACCGGGAGTCATGACGCTTTCGTGATCGAAGACGCGGATCACATACTCGACTCCCGAGCGAACGGCAATTTACACCTGCACCGGTTTCTTGCGATCGCCGACGGTGTCGTCCGCGCGCAGGGACGCAGGATCCTGTTCACTACGAACCTGCCCAACGTGGGTGCCATTGACGAGGCGCTGCTGCGTCCGGGGCGCTGCTTCGCCCACGTCCGCTTCCGCGCGCTCGAGCGACCGGAAGTGGAGCGGCTGCTTGCCAGGCTTTGCGGTTCGGACCCGGTCCTGCTGGGACGCGCAATCGCCGCGGCACTGCCGGACGAGACCAGATCCGCCACGCTCGCGTCCATTTACCGGGCGGAAGGCGCCGTGCGCGCTGCAGCTACCGAAGCGGGTCGGGCAACAAGGTTCGCCGGCACGACGGCGAATTAGATTCAATCATCAGTCGGCCTTATGCGCACGCTGCTCCGATCCGGAAGCCGGACCGCGCCGGTCGAGCGGACTGCGCACGCCGTTGGCCCCCTTGGCCATGACGTGGGTGTAAATCATGGTGGTCTTCAGGTCGCTGTGGCCGAGGAGCTTCTGGACCGTGCGGACGTCGTAGCCGTCCTCGAGTAGATGCGTCGCGAAACAGTGTCTCAGCGAATGGCAGCTCGCCGGCTGGATGAGGCCCGCCTTATGCACGGCTGACTGCACCGCCCGCTGGATGACCTTCTCATGGAGATGATGCCGCACCTGCAGGCCCGTATAGGGGTCGCGGCAGAGCGTCGCGGAGGGAAACAGGTACTGCCAGCCCCATTGCGTACCGGCCCGCGGATACTTTCGTGCGAGCCCCGTGGGCAGCGTGACGCCGGGTCGCTGCCGGCGCCGCTCTTCCTCGTACCACGACCGCAAGCGCCCGAGATGCGCGCGCAAAGGAACGTCGAGCGAGGCGGGCAACATCGTGACACGGTCCTTGCAGCCCTTCGCCTCGCGCACGACGAGTTCACCGCGCTCGAGCTCGATGTCCTTGATCCGCAGTCGCAGCGCCTCCATGAGACGCAGCCCGCTGCCGTAGAGCAGGCTCGCGACCAGCCATGGAGCACCCTGCAGCTGCGCCAGCAATGCGTGCGCGTCGGTGCGGCTCAACACCACGGGCAGCCGCTTCGGGCGGGTCGCACGGGTGATGTTGGCGAGCCACGGCAGCTCGGTCTCGAGCACGTGACGGTAGAGAAACAGCAATGCCTGGAGCGCCTGATTCTGCGTGGCGGCGCTGACCTTGCGGCGCACGGCAAGGAAGGTTAAGAATTGCTCGACCTCGGGCGCGCCGAGCTCGCGTGGGTGCTTTCGGCCGTGAAAAACGATATACCGCCGCAACCATTGCAGGTAGGCCTGCTCCGTGCGCAGGGAGAGGTGACGGGTACGCATCTTCTCCCGTGCGACTGCGAACAAACCCGGCCGACTTGCCACAAAAGCGTCCCCCGACGTGAGCCGGGACTCCGGCTGCGCGATCTCATGAGAGCAGCCTGCCGCAGGGCCGGGGAGAGTCTATTTCTGGCGCGTTTGGGGTGTTTCATCATCCCACTTCGATCCCAGATTTCCAATCTCACCAAGTGGCTGCACCACGGGATGCTTTCCAAGGGATTTCAATGCGATCGGCGCTGTGTGTCGTCTAATTGGAGTTAGAGGGACTGTTCGGGGGAGGTGCCGAACTTAACGCCGTCACGTTTCTCCCTGTTGTGAAGATCCCTTCGTTTCCGCGGCGATTGGCGCCACAGCT
>Ga0209027_1000212_pt1 | contig 18909 bp, 16 predicted proteins | sample GraSoi013_1_20cm_3_FD_185821 | JGI IMG/M metagenome (GOLD analysis project Ga0209027, IMG submission 185821) | Grasslands soil microbial communities from the Angelo Coastal Reserve, California, USA - Sample 09_27_2013_1_20cm (SPAdes) (version 2) | ecosystem: Environmental > Terrestrial > Soil >...
CATCCGACGCAATTCAACAAGCCCCTGAGCTTTACGCCCGACTCGCTGCTGAACAACGAGATCGGCTTCAAGTCGGAGTTCCTGAACCGCCGCCTGCTGGTCAACGCGTCGATCTACCAGATGGACTGGAAGGACGTGCAGACGCTGATCTACAACCCGCCGGTGTACGGCAACACGACCTTCGGAGTGACGGGCCCGACCTACCGGATCAAGGGCGGCGAGCTGCAGTTCGCGGCGAGGGCGACCGAGGGCCTGACGCTGAATGCTTCGCTCTCGTATAACGATTCCAAGCAGACCACCTCGCCGTGCATCCACTCGGCGGGCGTGACGCCGACGACGCCGAGTAATCCAACGCCGGCCGGGGCCTGCATCACGCAGGTGCGCTCGGGTAAAATCAACGTCGCGGTCATGAATCCGCTGGGCGCGATCGGCTCGACCCCGGCGTTCTCGCCGAAGTTCCAGGCCAACGCGCGCGCGCGCTACGAGTGGAGCGCCGTTGACTACAGGTGGTTCGTCATGGCGGGCATCAACCACGTCGGTGAGATGTCCAACGAGCCGAGCAGCTTCCAGTCGGGTGATGGCGTGCTGGTTCCCCGTACCACATGGCTGCGTTACACCATGCCGGCCTACAACACCTACGATGCGTCGATCGGCTTCGCGAAAGGTACGTGGGAGGCAAGCTTCTTTGGCCAGAACCTCTCCAACAGCAATGCGAGCACGTTCACCACCTCGGGCCAGGACATCAAGGCCATCGTGCCGCTGCGGCCGCGCGTTCTCGGCGTGAAGATCGGGTTCAAATTCTAGGCGCGCGCCGCGCACCGCCAGCCCTGATTCGGTGCGCTACAATCGAAGGGCGGGCAGCCATGTCCGCCTTTTGTTTTTCTCAGGTCCTGCCATGAGTGTGACGTCACCGCCGCTGGCGGCCGGTGGAGTCGAGTCCGAGGTCCAGAGGATTCGCGCTCTGCTCAAGCAGCGGCACTTCGCCGCGGCGGTGGACGCCGCGGCAGCCCTGCGCGGGGCGTATCCCGAGAACCGGGATGTCCTGTACCTGCTGGCGCTCGGGCTGCGGCACGCGCATCGGACCGCGGATGCGCTCGCTGCGCTCGAAGAGCTCGAGCGCCATCACCCGGGCTGGAGCCTCCTGTACCAGGAGCGCGGCCACTGCTACGTCGTGCTCAAGGATGCGCCGCGCGCGATCGAAGCCTACGAGCGCGCAGTGCAGATCAACCCGGCGCTGCCCGCCACCTGGAGCCTGCTCGAGGGACTCTACAAGATGGTCGGTAACGAGCAGCAGCGCCAGTTGGCGGTCGCGCACGCAAAGAAGCTGCAATCGACGCCGCCGGAAGTCGTTGCGGCAACGGCACTATTCTGCGATGGCGAGCTCAGCGCCGCGGAAAAGCAGATTCGCGCGTTCCTGCTGCGCCACGGCAATCATGTCGAGGCCATGCGGCTGCTCGCGCGCATCGGCGTCGCGCGCGAAGTGCTCGACGACGCCGAGATCCTGCTGGCGGCGGCGCTCGCAATGGCGCCCGATTACATCGAATTGCGCCGTGACTACGCCTGCGTGCTCCTCGACCGCCACAAGCACGCCGAAGCCATCGAGCAGCTCGACCAACTGCTGAAGCTCGATCCGAAGAACATCGATTACCGGACCTTGCATGCGACGGCGACCGTAGGGCTCGGCGACCATGAGGGCGGCATCCGCGGCTTCACTACGGTGCTTGCCGATACGAGCCCGAGGTCGCGCCTGGCAGCCGACCTGCACCTATCGATCGGCCACTCGTTGAAGACGCTCGGGCGGCGCACGCCAGCGATCGAGGCCTACAAGCAGGCGATCGCGGCCAGGCCGAAGTTCGGTGATGCGTACTGGAGCCTCGCGAACCTCAAGACCTACACGTTCTCCGACGCGGAAATCGGACAGCTCGAAGCGTCCGAGGCTGACCCCTCGACCGACGAGCTCGATCGCTACCATCTGTGCTTTGCGCTCGGCAAGGCGCACGAGGACCGCGCGGACTACGCGCGGTCCTTCCGCTACTACGAGCGCGGTAACGCGCTCAAGCGCGCCGCGAGTCGCTACCGCGCGGAGCTCGTGGAACAGAACACCGCACGCCAGAAGCAGGTGTGCACGCACGAGTTTTTTCGCGAGCGCGCCGGTTACGGCGCCGCAAGCCGCGAGCCGATCTTCATTCTCGGGTTGCCGCGCGCGGGCTCGACGCTGCTCGAGCAGATACTCGCCTCACACTCTCAGGTCGAGGGAACGCAGGAGCTCGCCAACGTACCGCGCGCAGTGCTCGACCTCCAGGGCTATGACCCGGACCTTGACAATCCGCGCTACCCGGGGTGTCTGGAGGCGATGACGGCGGAGGAGTTCCGCGCGCTCGGCGAGAAATACCTGGCCGATACCCGCATCTACCGCGGCGGCAAGCCGCGCTTCATCGACAAGATGCCGAACAATTTCCGGCACATCGGTCTGATCCACCTCATCCTGCCGAACGCCAGGATCATCGATGCGCGCCGCGAGCCGATGGCCTGCTGCTTCGGGAACCTCAAGCAACTGTACGCCCGCGGCCAGGAGTTCGCCTACAGCGTCGAGGACATCGCCCGCTACTATCGCACCTACCTTGAGCTCATGGAGCACTGGGATACCGTGCTCCCGGGTCGGGTGCTGCGCGTCCACTACGAGGACGTCGTCGAGGATCTCGAGGGCAGCGTGCGGCGGCTGCTCGAATTCTGCGAACTGGCCTTCGAGCCGGCGTGCCTGGACTACCACCGCACCGCGCGCAGTATCCGCACGGCGAGTTCCGAGCAGGTGCGTCAGCCGATCTTTCGCGAGGGCCTCGACCAGTGGCGTCACTACGAGCCGTGGCTCGGGCCATTGAAGGAGGCGCTCGGTGATGCCTTGAGCCGCTACCGCGAGCGGCGGCATGAGCCTGAAACCGGGTCGCGGCGTTCCGTGCCCGTGCGGTAGCGGCAGAAAGTTCAAGCACGGTCAGCGGATCCGCGTCGCGCGCAGCCGTCCCTCATCGAGCACGCAGCCCATCCCGGGCGCCTCCGGCAGGTTGATGAAAGCGCAGCTTCACCGCCGGGAAGCCTTGCGCGAGGTAGCGCTCGGCGCCCTCCGTCTGGTCGGCCGGAAGGCGGGCACGGATTTGAGGGGGCGTGCGCTCATGGAGGGGCCGGGCCGGAGACTTTCACAGTTTGCGCACCACCGGAAAGCCGAGAAATTCTCTAGCCGCATCGAAAAAAGGCATTGGCGGCGCGGCATCCCTTGGCGAGACGCTGCAGTCTGGGTGAGTATGGCGGGCGCCGGGTGCGCCGGCTCAGCGGACGCTACGCGTGCAGATGCCGCCGAGCGTCGCGGTGCTGCTGGCGGTGTCCAACGTGCGAGCGATGCGAGAGAGGAGGGTCGGTGAAGAGCGATGCGCGGGTGGTGGTGATCGGCGGCGGAGTGGTCGGCGCGAGCGTCCTGTACCACCTCACCAAGGCGGGCTGGAAGGATGTGCTGCTGCTGGAGCGCGGCGAGCTCACCTGCGGCTCGACCTGGCATGCGGCCGGCGGCATGCACACCCTCAACGGCGATCCCAACGTCGCCCGGCTGCAGCAATACACCATCAATCTCTACAAGGAGCTGGAAAGGATCTCCGGGCAATCATGCGGGCTGCACATGCCCGGCGGCATCATGCTCGCCGGCACGCGCGAGCGCTTCGACTGGCTGAAGATGGCCCAGGCGCGCGGCCGCTATCTCGGCATGGATCTCGAGCTGATCTCGGCCGACGAGGCGGCGCGGGTATTCCCGATCATCGACAAGAGGCATTTCGTCGGCGCGCTGCTGGATCCCATCGAGGGCCACGTGGACCCGTACGGCGTGACGCACGCCTATGCGAAGGCTGCGCAGATCGGCGGGGCGCAGGTGGTGCGCCACACGCGCGTCATGGACCTCAAGGCGCGGCCCGACGGCTCCTGGGATGTGATCACCGATGCGGGCAACGTGCATGCCGAGCACGTGGTGAATGCGGGCGGCCTGTGGGCGCGCGAAGTGGGGCGCATGGTGGGGCTGGAGCTGCCGATCCTCGCCATGCAGCACCAGTACCTCATCACCGAGGATCTTCCCGCCCTCAAGGGGCAGAAGGAGCTGCTGACCTGCATAGACTTCGAGGGCGAGATCTACACGCGCCAGGAGCGCGGCGGGGTCCTGCTCGGAACGTACGAGCGCGCCGGCGTGCCGTGGTCGCCGCTGCAGACGCCGTGGGATTTCACCCACAGTCTGCTGCCGGAGGATCTCGAGCGCATCGCACCGAGTCTCGAGGTCGGTTTCCAGCACTTCCCGGCGCTGGCGCAAGCTGGCGTTCGCAAGGTGGTCAACGGTCCGTTCACCTTCGCGCCCGACGGCAATCCGCTGGTGGGACCGGTGCCGGGCCTGACCAATTTCTGGGTCGCGTGCGGAGTGATGGCCGGTTTCAGCCAGGGCGGAGGAGTGGGGCTGGCGCTGTCGCAGTGGATGGTCGAGGGCGATCCGGGGGCGGATGTGTGGGCGATGGACGTGGCGCGCTACGGGGACTGGGTGAGCCTCGCCTACACCAATGCCAAGGTGCGCGAGAACTATTCGCGGCGCTTTCGCATCCGCTTCCCGAACGAGGAGCTCAGCGCGGCGCGGCCGCTGCGCACCACGCCCGTTTACGAGCGCCTGCAGGCCGGGCACGCCGTGTTCGGCGAGTACTGCGGGCTCGAGCACGCGCTGTGGTTCGCACCGAGCGCGGCGCAGGCGACCGAGGAGATCACCTTCCACCGCTCCAACGCACACCCGCATGTGGCCGCGGAATGCCAGGCGGTGCGCGAGGCGGTCGGGCTGCTGGAGATCTCCAACTACGGAAAGTTCGAAGTCACGGGTCCCGGCGTCGAGGAGTGGCTGTCGTACGTAATGGCCAACCGCGTGCCGAAGGTGGGCCGCATCGCGCTCACTCCCATGCTCAACGAGCGCGGCAAGCTGATCGGGGATTTCACGCTGTGCCGGCTGGCGGCGCAGCGCGTGTTCCTCATCTGCACGTACGCCGCGCAGGAGTACTACCGGCGCTGGTTCGAGCGCCACGCGCCGCCGCCGGGAGTGACGGTGCGCCCGTGCGCGATGGAGTATGTCGGCCTTTCGGTCGCCGGCCCGCGCTCGCGCGCGCTCCTGCAGAGCCTCACGCGCGAAGACCTGTCGAGCGCGGCGTTCCCGTTCCTGTCGTTCCGGGCCCTCGACGTCGGCATGATTCCGGCGCTCGTCGGGCGCATCAGCTTCACGGGGGACCTCGGCTACGAGATCTGGGTGACCAGCGAATACCAGCGCGCCCTCTACGATCTGCTCATGGGAGCGGGCGCGGAGCAGGGCTTGAAGCTCTTCGGTGGCCGGGCGCTCAACACCCTGCGGATTGAGAAGAGCTTCGGCACCTGGGCGCGCGAATACCGCCCGATTTACGGGCCCTACGAGGCCGGGCTCGGGCGGTTCGTCGACCTGAAGAAGGGGGAGTTCGTCGGCCGCGCCGCGGCGCTGGAGGAGCGCGACAGCGGCGGCGCGCTGCGCCTGGTGACCTTCAGCGTGGATGCGAGCGATGCCGATGCCAGCGGGGATGAGCCCGTCTGGCACGACGGCAAGGTCGTCGGCTGGGTGACCTCGGGGGCGTACGGCCACAGCGTGCGTCAATCGCTCGCCCTCGGCTACATACCGGCGGCCCTCGCCCGCGAGACTTCCGGGTTCGAGATCGAAATCATCGGCGAGCGCCGCAAGGCGCTGCGCCAGCCTGCGGCGGTATTCGATCCTGACGGGAGCCGGATGCGCGCCTGACCGCTGCGCACCTGCCGCTCGAGCGCGGCCCGCACCTTCACGCCATGAACATGGCGAGCACGCTCGCGATCAGTGCCGGTTTGGCTTCGCCCTCGATCTCCATGGTGTTCTCCGTGGTGACCAGGTAGCGTCCGCCCCCCTTGTGCTCGACCGCCGCGATCCTGATGCGGTTGCGCACGCGCTTGCCCGAGCGCACCGGCGCGACGAAGCGCACCTTCTCGAGCCCGTAGTTGACGACCGACTTGGGCGCGATACGGGTGAGCAGCACCTCGAACCCCGTGGGCGCGAGCAGCGACAGTGTCAGGAAGCCGTGGGCGACCGTGCCGCCGAAGGGGCTCTCGCGCGCGGCGCGCTCGGCGTCGACGTGGATCCACTGGTGATCGCCCGTGCAGTGGGCGAACTCGTTGATGCGTGCCTGGTCGAGCGTCGTCCACGAAGAGGCGCCGATCTCTTCGCCGACATGCTTCGCCAGATCGCCCACCGGCATGATGCTGTCAGCCATTGCGTGGGGATCTTACCAAGGGGCGGTGCGCCTCGTTACCCGCCCGAGCGCCGCGCCTTCAGCGCCGGCTTTTCGCGTAGCATCGCCGGATGTGCGTGCGTGCGGCGATTCTGTGCGGGCTCGCAGCGCTGGCGCCGGCGGCCGGCGCACAGCAGGCAACGCCCGAGGCCGGCGCGCTCGGCATGCTGGGGCTCGACGGCCCGTACTCCATGAGCCGCGAGGGCTCCGGCACCAGCTGGCAGCCCGATTCAACACCGATGTCGGGCGTGCATGCCGTGCACGGCGCATGGATGACCATGGTCCACGGCCAGGCAGACCTCGTCTACGACGGTCAGGGCGGTGCGCGCGGCGCGACCCAGAGCTTCTCATCCAGCATGCTCATGTTCATGGCGCGCCGCGAGCTCGAGGATGCGGCTTTTGGGGTACACGTCATGGCGTCGACCGATCCCCTCATGGGCGCGAGCGGTTATCCGCTGCTCTTTCAGACCGGTGAGACGGCCAACGGCCGCGATCCCCTCATCGACCGGCAGCATCCGCATGACCTCGTGATGGAGGCCGCCGCGACTTACAGCCTCAACCTCCGGCCGCACACTTCGCTGTTCGTGTACGCGGGTCTTCCGGGTGAGCCGGCGCTGGGGCCGAGTGCGTTCATGCACCGGCTCTCGGGGATGGATGAGCCGGAAGCACCGCTGTCGCATCACTGGCTCGATTCGACGCACATCTGCTTTGGCGTGGTGACCGGCGGCTACACCTGGAGGCAGCTGCGGATCGAGGCCTCGGGGTTCAACGGTCGCGAGCCGGACCAGCATCGTTACGACATCGAGGTGCGGTCGCTGGATTCGTACGCGGCGCGGCTGTCGTACAACCCTACGCGTGACTGGTCGCTGCAGGGCAGCTTCGGGCGCCTGGCGAGCCCCGAGCAGCTGCAGCCGGGGGTCGCCGTGCGGCGCAGCACCGCATCCGCCAGTTACAACGCGCCGCTGGCGATGTGGTGGCAAACGACGCTGGCGTGGGGACGAAATGCTCCGTCGAGCGGGCCGTCAAGCAATGCCTGGCTGCTGGAGTCGGCGCTCAAGCTCAGGCACGCGCATACCTTGTTCGGCCGCCTCGAGCGCGTCACCAAGGACGAGTTGTTTCTTCCCGGCGCGGCTCTCTATGGCCGCAGCTTCACCGTCAACAAGCTCTCACTCGGTTATATCTTCGATTTCGCGCGCCGCGGTGCTCTTGACCTCGGACTCGGCGGTCTGATCAGCGCCTACAGCTATCCATCGATACTCAACGCCGCGTACGGCAGTCGACCCGTGTCCGTCATGGTGTTCGTGCGCGCGCGGTTGTAGCATCGCCCCATGGACACGCAGCGGTTGACGCGCAGGCAGGTGCTCGTGGGCGGTGTCGTGGGTATGGCGAGTCTCATGGCGCCACGTGAGGCGCTGCGCGCCGGGTCGCCGCAGGCGCCAACGGCTGCAGCGGCGGGGACTCTCAAGATCGGCGGCGACCTCGTCGTCAATCGCCTGGGCTTCGGCGCCATGCGTATCACCGGACGTGGGATCTGGGGCGAGCCCAAGGATGTGGCCGAGGCACGGCGCGTGCTACGGCGCGCCGTGGAGCTCGGTGTCGACTTCATCGACACCGCGGATGCCTATGGACCGGAGGTCAGCGAGCGCCTGATCGCCGAGGCGCTGCACCCTTATCCGGCCGGCCTGGTGATCGCGACCAAGGGCGGCCTGGTGCGCCCGGGGCCCGACCAGTGGGTGCCGGACGGCCACCCCGCGCACTTGCGCGAGGCGTGCGAGGCAAGCCTGAAGCGCCTCAGGCTCTCGCGCATCGATCTGTATCAGTTCCACCGCATCGATCCGAAGGTGCCGCTGGAGGATTCGATCGGGGAGCTGGCGCGCCTGCAGAAGGAAGGCAAGGTCCGCCACGTGGGCGTATCGAATTTCAGCGTCGCGGAGCTCGCCCGCGCGCGCCGCGTGACCCCGATCGTCTCGGTGCAGAACCGCTACAACATCGCCGATCGCAGCTCGGCGGACGTGCTCGCGCTGTGCGAGCACGAGGGCCTGGCGTTCATTCCCTGGGCGCCCATCGCGCGCGGCTCCTCGGATACCCTCGAGGGCAACGCCGCGAGCAAGGCGCTCGATGCGATCGCGCACGCGCACGGCGTGAGCGTGTTTCAGGCGGCCATCGCCTGGCTGCTGACGACCCCGGTGATGCTGCCCATCCCCGGTACCTCTTCGGTGGCGCACCTCGAGGAGGATGTCGCCGCCGCGCGCATCAAGCTCAGCGAGAGCGAGCTCGCGGCGATTGGCTAGGGCGGGGACCCGCTCGCGGGTCCCCCACCCTGCATCGCTACCACCTGCAATCGCGGCCGGCGTTGCCGCTAGCCCTGTGGCTGGTGCGCCGAATAGACCGCGGCCAGTCGCGGGTTGTTGACATCGCGCACGGCCTGCGCAATGGCCTGCGCCGCGCACGCCCGGGCGGCCGCAACCTCGGCGAGGATGCGGATATCGCGCGCCGCGCACACCTTGTGCGCCGCCGACACGATGCGGCCGTAGAGCGCCTGCGTTCCATGCTCGGTGGCGAGATTGAGGTCGTGGTAGTTGACCCGCAGGCTCGGGGCAGGGTCGGCGGGGGCAGCCGCGTAGGCAGTGGCCGAGGCGCCGACGATGAAACAGGCGGTCAGGGCTGCCGAGGCGCGCAGCAGATCCGTGATGCTCGAGGTGGCTGAGGTCATGGGTCTCTCCACAAAGTGTCAGGGTGGATTCGTCGTTGCCGCTGTGTTGTGCGGCCTGGCTATGAGACTCCCGCGCGCGTCGCGCGCGAAGCCCGCGCGACTCGTGTTGATCCCTGCCGCTGACGCGTTCGTACCGCGCGGAACACTGACACCGGTCGTCAGTGCAGGGGGTTCGCGTCGGCGCGCGCGGCTCGCACCGGTGTGCCGGCGCGCGTTCCCGGGCTCGTCCCTCCGAGCAACGCGCTCGTCCCGGATCGCGCATCGGCCCTGAGCACGCCCGGCGCCGTTGGGCGTACGCTATGAGGATGAGCGCCTCCCCGTTGGATCGCATCACGCCACCGTTTGCCGACCTGGCGAAGCACGCTGGTGTGCAGCCGGGCCGCGAGGCGCTCGCCGCCGGACCCAGCTTCTGGCCGCACCTCACCGTGCTGACGGCATTCTGGATCTACGTCGCGCTCTCGAACGTGCTGTACGCCAACAGCATGCAGGCGAGTCTCTCGTCCATGAAGATCGAGCATGTATTTGCGGCCTGGGATGCGCGCCTCATCCAGCACCTGCTGCTGTATCCACTGTTCCTGCTGTCCATGTGGAGATCGCTGCGCACCGGCTGGCGGCCGCTGTGGCGGACCGTGCCCATCCAGCTGCTGTGCGCGCTCGGCTTCGCGGTGCTGGCCTCGCCGGCGCTGGTGCTGGGCACGCGGCTGCTGGGCCACTGGGAAGACGAGCATCCGGGCTCATCCGGACACAGCTGGACCGCATTCCTCGGCGGTCCGGAACTCCCCACCTGGATCGCGAGCGCCACCAATTTCCTGGTGACCTACGGCTTCGGGCTCGCGCTGGTCACCGGCTTCGCGTTCTACCAGCGCCTGCGCGACTCGCAGCTGCGCTCGGCGGCGCTCGAGCGCGCGCTCACCCAGGCGCACCTGACGACGCTGCGCATGCAGCTCTCTCCGCACACGCTGTTCAACCTGTTGCACACCATACGCGGACAGATCAGCTGGGATCCGCCGGCGGCCCAGGCCATGGTGGTGCAGCTCGGGGACCTGCTGCGACGGCTCCTGAGCGCCGGGGAGCGGGAGTTCTCGCGGCTGTCCGATGAGCTGCAGTTCGTGGCGCTGTATCTGGAGCTGCAGCAGAAGCGCTTCGCGGACCGGCTGACCATCACGGCGCCGGCGCGTGAGGACATTCCGCGCGCCTGGGTGCCGAGCCTGATCCTGCAGCCGCTGGTGGAGAACGCGGTGGTGCATGGTCTGGCCGGACACGAAGGCGCGGTCACCATCCGCGTCGAGGCGAGTGTCAGCGCTGAGACCCTCACGCTGCGGGTGCTGAACACCATCGCACCGGCCCGCGGCGGGAGCGGGGACACCGGGATCGGACTGGCGAACGTGCGCGAGCGCCTGGCGGTGCAGTTCGGTGAGCGGGCCAGCTTCGAGGCGGGCCCCGCTGATGAGCAGCTCTGGAGGGCGCAGATTCACATGCCGCTGCTGCGCGACGGGCCGGAAAGCGCCGCGCAGCCTGACTCGAGGGTGGCGCTGTGATGGAGGTGATGATCGTCGACGATGAGCCGGTGGCGCGGCGCAGCGTGCGCGAGTGCTGCGAGCGCGAGCCGGACCTGAAGGTGGTCGGCGAGTTCGGGGATCCGGGCGCCGCACTGGAGGCCATCCGCCGCCAGCCCCCGCAGCTGCTGTTCCTCGACATCCAGATGGACTCCATGTCGGGGCTCGCGCTGGCGCGCGCGCTCGATCCGCTCAGCCTGCCGCTGATCGTGTTCGTCACCGCCTACGATCAGTATGCGCTGGAGGCGTTCGAGGTGAGCGCCGTCGACTACCTGTTGAAGCCCTTCGATGACGCGCGCTTCAAGGCTACGCTGGCGCGCGTGCGCCGCCGTCACCAGGGGCACGGTTCCCTCGACCGGCGCGGCGCCCTGGAAGCGCTGCTCGAGCAGCTGGAACGCGGCGCACGGGCACGCGCGGACGCGCAGCCGCGCGTGCTGGCGGAGGCCGGCAGCCGCATGCACATGCTGGACGTGTCGCAGGTGGAAGTGGTGGAGGCCGACCGCAACTACGTGCGCCTCACCATCGGCCGCGAGACTTTTCACGCGCGCAGCACGCTGCAGCAGGCCGAGAAGACCTTTCAGGCGCAGCCGATGCTGCGCATCAGCCGCTCGTGTCTGGTGAACATGAGTCACGTGCGGGAAGTGAGCCGCACCCCGCGCGGGGACTTCATCCTGGTGGTGGCCGGCGGCACCACCATCACCAGCAGCGAGGGGTTTCGCGAGCCGGTGCGCCAGTACCTCGAGCGCCTGAAGCTCGCGCCCGCCTGAGGGCGCGGGTAAAGTCCCGCGCAGGTCCACCGCGGGAATTTCACACCTTGGGCATCGCCGCACCTGCGCCGCGCTCGGCCATCCGGGCGCTCAGCGTCCTCACCGCGATCAACCTGCTCAACTACCTCGATCGCTACGTCGTGTCCCCACTGGTGCCGGAGCTCAAGGGGGCCATGGCGTTGTCGGATGTGCAGCTCGGCTGGCTGGTTCCGGCCTTCATGCTGGTGTACATGCTCGCCGCACCGGTGTTCGGGGCGTGGGGCGATCGCGGCTCACGCACGCGCCCGATCGCGCTCGGGGTGTTCCTGTGGAGTGTGGCGACCGTGCTGTCGGGGCTGGCGCGCAGCTATCCGCAGCTGCTCGCGGGGCGGGCGCTGGTCGGCATCGGCGAGGCGGCCTACGTCGCCATCGCGCCGGCGCTGCTGGCGGATTGCTTCCCGGCGAGCGGCCGGGGGCGCGTGTACTCGGTGCTCAACATGGCGATCCCGGTCGGTTCGGCGCTCGGCATCGTGCTCGGGGGCCTGATCGGGCATCACTTCGGCTGGCGCGCGGCGTTCTTCGTGGCCGGTGTGCCCGGGATGCTGCTGGCGGCGGCGGTGCTGTGGCTGCCCGATCCGCCGCGCGGGGCCCAGGACCCGTCTCCCGTGGGCCAAGCCGCCCCGCTTGCGGGTGCCGGCCGCACCCCCGGACCGCTCGCGGTCTACCTGAGCTTCCTGCGCCGGGCGCCTTACATGCTGCTCATCATCGGCTACGCCGCCTACACGTTCGCGCTGGGCGGCCTCGGCTTCTGGATGCCCACCTTCCTCGAGCGGGTGCGCGCCGTGCCGGCGGTGGAAGCGACGACCGGCCTCGGAGCGATCCTGGTCGTCACGGGTTTCCTCGGCACCTTCGCCGGCGGCTGGCTGGGGGATTACTTCCTGAGGTTCTCACGCCAGGCGTACCTGTGGTTCTCGGGTCTCACGACGCTGCTGGCGGCGCCCTGTGCGCTGCTGGCGCTCAGCGCGCCGGCGCCGGCGGTCTATTATCCGGCGATCGTCGTGGCGGAGCTGCTGCTGTTCATGTCGACCGGCCCGATCAATGCCGCGATCGTCAACATCGTATCGCCCCTCGAGCGCGCCTCGGCCGTGGCGCTCAGCATGTTCGCCATCCACCTGCTGGGGGATGTGCCCTCGCCGGTGCTGATCGGGTACCTCTCGGATGTGGGAACCCTCGCTCGCGCAGTGCTGGTGGTGCCGGTGGCGATCGCGATCGGCGGAGTCGTGTGGCTCGCCTGCGCCAGGGTCAGCGCTCGCACGCCGGCCGCGGCGGCGGCATGAGGCCAGCGCTGCGCCGCGCGGCGGCAGCGCCGTCCCCCGCGGCGCGTCCGCTCGCGGGGCTCACCAGGCCGGACATCGAGCGGCGCCTGGCGGCGGCGCTGCAGCACGGCGACGGTGGCGCGGGCGCGCATTGCATTCACGAGCTGTGGATGCGGGGGGAATTCGCGCACCACATCGAGGCGGCGCTCGCGGCGTTGTGGTCGCGCGCCGCAGCGTCCATTCCCGAGTGGCTGCCGATGCGCTACATCGAGTGGCTCCCCACGGCCTACGAAGTGGCGCTCACCTTCAGCAGCGCGCGACCCGGCCGCGCCAACATCTATCTGGTGCTGCTCGACTACCAGGACCGCAGCCGCGGGCCCCACGGCCTGTACGTCGGCATGAGTCACTACCGCCCGGCGCAGCGCTTCGATCAGCACAAGGCCGGCATTCGCGCCGCCGGCAGCGTTCTTCGACGTGGGCTCGAGGTGCTGAGCGGGCCGACCCTGCATCTGCAGCGTATCGCCCGCGCCGAGGCGGCGCGCATCGAGGCCGCGCTGGCGCAGGCCCTGCGCGACGCGGGCTTGCTGGTCGCGGGCGGGCACTGATTTGATTGGCTGAAAGCCGCCTGCGGCGCTTTCAGCGCGTCACGAACGCGCGCTCGATCACGTAATCGCCGGGCTCGCCGATGTGGGCCGAGAGGGTGAAGCCGCGCGCGTCGAGCAGCGCGCAGGTGTCGGCGAGCATCGCAGGACTCCCGCACACCATGATGCGGTCCGCCCCCGGGTCGAGGGCCGGCAGCCCGAGGTTGCGGGACAGGCGCCCCGACTCGATCAGGGCCGTCAGGCGGCCGCAGCTCACGTTCGGCTCGCGGGTCACCGTCGGGTAGTAGTGCAGTTTGGCGCGTACTGAAGCGCCCAGCAGCTCGTGGGCCCTGAGCGCCTCGATCCGGTGCCTGACGACGGCGGTTTCCCGCGCCCAGCGCACACCGTGGACGAACACCACGTGCTCGAAGCGCTCGTAGACTTCGGGGTCCTTGATCAGGCTCATGAACGGCGCCGCGCCGGTTCCGGTGCTGAGCAGATACAGCCGCTTTCCGGGCCTGAGGTCCTGCAGCAGCAGAGTGCCGGTGGGCTTGCGGCTGACGAGCACTTCATCGCCGGCGCGCACGTGCTGCAGGCGCGAGGTGAGCGGGCCGTTGGGTACCTTGATGCTCAGGAACTCGAGGTGCTCCTCGTGGTTCGCGCTCGCGATGCTGTAGGCGCGCAGCACCGGCCGGCTGTCCACGGCGAGGCCGACCATGACGAACTGCCCGTTCTCGAAGCGCAGCCCGCGATCGCGCGTAGTCGTGAAGCTGAATTGCGTGTCGGTCCAGTGCCGCACGGTGAGTACGCGTTCGGGTCCGATGGCAGCCAAGGTCCTCGCCCTCGTGGAGACTCCCCGCGATGGTATCCGGCGCGCCGGCGGGAGTTGGAAGTTTCAGGGCATGGACTCATAAGCGTCCGTTATGTATCCGAAGCGCCACGGTCGGGGTTAGACTCGCCCACGCAGGGGGTCGTGCGTCCCGCGACGGGGGTCGAACGTATGATGAGAATCAGAACGACGGCGGGTGCCACCGCCGCAGCGGCGTTGAGCCTGCTGGCAGGCGCCGGCGTCGCAGCACCGAAGCCCGCCAACCTGCAGCTGCTCACCGGCGCGCACGTCGGGGTGGTGAACCTGCTGGACCCCGAAGTCACCCATTTCCACGCCTCCCGGCACCTGCAGAACAGTTTCCTCAAAACCTACACGCTGCAGTGGTCCGTCAATGCCATGCTGATGGAGGCGCTGAGGGAGCGCCTGACCCAGATGGGACTGGTGCCGGTGGCGGCCGCCGCGACCGAGGCCCTCAGGCGCACGCGCGAGGCCTGCTTCCTCGACGCCGCGCTCGCGAGGGGGCTGCCGAAGGCATGCGGGCCGCTGTTCGAGGGACTCGCCGCCGCCGAGCACTTCGACGCCATCATCGTGCTGGGGCCCGGCCGCAACGACTCCTCGCACGGCGACCGGCGACGGCAGTTGCCGCAATACCTGCGCGGCTGGTGCGTCGTGACCGAGGCGCGCGGCGAGGAGGACACGGCCGACAGGACGCCGGTGTTACTCAATCTGACCGAGCTGCTGCTGATCGGCCTCGCCCCCCCGCGCGCGGAAATCCACGCGCGCCAGTGGGGCGGGGATCAGCTCCAGACCTGGACGGGCTTCAAACTGCCCCCCGATCTGAAGGACATCCCTGAGCAGCAGCTCGGTCAGCTGCAGCCGCTGTTCGCCGCCATGCTCAAACAGCAGGCGAGCGGCGTGCTCGGGCACCTGCAGGTGACGCGCTAACTCACAGCCGCGTGACCGAGCGCCCAGGCGCACACGATCACCCCGATGAGCCCGAGCAGGAAGTACAGCCCGGCGAACAGCCGCTCGCGCGTCTCGAGTTGGCTCGCGCTCAGCGGCGCGATCAGGAAAGGCTCGCCGTTGGCGGGCTCGGAAACGACGCTCTCGCGCGAGATCGCCGACTGCAGCGTCTGGGTCTGCGATTCGCCCGCCGCCGCCAGCCGCGCCGCCTCCCATTCGGCCGCGTCGAGCTTGCCGTCGTGGTCGAGGTCAAAGCGCGTCAGGAGCGAGCGCTGATCCTGCTTCCACTCGTGCAGCTTCGCGGCGGCGCCGGCATTGACGTCGCCGAGCTCGGAATGCGAGCGCAGCTCGCCCATGACACACAGCCGCTCCCCGACTCCGAGCAGCCGCTCGGTGTAGCGCCAGCCGCCCGAGTGCAGCAGCGGGTTGGACTGCGGCGGCGGACCGGCGGGGCGTGCGGTGGCGCCGTACCAGACGTTGCGCACGGTGGGGGTGATCTCGGCGCTCACCGGTCCGACGAGGCAGCGCGCGCCGTCCTCATCGACCAGGGCGAACAGCTCGACGCTCGCGGCGCGCTCGACCGTGTGCCAGTGGGCATTGCCCTTGGAATCGCGCTGCTCCTGCGCGATCTCGTAGGCCCACCACACGCACGGCCGCGAGGAGAGCGGCGCCGCCGTCGCATCCGGCCCGGCCGGCATGGCGCGCCCGGTGAGCTTCACGTATCCCTGCGCGGCGGAGCGGATGCGCACCGCGGGGGTGTCGGCCACCAGACGGTCGCGGCGCAGGCGCACGAAGAACCTGAACAGCGCGAACAGCGCCAGCACGGCCGCCGCGGCGGCGACCAGGGGATAGGGCAGGGGATGCGGCGCCGTCAAGGGATCACCCCGGAGCGCGCTCTTCAGCTGGAGAACGCCGCCTTCAGATCGACGTCCGCCTTCTGGTCGGCCTGGAAATGCAGCAGCTGCGCCGGCGGGAAGTCCCCGAGCCGGGCGATGAGTGCGTCCGGGAACGCATCGATGCGCACGTTGTTGGTGTTGACCGCGTCGTTGTAGACCTCGCGGCGGTCGGCGAGCGCGGTCTCGAGGCCGCTGATGCGCTCCTGCAGGTGGCGGAACGGCTCACTCGCCTTGAGCTCCGGATACTTCTCGGCGACCGCATACAGACCGGTCAGCCCGCTGCGCAACTCGCGCTCCGCGCTGCCGAGGGTGCTCATGCTGCCGGAGCTGCGTGCCGCATCCACCCCGGCGCGCGCGCGCATGACCCGCTCGAGAGTGCCGGCCTCGTACTGCATGTATTGCCTGCAGACTTCCACCAGCTTCGGCAGCTCATCGTGACGCTGCACGAGCAGCACGTCGATGTTGGACCAGGTGAGCTTCACGGCGGCGCGCACGCGCACCAGGCCGTTGTACACGCCGATCAGGTAGCCCGTGAGGGCAACGACCAGGAACAGCAGGATGAGGACCGTCAACATGATGCCACTCCCTCGAGAGATGCCAGGCTCGCGGCGCAGCATACGCGCTGAGCGCGCGCCGCGGCGGCTGCCGGGGCGGATTCGGAGACCTGGGTCACGTGCCGGCCCGGCCAAGGCGGCGCGGGGCGCCTCAGCCGGCGCTCACCCGCAGCGCGAGGTCGATGCCGGCAATCTCGTAGCCCTTCCTGAAGTCACGGATGTGGCGTGCCATCCAGCCCTGCGCCCCGTCCTGGTCGCGAGCCTCGAGTGCCTCGAGCAGACGCCGGTGAGCCGTGGCGATGCGCGCGCGCGCCTGCGGCACCTTGTCGATCATGACGCGCAGCGAGGGCTCGAGCAGCTGCAGCAGCGGCTCCTGCGCCAGTCCCAGCACCGGATTGTGAGTCGCCTGCCCGAGGCAGCGGAACACCTGCGCGCTGCGCCGCACCGCCTGCTCGGTATCAGCGCGGCCGGCGACGAACGCCCGGGCGGCGGCCCCGATGCGCTCCAGGTCCTGGGCGCTGCGCTCGCGCGCCGCGGCGCGCGCGATCGGCGGCTCGAGGATGGTGAGCGCCTCCCACAGGTCGCGCACCGTCACGTCGTGCAGCAGCAGGGCGTGGCTCACGCCCTCGGCCACGGTCTCCTGGCGCGGCCGGCTCACCGACATGAGCTTGGAGCCCGGGCGGCGCTGCACCAGGCCGCGGCTCTCGAGCTCCCGCAGCGCCTCGCGCACCGTGGAGCGGTTGACGCCGAACTGCCGTGCCAGCTCGGTCTCGGAGGGCAGGCGCTCGCCTTCACGCAGGGCGCGGCTCAGGACCCGCGCCCCGATCGCCGCCGCCACCTTGCGGTAGGCGGGCTCGATCAGCAGCGGGGCGAACTCGACGCTCACGCGGCCTCGAACAGCTCGCGCCCGATCAGCATGCGGCGGATCTCCTGCGTGCCGGCGCCGATCTCGTAGAGCTTGGCATCGCGCAGCAGGCGTCCGGCCGCGTAGTCGTTGCTGTAGCCGTTGCCGCCGAGTGTCTGGATGGCATCCAGCGCGGCGTGGGTGGCGCGCTCGGCCGCGAACAGGATGCAGCCCGCCGCATCGCGCCGGCGCGCGGTGCGCGCGTCGCAGGCGCGCGCCACGGCGTAGACGTAGGCGCGCGAGGCGTTGAGCGAGGCGTACATGTCGGCGACCTTGCCCTGCATCAGCTCGAAGGTTCCGATCGGCTGGCCGAACTGCCGGCGTTCGCGGATGTAGGGCAGCACCACATCGAGGGCCGCCGCCATCAGTCCGAGTGAGCCGCCGGCGAGCACCACGCGCTCGTAGTCCAGGCCGCTCATCAGCACGCGCACGCCGCCGTTCTCGGGGCCGAGCAGGTTCTCCGCCGGCACGCGGCACTCATCGAACAGCAGCTCGCAGGTGCCCGAGCCGCGCATGCCGAGCTTGTCGAGCTTCGGCGCGGTGCTGAAACCGCTGCTGCCGCGCTCGACGATGAACGCGCTGATGCCGCGCGCGCCGGCGGCGGGGTCGGTCTTGGCATACACCACGAACACATCCGCGTCCGGGCCGTTGGTGATCCACATCTTGCGGCCGCTGAGCAGGTAGCCGTCGCCGCGCTTCTCGGCGCGCAGTTGCATCGAGACGATGTCCGAGCCCGCCCCGGGCTCGGACATCGCGAGGGCCCCGACGTGCTCGCCGCTCACCAGCCGCGGCAGGTAACGCTCGCACTGCGCCTCGCTGGCATTGAGCCGCAGCTGATTCACGCACAGGTTGGAATGCGCGCCGTAGGAGAGGCCCACGGCCCCCGAGGCGCGCGAGATTTCCTCCATGACGATGACGTGCGCCAGATAGCCGAGCTGCGCGCCGCCGAAGCGCTCCGGCACGGTGATGCCGAGCAGCCCCTGCTCGCCCAGCGCCGGCCACAGGTCGCGCGGGAATTCGTTGCGGCGGTCGATCTCGGCCGCCCGCGGGGCGATGCGCTCGGCGGCGAAGCGCCGCACCTGCCGGCGGGTTTCCTCGAGCTCGGCGCTCAGGCCGAAGTCGGCGTCGGTGCAGTCGAGCGTGCTCATGGGCTTGCCTTCTCCTTGGAGCGGATCGTATGATTGTCGGACAAACCGGCAACCGTGGCAAGTACCCATGCCCCGCATCAGCACCCGGGTCGACGTGCACTCGCAGGAGTTTCAGGACAACGAGCGCGCCATGCGCGCCCTGGTCGAGGATCTGCGGCTGGCGGCGGGCCGGGCGGCGCGCGGGGGCTCGCAGGCCGCCACCGACAAGCACAGGGCGGCCGGCAAGCTCACCGCGCGCGAGCGCATCCGCGTGCTGCTCGACACCGGCAGCGCGTTCCTGGAGCTCTCGCAGCTCGCCGCGCACGGCATGTACGGCGGGGAGATCGCCTGCGCCGGGGTGGTGACCGGCATCGGCCGCATCG
>Ga0209027_1000213_pt1 | contig 18866 bp, 17 predicted proteins | sample GraSoi013_1_20cm_3_FD_185821 | JGI IMG/M metagenome (GOLD analysis project Ga0209027, IMG submission 185821) | Grasslands soil microbial communities from the Angelo Coastal Reserve, California, USA - Sample 09_27_2013_1_20cm (SPAdes) (version 2) | ecosystem: Environmental > Terrestrial > Soil >...
ACTAAGACCAGGGCATCATGCTGCTGTTGCATCTGGCGGCACATGGCTAAGGCGTCGACATCCTTCAATTGCGTGTCCAGGATCACCATGTCGGGCTGCACCTCTTCCCACTCGCTCCTGGCCCGTTCTCCTGTATAGGCCCGCGAGATGTCAAAGCCGAGCGTCTTGAGCCAGCTCGTCAGCATTTCGACCAGATAGCGATCATGATCAACGATTAATAATTTCATTCTCTGTTTTCCCCTTTAAGTGGAAACTCTCTCAACTGACCATCATAAGAAATGCATTGCATTGCAAATGAATCCGCACCACAACTATTCAGGCTCCATACTGCCGTTGTCATCTACTGGCCATTCTACTTTTACAGCAGGCAGTAAGAAGTCAAGAAAAGAGATCTGAATAATTATGTTGCGGTACCTTCCTCTCCATGGAGGACCCACAGGGAAGTGCCAATATCACCGTTGGGGGGAAGAAAGCGAAATGTGGCTATCCCTAACCTTAAAGAGTATAACATAAACATCAATATTAGTCAATTCATAAAAAAAAAGTTTATTGCATTTATTGTGAAGGCGAAAACGTAATGGAAGAGCTGTACTTTTTTTCCAGGTGGTTATTATCTCTACCTGATAGCTAGTTCTTCAATGATCACCTCACGCCCAGGAAGGTGGAGAACCATAACATACTCACCCCCTGGCACATCTCTGAATACAAAGTGCCCAAGATCGTCTATTTGTGCGCGCTGGAATGGATTCTCCTTTTGTTTGTCTCCTTCTGTCGCAAATGGCCCGGGTGCAATATGCAGATCTGCATTCATTCCTTCAAAAGCACCGATACTCTCGCTGGCACTTGTACTGGTAAGGATGCCGATCAACATAGAGCTTCCATAGGCTGAATGTGAAAGGTGAAGAGAAATATCAAGCGATTCAGCTTGATATTGACGCGGGAAAGCTGATGACGGTACGTCACCGCGCACCGTAAGTGGTATCGCTTGTCTAACAAGAGCAGCAATCTCTTTCATCAAATACCCCTCATTCTATGAATGATCTCCTCTTGCCCCTTACTTCGGCGTTGCATAATAGAGTGTTCCTACGACTGCCAAAAGAACACTGGCGATGGTGAAACTATCAAGTGCAACCGGCGGAAGCACAATGTGGGCCAGTACCACCATAGTCCCATTCTCCTCTAGATCTCTCCACCAGATAGTCTACCTGAGAAACTCAACAAGTACAACAAGCGAGCAGTCTTTCTATAGCTTCTCTTTCCTGCGGAAAATCAAGCTTGACACAACAAGCACCATCATGGTAGCATTAACACATGAATTATACAATTGTGAGCCTGAGAGAAATGCTCCAGGCCATAGACCACCCCAATAAATACATGTCACATGACATGGCCGCATAAGCTGGCGCTTTTGCTTATGCGGCGGAAAGTAGCGCCGAGCGGTTATACACACTTACTCGACCCTCTGAGTAAGCGGTATAATTGGCGTTTCGTTCGTGCTACTCTCTCCACTGTACTCCCGCTCCCGTTTCGCGCGCTCTTCTTCACTGCATGGCATCTGTCGCCGCGTTTACACTTCTTTCCCTGATTGTTTTGTGTTACAAGGAGACATATACCCATGTTGCTCGCGAATTTTTCAAAGGTGAGTAAGGATTTCGGCGGGAATCCCGTTTTCAACGAAGTTGACCTGGAAATAATGGATGGTGAACGTATCGGCCTGGTTGGTGAGAATGGCAGCGGCAAGTCGACGCTGTTCAAGCTGCTGGCAGGCCTGGATACTCCCACCAGCGGCGTGATCTCGCGCCGGCGCAATCTGACGATTGGCTACTTGACGCAGGAAGTAGATCCGGTCCTGGATCAAAAGACCATTTTCGCAGCTGTTTCAGAGACATCGGAAGAGCTGGTCGCTTTGCCGGGCATTCTCAGTGACCTGGAAGCGCGGATGTCGGACCTCGATTTCGCTGCCGACCCTGATGAGATGACCAGGGTGCTGGAGGAGTACGGCAAAGCCCAGGAGCGTTTTGAGGTGCTGGGGGGATATTCGCTTGAGCACCGCGTAGAGGCTGTTTTAAGTGGCCTGGGCTTCGCTGCTTCGGAGTATACGCAGCGCGTGGGCGTGTTGAGCGGAGGCGAAAAGAAACTGGTTAACCTCGCGCGCCTCCTGATCGAAATGCCGGACATGATACTGCTGGACGAGCCAGATAACCACCTGGATTTACACGCGAAGGCCTGGTTGGAGCAATACATCCAGGACTATCCAGGCACCGTACTGATCATCTCCCATGATCGTCATCTATTGGACCGCGCCGTCAAGAAGATTTTTGAGCTAGAAGATGGTTCCATCTCCGAGTACGCTGGCAACTACAGTTTCTACTTCGCCGAACGGCAGCAGCGGCTCTTGAAGTTGCAGGAGCTGTACGCATTGCAGCAGACCGAGATCAAGCGCCTGGAGGCCAGTATGCGCCAGCTCAAAGGGTGGTCTAAATTGAACCCCAAATTTGCTGGCCGGGCGGAGTATATGGCGAAGCGTGTGGAGAAAGCCCGGGAGGAGGCTGTCAACCGTCCTATACTGGAGCGCGACAAAATCAAAGTCGACCTGGACACGGACCGCAGCGGCAAAAAAGTCCTGGAAGTCAAGGGGCTGAGCAAGACCACCGGTGGGCGCGTGCTCTTTGAGCCATTCGATTTTACGCTGCTCTATGGTGAACGTGTGGGCATTGTAGGGGCCAACGGCAGCGGCAAGACCACGCTGCTCAGGACGATGATGGACCTGATCCCCGCCACGACCGGCACCGTCAAGATCGGGGCCAGTGTCGTGCCGGGCTATTACGCACAGGAGCAGGAAACGCTGCCTTTTGAAAGCACGCCGCTGGATTTTGTGCGCCGTTTGAAGAAAATGACAGAGCCGCAAGCGATCAGCTTCCTGCACGGGCTGCTCTTCTCTTACGATGACCTGCGCACACCCATACGGCAACTGAGCGGGGGCGAAAAGAGCCGTCTGCAGATAGCGCGCTTAATGCTGACCGAAGCGAACTTCTTATTGTTGGATGAGCCGACCAACAATCTCGATATAGCCTCAACTGAAGTCCTCGAAGCGGCGTTACAGGAGTTCGAGGGCACCGTTTTGACGGTCTCGCATGATCGCTACTTCCTGGATAAGATCGTGTCCAAGATCATCGCGATCGGTGACGACGGCCGTGTTTCAGTCTACCCAGGCAATTTTTCGTATTACTTTGAAAAGAAGTATGCGGCCTGAAACTGATTGTTTTGCGCTGGTGCAGGATTGGCAGCCTGCGACTGCCAATCCTGCACCAGCGCAAAACACTGATATCGTCCGTGGCGCTACAGCAAGCGCCAACGTCGGCAACCCCAACATTTTTGCGAACATTGCGCGTTACGCTATCATCGGCTTTGCTGCACTCATAGCTCTTGAGCAGTTGCAGATCGCGCCATCGCTGCTGAACATTCTGTTCACAGCCATCGTCGGTGCTGCTGCCATCGTTTTCGGCCTGGCCTTTGGCCTGGGCGGTCAGGATGCTGCGCGCAGGTGGCTCAATCGCGGTGAAAATACGGTGAGTGGTGCGGCATCACAAATCCAGTCGCCACAGGGTATGTGCAATGATGGCAGCGCGGCACAGACCGCGCCACAGGTGCCATCAAACCAAACCCGAACGGGGCGATACTAAATAAACTCTCGTGAGAGAGTTAGAGCATGTTCAATCATGTAGTATAAACGCCACTTCTTGAATAATCTAGAAAAGGGGAAAAGCAGGAAGCTTTCCCCTTTTCTAGTTGACCAGTTACTTGTCATGAGGGTTTTCCAACGTTTCCTGCCTTGTTACGTAATAGTGTAAATTAGAGTTCTCATTTCATCGTATTAAGGGAGGTATAAAGATATGGAAGCAATCATCAGTGCTCTCTTCGAGGCTCTCATCATGTTAATCGTTGAAATGCTCCTCCCAGGCTCTCATCATGTTAATCATTGAAGTGCTCTTCTGTGCAGTCAACTTTTGTACGAAAAAAATTGGGAAGGCATCAAATTAGCCTTGCATGGATGAGAAAAGCATGCAAAAACAGATCGTGAAAGCAGGAGGAAAGCTATGGATATCCCTTTCGAAGAACGCAAGCAGCTGAGTGATGCGGAGAGGGAGGAAATACGAAACTACTACAGGAAGATGCAGGAGCACTTTCACGGCTTGCAGGCGTATCACCTCCTGTTAGACGACCTCTACCATGAATTGCTTGAATATCACTATTTCGTGGAAGACCTCTATCATAAGGCTATGGAGAGCCTTGACCACCCAACACAGGAGAACGGCTACGCCATGAAAGCCTATGATCACGCCAGGCGGGAACAAACCAGCAAGACCGCGGAATATCACGACGCTCTCCAAAAGCATCTTCAATTGATGAATAACCACTACCAAAGATAAAACCTCGAAGAGCCCTGCGCTCAGCCACTATTAAAGCTCCCCAAAATGTGCTATAATAAGGGAAGTATTATCCCTAGCTAACGTCGGGAGGCTTTTGCCTTGAGCAATCTGTATACACCGGGTTCTGGTAGTGGTGGATCGTCGTCAAATAGTAGTTCGTTTGTCAGTCGTCGCGAAATTCGTGCAAGCCATGCTACGGGCGCTTTGCCCGTGGTAAGCAGTCCGAGTCCAGGGAAAACCTACTCTCCTGGCTCATTCGATTTTGAAGCGATGCTCGTTTCACTACATGAGCTGTTCGAGCACGACCGGCAGGTTGCCAGTCAATCAGATTCCACACGCTGTGGCATCTGCTACCTGCACTACTTTGTGAGTGAACTGCATTATCGCGATGAAGAGGGGTTTTATGTGTGCCCAGGCTGCGAACGCACACTCGGGAAACAGACGATCCCCATGTTGAGACAACAACAAAAATAGAGGGGGCGATTGATCGCCTCCTCTATTTTTGTTGCTTGCTACTCCCGGCTATTCACCTTATACCGCCGCTCCCGCCTCTTCTTCCAACTCATCTTCCTCGCTGACCTCGCGCAGGTCTTCAGGGCGGTCAAGGCGGTCAAGGAAAAGGACACCGTCCAGGTGATCAATTTCGTGTTGAAGCACACGCGCGAACCAGCCTTCGGCATTCACCTTGATGTTTTTGCCTCGTACATCCTGTCCCTTAACTACCACCTTTTCGGCCCGGCGAATGTTTTCACCGACGTATCCGGGAATACTGAGGCAGCCCTCTACTCCCAGTACTTCACCTTCGGCTTTGACAATTTCAGGGTTAGCCATGGCGACCTTGCGGTCTTCAAATTCCGCGACAAAAAGACGGATGGATTGCGCGATCTGCGGGGCTGCTAAGCCCACTCCATGTGCAGCGTGCATGGTCTCGAACATTTCATCGGCCAGCTTCTGGATGGAGGGGTCGAAGCGGTGAATCTTCTTGGCTTTCCGGCGCAATATAGGGTTTTCTGCTGTAATAATTTTGTGAATTGGCATAGATGCTATTTATTCCTGCCTGTCGTAGTTGACACACGGGGTTGCTATAAAGATACGCTCAGGCCCCGACGAAACTTGGACCCGTCCAGGCTTAGAACCCGGACAGGCATTATTTAGCTATATCCTATCACATTAAAGGACAGTTTTCCATAGATTCTGCTCCAGCTTCAGCGAACTTGACCACACATACATAATTGTGATACACAAATACCATCCCGTCGCATCTTTTATGAACATCGGATAAATCACCATGTAACCCAACGCTGAAAGGAGAACACAACATGGCCGAACCACAAGTCTTAGCTGGCGCGGAACCTTTTCTCGTCGAGAACGGCAAGATTGGCGTGCTTGTATCGCACGGCTTTACTGGCAACCCACACAGTATGCGCTACCTGGCTGAAGGCCTTGCCAGCGCTGGCTTCACTGTAGCTTTGCCTCGTCTCAAAGGCCACGGCACGACACCCGCGGATATGGCAGCCAGCACTGCCAGCGATTGGGTCGCCGACCTGGAGAGAGCCAGCGCCTGGTTACAGCAGCGCTGCGATACCCTTTTCATGACAGGACTCTCCATGGGTGGTACGCTCACCCTCCTCATGGCCGGACAACACCCTGACCTGTTCAAGGGCATTATTCCCATCAACGCTATGCTTTTTAGCAACAACCCCGACCTCGCCTCCCTTGCCTTTATGTCACCTGCCCCGGCCGAAGTGTCAGGCATCGGCAGTGATATCAAAGCAGAGGGCGTGACCGAAAACGCCTATCCCGTCACACCGGTGCCGACCATCAAAGAACTGTTTACCCTCACGAAGGTAGCAGACGAGATGCTCCCGCGCATCACCTGCCCTGCCCTTATCTTTGCCTCGCGTAACGATCACGTCGTGCCACCGGCCAACTCCGAATATATATTTCAGAAGTTACCCAACGCGGACAAACAGCTGGTCTGGCTCGAAAATTCCTATCATGTGGCAACACTGGACAACGACAAAGACCTCATTCTTCAGAAGAGCATCGACTTCATCAAAGCTCATACGCAACAGACGACCGGATAAAAACGTATTTCTTAATATTGCCTTTGTTTCAATGAAGGTGTGGATGAAATAAACCCTATCCCACGCCGCCAGCAGGCACAATCATGCTAGAAAAAATCGCAACCTATATCGACCAGCACCGGCTCTTCCCAGAGAGCGGGACCATTATCGTCGCCGTCTCGGGAGGAGCTGACTCGTTGTGCCTTCTGCATGTGTTAAACCGGCTCTGTGGAAGCCGACCTGAAGCTCGTTACCCCGCCGTGCTGCTCCATGTTGCTCATCTCAATCACAAGCTGCGCGGCGAGGCGAGCTACCAGGATGCTGCGTTCATCGTGCAGCTGGCCGATTCCTGGGGACTTCCCGTAACAATTGGTGAGATAGATGTGCCTGCGCTGGCACGCCAGGAGGGACGTTCACTGGAGGATGCCGCTCGTACCGCGCGTTATCGCTTCCTACGCGATGTCGTGCAGGGCCGTCTTATCGCCGTGGCGCACCATGCCGACGACCAGGTGGAGACGCTGCTGCTGCACTGGCTGCGCGGCGAGGGCCTGGCTGGCATGGTAGGCATGCTACCGCGCCAGCAAGATATTATTCGCCCCCTTTTAGGGGTAACCCACGCGGAGACGGTGGCCTATTGTTCGCAGCACGCTCTCCTGCCGTTAGAGGATACCAGCAACCGCGATCCCCGCTTCTTGCGCAATCGTGTTCGCCACGAACTCCTGCCGCTGTTAGAGTCGATGAATCCAGGCATACACGCAACCCTTTTACGCAATACCGAGGTAGCGCATGTCGATGTTGCGTGGATTGAAGCGCAGGTGGAGCGTTACTGGCCGGCGGTGGTGCTCGCGGAGCAAGAAGAGCGTATCACGCTGGACAGCGCGGCACTGCTCACATTGCCGCTGAGCTTGCAGCGGCACCTCTTGCGTCGTGTGACTGCCAGGTTGTGCGCGGGGCAATCGCCATTAGAACTGCGGCACTATCTGCTCATCGAAGAACTTCTGCGGCGAGAAATCGCCGGGACGGAAGAGGTCACCTTGCAACTGCCGGCTCAACTGCAAGTGACCCGCAATTTTACGAACCTCGTGTTTGAACGTCTCTCTTCTAAAGAGGCCGAACATATCTTTTCCGCGCTGGACGAAGCGATACCTTTGCCCGTACCGGGCCGTGTAGCAGTGCCGGGAACACCCTGGATAGCCTCGGCTGAAATAGTAACAGAGCCTGTGGCTCGGCTGGCAAGGCAAGCTTTACAGCGTCAGGATTGGTTATCTGTGTGGCAATTTCTTCCAAAGACTCGTTATACTGTATATATCGATGCTGACCGTGCGGGTTCTGTATTAACGGTGCGCACAAGGCGTCCTGGTGATCGTATGCGACCTTTGGGTATGACGCGTGAGAAAAAAGTGCAGGATATGCTGGTGAACGAACATATTCCCGGTGCTGATCGTCCATATATCCCACTCTTTTTTTCAGCATCGCATTGTGTATGGCTGGCCGGTGTACAGATTGACGACAGGGTACGACTGACCGCCACAACACAACGGATTCTACGCTTATCTATTGAGCCATCATCTGTTATTTGAAGAGTCAGAACCCGCTATCATTTTCAAGAGGTGCACATGTACGACGACATCGACCTGCACGACGACATTTCCGAGATTCTTGTTACCGAAGAGGAGATTCGCTCCAAGATTGTCGAATTGGGTGAGCAAATCGCCCGGGACTATCAGGGCAAAAACCTGTTGTTGCTGGGCACATTGAAGGGCGCCGTCCCCTTCATCGCCGACCTGGCACGGGCCATTCATTTACCCCTGGAAATCGACTACATGGCGATTTCCAGTTATGGCAACAGTTCACACTCCAGCGGAGTAGTACGCATACTCAAGGATCTGGAGGGTCCCATCGATCAGAAACACGTGTTGATTGTCGAGGATATCGTTGATAGTGGCCTCACGCTGCATTACCAGATGGAAGTACTGCGACAGCGGCGTCCGCTGAGCCTGCGTGTTTGCGCGCTGTTAGATAAAGGTCGGGAGCGCGTCAAAGCGGTCAAGCTAGATTATACCGGCTTTCATATTCCCAATCGCTTCGTTGTTGGTTATGGTCTTGACTATGCGCAGCTCTACCGCAATCTACCCTACGTCGGAATTTTGAAGCCTTCGGTGTACGAAGAAGATGTGGAGCCGGAGACGCATCATAGAAGCCCGGTCGAAGGAGATTAGCGTTTCGCGAAGAAATATGAAGGAAACGCGTTAGGAGATTGAGCAATGGTATCGGTTGGTGTCATCGGCAGCGGGGCCTGGGGTACCACACTGGCCTTTTTGCTGTCGAAAAAAGGTATCGCGACCACGCTCTGGGACTATCAGCTGCAGCGGGCCATCGCTATGCAGCAGCAGCGCGAGAACGTCGAATTTCTCCCCGGTATACACTTCCCCGCAGCGCTCCGTGTGACATCTGATATAGCCGAGGCCGTCGAGGGCAAGGAGATGCTCCTGCTTGTCACACCATCGCAACGCATGCGCGAAAATGTCCATCTCCTTGCCCCCCATGTTGGCAGTGAAGCCCTGCTTGTGAATGCCAGTAAAGGTATTGAAATTGGCAGCCTCAAGCGCATGACCGAGGTCATCTGCGAAGAAGTTCCCCGTGCACAGGGCCGTGTCGTAGCCCTCAGTGGGCCCACTATTGCTCAAGAAGTGGCGCAAGGAAAACCGACGGCCGCCGTTGTAGCCGCCATTGAAAGGGATATCGCGAACCATGCTCGCTCCCTGCTCAACGCAGTGTGGTTTCGCGTCTATACGGCCAGTGATCTCGTAGGTGTCGAGCTTGGTGGCGCCTTGAAGAATATCATCGCTATTGGTGCGGGTTTCAACGATGGTATGGGCTATGGGAACAATGCCAAGGCCGCATTTATGACACGTGGTCTGGCCGAGATTGCTCGCCTGGGTATCGCCGCGGGCGCCAACCCCCTCACATTTACCGGCCTGGCAGGCATTGGTGACCTCATTGCTACCTGTGCCAGCCCCTTGAGCCGCAACCAGCAATTGGGACGGCGCCTCGCCGCCGGTGAAAAACTCGATGCCATCCTCGCGTCGATGCACAGTGTCGCCGAAGGCGTCTCCAACACTAAAGCAGCCCTACAGCTGGCGGCTCGCTACGGAGTAGAGATGCCCATTACCGAACAACTGGGCCTCGTGCTCTTCGAGGGCATGGACCCCCAAAAGGCGGTGCCAGAACTGATGATGCGCGACCCCAAACATGAGCTGGAAGGATTATTTGATGGGTGAACTTATTCACACCAATTTTTAGCATAACTTCATACTCAACCACCTGCTCTGCCGGTATCATTAGCTTCAGCAACGAAATGATGCACGGACTGCTTGCATAGCAGGAACAAATTCATACCACATTCTTTGCTACTCGCATCGTTTATCATCATGACAGAAATGGGCTTTAGCCCGTCGCAAGCCACGCCGTTTCAACGGCAGTGGTTAGACGGTTGTGGCTTTAGCCCTTGCGATACTGTTCAGATTAACTCTTCTCTGATATACTGAGGACGTGACATTGCATCATTCTACTTTCAACACATAAATGGAGGTATATCATGGCGGAGCGTCAATCCTTTTTGATTGTTGGGAATGGTATCGCTGGCGTCACCGCCACTGAAATCCTGCGCAACGAGGACTCTGCTGCCGAGATCACTGTCGTGGCGGATGACCCCTTTCCTGTCTATTATCGCCCCGCTCTCAAAGACTACCTGGGAGGCAAGATTCGAGAGGACAAGCTGTGGGCGCGTCCGATCAGTTTTTACCAGGATCGCCAGGTACGCTTTCTTAATGATAGGGTGGTGGGCATCGAGGTAGGAGGTCACAGCGTGCTGCTGCGCGGCGGGCAAACTCTTGGCTACTCGCGGCTGCTGCTCGCGCATGGCGCCCGCGCCAGTACGCTCACCTGCCCCGGTCTCGATCTTGCAGGCGTTACGACACTGCGCACCGTCGCCGATTACCAGCGGGTGCTGCGTTACCTGAAGAGTGTGCGCCGCGTCGTTATTACGGGAAGTGGTACCTTAGCGCTGGAGTCGATCGAGACGCTGCGCCACCGTGGCTTCCAGGTTACGCACCTCTTGCGCCGCCGCTCGCTCTGGTCAGAGGTGCTGGACCCGACCGCCTCGGACCTTGTGCTGCAGCAGGAGAAGCGCGACGGGGTCGATGTGCGCTACGAGCAGGAAATCGCCGAGATCGTTGGCCAGAACGGCCAGTTGAGCGGCATCGTTACCACGACCGGGGCGCACATCCCCTGTGAGGCAGTCTTGCTTGGGATCGGTATTGAACCCATCATCGACTTTGTGAAAAGCGCTGGAATCGCCTGTGGACGCGGCGTCAAAGTGGATGGCGGGATGCGCACGAACGCGCCGGATATCTACGCGGCTGGGGACCTCATTGAGACCGCTGACCCGCTGACTGGCCGTTCCCGCGTGATCGGCCAGTGGTATCCCTCCATTCAACAGGCGCGCGCCGCAGCCTATAGCATGCTGGATATCCTGGATGCCGCACATGAATTCCGCTTCGGCAATTTCTATAACGCCTCGATGCTGTATGGGCTCGAATTTGCCTCGGTCGGCCTCTCGACGCTGCCCAAAGATGGCAAGGGCTACCAGGAGATTGTCGCTGATCCTCAACCGCGTACCTACCAGAAGGTGATACTCAAAGATGGCGTGCCCGTTGGCATGCTGGCGCTTGGCGATCGCAGAAGTGTACTCACCTTCAAACGTGCCGTCGATGCCGGCGTAGACCTCTCACCTGTCGCCGCGCGACTCTTCGCCCCTGATTTCAAATTAGCTAAGTGGCTCGACTCACAGGAGGTGCCGCCTCCCGTCCTGGGGGTCAGCAGAGAAGGGGCGGTAGCCATCAACAAAGCGACCTATACCGAACGCACGAGAACATCTCCTCCCCCGGACAAGCCACAGGGGCTCATTGAAGCGATACTTGTACCTGTCGCGCCTCCTAAGGTAAAAGCCCTGCTCAAAGAAACATACCTCAGCCAGACCAGTGTCGTGACGATAGGCAGAGCGGAAGGCATGAGCCTTACAGTCGGCCATAGCTCGATCTCACGCCGTCATGCTGAAATCGTATATGCCAACGGGCGCTACGCGCTGCGTGATCTACAAAGCAAGAACGGAACCTCCGTCAATGATCAGCGACTTGACGCGGATACTATCGTCCTGCTCAAGCAAGGAGATACGGTGAAGTTCGGTGACGTATCCTTTGCCTTTCAGACGCGGAAGGTCGATCCATCGGCTTCCATGTTGCTGAGCAAGCACAATCTCCACCTCCTCTCGAACGGGGTCATCGCGGGTAATGTGGCTCCAATCTCCGCAAAAGTGTCGCCGCAAAATGGCAATGCGCCGGCAAAAACGTTTCTATTGCAGAATGCGTCACCCATAGCGCCTTCTGCCCTCGGGCAACCCACGCTGAACACCGACGGCTCGGTATTCTTTCCGGAAGCAAGCAGCCCTCTTCCCGCCTCCATTGTAGCCACAATGAGAGAGACACCGGCTCTTGTTGCCATCATACAGGGCAGGCCGGAGGTTTTCTTGCTCAAGCAGGGTAAGAACACGACCATTGGACGTGACAAGGAGAACCCGGTCGTGCTCGCGGATATCTCCATCTCACGCCGGCACGCCGAGCTATTGCCTGGTCCAGACGGTATATATATTCGTGACCTGGAGAGCAGCAATGGCGTGCTGGTCAATCGGACCAGGATCGACAACCCGTACCGGCTCTCGCATGGCGACCGTATCACCATAGGCAACGTCATCATCTACTTTGTCGATCAACGCCCACAATATGGAGCAGTCGCGCCCGGCGCCTCTAGTCCACCAGCGTCGCACAAACAGTGCTCCCGCTGTGGCTCTGAAAATAGCAGTGTGGCACGTTTCTGCCAGATGTGTGCCGCACCACTTTAGGGAGATAACCATTATGCAGATACAACCTGAGAAACTGGTCGTTGGCATCCAACATCGCGAGGATATCGTGCCATTGACCGAGGACGAAGTACGTTTCGAGATCGATATGTGTATCGGCTGCGACCGCTGCATGCGCGCCTGCCCGGTACCCCTGTCCTCGATGGTGAACATCGCTGACCTCAACCTTGCCACCATTTCCGATGTAGTTGCCCCTCATGTGGCTCGCTTTACAGACGAATGCGTCATGTGCGGCTCGTGCGTACCGGTCTGTCCGGTCAATAACCACCGCGATCTGCTGATGCTCTCACTCAAGCAGCGCCTGGGGATACCGTGGGACGGCAAGGTCGACATGAGCCGGGTACTCGACCACCTGCCGCCCGGGTGGGATATCCAGTTGTTGTTGAGCCGCCTGCGCGAGCAACCGATGTTCAGCGATCCACAGGTGGTGCCGGATAACTACCTGTTGCACTTCATTGCTAGCTCGAAGGTTCTCACTTTTCTTCCTGGAGCAGTCGCGCTGCACGAAAGCGAGTATGGACGAGAAATCATCTTTATCCTTGAAGGACGTTTCACCATCTCTTCGGCTGGCGCCAATGGCCAGAACCTGCCGATAGCGGTCCTGCGGCGAGGCGAGTTTATCGGTGAGCGCGGCATGCTGTCGGGTCAACAGCGCAACGCCACCGCGCGTGCGCAGACTGCCGCGGTAGTGTTGGAAGTTCCTGAACAGGTCATGCAGCGCCTGATTGAGATCGTGCCTCCGGTGCGTACCTTCTTTGAACGCTTGAATAATGCCAGGTCTATCGAGTCCGTCATGAAGCGTATGGCGATCTTCCAGGGCATCGCTGATCCTGATATACGCTGGATTGCCAACAAGATACAGTTTAAGAACTTCGACCGCGACGAGCAGCTCTTCACTGAAAGTGATAAAGGGCAACCTGCGCGAGAGTCGCTGCACATCATCATGGAGGGCTTTGTCAAAGTGGCGCGCCGTACAACAGCGGGCACTGGCCATCACAAGACCGGTGAGCGTATCATCGCCTATCGCCAGGGTGGTGACTACTTTGCTGGTGGTCTCGATATGCTGGGAGATGGTCGCGCCGTTACCGTGACCGCTATCAATCGCGTACATGTGGCGGAGGTCCCCCGCCAGGAGATGCTCACCATCCTTGCTCGCTATCCCGAGGTCAACCAGCGCTTTATGACGCGCCTGCAAGAGTACCGCGTGGCGGCGGTAGCCGCCGAGTCGTTTATCGGCTCCATGGAGTTCCTGCGTGCCGCCCCCGCTCAATCGTATGCTGATGCCGAGGCTCGTGCCGGGCTGCGCGCACTGGTCGGCGGCGGAGTCGTCGAAGGCACCGAGGTGCTGGTAATCGACCTGGACAAGTGTGTCCACTGTGACAAATGCGAAGATGCCTGCGCCCGCCGCCATGGGCATTCGCGCATGAACCGCAAGGGGATGGTCGTCGGCAACATCAGTATCGCGACCGCCTGCCGCCAGTGCCAGGACCCCGTCTGTATGCTCTGCAGCCGCGCGGGCATCGCTCGCATGCCCAGCGGCGAGGTATACATCACCGAGAGCTGCATTGGCTGCGGCATCTGCGCCGAGCGCTGCCCCTACGACAACATATCGATTGTTTCGTTGGAGCAAGAGGTAGAAGAACGCACGACCTGGCAGCGCTTTGCCCAATTCTTCAGCAAAGGCGCTGGCAAGGAACTTGGTAAACGCATGCTGCCGATGGCAAGCATGAAGGCCGCGCCCGGCCCATTGAATATCCAGCAGCCGCTCGATGCATTTGGCGAAATACGCAAGAAAGTGGCTATCAAGTGTGATCTCTGCGCGGGCTACAACAACCAGGCCTGCGTGCAGGCCTGTCCCACCGGCGCGGCCTTCCGCGCCCAACCCGCGCAATTTTTTGGCTCAACCGAGGAAATTCTACAAAGGAGAGCCCAATGAAACAGTTAATCAAAAGGATGACACAACCATGGCAATGAGCACGAATACATCAAAACAACCGGCTGAACGGCGTGTTTGGCATACGCCAACATCAAAGGCGGCACTCTACTGGTTCTTATTCGGCCTCCTTTTCTGTGCCCTCTTCTACCTTTTGTACCTCGTGCTCTTCAAAGCGCCAATCTTCACGGGGCCCTGGTTTGATAAAGTCTTTCGCGCCGGTGTGTTCTCGTATCTTATGATAGTGGCTGTATCGATGTATGCTCTGCGCACGCGTTTCATACGCAGCCTGCCATGGAAATCGCAAAACTGGGTTTGGATGCACATATGGTTAGGTATCGCGGCTGTATTGCTCGCGCTGCTGCACGCTGATTTCCGTTTTGTGCTGCACGGCTATTGCGCAAACTTGAGCTGCGTCACGGACCACTACTGGGGAATGCCTTCGCTCTATGGCTTGATCTTTATCGCTGTGAGCGGTGGAATTGGCCGCTTGCTCGACATGTGGCAGACCCGTGTCATCGCGCATGACGCCAGCACCAACGGCGCTGGCATCTCCAAAGCCATCAAGGATCGCCTGCTTGAGCTTGAATACATCGTTGAACGCTTCAGCGCGGGCAAGTCTGAGCCGTTCAAACAATACTGCGCCGCGGCCATGGAGAGCATCGGTCAGTTGCCAGCAAATCTTGCCACCCTGGCGCCAAAAGAACAGGCCGATTTTCAACGGGCATACGAGGCGCTGGGAGAGCACGCGCGCCTGGCAGCCTCATTAAAGAAGCAGCACCAGGCTCATGTGATCTTTCGCTCCTGGCGTTACACACACATGGTGCTCGTGCCCCTTGCCCTTGTGATCATCACCTACCACGGCATCGCAGAACTGCTCATAAACGTGCTGTATGTGCTGCCGAAATAGCTGACGCCATATCCACATTTTGTTCGCTTTCTTACTTCTCTCACGAGAGACGACCATAGGCTCTCAAGGTCGTGAGCGCATCGATAGTTGCCCAGCCTCGCCATTCCAGCCCTGTTACCGGCGTCCAGATCGGCCAACCGATCGGCCATCCGCCATCCTCCTGCTGAGCAGCCACGAGCGCCTCCAGGTACGTGTCAATGGTCTCATCTGAGAAAAGCTGACGCGCGATACTCGTGGGTCGCGGAGCAAAGTCAAGGGGCGTGTGAACATCTCCTGACGCAGCAGGGTCAAGCGCTACAATCTTCTGCTCAAAGAGGTACTGACGTATGCGTTCCAGAGCCTTCTCAGCCCTGTTACGGTCAGGCACAAAGTCCAGGAAAGGGAGAACCGCACGCACATCATACCCTTCGGATGCCCGCTCAAAATCGCTGAGGTCTCGCTCTGACACCCACCTCTCACCTGACTCAATGTAATGCCAGCAATAGGTGGTGGCACGTTCGAGCCAGGGATGGTCAACGCGATGTTTGTGCAGCAGCCCGGCAATACCTGCGGTCGGATTGATCGATGCGAGTGGCTGATCGTCTGGTTGCAACCAGGGTACGCGTGGATACGAGCGGATTGAGGGAAGCGCAAAGGGAACCCCTCCTTCTGATGTTGTGATGGTCATCAGATAATCGCATGCATGTTTCACCATGGGATCATCAAAGGCGTTGATCTCATCCAGGACACGCAGTGCCGACCACACAGGTAGGGGCTGGCTCACAGGCCCACGCAGGTCTGGCTCAAGCGCATGACCAAATCCTCCATCGGCATTTTGATAGGGACGCAGCGCTGCTAGTACCGCGTCACGTGGCCCATCCAGAAACAGGAAAGCAAAGCGATGCCGGTCAAGCAGCCGAGCCGTTCGCCAGATGAAGTCGGTCGCCTGCGAGAAATCAGGTGTTGTTTTCATGATGGAAGTCCTCCTTCTGTACGATTGGTCAGGTTTCATCTCTTATCCTTTGTTGTGCTGCACTCGGCTCACGCCAGAGATAGCCGCTGTTATTCCTGGTCAGGGGAATCAGGTCAACCTGGTGCGCAGCCATCAGGCGCTCAAAAGCGGTGGACAAAGCGACTGCGGGAATCTTGAGATCCTTTGCCAGCACAGGTGGATTTGCATAGACTGCCTGGGGGAGGTAGACCTGGAGGAACTGGTCGAGAGCCTCCTCCAGTGTCGTACGCTCCGCGGCTGCCACCTGGTCAGGATACTGTTTGCGCACCAGCGTGTGATACATGGCTTCGTCCTCGGAGAGAAAGACTTTCGCCAACAACAGATGTCCCTCCAGTTCCTCTACGGCCTTCAGGTAGACCGCGCGTGAGGAGGCACCGCGAGGAAAGCCTGCTCGTTCTCGCAGTTCGGAGGTCGCGAGCGCTCCCATGGCGGCTTCAAGCGTTTGTACAATACGATAAGCCTCAATAGAGAGGTGCCCGGCCTCGTAGAGCTCTTCTGGTGGGCGCAAGACTCCGCAAAGCCGCAGGATGGCGGGAAGCAGAGACCAGCGAATCCAGGTAGGGCGCCGGCGAATGAGCGTGGTGTAGAAGGCGGCGGAGCTTCGCCCCAGTGTCCAGCGCCAACCATAGACCTCGCCGCTCGGTGTCTCCCATCCCGAATCGGTTTTGGTATGAGGGTCACCTACGTAAGCCGAAAAGAGATTCGGGAACTCTGGAGAGGCGGGATAGAGCGTTGCCACGCCAACGCGCTCGATGAACGCGCTTGCCATGCTCTCGCCAGACAGCCGTGTTTCGGAGGTCTGACACCAGTTGTATAGCCGCTGCTGCACTGCTAAGAAGTCAACCATGGTCAATGGCTCCTTTGTAAGGAGGAAGAAACCCCGTTTTTCCCGTCCTTTTTTCTTAACTTGACGCCTATTGGACACGGTAAAAGCCAGTCATACTACCGTCACAAGACAAGTATAATGGAGGAATGGTGACACCGATATGTCACTATTGGGTGTAACGTTTGGCAATGTCCTGGGCAGCCTGTCGCACCAGGTCGCGCAATTCGTCCGGGGCCAGAACCTCGGCATCAGGTCCAAGACTGAGCAAGGTGCGTACCAGCCAGTCATACTCCGTAGGCGGGCAGCGAAAACACAGCAACCCTCCCTCTGCACCTTCCGGTTGAATCGCGTCGCCCAGGTGGGGATCACGCTCCATGACCAGGACGCCTCGCGCCGTAAGCCGGATGCGTACTTCCTGGCGCGAGGAATGTTCATAGGGAAGCGGGTGGTGCAGGGGCGCGATGTGTTCTGGAGCCTGGGTGGCGCTCACTTCAGTGAAGCGGTCAACGCGGTAGGTGCGTTCCTCTTGACGTTCCTGCGAGTAGGCTTCACAATACCAAAAACCTCCAGCAGAATAGAGACGATGAGGGAGGATGGTTTGCTGAGAGGTCCCCCTTCCCGAACGATACGAGACACAGAGCCATTGACCCGTGCGTGCGCTTTCAATGAGCTGTTCTATAAACGGCGTGGCATAGGTGCGGGCCGGAATATCGAGCTGAATGGTCTGCAAGAGCTGGTCTGTGTCCTGGTGATGTTGCGCGGGAAGCAGAACCTGTATCTTGGCAAGCAGGGACTCGCGTTCCTGTTTGAAAGGCATATCGGCTAATTGAGAGACACTGCTGAGTGCCAGGCGCAATAACAAGGTCTCGCGCACCGTCAACTGGAGCGGAGCGAGGGAGTAGTCTGGCATCAACGTATAACCACCGTGCGCGCCCGCTTCGGTCACAATTGGGATGCCTATCTCACCGAGAGCCTCAATGTCGCGAAACACTGTGCGCCTGGATACTTCAAAGCGGCGAGCTATCTCGCTGGCAGTGCGCCTGCCTCCCTGTAGCAGCAAAATGATAGCAGTCAGGCGGTCGATGCGATTCATCTACTTTGTTCCATCACTTTCCTCGCTCTTCTCTTCTCGAAGGCGAACCCAAGCTATTACTGAGATTGAGGGGGTACTATCCCTGTACTTGCCGGAGCTGCTCTATTTCTTTTTCTGCGAATGAGATTTCTGAGATTATCCATTTCTTCTAGTTGAACTATAGCATGCGACATAATTTGGTGCGAATCTCTCCGAAATTGCGACATAATTTTTTGGGAGAGGATCAGTTTCCGTGTAATGATTGGGCCTGTTTAGTATTTCCAAATCATCTCGAACTATGCGGAACTCTATTACAAGTTCACCTCCTGTTGCAGCTGAGTTCTTGTTTACCCCTTTTTTCGCTGAGAACACCTGCGTGTATGCACAGGCGCTGACCCCTTATAGAGATGTGGCAGAGATCCCTTTTGGGAAAGTCATTTGGACCGCTAAAGTCATCTAAGCTTGTATATAAAGTTTGTTAACGTTACCAGGAACACACAAGTATGAAAGTTGATACTGCATCCGCAGTGCTGGAACCAACCTCGAGCGTCTTGAGCAACTGAACCACCCTAGTGATTCCCCAGAAGTCCGCCAGAGATCCTTCGCTGCGCTCAGGATGACAAAACCGGATTCATTCCCCACACAAACGTGGTGCTGTACG
>Ga0209027_1000216_pt1 | contig 18842 bp, 14 predicted proteins | sample GraSoi013_1_20cm_3_FD_185821 | JGI IMG/M metagenome (GOLD analysis project Ga0209027, IMG submission 185821) | Grasslands soil microbial communities from the Angelo Coastal Reserve, California, USA - Sample 09_27_2013_1_20cm (SPAdes) (version 2) | ecosystem: Environmental > Terrestrial > Soil >...
GAAGTGATCACAGAAGTTCGCGTGCGTCTTGTCGTTCACTTCCTCCGCGGTCGGCTCGCGGCAGTGCTTGGCGACGCGCGTGTCGTACTCGATGCACATGCGGCACACGTGCAGCTCGGCGTGGCACTGCGGGCACTCCTCGAGCCGTCGCAGCGGCAGGGTGAGCTCGGCGAGCGGCGCCCCGCATTTCCAGCAGACCAGATCATGAGCCATGGGCCTGGATATCATACAATGCAGCTGCTGGCCGCGTGCCGCGGCGCCGTGAACAGCCTGCTGGCGGAAGTCATCAAGGATCACATCCGCGAGCACCTCGTGGCGCGCCGGCCGCGCGCCAGTGAGCCGCGCGCCACGGCCACCGATGAGCTGATCGACGTCGTGCATAGCTACTTCAAGTGAGATCGCCTGCAAGTGAGACCGCCTGCAAGTGAGACCGCCAGCGCGACTGCGGACGCCGTAGGGCTGCAGGAGCAGCACTCGCACGTGTTCCTCGGCGCCGGCCATGCGAGCAACGAGCGCAAGGCCTGGGCGGTCATCGCTCTGTGCTCGGCGATGATGGTGCTGGAGATCGGCGGGGGGATCGCCTTCGGCTCGCTCGCCCTGGTGGCGGACGGCCTGCACATGTCGACCCACGCGATCGCCCTGCTGATTGCCGCGTGGGCCTACACCTTCGCCCGCAAGCACGCGCGCGATGCGCGCTTCAGCTTCGGCACCGGCAAGCTGGGTGATCTGGCCGGCTTCACCAGCGCCGTCGTGCTGGCTCTCGTTGCGCTGCTCATCGGTTACGAAGCCGTGCGGCGCTTCCTGGCGCCGGTCCCGATCCAGTTCCGCGAGGCGATTCCGATCGCTTTTCTCGGCCTGCTGGTGAACATCGTGAGCGCCTGGCTCCTGAGCGGCGCAGACGCTCACACGCACCCGCAGGCTCACGCCGCGGGGCCCCATGAGCAGGCCGCGCACGGCGTGCACCGGGATCACAATCTGCGGGCGGCATTCATCCACGTGGCGGCCGACGCCGCCGTGTCGGTGCTCGCCATCCTCGGGCTCACGGCGGCCCGCTTCCTGGGTTGGATGTGGATGGACCCCATGATGGGAATCGTGGGCGGAGGTGTCATCGCGTCATGGGCTTATGCCCTGGTGCGCGACACGAGCCGCATCCTCCTCGACATGACCCCGGATACGGCGCTCGCCGCGCGCATGCGGCGGCGTCTGGAGCAGGACGGCGACCGGGTGGCGGACCTGCACCTGTGGCGGCTCGGTCCGGGCCATTTTGGCGCCATCGTGTCGATCGTGCCCCGCGAGGCGCGGGACGTGCATTTCTACCGCTGTGCGCTGCGCGGCTTCTCCTGCCTGTCGCACCTGACGATCGAGGTCGTGAGCCCGAAGCGCGGCGCGGCGCCGTCCTAGCGCTGCGGCGCCGCCGGCCGGGTGCGCTGGCGCAGGAAGTCCTCGAGCACCCGGCCGGTGTGGGAGTGCTTGCTGCGGCGCGCGATCTGCGCCGGCGCGCCCTGGGCGACGATGCGCCCGCCCCCATCGCCGGCCTCGGGCCCCAGGTCGAGGATCCAGTCCGCTTCGGCCATGACATCGAGGTTGTGCTCGACCACGACCGCCGTGTTGCCGGCGGCGACCAGCCGGTGCAGCACGTGCAGCAGCTTCTCGACATCGGCCATGTGCAGACCCACGGTGGGCTCATCCAGCACATACAGCGTGTGCTTCGGTTTGTGCCGCGGGCCGCGGGCGGGCTCGTCGCGCACCTTCGAGAGCTCGGCGACCAGCTTGATGCGCTGGGCTTCCCCGCCCGATAGCGTGGGGCTGGGCTGCCCGAGCGTGAGGTAGCCCAGGCCCACGTCCTGCAGGAGCTTGAGGGCATGATGCACGCGCGGATGGGCCGCGAAAAACCCGACCGCATCCTCGACGCTCATCGCCAGCACATCCCCGATGCTGGCCTCCCGCCACGACACCGCGAGCGTCTCGGAGTTGAAGCGCCGCCCGCCGCAGACGTCGCACAGCACCTTGACGTCGGGCAGGAAACTCATCTCGATGGTCTGCATGCCCTGCCCTGCGCACGCCTCGCAGCGGCCGCCGGCGGTGTTGAATGAGAAGCGGCTGGCGCTGTAGCCGCGCATGCGCGCCTCGGTGGTACCGGCATACACGCGGCGGATGTCGTCCCAGAAGCCGATGTAGGTCGCGGGGCAGGAGCGCGGGGTCTTGCCGATCGGCGTCTGGTCCACTTCCAGTACGCGATCGAGGAGCTCCAGCCCCTGCACCGCCGCGCAGCCCATGAGCTTCACGCCGGCGGCGCGCTTGCGGGCGCGGCTCCCGGGCGCGTTCTGCCCGAGCAGCCGCCGCAGATTCGCATACAACACGTCGCGCGCCACGGTCGATTTGCCCGAACCGGACACGCCGGTGATCACGACCAGGCGCCCGAGCGGGATGCGTACGTCGCTCCCGGTGATGTTGTGCAGCGCCACGCGCTGCAGTGTCAGCAGGGGTGTGGCGGCGTTCACCGCGCGCTGCGGGCGCGCCGGATGCAGCAGCGGCTCGCGCAGGAAGCGCCCGGTGGTCGAACGCGGGTTGCGCATGAGGTCCTGCACCGTGCCGGCACCCACCAGCTCCCCGCCGCGCACGCCGGCCTGGGGACCCAGGTCCAGCACGTGATCGGCGCGGCGGATGGTCTCCTCGTCGTGCTCCACGACCACCAGCGTATTGCGGTGCCCGGCGAGCTCGGCCAGGCAGCCGAGCAGGATGCGGTTGTCGCGCGGATGCAGCCCGATGGTGGGCTCATCGAGCACGTAGCACACGCCCTGCAGGTTCGAGCCCAGCTGTGCGGCGAGGCGGATGCGCTGCGCTTCGCCCCCCGAGAGCGTGGGCGCGCCGCGATCGAGCTGCAGGTACCCCAAGCCGACACGCTCGAGGAATTTCAGGCGCGCGCGGATTTCCGCCAGCAGATCGCGCGCAATCTGCCGCTCACGCGGGCCGAGCCTGAGCCGGGCGAAGAATTCGCCGCTGGCGCTGACCGATTCACCCGCCAGCGCGGCGATCGAGTGCTCGCGGAAGCGCACGTTGAGGGCCGTCGGGTTCAGCCGCTGCCCGCGGCAGGCGCCGCAGGGCTGCGGCTCGCGCGCGTACCACTCGTTCCACCACAGTTCCTCGCCGCTTTGCCGCTCATCGAAGCCCGGCATCTCGACGCCGGTCCCGTAACAGCTCTCGCACCAGCCGTGTCGGGAATTGAAGGAGAACAGACGCGGGTCGAGCTCGGCGAAACTGCGGCCGCAGCAGGGACAGGCGCGCTTGGTGGAGAACACCGTCGCCCGGGCGGACTGCGGTCCCAGCACGTGCACCAGCCCCTTGCCGAAATCGAGCGCGCGGGCGAGAGATGCGCGCAAGGCGGCCTCGCTGCGCACGGCGACGTCGATTTCCGCAACCGGCAACTCGATGGTGTGCTCGCGGAAGCGCGACAGGCGCGGCCACGGCGCCGTCGGCAGCATCTGGCCATCGACACGCAGTGTCTTGAAGCCCTTCCTGGCCGCCCACTTGGCCAGATCGGTGTAGTAGCCCTTGCGCGCCACGATGAGCGGCGCCAGCAGCGCGATGTGCTTGCCGCGGTAATCGCGTACCAGGCGCGCGCCGATCGAGGCCGCGCTCTGCGGCTCGATCGGCCGATCGCAGTCCGGGCAGTACTGCGTGCCGAGCTTCACGTACAGCAGCCGCAGGAAGTGATAGATCTCGGTGAGCGTCGCCACGGTGCTCTTGCGGCCGCCGCGGCTGGTGCGCTGCTCGATGGCGACCGTGGGCGGGATGCCGTAGATCGCGTCCACGTCCGGGCGCGCCGCGGGCTGCACGAACTGGCGCGCGTAGGCGTTCAGCGATTCCAGATAGCGGCGCTGGCCCTCGTTGAAGAGAATGTCGAAGGCGAGAGTCGACTTGCCCGAGCCGGACACGCCGGTGATCACGGTGAAGCGGTCGCGCGGGATCTCGACGTCGATGTTCTTGAGGTTGTGCTCGCGCGCCTTGTGAATGACCACCGCGTGGCGGTCGCGGCCGTTACCGCCGTGGTAGTGCGCGCGCGGCTCGGCAACCACGGGCGCGGCGCTGGCCTGCCCCGCCACCGACAGCGCCTGCCCGTAGGCGCGCAGCGCCTCGCCGGTGAAAGAGCGCGGGTGCGCGCGTAGCTGCGCGGCGGTGCCGGCGCAGATGATCTCGCCGCCGCGCTCCCCGCCCTCGGGGCCGAGATCGATGATCCAGTCGGCGGCGCGGATCACATCCAGGTTGTGCTCGATCACCAGCAGCGAGTGACCGGCGATGAGCAGTTTGCGGAACGCCTTCAGGAGCTTCGCCACGTCCTCGAAGTGCAACCCGGTGGTCGGCTCATCGAACAGGAACAGCTTGCCGCGGTGAGTGGTGCTCGAGGGCACGGCAGCCGCCCGCGCCAGGTGCCCGGCGAGCTTCAGCCGCTGTGCCTCGCCGCCCGAGAGCGTGGGCACCGGCTGGCCGAGCTTCAGGTACTCGAGGCCGACGTCGGCGAGCGGCGTGAGGCGCGAGCCCACCTCGGGGGCGTCGGCGAAGAATGCCCGCGCCTGCGTCACCGTGAGATCCAGCACGTCCGCGATGCTGCAGCGGCGGCCGTCGGCACCCTCGCGCCGGATCTCCAGGACCTCGTCGCGATAGCGGCGGCCGTTGCAGTCCGGGCAGCGCAGGTACACGTCGGAGAGAAACTGCATCTCGACGTGCTCGAAGCCGTTGCCGTTGCAGGCCGGGCAGCGGCCGTTGCCGGAGTTGAAGCTGAAGGTTCCGGCACCGTACTTGCGCTCCTGCGCCGCCGGCTCGGTGGCGAACAGTGCCCGGATCGCATCGAAGGCGCCGACATAGCTGGCCGGATTGGAGCGCGTGGTGCGGCCGATGGGATTCTGGTCGACCATCACGACGTCATCGATCAACTCGGCCCCGGTGAGGCCTGCGAACTCACCGGGTGCCTCGGTCGGTTTGCCGTGATACTTCAGCAGCGCCGGATACAGCACGTCCTCGATGAGCGTCGACTTGCCCGATCCCGATACGCCCGTCACGCACACCAGGCGCTTGAGCGGAATGCGCACATCGATGTTCTTCAGGTTGTGCTCGGCCACGCCCCGCAGCTCGAGCCAGCGGTTGGAAGTGGCCACGGCCACCACGCCGTGCGCGGCGGAAGCGCCCTCGGCTGGCGGCTCGCTCAGCGGAGCGACCGTCCTGCGACCGCCGAGGTACTGGCCGGTGAGCGAGGCGGCGCTGAGGCGGATCTCGGCGGGACTGCCGTAGAAGACGATCTCGCCGCCGCGCTCGCCGGCCCCGGGCCCCAGGTCCAGTATGCGGTCGGCCTCCAGCATGATCTGTGGATCGTGCTCGACCACGAGCAGGGAATTGCCGGCGTCCCGCAGGCGCTTCATGACGCCGATGACGCGCCGCATGTCGCGCGCGTGCAGGCCGATGGAGGGCTCGTCGAGCACGAACAGGGTGTTGACGAGGGAGGTGCCGAGCGCGGTGGTGAGATTGATCCGCTGCACCTCCCCGCCCGAGAGCGTGCGCGACTGACGATCGAGCGTGAGGTAGCCGAGCCCCACGTCCACCAGGTAGCGGAAGCGCCCGCGGATCTCCCCCAGCAAGAGCTCCGTGGCCTCATCGAGCGGCTGCGGCAGGGTGAGCCGGTCGAAGAACTCGCGCCCGCGCTCGATCGGCAGCAGCATCAGGTCATGGATCGACAGCCCCGGCAGCCCCGCCGTGGTGTCAGCGCTCCACTGCACTGCGCGCGGGCGAAAGAGCCCCGCGGGGCCCAGTGCCGCGTCAGCCAGCTCGCGAGTGCCGAGGCGCCACAGCAGAGCTTCGCTCTTCAGGCGCGCCCCGTCGCAGGCGGGACAGGGCGTGTAGGCGCGATAGCGCGACAGCAACACCCGCACGTGCATCTTGTAGGCGCGTGTCTCCAGCCAGGCGAAGAAGCGTTTCACCCCGTACCACACCTTCTTCGTCCAGGCGCCCTCGCCCTCGATCACCCAGCGGCGTGCCTCGGCGGGAAGCTCGCGCCACGGTGTGTCGAGGGGAATGCCCCGCTGCTTCGCGAACTTCTCCAGGTCCTGCTGGCATTCGCTGTAGGACTTGGTCTGCCAGGGCTTGATGGCGCCGCCGCGCAGCGAGCGGGTCTCGTCGGGAATGACCAGCCCGTAGTCGATGCCGATGGTGCGCCCGAAGCCACGGCAGGTCTCGCACGCGCCCAGCGGCGAGTTGAACGAGAACTGACTGGGGGTGGGCGTGTGGTACGCCAGGTCGCAGTGTGCGCAGTGCAACTCGCTCGAGTAGCGCCAGGTGTCCAGAGGCTGCGGCGGATCGCTCTCGTCCACCACCTGCACGTTGACGCGTCCGCGGCCGACGCGCAGCGCCGCCTCGAGCGACTCGAGCACCCGGCCGCGCTCGGCGCTGCCGGCCCGCAGCCGGTCCTGCAACACGTCCAGCGTGATGGACGGGGCGTTGCCCGCGCCCTGGCGGCGCTTGCGGCCACGCCGCGTGGTGGCCCCCGCCGTCGCCGCCGCCGCGGGTGGCGGCGCGGGAACAGTGCTGCCCAGGAAGCGTGTGTAGCCTTGTCTGGCCAGCAACTCACGCACTTCGTCGGCGGTGAAGTTCGCCGGCACCGGCACCGGAAAGCTCACGAGCAGTCGCGGATCACCGGCGCGCTGCGCGCGCGAGCGCAGGTCGGCGTAGATGCTGTCCGCCGTGTCGCGCCGCACGCGCTCGCCGCAGCGCTGGCAGAACAGCGCCGCGGCGCGTGCGAACAGCAGCTTCAGGTGATCGTTGAGCTCGGTCATCGTGCCGACGGTCGAGCGCGAGGTGCGCACCGGGTTCGTCTGGTCGATGGCGATGGCGGGCGGAATTCCCGAGATCGACTCGACCTGCGGCTTGTCCATGCGGTCGAGGAACTGCCGCGCGTAGGGGGAGAAGGTCTCGACGTAACGCCGCTGGCCTTCCGCGTACAGGGTGTCGAACACCAGCGAGGACTTGCCCGAGCCCGACACGCCGGTGACGACGATCAGCTCGTTGAGCGGCAGATCGAGATCGAGGCTCTTCAGGTTGTTCTGGCGCGCGCCACGCACGAGGATGGCGTCACCGGGGGCGTCGGTCATTCGGCACTGTCGGGTGTGGTGAGGGGTGCGCACCTGCGGCAGGCAGGCGCGAGCTTCGCAGATTGTAATGTATCCCGGGACCTGAGCCTGCAATCCCGTGGCATATTCCCCGGTCTACTGTACGGTCGCGTAGCTAAAGCGTCGGGGGTGGAATTTGCGTGTGGGCGGAGGCACTTACCTCTGCGCCCCCGCTCCTCGCGACTATACTGCGGCGCCGGCGCTACAATCGGCGCCGCCCCAATCCTCTTAGGAGAACGCGACAATGAATTCCAGAATCCTGTCCAGTGTTGCCCTGGCCGCGGCTGCCGCGGTGATGTTCTCGGCCGTGCCGGCGAGCACTGCCAGCGCCGCCGAGGGGAAAATGAAATGTGAGGGTGTCAATTCCTGCAAGGGACACTCCGCCTGCAAGAGCGCCAACAACGCCTGCAAGGGCCAGAACTCCTGCAAGGGCAAGGGGTATCTGGAAATGACCAAGGCGGAGTGCGACGCGGCGAAAGCCAAGGCGAAGTGAGTCGTGGTGGGCCGGGCGCGCTGACCGCCCGGCCCACTCTCTATAGAGTGTGCCCATGCTGAAGCCCCCCGCGCTCGGGTTCGGTCTTGGCCTGCGGGTCGATCACTACGAGGCGATCCTCGCCGATCGCCCGCCGGTCGACTGGTTCGAGGTACTCACCGAGAACTACCTGGTGCCGGGGGGCAAGCCGCTGCATTACCTGACGCGCATCCGCGAGCGCTACCCGCTGGCGATGCACGGTGTGTCCATGTCGATCGGCGGCACCGCACCGCTGGATCGCGAGTACCTGCGGCAGGTGAAGGCGCTTGCCGCCCGCGTGGAGCCGGCGTGGATCTCGGATCACCTGTGCTGGACCGGGGTGGCGGGACGCAACACGCATGACCTGCTGCCGCTGCCGTACACCGAGGAGGCGCTGGCGCACGTGGTGGAGCGGGTGCGCGCGGTGCAGGAGCTGCTCGGGCGCCGCATCCTGCTGGAGAACGTCTCGAGCTACGTCGCGTTCCGCGATTCGCGCCTCACCGAGTGGGAATTCCTGCGCGAGGTCGCCTGCCGCGCCGACTGTCTGATCCTGCTCGACGTCAACAACATCTATGTGAGCGCGGTGAACCACGAGTTCGATGCGCTCGAGTACCTGCAGGCGATTCCGCCGGAGCGCGTGCAGCAGGTGCATCTGGCCGGGCACGAGAATCACGGCGACTATCTGGTCGACACCCACGATTCCCCCGTACCCGATCCGGTGTGGGAGCTGTACGCGGCCGCCGTCGAGCGCTTCGGCCCCGTCTCCACCATGATCGAGCGCGACGATCACATCCCGCCGCTCGCCGAGTTGTGTGCCGAGCTCGCGCAGGCGCGCACACTGTGCGCACGTACCCTGGCGCAGGACGGCGCGGCGGACGGCGGTGGCTCCTCGGCACCGGCCGCCGCACGGCAGCGCCCGCGGCGCGCCGTGGCGGCGGGCTCATGAGCGGCCTCGCGGGCGTCCAGGGGGATTTTCAGGACTACCTGCTGCGCGAGAGCGACGCCGTCGGGGCTCACGTCCTCGGCACGGCGCGGGTGCCGGTGGCCACGCGCCTCGGCATTTACGCCGGCGCCTACCGCGGCCGCCTCGCGGAGGCCCTGCAGAGCAACTTTCCGGCGCTGGCGAAGCTGCTCGGCGAGGCGGACTTTCACGCCCTCGCCGACGCGTACGTGCGCACCCATGATTCCCCCTACTTCTCCATCCGCTGCTACGGCGATGCGCTGCCGCAGTTCCTCGCCACTCACGAGGACTACGCGCCGGCCCCGGTGCTCGCCGAGCTGGCACGCTGGGAATGGACCATGACGGGCGTGTTCGACGCGGCGGATGCCACGCCGCTCACGCATGAGGCGCTGGCAGGGGTCGCGCCACAGCAATGGGCGCGGCTGCGCTTCACCTGGCACCCGAGCGTGCGACGGCTGGCCTTGAGCTGGAACGTGCCTCAGATCTGGCAGGCGCTCACCGAGGACGGCGAGCGACCGCAGGCGAGCCTGAATGCGGCGCCGCTGCAATGGCTGCTGTGGCGGCAGGAGCTCACGACCTACTTCCGCTCCCTGACACAGACGGAGAGTGCGGTGCTGGATGCCGCGCGCAATGGCTGGCCGTTCGGCGAGTTGTGCGAGCTGTTGTGCGATGAGCTCGGCGAGGCCGAGGCGCCGGCGCACGCCGCAGCCCTGCTGCGCGACTGGGTAGGCTCCGGACTCATCAGCGGCGCTGCTTGAAGCGAGCCGCCGCGCTCGCCCGCCGTCGGCTGCGCACCGCGGGGGCGCAGCCCCCATGGCGTACAATCGCGATCCGCCCACAAGGCTCGCGCATGTCTCATCCGGCTCACGGCAATGTACTGGAGATGATCGGCAACACGCCGCTGATGGCGGTGCGCCGTGTGGATACCGGGCCGTGCCAGCTGTTCCTGAAGCTCGAGAACCAGAATCCGGGCGGCTCGATCAAGGATCGCGTCGGCCTGTATCTCATTCAGGCCGCGGAGCGCAGCGGGAGCCTCAAGCCCGGTGGCACGCTGATCGAGGCCACGGCCGGCAACACCGGCCTGGGGTTGGCGCTGGTCGCGGCGCAGAAGGGCTATCGGCTGCTGCTGGTCATCCCCGACAAGATGAGCCAGGAGAAGATCTTCCACCTCAGGGCGATGGGCGCGGACGTGGTGATGACCCGATCGGATGTCAGCAAGGGCCATCCGGAGTACTACCGCGACGTGGCCGAACGCCTGGCGCGCGAGATCCCCGGGAGCCATTTCGTCGACCAGTTCGGCAACCCGGCCAACGCGCAGGCGCACGAGGAGACGACCGCACCGGAGATCTGGGAACAGATGGGTCATGAGTTGCACGCCGTCGTCTGCGGCGCCGGCACCGGCGGCACGCTCGCGGGGCTGACGCATTTCTTCGCGCGTGCGGCGCCGCAGGTGCGGCTCGTGCTGGCCGACCCGGCGGGCTCGGGGCTGGCGAGCTTCGCCACCACCGGCAAGCTCCCCGCGAAGATGACTCCCTGGCTGGTCGAGGGCATCGGCGGGGACTCGGTTCCGCCGGTGGCGGACTTCTCGCGTGTCAGCAGCACCTACAGCATCCCGGACGCGGAAGCCTTCCGCACCTGCCGGGAACTGCTCGCCCGCGAGGGCATCATCGCCGGCACGTCCACCGGCACGCTGCTGGCCGCGGCGCTGCGCTACTGCCGGGAGCAGCCGCGACCGCAGCGCGTCGTGACCTTCGTGTGCGACAGCGGCAACAAGTACCTGTCCAAGGTCTACAACGATTACTGGATGCTGGATCAGGGGTTCCTCGAGCGCGAGCACTTCGGCGACCTGCGCGATCTGATCGCGCGGCGGCACTCCGAGCACGCCGCGGTGACCGTGAACTCCACGGAAACCGTGATGGCCGCCTACCGGCGCATGAAGCTGTATGACGTCTCGCAGGTTCCGGTGATGCACGACGGGCGCATCGTCGGCATCGTGGACGAGGAGGACATTCTGCTGGAAGTGGTCGCGAACCCCGAGCACTTCAACGAGCCGGTGACCCAGGCCATGGCGAGTCACCTGGTGACCGTGCCGGTGGATGCCCCGATGTCGCAGCTCATGGAGATCTTCAAGCGCGGCATGGTGGCCATCGTCATGCACCACAACGAGTTTCAGGGCCTCGTCACGCGCATCGATCTGCTCAATTGGCTGCGCCGCAGGCTGTGAGAGCGCCAGAGGTGACGATCGCATGAGTGACGAGACTCCCGCGCAGCGCTTCGCGACGCGCGTCATCCACGGCGGCCAGCGCCCGGATCCGCTCACCGGGGCGGTCATGCCGCCGATCTACGCGACCTCCACCTACGTGCAGTCGAGTCCCGGCGTGCACCAGGGCTACGATTACTCGCGCACGCGCAACCCGACGCGCGACGCGCTGCAGGCGGCGCTGGCGAGCCTGGAAGGGGGCGCGGCCGGCTTCGCCTTCGCCTCCGGCATGGCCGCGATCGCCACGGTGCTCGAGCTGCTGGATGCCGGCTCGCACATCGTCGCCATGCACGATCTGTACGGCGGCAGCTACCGCCTGCTGGAGAACGTGCGCAAGCGCTCGGCCGGACATCGCGTCTCGTTCGTCGATCTGTCGAACCCCACGGCGCTCGCCGGCGCCATCCGTCCCGACACGCGACTGGTGTGGGTGGAGAGCCCGACCAACCCGCTGCTGAAGCTGGTGGACCTGAGCGCCGTGGCGGCGCTCGCGCGCCGGCACGCCCTGCTGGCGGTCTGCGACAACACCTTCGCGACACCCTTCATCCAGCGCCCGCTCGAGCACGGGTTCGATATCGTCGTGCACTCGACCACCAAGTATCTCAACGGACATTCCGACGCCATCGGGGGAGCTGCGATCGTGCGGGCGGACGCGCAGCTCGCCGAGCGGATCGCCTATCTGCAGAACGCGGTGGGCGCCATACCCGGCCCCTTCGACGCGTTCCTCACCCTGCGGGGCATCAAGACCCTGGCGCTGCGCATGGAGCGACACTGCGCCAATGCGCTCGCCATCGCGCAGTTCCTGGAGCAGCATCCCCGGGTCGAGCGCGTGTACTACCCGGGGCTGGCGAGTCACCCGCAGCACTCGCTTGCCAGGGCTCAGATGGCGGGTGGTTTCGGCGGTATCGTCACCGCGGTACTGCGCGGCGGCCTCGAGAGCGCGCGCCGTGCGCTCGAGCGCTGCCGCCTGTTCGCGCTGGCGGAGAGTCTGGGCGGCGTGGAGAGCCTCATCGAGCATCCCGGGATCATGACGCACTCCTCACTCCCGGCGGCGACGCGCGAGTCCCTCGGGATCAGCGACGGCCTCATCCGCCTGTCGGTGGGCGTGGAGGATGTGCAGGACCTGATCGCGGAGCTGCGCCAGGCGCTCGGCTGAGCACGCACCGCGCGCTGCGCGGGGCGAGGCGCTCATCGGCGCAGATCCGCGGCGCTGGTCAGATACACCGCAAACGTGCCCAGCCAATGGCCGCCCTCGTAGTGCTCGCCGGTGACGGCGGGCAGCGCCGCGTCGCGGTGGCGCGCCGCGGCGGCGAGCAGCGGCGCAATACGCCCGTCCTCCGGCGGCAGACCATGGGCGATGCCCTGAAGCATCCAGGCGCGGCTCAGGTTGAGTCCATCGAGGTGCGCGAGCTTGGGATCGGCGCGATCGGTGACCACGGCCGGCGACAGCCACGGCGCCCGGCCAGCCGCTACGGCGCCGGCCGGCAGGCGCGCAAGAAATCCCGACAACCAGCGGGCGAACGCGTGCGGTCCGAGCACGCGACGCATGAAGTCCGCCTCCGCCAGACACGGCGACAGGAAATCCTCGCCCGAGGGCTCGTAGGCGAGCGGGCAGTTGCGGTCGCGCAGGTAAAAGCGCTGCGCCGCATGCCGCAGCAGCACGCGCATCTGATCGTCTGCGGCCACGCCAGCCCAGTCCCAGACGAGCCCGAACGAAAAAGCCGTCTGGTCGTGCTCACCGATGCGGATCGGGTAGTGAAGCTTCGGCAGCCAGCTCTTCAGCCGCGCCGCCGCTTGCGACTCGAGCGGCCGCAATGCCGCCGACCAGCGCTGCGCATCCGGGTCATCCCAGCCGCGCAGCTCCGCCGCCAGCTGCAGCAGCCACGCGAGCCCGTAGGGGCGCTCGAAGGAAGCGCGGCCGTCGCCGCTCAGGTAGGCGACCTCGGCAAGGATGTTGGCCACGGTGAGGCTGCGTGAAACTTCGGCGCGCGCCCGAGAGGCGAACGGCGCGTCGGGGAACAGCCGCAGCAGCCGCACCAGCAGCCAATGGCCGTGCACGGCCGAGTGCCAGTCGTAGCAACCGTAGAACGCCGGCGTCAGCTCGCGCGGCGGACGCGCGTCGGCGTCGGAGCCGAGCGTGTGTGAGATGTGGTTGGGGTACTCCTGGTGCAGGCACTCGAGCGCCAGCCCCGCGAAGCGTGCAGCCGCGCCCGCGTCGAGCGAGGTGGTGGGGTTGGGTGGCGGCGCCGCCACCGCGAGCAGTGGGCCCAGGACGAGCAGCGCGGGCGCGATGCGGCCTCTCATGGCTGCATGTTACGCTCCTGCGGTGACCGAGCCTCTTGCCATCGTGTTGATCCCGGGTCTGCTCGACTCGGCGCGCCTGTACGCGGAGCAGATTCCGGCGCTGTGGCGCTTCGGTCCGGTGACGGTCGCGGACCACACCCGCGATGACAGCATGGCGGGGATCGCGCGCCGCATTCTCGCCGACGCGCCGCCACGCTTCGCGCTCGCGGGCCTGTCGATGGGCGGCTACGTCGCCTTCGAGATCCTGCGCCAGGCGCCCGCGCGGGTGGTGAAACTGGCGCTGCTCGACACCACCGCCCGGCCGGATACGCCCGAGCAGAGCGCCGCGCGCCGCGCGCAGATGGCGCTCGCCGCGGCGGGGCGCCTTGCCGAGGTGCTGGACGCCGCCTTGCCGCGCCTGCTGCATCACACGCGCCGCGACGATGCCGCCTTGCGGCAGGTCATGGCCCTGATGGCGCAGGAGGTGGGTGCGCAAGGCTTCATCCGCCAGCAGAAGGCCATCATGGAGCGCAGCGACTCGCGCCCGATGCTCGGGGACATCCGCGCACCGACCCTGGTGCTGGTCGGCGAGGGCGACGAGCTGACCCCTCCCGAGCACGCCGCCGAGATGGCGCACGGCATCGCCGGAGCGCGACTCGTGAGCGTGCCGCACTGCGGGCACATGTCCACACTCGAGCGGCCGCGCGAGGTGACGCAGGCGCTGCTCGCGTGGCTGCAGGCCTGATCAGCGCCTGCCATGAGCCCCGCCGATGCGCATTGGACGGTGCTGGTTGCCCATCCTGACACGGCGCGTCACGCGGTGTCCGGCATCGCCGTCGAGGTGCGCCTGGCCGCGGCCACGCTGTTGTGCAACTACTCGCTGCACGGGGATATCGGGCGCGTGCGCGTGTCCGGCGCAGGCGCCGGTCGGCGCGCCGATGGCTTGTGGCAGCACACCTGTTTCGAGGCATTCATCGCCGCCCAGGGTGGCGCGGGCTACTACGAATTCAACTTCTCCCCGACGCTCGACTGGGCGGCGTATCAGTTCACGGACTACCGCGACGGCATGACGCCGGCGAACCTCACCCAGGCGCCGGGCCTGCAGGTACGCCGCTCTGCCGATCAGTTCGAGCTGACCGCGACCGTGCATCTGGGCGGACTCACGGCGCTGCGCGGCGCGCCCGTGCTGCACCTCGCGCTGGCCGCGGTCATCGAAGACTACCGGGGCGGGCTGTCCTACTGGGCGCTGGACCATCCGCCGGGCAAGCCCGATTTCCACCATCCGGACGGCTTCACCATCGGCCTGCGTGCCCCATGAAGTTTGGCATCGAGCGCCTCATCGAGGAGCCCGCCTTGCGCAAGCCGCTCGCCGGGCGGCGCGTGGCGCTGCTCGCGCATCCCGCCTCGGTGACGCGCGACCTGACGCATTCGCTGGATGCCCTGGCGGCCCTGAGCGACGTGCGCTTGAGCGCGGCGCTCGGCCCGCAGCACGGCCTGCGCGGCGACAAGCAGGACAACATGATCGAGTCGCCGGACTACCTCGACCCGGTGCACCACATCCCGGTCTTCAGCCTGTACGGCACGGTGCGCCGTCCGACCGCGGCCATGATGGACAGCTTCGATGTGCTGCTGGTCGATCTGCAGGACCTCGGCTGCCGCATCTACACCTTCATCACCACGCTGCGCTACGTGCTGGAGGAGGCCGCCAGCAAGCACAAGGCGGTGTGGGTGCTCGATCGGCCCAATCCGGCCGGCCGGCCGGTGGAAGGTCTGAGGCTGCGTCCGGGCCAGGAGAGCTTCGTGGGCGCCGGCGCACTGCCCATGCGCCATGGGCTCACCATGGGCGAGCTCGCGCGCTGGTTCGTCGCGACACTGCGCCTGGATGTGGACTGTCAGGTGGTGCAGATGCAGGGCTGGCAGCCGCAGGCCGCCCCCGGCTACGGCTGGCCGCTGCGCGAGCGCACCTGGGTGAATCCGAGTCCCAACGCTCCGAGTCTGTGGATGGCGCGCTGTTATGCCGGCGCGGTGATGGTGGAAGGCACGACGCTGTCGGAAGGGCGCGGCACCACGCGGCCGCTGGAGCTGCTGGGCGCGCCCGATCTGGACGTCGCGGCGCTGCTGGCGCAGATGCGCTCCCTGGCGCCCGCGTGGCTGCGAGGCTGCCGGGTGCGCCCCTGTTGGTTCGAGCCCACTTTCCACAAGCACGCCGGCAAGCTGTGCGCGGGATTCCAGGTGCACGTCGAGGACCCGGCCTGCTACGACCACGAGGCGTTCCGGCCGTGGCGGCTGTTCGCGCTCGCCTTCAAGGCGCTGCGCAGCCTGCGCTCCGACTATCCGCTGTGGCGGGATTTTCCCTACGAGTACGAACAGCAGCGCCTCGCGATCGATGTCATAAACGGCAGCGAGCTGCTGCGGCGCTGGGTGGATGACCCGGCCGCCACCCCGGCGGACCTCGACGCGCTGGCGGACAGCGACGAAGCCGCGTGGCGCGCCGAGCGCCAGCAGGTGCTGCTGTACTGAAGGGCGGCGCGGTGCCTGCGGGAACGGCCCGGCTCGATCTCCCCGCGCACGAAGCGCTCGAGCTCGGGGCAGTCAGGGTGCATCCGCGCCGGCCTCGCGCAGCTGGTGGGAGTCCCGGGCGGTGAGCTCGAGGCCGTAGACCGACTTCAGCGCCTTCACCTTCCTGAGTGTCGTGGCGGAGAAAGGCGCCTTGGCCTCGAAGGCGTGCAGGACGATGCCCTCGAGCAGATCGCCGAGCGACAGGTCGAGCTCGGTCGCGAGCGCCTTGAGCACCTTCAGCAGCCGGCTCTCGAGGCGCACTCCGGTCTGGGTGCGGGTGATCTCTTTCATGAGTTCATGGTACCAAGTTACCAACGTACCATCAAGCCCGCGGTGGCGGCGGACCCGCCACGCCCGAGTCCACGCCCGAGTGCACGCCCGAGGCTGCGCCAGCGGCCATGTCCGAAGCTGCCTTGCGCGGCGGCCCGCGCGCATCGCCACGGGAAATGACCCGTGACGCGGCCTTTCTGTTCTAATTACCGGTTACATGCAAACCGCGCGTGACATCACCGGCTACCGCCGGCACTGGGCCGAGCGCTTCGGCACCGCGCCGTTCCTGCCCATGTCGCGCGCCGAGATGGACATCCTCGGCTGGGACAGCTGCGACGTCATCATCGTGAGCGGCGACGCCTACGTCGATCACCCGAGCTTCGGCATGGCCATCATCGGGCGGGTGCTCGAGGCGCAGGGCTTCCGGGTCGGCATCATCGCGCAGCCCGATTGGCACAGCGCGGATGCCTTCGCCGCCCTCGGCCCGCCGAACCTGTTCTTCGGCATCACCGCCGGCAACATGGATTCGATGGTCAACCGCTACACCGCCGATCGCCGGGTGCGCAGCGACGACGCGTATACCCCGGGGGGTGTCGCGGGCAAGCGGCCGGACCGCTCGGTGATCGTGTACGCGCAGCGCGCGCGCGAGGCGTTCGGCGACGTGCCGATCGTCATCGGCGGCATCGAGGCTTCGCTGCGCCGCATCGCGCACTTCGATTACTGGTCGGAGAAGGTGCGCCGCTCGGTGCTGCTGGATGCCAAGGCGGACCTGCTGGTGTACGGCAACGGCGAGCGGCAGATCTGCGAGCTCGCCCACCGCCTCGCGGGCGGTGAGTCGATTCACGACATCACCGACCTGCGCGGCACGGTGTTCGCGCGCCGCGGCATACCGGCGGACTGGATCGAGATCGATTCCACTCACCTGGATGCGCCCGGGCCGCTGAATGCTCCGGTGGACCCTTATGCCATGGCGGCGGCCGCACCTGCGGCGTCGGGCGTGCCGCCGGGTGCGCCGTGCGGGGACGCGCCAGCCGCACCGGGGGGCGAGAAGATCGTGCGCTTCGTGCGGCGCGTGAAGAACGCCGATCGCGAGCGCAGCGTGATCCGCATGCCCGCCTGGGAGGCGGTCGCCGCGGATCCGGTGCTGTATGCGCACGCCTCGCGCATCCTGCACCTGGAGTCCAATCCGGGTAACGCGCGCGCGCTGGTGCAGCGCCACGGCGACACCGAGGTGTGGCTGAACCCGCCGCCCATTCCGCTCACCACCGCCGAGATGGACTGGGTGTACGAGCGCCCCTACGGCCGCGCACCGCACCCGAGCTACGGCAAGGCGAGCATTCCCGCGTACAAGATGATCCGCTTCTCGGTCGCGATCCAGCGCGGCTGCTTCGGCGGCTGCACCTTCTGCTCCATCACCGAGCACGAGGGCCGCATCATCCAGAGTCGCTCGGAAGACTCCGTGCTGCGCGAGATCGAGGCGGTGCGTGACAAGGTGCCGGGCTTCACCGGGGTCATTTCCGATCTCGGCGGACCGACCGCCAACATGTACCGGCTCGCCTGCAAGAGCCGCGAGATCGAAAGCGCCTGCCGCCGGCCCTCGTGCGTGTACCCGGGCATCTGCCCCAATCTCGACACCGATCACGCGCCGCTCATCCGCCTCTACCGCCGCGCGCGCGCGCTCCCGGGCATCAAGAAGGTGTTGATCGCCTCGGGCGTGCGCTATGACCTGGCGATCGAGTCCCCCGAGTACGTGAAGGAGCTCGCCCAGCACCACACCGGCGGGTACCTGAAGATCGCACCCGAAGCGCTCGCCGAGGGACCGCTGTCGAAGATGATGAAGCCCGGGGTTGCCGCCTACGAGCGCTTCAAGGAGCTGTTCGACCGCTACTCGAAGCAGGCCGGCAAGGAGCAGTACCTGATTCCCTATTTCATAGCGGCCCATCCGGGCACCAGCGATGCGGACATGCTCGAGCTCGCACTGTGGCTGAAGAAGAACGGCTTGCGCGCCGACCAGGTGCAGGCGTTTCTGCCCGGACCCATGGCCACGGCAACCGCCATGTATCACTCCGGCAAGAACCCGCTGCGCCGCATCACGCGCGACAGCGAGGAGGTACCGATCCCGAAGGGTCTGAAAGTGCGCCGGCTCCACAAGGCGTTCCTGCGCTATCACGACGCCAACAACTGGCCGCTGCTGCGCGAGGCCTTGCGGCGCATGGGACGCGCGGATCTCATCGGCAACGGCCGCCGGCAGCTGGTGCCGGCGTATCAACCGGCCGGCACCGCTCACGCGCAGGCCGGCCGGCGCGGCGCGCCGCTGCGGCCGTTCCGCACGCAGCACACCGGACTGCCGCCACAGCACGGCTCGCCCGGCCGGCGGCCAGTGCGCGGGTGAGCGTGATGGAGACCCTCGTGTGCAGCACAGCGCACTCCTGGCGCGCCGCACTCGCGCTGTTGGCGACACTCGCCCTGCGCACCGCACCCGCTGTCGCCGCGGCCGCGCCTGCCGCCGCCGACTCGGACGCCGGCACGGCCACGGTGCTGGAAATCAACGGACCGATCGGACCTGCAACCTCGCGCTACGTGGTGCACGGCATCGAGGCGGCGCACGAGAACGGCAGCCGCGTAGTGGTGCTGGAACTGGACACCCCGGGGGGACTGGACAGCGCGATGCGCGACATCATCCGCGCGATCCTGGCCTCCCCGGTCCCGGTGGTGAGCTACGTCACTCCCTCCGGAGCGCGCGCGGCGAGCGCCGGGACCTACATTCTGTACGCGAGCCACGTTGCGGCGATGGCGCCGGCCACCAACCTGGGGGCCGCCACACCGGTTTCCATCGGCGGTGAGCCC
>Ga0209027_1000217_pt1 | contig 18809 bp, 9 predicted proteins | sample GraSoi013_1_20cm_3_FD_185821 | JGI IMG/M metagenome (GOLD analysis project Ga0209027, IMG submission 185821) | Grasslands soil microbial communities from the Angelo Coastal Reserve, California, USA - Sample 09_27_2013_1_20cm (SPAdes) (version 2) | ecosystem: Environmental > Terrestrial > Soil >...
CGCGAGTTTCCAAGCGATGAGGAGCGCGCCAGTCACCGAGGGCCGAGCCCGAGCAGTGTTAGATAACGGTCTAATCGGCCTAGTTCACTCGATAAATGTTTCTGGCGGCGGAGTCCCGAAAAAGCCTGTTGCTGACGCCCAAGTGTCGCGATTACGCGTTGTTGGTGACGCTCAAGACGACCCGAAAAATCACGGAGGCCCAGACCGCGCCGTGTGCATTTACTCACTTGAACTGATCAGGGCGCTTCAACGAGAAGGCCATCCGATCGATGTTGGAACAATCGGCGAGAACCTCACGGTAGAAGGGCTTGAATGGGAGATGGTCGTTCCGGGCGCCCGGATTCGGTGCGGAGAGCAGGTCGAGCTCGAAGTTGCCTCCTTTACCAACCCGTGCAAAACGATCAAAGCCTCGTTCATCGACGGCCACTTCCGGCGAATTTCCCAGAAGGTTCACCCAGGATGGAGCCGGGTGTACGCCCGGGTTCTCTCGGAAGGGAAGATCCGTCGCGGTGACCGCGTTCAGGTGATCCCTCCAGGCGTCTGAATCGGGGGCTAAGCTCGACCTCAGCAACGGCCCCGCTTTTGAACAATAGAAATAACCCCCCGAGCCGGATTTCACCCGGCGAGTTTGAGGCACTAGGCCAATGGGGATAAGAAGACAAATCAAGGAGTAACGTCGTGGAGATAGGCGACACCATCGAGCTGGAAGACACGGGCGAAGAGTCTGCAACAGCCCGCTCTTCCGGAACCGGATCGTCCCGCCGAAAGAATGGCAATGCCGGCAACGGCGGGCGAGGACGAACCGGAAAACGAAACCAAAATGGTAGCGGCAACGCTGCCGCTACCGTCCGAAGCGGGTCCGAGCGCGAAATTGGCATGGGCGGCGCAAATGAAAACATCAGGGACATCGATCTGCGTCGGCTGCTGAACGCGATGCGGGATCTGCGTGACGGTGATTTCGAGGTGCGTCTGCCGCTCGCCGAGGAGTCGCTACTGGCCGAAATCGCGGACGCATTCAACAGCGTCGCCAAGATGAACGAGCGGTTGTGCGACGAGATGAACCGCATCAGCAACACCATCGGACGCGAAGGTCAGATGAACGACCGCGCCTCGATTGGTCCAGTAAGCGGCGGATGGCGCTCCACGGTGAATTCGGTAAACATGCTGATCACCGATCTGGCTTCGCCCACGACCGAAGTCGCACGCGTGCTGAGCGCCGTAGCAGAAGGTGATCTTGGCCAGAAGATGGTGTTGGAGATCGACGGCAAGCCGGTGCAGGGAGAATTCCTCCGCATCGGAACCACAGTGAATACGCTGGTCGATCAGCTTGGCTCATTCGCTAACGAAGTCACGCGCGTGGCGCGTGAAGTGGGAACCGAAGGAAAACTCGGTGGCCAGGCGGAAGTGCCGGGTGTTGCCGGAACGTGGAAGGACCTGACCGACAACGTGAACACTCTGGCGGGAAATCTGACTAGCCAGGTTAGAAACATTGCCGCAGTCACGACCGCGGTCGCAAAAGGAGACCTGTCACAGAAGATCACAGTCGAAGCAAAAGGGGAAACGCAGGCGCTCAAGAACACCATCAACACGATGGTCGATCAGTTGAGCGCATTTGCTTCTGAAGTAACTCGTGTAGCACGCGAAGTCGGAACGGAAGGAAAGCTGGGTGGACAAGCACAGGTTCAGGGAATCGGCGGCACGTGGAAAGATCTGACCGACAACGTGAACGCGATGGCTTCGAACCTGACTGGTCAGATTCGAAACATCGCTGACGTCACGACCGCAGTAGCAAAGGGAGACTTGTCGCGGAAGATCACCGTCGATGTGAAGGGCGAGATCCTCGAGCTGAAGAATACTGTCAACACGATGGTGGACCAGCTGAGCGCCTTTGCATCCGAAGTGACGCGTGTCGCGAAGGAAGTAGGAACGGAAGGAAGACTCGGTGGCCAGGCAGAAGTACCAGGCGTCGCGGGAACGTGGAAGGATCTCACCGACAACGTGAATTTCATGGCGTCGAATCTCACCGGCCAGGTGAGAAACATCGCCGATGTCACGACTGCGGTCGCGCGTGGCGATTTGTCGAGAAAGATCACCGCCGATGCAAAGGGCGAGATTCTCGAGCTGAAGAACACCATCAACATCATGGTCGATCAGCTCAGCGCTTTTGCTTCGGAAGTCACGCGTGTCGCGCGTGAAGTAGGTACCGAAGGGAAACTTGGCGGTCAGGCGGAAGTGCCGGGTGTTGGCGGAACGTGGAAGGACCTTACGGACAATGTGAACACTCTTGCCGGCAACCTGACGAGTCAGGTGCGTAACATCGCCGCGGTGACGACAGCAGTCGCTCGCGGCGATTTGTCACAGAAGATCACTGCCGACGCGCGCGGCGAAATCCTCGAGCTGAAGAACACCGTCAACACGATGGTCGATCAGCTGAGCACGTTCGCATCGGAAGTGACGCGTGTCGCGAAGGAAGTAGGAACCGAAGGAAAGCTCGGTGGCCAGGCAGAAGTGCCGGGCGTTGGTGGAACGTGGAAGGATCTCACCGACAACGTGAACGCGATGGCGTCCAGTCTTACCGGTCAGATCCGCAACATCGCTGACGTCACCACTGCCGTCGCCAAAGGTGATCTGTCGAGAAAGATCACCGCGGAAGCGAAGGGAGAGATCCTCGAGCTGAAGCAGACCATCAACATCATGGTCGATCAGCTGAGTGCCTTTGCATCCGAAGTAACTCGCGTCGCCAAGGAAGTCGGTACGGAAGGCCGACTTGGCGGCCAGGCAGAGGTCCCAGGTGTCGCCGGAACGTGGAAGGACCTGACCGACAACGTCAATTTCATGGCTTCGAACCTGACCGGTCAGGTGCGCAACATTGCTGACGTCACAACGGCAGTCGCGCGCGGTGATCTCAATCGCAAGATCACGGCTGAAGCAAAAGGGGAAATCCTCGAGCTGAAGAACACCATCAACATCATGGTCGATCAGCTCAGCGCGTTTGCCGCCGAGGTCACGCGTGTCGCGCGCGAAGTAGGAACTGAAGGAAAGCTCGGCGGCCAGGCGAATGTGCCGGGAGTCGCGGGCACGTGGAAGGACCTTACCGACAACGTGAACACTCTTGCTGGCAATCTCACCGGCCAGGTGCGCAACATTGCTGCTGTCACGATAGCGGTCGCCAAAGGAGACCTGTCGCAGAAGATCACGGTCGAAGCCCGTGGTGAAACCGCGGAGCTCAAAGACACCATCAACACGATGGTCGACCAGCTTAGCTCCTTCGCCTCTGAAGTAACGCGTGTCGCCAAGGAAGTAGGAACGGAAGGGAAACTGGGCGGGCAGGCGAGCGTGCCGGGCGTCGGCGGTACCTGGAAGGATCTCACCGACAACGTGAACGCGATGGCTTCGAACCTGACCGGTCAGATTCGAAACATCGCCGACGTGACGACGGCGGTCGCGAAGGGAGACCTGTCGAGAAAGATCACCGTCGACGTGAAGGGAGAAATCCTCGAGCTCAAGCAAACCATCAACACGATGGTCGACAGCTTGAGCGTCTTCGCGGGTGAAGTGACGCGCGTGGCGCGTGAAGTGGGGACGGAGGGACGTCTTGGTGGACAAGCCAACGTCCCGGGCGTCGCGGGAACGTGGAAGGACCTCACCGACAACGTGAACTTCATGGCCAGCAACCTTACCGGCCAGGTGAGAAACATCGCGGACGTCACGACCGCAGTCGCGCGCGGCGATCTGTCGCGCAAGATGACTGTCGATGTGAAAGGTGAGATTCTCGAGCTGAAGAACACCATCAACACGATGGTCGATCAGCTGAGCACCTTCGCGTCGGAAGTAACTCGTGTGGCGAAGGAAGTGGGCACTGAAGGAAAGCTCGGTGGCCAGGCGAACGTGCCTGGAGTGGCGGGTACGTGGAAGGATCTGACGGACAACGTGAACGCGATGGCCTCGTCACTCACCAGCCAGATCCGAAACATCGCGCTCGTCACAACGGCGGTCGCGCGAGGCGATCTGTCGCAGAAGATTTCCGTCGAAGTGCGCGGCGAGATTCTCGAGCTGAAGAACACGGTCAACGCGATGGTCGACTCGCTACGCGTCTTCGCCGACGAAGTAACCCGCGTGGCAAAGGAAGTAGGTACCGAAGGCAAACTCGGTGGCCAGGCGGAAGTACCGAACGCTTCAGGTACGTGGCGAGCGCTGACTGACAACGTGAACGCGATGGCGAACAGCCTGACCGTGCAGGTGCGTGCAATTGCAGACGTGGCGACGGCGGTGACGCGCGGCGATCTCAGTCGGCAAATCGCAGTCGAAGCACAGGGCGAGCTGGAGCAGCTGAAGGACAACCTGAACCAGATGATCGTCAACCTGAAGTCGACGACCGAGAAAAACGCCGAGCAGGACTGGTTGAAGACCAACCTCGCCAAGTTCTCGCGGATGATGCAGGGACAGAAGGATCTCGAGGCGGTGTCGAAGCTCATTATGTCGGAGCTGACGCCCCTGGTCTCGGCGCACCACGGCGCGTTCTACATCATGGAGGACGACAACCACACCCCGGTACTCAAGCTCATTGCCAGCTACGCCTACAAGGAGCGCAAGCACCTCGGCAACCGCTTCCACCTTGGGGAGGGACTCGTCGGGCAGGCGGCGCTGGAGAAAAAGCCAATTCTGCTCACCAATGTTCCGGAAGATTACATCCGAATCTCCTCCGGTCTGGGAGAAGCACCACCGCGCAACGTGATCGTACTACCGGTGCTCTTCGAGGGGGAAGTAAAGGCAGTCATCGAGCTCGCCTCGTTCCTGCCCTTCAGCCAGATCCATCAGCTGTTCCTCGATCAGCTCGCCGAAACCGTGGGCGTCGTGATCAACATGATCGCGGCCAACATGAGAACGGCGGAGTTGCTCGAGCAGTCACAGAGCCTGACTCTGGAGCTACAGAGTCAATCCGAAGAGCTGCGCAAGCAGCAGGAAGAGCTCAAGAGATCGAACTCCGAGCTGGAAGCGCAAGCGCAGACGCTGCGCACTTCCGAAGAGCTACTCAAGGACCAGCAGGAAGAATTGCAGCAGGTCAACGAGGAGCTCGAGGAGAAGGCGTCACTGCTCGCCGAGCAGAACCGAAAGGTCGAGCAGAAGAACGAAGAAGTGGAAGCAGCTCGTCTCGCTCTCGAGGAGAAGGCGGAGCAGCTGCAACTGAGCTCGAAGTACAAGTCGGAGTTCCTCGCCAACATGTCACACGAGCTGAGGACTCCGTTGAACAGCCTGCTGATCCTGGCGCGTTTGCTGAGCGAGAACAAGGAGGGCAACCTGACGCCGAAGCAGGTGGAGTTCGCGCAGACGATTCTGTCATCTGGCAGCGACCTGCTCAATCTGATCAACGACGTGCTCGACTTGTCGAAGGTGGAAGCGGGCAAGATGGACGTGAATCCGTCCGACGTCCGACTCACCGAAGTAAAGGATTTCGTCGAGCGAAGCTTCAATCCGGTGGCGGAGCAAAAGGCGCTGGCGTTCCGTGTCGAGGTAAATCCGGACCTGCCGCCGACAGTTTACACCGACGGCGCGCGCCTGCAGCAGATACTCAAGAACCTATTGTCGAACGCCTTCAAGTTCACGCAGGAAGGCGAAGTCACATTAACGATTCGTCGCGCCGAGAAAGGCCGTCGGTTCCAGAATCACACCCTGGATTCGGCGGCAGATATTGTCGCGTTTGCGGTTCAGGACACGGGTATCGGCATCGCGAAGGACAAGCAGCGCCTGATCTTCGAGGCATTCCAGCAGGCGGATGGAACGACCAACCGGAAGTACGGTGGCACCGGCCTCGGCCTTTCGATCAGCCGCGAGATTGCCCGACTGCTCGGTGGCGAGATCCGTGTCGAAAGCGCGGAAGGAAAGGGCAGCACCTTTACGCTCTTCCTTCCCACGCACTTCGCGGGTTTACCGCGTGACGAGGGCGGGGGAACCGTAACCAACGAGCCGCGCACCATCCAGCGGCGTGATCCCTCAGCGCCTGCGCTAACGCGCAGCGGCTCGGCGTTTTCCGGTCGTCAAAGTGTCCCGCGCGGGCCGCGACCGAATCAACGCCGCAAGCCGGCGGGTGACGCCCTGCAGTATCAACCGGAGCGTCGCGCGGTGCCGCAGACGGTAATCGCCGACGATCGCGACTCGATCGAGGAGGGCGATCGCAGCGTTCTCATCATCGAGAACGATCAAAGCTTTGCGAAGGTCTTGTTGGACATGGCTCGCGACAAAGGGTACAAGGGTGTCGTCGAGCTCGATGGCGAGGCCGGACTCAAGGCTTCCCGCGAAGTTCGTCCGGATGCAATCACGCTGGACATCGACATGCCCGGCCTGGATGGACTGCAAGTACTCGACAGGCTGAAACACGACCCGGAAACGCGGCACGTTCCGGTACACATCATCTCCGGTGTCGAGCAGAAGCGCGAGGGCCTGAAAGCCGGCGCGATCGCCTATCTCGCGAAACCGGTGAGCAAGGAAGGTCTCGATGCGGCGTTCGCGCGAATCTCTACGTTCATCGACACCGTACCGAAGAAGCTGCTTGTCGTCGAGGATAATGAGGCGCAGCGGCAGAGTATCGTCGAGCTCATCGCGCACGAGGACGTCGAGATCACCGCGGTACCATCAGCAGAGGAAGCGCTGAACAGGATCCGTGACCAGCATTTCGACTGCATGGTGCTCGACCTCGGGCTGCACACAGGGCAGATGACGGGCTTCGACCTCCTGGAAAAGGTGAAATCGGATCCGGACAATCACGATCTGCCGATCATCATCTACACCGGCAAGGAGCTCAGTCAGAAGGAAGAGACTGAGATCCGGAAGTACGCGGAGACGATCATCCTCAAGGATGTGAAGTCGCCGGAACGTTTGCTTGACGAGACAGCGTTGTTTCTGCATCGCGTCGAAGCCAAGCTTCCTGAGCAGAAGCGGAAGATGCTGGAGCATCTGCACGACTCCGATTCGGTGGTCGCCGGTAAGTCGATACTCGTCGTCGACGACGACGTGCGCAACATTTTCTCGCTCACCAGCGTTCTCGAGGATCACGGCATGATCGTGCGCTTCGCCGAGACCGGTAAGCAGGCGATCGACGAGTTGAAGAAGAATCCGACTGTGGATGCGGTACTGATGGACGTGATGATGCCGGAGATGGATGGCTACGAGACGACGCGCGCGATTCGTGAGATGGATCAGTTCAAGACGCTGCCGATCATCGCGCTGACGGCGAAGGCGATGAAGGGCGATCGTGAGAAGTGCATCGCAGCGGGAGCATCCGACTACATCACCAAGCCGGTCGACACCGAGCAGTTGTTGTCGCTGCTACGCGTATGGCTATACCGATAGCAGAAGAACCTCACCCTGCCGCTCCCCAAGCGGTGGGCGAAGAGCATCAGACATTCAAGCCTGATCTCGAGCGAATCGAGATCGAGCTTTTGCTGGAGGGGATTTTCCGGCACTACGGTTTCGATTTCCGATCCTACGCGTACGCTTCAATTCGGCGCCGGCTGTGGAAGCGCATCGAGGAGGAAGGATTGACGAGCGTGAGCGCGCTTCAGGAGAAGGTGCTGCACGATCCGGCGATGATGGAGAAGCTGTTGCTCGATCTCTCCATCAACGTCACCGCGATGTTCCGCGACCCGGGTTTTTACGTGACGTTTCGCGAACACGTGGTTCCGCTGCTTCGCACCTATCCGTTCGTTCGCATCTGGCACGCCGGCTGTTCGACGGGCGAAGAGGTTTACTCGATGGCGATTCTGCTGCGCGAGGAAGGCCTCTATGATCGCGCGCGGATCTATGCGACCGATATCAACGAGGTCGTGCTGCAACGCGCCAAGGCCGGGATCTTTCCGCTGGAGCGAATGCAGGAGTACACCGACAACTACATCAAAGCCGGCGGCAAGAAATCGTTCTCCGAGTACTACACGGCGAAGTACGGCGGCGCTCTGTTCGATCAGACGCTCACCAAGAACGTGGTGTTCTCGCAGCACAACCTGGTCACCGATCGGTCGTTCAGTGAGTTCAACGTCATTCTATGCCGTAACGTGCTCATTTACTTCGACAAGACGCTGCAGTCGAAAGTTCATAGTTTGTTCTATGACAGTCTGGTGATGTTCGGTGTGCTTGTGCTGGGGAGCAAAGAGACGTTGCGGTTCATGGCGCACGAGGAATGCTATCAGCAGATTGCTCCGCCGGAAAAGATTTTCCGGAAGGTGAAGTAGCGTGCAGTATTCGATCGTCGCGATTGGAACCTCGTGGGGTGGGTTGACGGCAATGACGAAGTTGCTTGCCGATCTGCCCGGAGGTTTCCCGTTACCGATCGTGGTCGTGCAGCACCGCAGCAAGGATTCCGATCGATTGCTTGCGCAGTTGCTACAGGATGCCACCGATCTGCAGGTGTGCGAGATCGACGACAAGGATCTGCTCGAAGCGGGCAAAGTTCATGTTGCTCCAGCGGACTATCACGTGATGGTTGAGCGCGGCTATTTGTCGCTGACGACCGAGGCACCCGTGCGATTTAGTCGGCCGTCGATTGACGTGATGTTTTTGTCGGCGGGGGACGCCTACGGTAAGGAAGCCATCGGTGTCGTGCTAACCGGCGCCAACGAGGATGGCGCGCGCGGACTCGCGCACATCGTCAAGCGCGGCGGCAAAGCGCTGGTGCAGGCACCGAAGACGGCGGAGATACCTGTCATGCCCCAAGCAGCAATACGGGCCGTTCCGGACGCCGAAGTGCTTTCTTTGCCGGACCTCAGTAAGAGATTGATCGAGCTCTCCAACGACGCGGCTGCCGCTCTCGCAACCAGGAAAGCCGCATTATGAGAGGCGGCAATGGACAGAACGGCATCGCCAACGACGAGCGCGTCAACATCCTGCTCGTCGACGACCGACCGGAGAATCTGTTGGCGCTGGAGGCTATCCTCGAGCCGCTCGGACAGAAGCTGGTGCGCGCAACGTCAGGCCCTGAATCGTTGAAGCGCGTGCTCGAGATGGAATTCGCGACGATCCTGCTCGACGTACAGATGCCGGACATGAGTGGATTCGAGGTCGCTGAGATCATCAAGTCGCGCGAGAGATCGCGGACGATCCCGATCATCTTCCTCAGCGCCATCAACAAGGAAGAGGCGTACGTCTTCAAGGGCTACTCGATGGGAGCCGTGGACTACGTCTTCAAGCCGTTCAATCCGGACGTACTCCGAATGAAGGTCGCGGTGTTCGTCGATCTCTTCATCAAGCAGCGCGAGGTGCAGCGGCAGGCGGAGTTGTTGCGCGACGCCGAGAAGCGCGAGCTCGAGCTGGAGCATCGCACGTCGATGCTGGAAGCAGAAGCGAGATCAGCGGCAAAGCTCACGCAGATGAACGACGAACTTCATCGCAGGCAAGTTGCGCTCGAGCAGGCGATGGGCGCGCGCAATCGATTCTACGCGTCGATGAGTCACGAGCTGCGTACGCCGATCAACGCCGTCATCGGATACAGCACGTTGATGCTTGACGGCATTTACGGCCCGCTCAACGCGAAGCAGAAAGAGGGCTTGCAGCGGACCCTCAAGGCGGCGCGCCATCTACTCGAGCTTGTAAATGATGTGCTCGATTTGTCGAAGATCGAAGCCGGCAAGATTGAGTTGTCGGTTCAGGCGGTGATGTTCCCGGCGCTGATCGAAGATCTCTTCGTGACGGTAAGGCCGCTGGCGGACGAGTACGGCTCAACGCTCACGCTCGAGATGCAGAGCGAGCCGTTCAACATAGTCAGTGATCCACGTCGCGTAAGGCAGATCATGATCAACCTGCTGTCGAACGCGATCAAATTCGGTGAGGGCAAGCCCATCTGCGTGCGATGCAAACAGAATGACGCGGGCGGTGTAGAAATAGAGGTAATCGATCAGGGAGTCGGGATAGCGGACGACGACATTCCGCGAATCTTCGAAGAGTTCGTGCAGGTCTCCGAATCGAAGCAGCCAGGAACGGGTCTGGGGTTGCCGATTTCGAGGCGCCTGGCTCAGCTGCTGGATGGGTCGCTGACGGTATGCTCTACGCCCGGCCAGGGAAGCACTTTCCGTCTCACTTTGCCGCCCTCTCTGGAGGACGATTTGAGCGTCGAGCCGGCGTTATCTGCAGCCACGGTAGGCTAACTACATCCTTTTACTGGCATGTCACCTGCCCTTAATAGCCAGACCGTCGCGTTACGCGGGGGTCTTTCCTGGAGGCTTTAAAATGTTCAAAAAGTTACTAATCCTTCCGGCCGCGTTTTTAGCGTTCGCCTGCTCGAAAGGCGACAACAAGATGACCGCGGCGGACAGTGCGCTCAATTCGGATCTCTCGACTGCGGCAGCGAGCCGCCCATACACGCCGCTTGACAGCATCACTGCTGCTGAACGTGCGGGTGTTGCGACGACCGCGCCGACGACCGCGTTGAGAAGCACCGCATCGACTCCGCGCACAACCACGGTTCGCAGAACTTCGACCGCGCGGCGTAGCAGCTCTTCGGGCGGCACGTATTCTTCGGCGCCCGTCTACAGCGCACCAGCGCCGGTAGTCGTGAAGCACACCAAGCGTGACGCCGCGATCGGCGCAGGCGCTGGTGCAGTAATTGGCGCCGTTACCAGCAGGAACAAAGTAAAGGGTGCAATCATCGGTGGCGCAGCCGGCGCAATTCTCGGCGGCATCATCGGCAACAACGTCGACAAGACGAAGAAATAATTTTCGAGCTCTACGGGCCCCGCACCGGAATGGTGCGGGGCCCTTCTTTTTTAACTGAACAGGTGCGACAGCACAGGCGGCCCAGTTGCCTGTGACGGGTTCGCCACGTCAGGAAGTCACTCTAACGGTGCCGACTTGTGTTCCGGCCCGGGCCGTCTTACGATGGACCAGCAATGTATGTAGAGAATGACGGAGGGGCTTCGCAAAACGGGGCACCTTCAATACCAACTCCAACCTCGCCGCTGCGCGCACTGTGTATCGCGCGCCATTGCGTTTTGAGCGAGCACATCGCCCGATACTTTGCCGAGCTGGGAGTTCTGACAACGAACGCCGTCGGTCTTGAAGCAGCGGTGAACGGAACGGCTGACTGGACGCCCGACGTTGTGATCTGCGACTACGATGTACTGGCGACAGTTCCTCTCGAGCAATGGGAGCAAGACCGGCTGTTGTCGCGAACACCGGTAGTTGCAGTGAGTCTCACCCGCCATGCCGAAGAGATTCAGCTGCTCGACGTCAACGGGATCGCCGGTTTTCTCTATCTGCCAACCCTCGATCGATCCGCGGCATTACGGATTCTCTACGCTGCCGCGGCGCGGCCCAAGTACTGCCTGCCCGCACCGCCGGACCCGGCCACGACGACGGCGGGAACGCTCGATTCTGCAGCGACGAGGCCCGTCAACCGCAGTTAAATTTCCATCCATATATGAGTAACGACCCGATCACGGGCGCCTTCAACGATGCGTACGTCGCTGAAGCGTACGAAGCCTACCGGCGCGACCCATCGTCGGTGGACGAATCGTGGCGGCAGTTTTTCCGATTTGCCGAAAACATTGCCGGCGCGCCATCCGCCGGGGGCACAGGACTTTCCACAGCGGGAGAATTTGATCCCGCTTTTCTTCGCGACGTAGCTGCCGCTGCCGAGCTTGTTGATGCGATCCGCAGCTACGGACATTTGGCCGTTCCGCTCGACCCGCTCGGCACGGAGCCGGAAGGCACTCCCGAGCTCACGTTGGACTTCCACGGTCTCAGTGAAAAAAGTCTTCAGAACATCCCTGGCATTGCGCTCGGTGCTAGTGGAGGCAGCGCTGCCGATGTAGTCGCGCGGCTGCGAGAGCTCTACTCGTCAAAGATTGGCTTCGAGATCTCACACGTCGGTAGGGCTGACGAGCGTGAGTGGCTGCGCTTGGAAATCGAAAGTGGCAGACTACACGCGTCGCTGACTGCCGACGAGAAGAAAGCAATCCTCGAGCGGCTGACGCGTGTCGATGGACTGGAACGTTTTCTGGGGCGCGCGTACCAGGGATACAAGAGATTCTCGATTGAAGGCACCGACATGCTGGTGCCGATGCTCGACGTAGCAATCGAAGAGGCGGCCGAGCACGGCGCGCGCGAGATAGACGTAGCAATGGCGCACCGCGGGCGGATCAACGTGTTGACGCATACGCTCGGGAAGCCTTACGCGACGATCTTCGAGGAGTTCGAAGGCAAGCACGCGGCGACGAACGCCGTCAGTGAAACCGGCGACGTCAAGTACCACCTCGGCGCGGTCGGCACGCGGCAGGCTGCGAACAGAAAGGAGATGGGAGTGGTGCTGATCCCAAATCCCAGCCACCTCGAAGTTGTGAACCCGGTTCTGGAGGGAGTGGCTAGGGCGCGTCAGGTTCTGGCCGGTGGCGGGCAGCGCGACGAGTTGGCCGTGATTCCCATTTGTGTCCATGGTGATGCGGCGTTTCCAGGCGAGGGTGTAGTTCCGGAGACGTTTAATCTTTCCGGACTCGACGGATACCGAACCGGCGGCACGCTTCACATCATCGTCAACAACCAGGTCGGATTCACCACGGACCCGATCGATGCGCGATCGACGCGTTATGCGAGCGACCTCGCCAAAGGATTCGAAGTGCCGATCGTGCACGTGAACGCGGACGACGCCGAGTCATGCGTGCGCGTCGTGCAGCTCGGCATCGAGTACAGGACAAAGTTCGGTAAGGACTTCCTGATCGACCTGGTCGGCTACCGCCGGCACGGGCACAACGAAACTGACGAGCCGGCCTTCACCCAGCCAACACTTTACAAGAAGATCAAGTCGCACCCCTCGCCGCGCGAAGTCTGGGGCAATCGGCTGGTCGGCGAAGGGGTAGTCACTGCCGAGGATGTGAAGAAGCTGGATGCGGATGCGACAGCGGAATTCGACCGGATCCTCACCGCAATGAAGGCGGGCGAGCTGCATCCGCCGGAGCACAACCCGGCGAAGGACGCAGAGGCGGATCAATCCGGCGCGGGTAGCGGAGATACAGCTGTCGACGCCGATCGCCTGCGAGACCTGAATGAGAAGCTGCTCAAGTGGCCGGCGAATCTGAAAGTGAATCCGCGGTTGGCGAAGACGCTGATGCGGCGCGCGGATGCAATGGGCGATGCCGGCGGAATCGACTGGGGCCATGCGGAAGCGCTGGCCTTCGCGTCGCTTCTCAGCGACGGCACGTCGGTGCGACTGACTGGTCAGGATTCCGAGCGCGCGACGTTCTCGCACCGCCAGGCAGTGCTTCACGATTCAGAGACTGGAGAGACTTACTTTCCGCTCCAACACATTGCGGCAGGCGAGGGCAGTGGACGAATGGAGATCTACAACAGTCCATTATCCGAGATGGGTGTGCTGGGATTCGAGTACGGATACAGCACCGCCGCCGAAGACACACTCGTTCTCTGGGAAGCACAATACGGCGACTTCGTGAACGTCGCGCAGCCGATGATCGATCAGTTCATCTCGGCTGATCGCGCCAAGTGGGGTCAGGACTCTTCGATCGTACTGTTGCTGCCGCACGGCTACGAGGGTCAGGGGCCGGAACACTCCAGTGCGCGAATTGAAAGATTTCTTCAGCTATGCGCCGAAGGCAATCAGCGCGTCGCGTCTCCATCAACGCCTGCGCAGTACTTCCACATTCTGCGGCGCCAGGCGCAGTTGTACGAGCGGCGTCCGCTGATTCTGATGCAGCCCAAGAGTTTGTTGCGCTTGCCTGAAGCCGCGTCGAAGCTCTCTGATCTGACGAGCGGCAGCTTCCGTCCGGTGATCGATGATGCGGTTGCGGCGCAGAATCGGGAAGCGGTGACGCGCCTGGTTTTTTGCACCGGCAAGGTTTACTACGACATCGTCGCCAAGCGGGCGCCATTCATCGCTGTCGTGCGCATAGAGGAGCTCTATCCGTGGCCCGGCAATCAGATCGCGCAGATCGTGGATCTCTATCCAGCAATCGAAGAAGTGGTATGGGCGCAGGAGGAGCCGAAGAACCAGGGCGCCTGGTCGTACGCCGCACCGCGGTTGCGGATGTCAACGGGCAACGCGCTGCTGACTCGCTACGTCGGTCGTCCGGATCGGTCGAGTCCCGCGGAGGGCTACGCCGAGGCGCACAAGAAGGAGCAGGACCGCATCATCGCCGAGGTGAACGCGCCGATGCCGCAACTGGCGAAAGGTCGTCGCGGCATGACGGTGAAAACCTGAGCTCAGCGTTCACACAATGCAAAGGGTAGTAGCTCTCGCTGCACTGGCAGCGACACTTGTCGTCCCATCTACGGCGATGAGAGCGCCGCCGGCCGCGTTTGAGATTCCTGCTGCTGATTCAGTAGAGCGGATGCGGGTGTTGTGGATTGCTGCGCACCCGGATGATGAAGATACGAATCTGATCGCATGGCTAGCGCGCGGGCGCAACGTCGAGACGGCGTACATGTCGCTGACGCGCGGTGACGGCGGCCAGAATCTGATCGGGAACGAGCTCGGTGAGGCGCTGGGTGTGATTCGCACCGAAGAGCTGCTGGCCGCGCGTAGAATTGACGGCGCTCACCAGTATTTCGGCCGTGAGTACGACTTCGGATTCTCGAAGAGCGCCGACGAGACACTGCGGCATTGGCCGCGTGATTCGGTGCTGAATGATGTGATGACGGTGATGCGCGCATTTCGGCCGCACATCGTGATTACGACTTTTTCGGGAACGCCGAGGGATGGTCATGGGCATCATCAGGTGTCCGCCATCATTGCTCGCGAGGCTTATGAGCGCGCAGCGGACACGGTGCGGTTTCCCGTACCAAGATTCGGCAAGCCGTGGACGCCACTCAAGCTTTATCGTCTGGCGCGATTCTCACCCCAGGACAGGACGCTGGCCATCAATGTCGGCGAGTACAATCCGTATCTCGGACTGTCGTACCAGGAGGTCGCGGCGGACAGCAGATCCCAGCACAAGTCGCAGGGCGAGGGTACGCTTCGTCGCAAAGGAGTGGTGTGGGATTATCTGATGCGCGAGGATTCGCGCGTAGCCGCGCCGCCGGCGAAAGAGGAGCCGTCGATTTTCGCGGGTTTGGATACTTCGAAGCTGGTGGTGCGCGATGGGCGCGTGACCTCACCTGCATTACCGCCAACCGTGGACTTGGAAGCAATTGCTGACCGGCAGGCGCTGGCAGTTGGGGATAGCGCGAGGGTAACGCTGACCGTTTATAATCGCGGCCGCGATGCGATTCAATTCCGGCACGCTAGCGGGTCGCCGACATCAGCGGCCGTGCAGCCGGACTCCAGCTATCGCTGGACCGAGTGGTACAAATCGAACGAGATCACTCAGCCCTGGTGGCTGACGAAGCCACGAAACGGCGATCTGTTCAGCGTGCCATTGGATGGAATGGCGGCCGACGTACGGGCGCAGAAAGACTGGGAACGTGCTGAGATTACTGCTGGTGGGCGTTCATATGTGTTGGCGACACCGATCGTCTACCACTATGTGGATCGCGTGCGCGGGGATGTGCAGCGCCCGTTAATCGTGGCGCCTGGAATCTCCATCACGCTGGACCAGGCAGTCGCCATGGCTCGCACCAACACTCCGCTCAATCAGCTCCTTAAGGCGACGCTGCATTCAGCATACGTCGATTCGACGCCGGTGACGGTGACGTTGGCATTACCACGTGGACTGTCAGCGGATTCCGTTTCGCGGACGCTGACGGTGGCGCCCGGCGGAACGCGGACTGTCACGTTCAGATTGAGCGGCAACCTGTCGCGCGGTGTGCACCAGATTGCGGCAACAGCAACGGCAAAAGGAAAAACGTTTCAAACCGGTTATGTGCCGATTGAATATCCCCACATCAATCCGCAGCGGATCTATCGGGCATCGACGCTGAGCATCAATGCGGTCGATGTCGCGCTGCCGGCGAGATTGAACGTGGCGTACATCCAGGGCGTCGGTGACAACGTTTCCCCCGTGCTGCAGCAGCTAGGGGTTCGGCTGACGATTCTCGATCCGGATGACATACCGCAGACAGATCTCAGTCGCTTTACGACTATAGTAGTTGGCCCACGCGCGTACCAGGCGAATCAGACGCTGATCGACAACAACGAGTATCTGCTCTCTTACGTGCGCGACGGTGGCCGGATGGTAGTGCAGTACGGGCAGGCCGAGATGCAGCGGCCGGGGATCATGCCGTATCCGATCACCTTGAGTCAGCCGGCGGCGCGCGTGACGGATGAAAACGCGGCGGTGACTTTCACCGATCCCCAGTCACCGGTACTCAAGGCGCCGAACAAAATTACTCAGGACGATTTCAACGGCTGGGTCCAGGAGCGCTCGACTTACATGCCGTCCACGTTCGATGCACACTATCGATCTATGCTGGCGATGAATGATCCGGGTGAGCAGCCGAACCGGGCGAGCATTCTCGTGGCGCCTTATGGCCGCGGAATCTACATCTACGTGACGCTCGCGCTTTTCAGGCAGCTTCCGGCCGGAGTCGAAGGTGGCGCGCGGATTTTCGCGAATCTTTTGGGCGGGAATTCGATCAGGTGATTCGGCTGCGAGTCCAACGGCAAAAGAAAAACTACCCGCCTGCTGCCGGCAGCCCGAAGCGTGCGGCCGTGAGCTTGTGCGGGCTCGCGCTTGCTCTGGTCGCTGCATGTAGCTCGGATAATCGCAAAGTTCTGATTGTCTACTCGCCGCATGGAAAGGAGCTGCTCGAGTATTTCGAGAAGCAGTTCGAGAAAGCGCACCCTGACATCGACGTGCAGTGGGTCGATATGGGATCGCAGGAAGTTCTGGAGCGAGTGCGCGCGGAGAAACCGAATCCGCAGGCTGATGTCTGGTTTGGCGCGCCAGCGGAAGCGTTCGATCGAGCGACCAGGGAAGGTCTGCTGCAGCCGTACCAGCCAACATGGTCAGCGGCGATCGATCCCGAGGGTCGCGACGCCAATGACAATTGGTACGGCACTTATCTCACCCCTGAAGTAATCGGGTACAATCGCGACGCGATTAAGCCCGACCAGGCGCCGAAAGACTGGGATGATCTGGTCGATCCCAGGTGGCGCGGGAAGATCCTGATTCGCGATCCGATTGCCTCGGGAACGATGCGCGCAATTTTTGGTGCGATCATGGCGCGGTCGATTGCGCAAACCGGTAAGCCGGACGCGGGCTACGAATGGCTGCGCAAGCTGGACGCGAACACCCGCGAGTACACACTCAATCCCACGATTCTCTACCAGAAGCTCGGCCGCCAGGAGGGGGTGGTGAGCATGTGGGACATGCCGGACTTTGCGACGCTGGAGCAGCGGACGCGCATTCCAATCAATTACATCATTCCGACGAGTGGAACGCCGCTGCTTGTCGACGGAATCGCAATAGTGCGCGGCGCCAAGCATCCCGCGGAGGCCAAGGAGTACTACGAGTTCGTGACGACACCCGAGGCGATGATTGCGGCGGCGGATTCATTCCTGCGCATTCCCGCGCGCAAGGACATTCCACTCGACAAGCTTCCCGCCTGGATTCGCGACGCGATGGCCAAGATCAAGCCGATGCCGGTCGACCGCGAGGTGATGGCGGCGCATCTCGACGAGTGGATGAAGTACTGGGATGCAAATATCCGGAACCGCGGAAAGCAGCCGTGACTGACGCGCCGCAGGCGCGCTCGGGGAAAGAGAGCGGGACTCTCGCTCTCGAAGGAATTACGCGCCGCTTCGGCGATTTCACCGCAGTAGATAACGTCTCATTCGAGATCGGTCCGGGAGAGCTGCTGGCACTCGTTGGCGCATCGGGCTCGGGCAAGACGACAACACTGCGCATTGCCGCCGGCTACGAGGTGCCGGATGCTGGGCGCGTGACGGTGGGCGGCAACGACATCACGCGCGTGCCGCCCGAGCGCCGCGGATTCGCCATGGTGTTCCAGCACTATGCTTTGTTCCCACACATGTCCGTCGAAGACAACGTTGCATTCGGCCTCGAGGCCCGTCGCGTCAACAAAGTCGATCGGTTGATCAAGGCGCGGGCGGCACTCGCCAACGTCGGTCTCGAAGGAGCGAGCAACCGAGCGATTCAATCTCTGTCCGGCGGCGAGCAGCAACGCGTGGCGCTCGCGCGCGCACTGGTGATCGAGCCGAGGGCATTGCTCCTCGACGAGCCGCTGTCCAACCTTGATCCGACGCTGCGCGAAGCAATGCGCGATGATTTGCGCAGGATGTTGCTGCGTGTTGGTGTGCCCGCCCTGTTCGTGACACACGATCAGGAGGACGCATTCGCGATCGCCGACCGTATTGCGCTACTCAAACGAGGGCGCGTTTTGCAGTGCGGTACACCAGAAGAGCTGTACCACTCGCCGGCGAACCGTGAAGTCGCCGCATTCATCGGGCGCGGCGCAATCGTACCCGCCGTGGACAAGGGAGCGACTGCTCAAGTAACGATCGGAGGAGTGAAGCGCGAGCTGACAATCACTCGGCCGAAAGATGCGCCTGCCAAAATTGAAAATGCATTCGTCGTCATGCGACCGAACTGGATCGAGATGTCGAAAGGGGTTGGCGTATTTGCCTGGCGTGGGCGAGTAATCAATCGACGGTTCGCGGGCGGGGTGGTCGTTTATCGCGTTGAGCTTGCCGATGGAATCATTGTCGATGTCGAGTCTCAGACGGCCGACACACGCGAGAACGACAACGTGTCGGTGTCGCCGTTGAAGGGGCCGTTTCCGATTGTAGAGGGATGAGGCGGGAGGCGGGAGGCGGGAGGCGGGAGGCGGGATGAAATCGTCGATGCGAAACAAAAGCTGGGTGATTGCGGCGCCCGTCATTGCGGTCCTGCTTTGGGCGGTCGTTTATCCCAACGCCG
>Ga0209027_1000220_pt1 | contig 18752 bp, 17 predicted proteins | sample GraSoi013_1_20cm_3_FD_185821 | JGI IMG/M metagenome (GOLD analysis project Ga0209027, IMG submission 185821) | Grasslands soil microbial communities from the Angelo Coastal Reserve, California, USA - Sample 09_27_2013_1_20cm (SPAdes) (version 2) | ecosystem: Environmental > Terrestrial > Soil >...
TACGGCCAGCGGCGGCCTGGTCGTCGGCTCGCTGCGCGGGGACCGCACGTACGCCGCCGCCGACCAGCAGCTCCTGCGGGCCCTCGCCCAGCACGTGAGCCTGGCGTTGACCGACGCGAAGACGGTCGACCGGATGCACCAGGCGTACCACGACACCGTCACGGGCCTGGCCAGCCGGGCGCTGTTCGTGGACCGGCTGGCGCACCAGTTGGCGCTGCACGAGGGTCGGGGCACCGCCCTGCTGTTCCTCGACCTCGACCACTTCAAGGAGGTCAACGACACGCTCGGGCACGCGGCCGGGGACCAGCTCCTGATGGTCACCGCGGAGCGGATGCGCGAGTCGGTACGCAACATCGACCTCGTCGGCCGCTTCGGTGGCGACGAGTTCGCGGTGCTGCTCACCGACCTGGACGCACCCGGCGACGCGACCACCGTGGCGGACCGGCTGGTCGAGGCGATCGGGGCGCCGGTACGCCTGGGGGACCAGGAGGTACGGGTGGCGGCCAGCGTCGGGATCGCGTACCCCAGACCGGGCGATACCGGTACGGCCGGCCTGTTGCGCCGCGCGGACCTGGCCATGTACCGGGCCAAGCGCAACGGCCGGGGCCGGTGGGAGGTGGAGCCGGGCGGTATTGACAATCCCGCACCGGAAGGGTCTGATCGCCAGGCAGACGGGCACACCCTGATCCACTAACCGTCGTCGGAGAGAACACCATGCGCGCGAAGACCCGCAACACGCTGATCGCCGGCCTCACCTCCGCGGGACTACTCGCGCTCGCGGGGCTCACGGTGGTCACCGCCCCGCTGGCCCATGCCGAGAACAACGGCGTCGGGCTCACCCCGTTGCTGGGCTGGAGCAGCTGGAGCTTCATCCGCAAGAACCCGACGGCGGCGAAGATCGAGGCGCAGGCCGACGCGATGAAAAACAGTGGGCTGCCGGCGCTGGGATACACGAACATCAACGTCGACGACTTCTGGTACCAGTGCCCGGGCAGCCAGGGCCCCAACGTCGACCACAACGGCCGCTGGGTCACCGACACCACCAAGTTCCCCAACTCCGGTACCACCGACGGGATCCAGGTCGTCGCCAACTACGTCCACGCCGACGGGCTGAAGTTCGGCCTGTACGTGACCCCCGGCGTGTCCATGCAGGCGGTGAACCAGAAAAGCCCGATCCTGGGCACCGCCAACACCGTCGACCAGATCGCCGTCCCGACCACCGCGGAGAAGAACTACAACTGCAAGGGCATGGTGGGTATCGACTACAGCAGGCCCGGTGCGCAGGAGTTCGTGAACTCGTGGGCGAACGAGTTCGCGTCGTGGGGTGTGGACTACGTGAAGATCGACGGGGTGGGTACCTCCGACGTGCCGGACATCCAGGCGTGGTCGAACGCGTTGCGGCAGACCGGGCGGCCGATCCACCTGGAACTGTCCAACAGCCTCAGCATCACGGCCGCCCCGACCTGGCAGCGGTACGCCAACGGCTGGCGTACCGGCGGGGACATCGAGTGCTACTCGTGCGAACCGGCCGGCAGCAGCTACCCGTTGACCAGTTGGGGCAGCGTACGGTCGCGGTTCAACCAGGTGGCCGCGTGGCAGCCGTACGGGGCGCCGGGCGGGTTCAACGACTACGACTCGATCGAGGTCGGCAACGGCAGCAACGACGGGCTGACCCTGGACGAGCGCAAGACCCAGCTCAGTCTCTGGGCGCTCGCGGCCTCGCCGCTGATCCTCGGTACCGACCTGACCAACCTCGACCCGACCGACCTGCGCCTGCTGACCAACCGCGAGGTGCTCGCGGTCGACCAGGACGCCATCGACGCATCGCGAATCGTCAATGCGCCCGACCAGCAGGTGTTCGCCAAGACCGAACCCGACGGGGACGCGGTGGTCGGGCTGTTCAACCTGTCCGACAGTACCCAGGTGGTGTCCACCACGGCCGCCGCGCTCGGGCTGCCGGCGGCCGGCGCGTACCTCGTGAATGATCTGTGGTCGCACCTGCCCGCCGAGACGGCCGGCACGATCGCCGCGAACGTCGCGCCGCACGGCGTGGCGCTGTACCGGGTGCGCCCGACCAGGTTCGCGCAGTTCCTCCCGCCCAGCACCACGCTGGCCGTCACCGGCCTCGACGCGGCCACCCCCGGCCAACCGCTGACCGCCACCGAATCGTTCACCGACAACGGAATCGCGCCGGTGCAGCTGGTCCGGCTGAGCCTGTCGGCACCGGCCGGCTGGACCGTCACCCCGCTGTCGCCCACGTTCTTCGGCGACGTCGGCGCGGGGCAGAGCGTGCAGGCCAGCTTCCAGGTGCTCGCGCCGCCACCGGCGAGCCTGTTCCAGAGCGATCCGGTCACCGCCGGGGCGCGGTACCGGTGGCACGGCTTCTTCCCGCTGGAGGTCAGCTCCAGCCAGGTCGTGACGACCAGTTCACCGGTACAGCCGCCGTTGCGGACCTTCGCGTCCACCACGGCGAGCTTCGCGCAGGCCGGTACCCGGCTGGGGATCCGCGCCGACGGCGGCGACGTCTTCGGCGCCACCAACCAGTACGGCAGCGTGTACCAACCCGCCGGGCTGCACGACGGAACCGTCGCCCAGGTCGAGATCACCGCGCAGGCCAACACGAACGCCTGGGCCAAGGCCGGCATCATGGTACGCAACGACATCACCGACGCCGCCGCCTCGCCCGGGTTCCTCATCCTCGCCGAGGCGCCCGGCCACGGGTACGTCGTGCAGTGGGACGCCAACGGCGACGGGCGGTTGGACGCCAACAGCGCGCCGTCCAACCAGGGGCTGGGCACGGCGGCGTACCCGTCCTGGCTCAGGCTGGTCCGCAGCGGTACCAGCTACACCGGCTACTACTCCACCGACGGCACGACCTGGGTGACCATCGCGACGGTGTCGGTACCCGGTGCGGCGGATGCCCAGGACGTCGGGGTGTTCGCCACCGCACACAACAGCGGCACCATCGGGGAGGTCGACTTCGACCACCTCACCGTGGGGTGAGCGGTCAGCCCGGGGACCAGTCCGGGTCCCGACCGAACGCGCCGAGCAGCCGGTCCTGCTCGCCGGCCCCGGCCGGTACGTCGACCCGGGGCCCGATCACGCCGTACTTCCGGTACGGCTCCTCCCGTTCGGTGAACCACTCGGCACAGGCGCGTACCAGGTTGGGGTCCAGCCGGGGATCGGCGCCGATCGCGACCGCGAGGTCCCAGGCGTGTATCAGGTGGTCGGCGAGCAGTTGGCTGACGTACTCGGTCGCGGGGGTCTGGCCGAAGGACAGGTGGACGGTCCGGTCGAGTGCGCCGGGAGCGGATACCGCCTCGGCGGACTCGGTAGCGCTGGCGGCCGCTGTGGCGGCCGGATCCGCGCCCAGTACGTCCCCGTCGAAGCGGTCACCAACCTCCTCGATCGTCGCCCCGGCGAGCAGCGGTACGGTCCACCGCTGCTCGCCCACGACGTGGTTCACCAGCGCCCGGACGTCCCAGTCGGCGCACGGCGTGGGTACGGTCCACTGGTCCGGCCGGACCTGCCGGACCCGGTCGGTGAAGCCGGCGAGCGCACGCCGGTACAGCTCGACGAGGTCCACGTACCACTCCTACCTGGGTGAGTACAGCCACGGCTGCTTGAGGTCGTGGTACCGCAGATCGCTCATCAGCGGGGCCATGTCCTCGGCGTACCGTTGCTGGAATTCCTCCTGGCGCTCGCCCTCGCGGGCCGCCGCCTCCTGCGTGAAGTAGACGGCCTGGGTGAATTCGCTGTCGCCGTACCGCGCGACCAGCCCCCCGATGACCTCCGGCCGGGCCTGGCGCAGCTGCGCCATCGTGGCCTCGTCGAACATCCGGCCCAGCCGTTCGGGATCGCGGCTGCGACCCTGGATCACCTGGACGAAGCCGGCCCGGTCGGAGCCGCCCTCGAGGAAGGTGAGTACGTCCGGCGAGTCGTGGAACGTGACGTCGCCGGCGAACAGCTTCGCCGTCTCCATCCACCACTGGTGCTGTTCGGGGCGGTCGCTGTTGCGCCGGGCCGCCTCGGCCGACTCGAACCGGGCGAGCATGACGAACATGCCGTCGGCCGTGACCCCGCACGTGCTGCCGAGCCAGCCGACGCTGCCGGGGGCCAACTCATTGTGCCAGTGGTCGATCGACGCCTTCAGTTCTTCGCGGTCGGCCACGTGGCCCTCGATGACCTGTACGAACATGGTGTCCTCCTGTCGCCGTCCGCTCCCCTGGACACCGGAAGACCCACCGCCTGCGACTCTACGCCGCCGGTCCGGCCGCGGACATGTCACTCGGCGCCGCTGGCCTGCCAGGTCAGCCGGGTGATGAGCTGGCGCGCCTGGTCGGCGTACTCGGCGTCCACGGCGACCGCGTACTGGCCGGCCTGCAAGGTACTGGTCGAGCTGAAGTCCCGTCGGCCACCGGTCATCCCGTGCGCCACGGCGCCGAAGGCGGCGCCCCACGCGGCGCCGATCAGCACCGCGACGACCAGTACCGCCCACCATGCCGAGCGGCTGAACAGGCCGAACAGCAACCCGATGAACAGCCCGAACCAGGCGCCGCTCACCGCGCCGGCCAGCGCCGCCCGGGCCGTGGTGAGCCGGCCGGTGACCCGCTCCACCAGCCGCAGGTCGGTACCGACGATGGAGGTCAGCTCGACCGGGAACTGGTTGTCGGACAGGTAGTCGATGGCCCGCTGGGCCGAGGCGTAGTCGGGGTAGGTGGCGACGGTCACGGTCGCACGCGCGGGCACCTGGGCACCGGCCGCCGGGGTCGCGGGTACGCCGGCTGGTCCGGGCGGGACGCTGGTCATGATGGTCTCCCTCGGGACTCGGTCTTCGCTGCGGCGGGATCGGACTCGGGCGGGCGCCGGCGGCCGTCGCCGGAGGGCAGGTCGTCGGGCTGGGCCGGGCGGGGCGCGGGGTGCTCGACCAGCGCCAGCACCCGACTGGCCATGAACCGGGCGGTACGGGTGACGCTGCCGCCCCGGGTCACCTCGGACACGGTCACCACGCCGCGCACGATCGTCACCTCGACCCGCCGGCCGGCCCGGGTCGCGCTGACCTCGTACGTACGCGGCTCACCACCGGTCTCCACGACGATCTCGACCCGGTCGCCCTTCATCCCCGCCTCCCGTACCCACCGTACGCGGACTCACGCGTCACGCAGCAGATCGTCGAGCACGTCGGCGAACCCGGCCGCCGCCAGCGTGAGGTGCCCGTTCCCGGGCTGTAGCCGGTCGCGCGCGCCGTCCCAGTTGGCGACCAGCCACCGGCCATGGTGCAACGGCACCATCCGGTCCTGGCCGCCGTGCCAGACGCTGACCGGGCACCGGGCCTTGAGCGGGACGCCCCAGTCCCGAACGAAGGCGAGGTCGTCGTCGCGCCAGCCGGCGATCCCGGGCGCGAGCGCCGTTCGGAAGGTGCGCGCCAGGTAGTCGGCGAACTCCGGGGTAACCGCCCGGATGTCGGTCTCGGATACCAGGGTGCCCAACCCGGACACCAGCTCCGGCGCCTGGATGGTGGCCAGGTCGCCGGCCTCGGCGGTCAGGAACCGGGTCAGCTCCGCTTCGCCGGCCGCGGCCGCGGCGAACTCCGCGAGGTTCTCCGCGGCCATCCCCGCCGACCAGTCCGGACCCTCGGCGTCGTAGGGCGCGACCCCGGAGACGGAGGCTGCGGCCAGGCACCGGTCGGGGAGCAGCGCGGCGCAGGCGAGCGCGTGCGGGCCGCCGCCGGACCAGCCGAGCGTGACGAAGGTACCGGCGCCGAGCGCGTCCAGGACGGCCGCCGTGTCGGCGGCCGCGTCGGCGATCGAGCGGCCGGGGTGGGCGGTCGAGCGGCCGTACCCCGGGCGGGCGTACGTGACCAACCGCAGTCCCCGTACCGAGGCGGCGTCGACGAGCGCGGGGAGTGCGACGGCGGCGCCGGGGGTGCCGTGGTGGAACACCAGCGGCGTACCGTCGGGCGGTCCGGCGACGAGGTACTCGAGACTGCGGTTGTCCGGCCGGTCGACCAGTGGCATCCCTTGCTCCTCAACGGTTGTGGACGGTGACCTCGATGGCGTACAGGTCGGCACGGTAGAGGTGCTCGGCGAACTCGACCGGGTGTCCGGCCGGATCGAACGCGGTGCGCCGCATGCTGATCAGGGGGGCGTTGCGCCGGATGCCCAGCAGCCGGGCCTCGGCCGCGCCGGCCGCCTGCGCGGTGATCCGCTGCCTGGCCACGGCCGGCCGGGCGTTGCGCTCGCCGAGCAGTTGGTACAGGCCGCGCTCCTCCAGGTCGGCGGCGGTGATGTCGTGGAACCGGCCGGGCAGCCAGTTGTGCATGATGGCCAGGGGCCCGCCGTCGGCGTACCGCAGCCGTTCGCAGTACACCAGCGGGGCGTCCAGCGGGGTACCGAGGGCCCGGGCGGCGTGCCGGTCGACGTGCTCGGCGTCCAGCCGTAGCACCTTGGTCCGCGGGGTACGGCCGGCGGCGCTGAGGTCCTCGTACAGGCTGGTCAGCGCCACCCGGCGACGTACCTGCGCGCTGGCCACCCGGGTACCGACGCCCTGCTTGCGGGTCAGCATCCCCTTCTCCACCAGGTCGTCCAGCGCCCGGCGCATGGTCGGTCGGGAGATCGCCAGGGACTGCGCGAACTCGATCTCGTTGGGCAGCCGCTCGCCGGGCAGCAGGTCGCCCCGGTCGACCGCCTCCTCCAGGCACCGGCTCACCTGGAAGTACAGCGGGACCGGGCTGGACCGGTCGATCGCGATGCGGGGCAGGGGCATCGGTGGCGCTCCAGGAACGGACGGGCGAACAATCGCCGAAGTTTGTCACCATGATTGGCCGAATGTCAAGTCAAACTGTTGACTTCTCCGCACCGGAAGGCTCAGGCTTCTGGACATCCCACCGATACGGGAGGGCGGAATCGATGAACGTCTTCGACGTGATCACGATGGGCCGGATCGGCGTGGACCTCTATCCACTCCAAGTCGGCGTGGCCCTGGCGGACGTGACGACGTTCGGCCGGTTCCTCGGCGGCAGCGCCACCAACGTCGCGGTCGCGGCCGCGCGGCACGGACGGCGTACCGCCGTCATCACCCGTACCGGCGCGGATCCCTTCGGTACCTTCATCCATCGCGCGCTGACCGAACTTGGCGTGGACGACCGGTACGTGCGCCCGGTGCCCGGACTGCCGACCCCGATCACCTTCTGCGAGGTGTTCCCGCCGGACAACTTCCCGCTCTACTTCTACCGGCTGCCCAAGGCGCCGGACCTCGTCATCGAACCCGACGAGCTGGACCTGACGGCCATCCGTACCGCCGGGGTCTTCTGGGCCACCGTCACGGGACTGTCGCAGGAGCCCAGCCGGGCCGCCCACCACGCCGCCTGGGCCGCCCGCGGCCGTCGGCCGCTGACCGTGCTGGACCTGGACTACCGGCCGATGTTCTGGCCCTCCGCCGACGCCGCGCGGACCGAGGTGGCGCGCGCCCTGCCCGGCGTGAGCGTCGCCGTGGGCAACCTCGAGGAGTGCGAGATAGCGGTGGGGGAACGCGATCCGCACCGCGCGGTGCGCGGGTTGCTCGCCGCCGGCGTCGACCTCGCCGTGGTGAAACAGGGCCCCAACGGCGTTCTGGCCGGTACGCGTACCGAAACCGTCGAGGTACCACCGGTTTCGGTCGGCGTGGTCAACGGACTCGGTGCCGGGGACGGGTTCGGCGGCGCGCTGTGCCACGGTCTGCTCGCCGGCTGGCCGCTGGAACGGGTGCTGCGCTTCGCGAACGCGGCCGGCGCGATTGTCGCGTCCCGTCTGGAGTGCTCGACCGCGATGCCGACCACGGACGAGGTCGAGAGCCTGCTTGAGGTTTCCAGTGTCTGACCTGGATTTCGCGCGGTTGCGGGAGGTGCGGGCGACCCGGCCGGGTGCGGTGGCGCAGGCCGCGGCGGCGCGGGTACGCCGGCCGTTGCTGGGTCCGGACGGGCGGCTGATGCTGGTCGCCGCCGACCACCCGGGGCGCGGTTCGTTGGGGGTACGAGCGGTGCCCGACGCCATGGCCGACCGGTACGACCTGTTGCGGCGCCTGGTGACCGCGCTGCGGCGCCCCGGCGTCGACGGCGTCCTCGGCACCCCGGACATCCTGGAGGACCTGCTGCTGCTCGGTGCCCTGGACGACAAGGTGGTCATCGGGTCGATGAACCGGGGCGGCCTGCAGGGCGCGGTGTTCGAGCTGGACGACCGGTTCACCGGGTACGACGCGGCGACGGTCGCCTCGATGGGCTTCGATGGCGGGAAGATGCTCACCCGCATCGATCCCGACGATCCGGCGACCGCCGCGACGCTTTCGGCCAGCGGCCGGGCGGTCAGCGAGCTGGCCTCGTGTGGCGTGATGGCGATGGTCGAGCCGTTCTGGTGCCGCCGGGTGGACGGGCGGGTGGTCAACGATCTGAGCGCACCGGCCGTCGCGAAGTCCGTGGGCGTGGTCAGCGCGCTGGGCGTGACGAGTGCGTACACCTGGCTGAAGCTGCCCGTGGTCGAGGACATGGCCACCGTGATGGCCGCGACGACCCTGCCCGCGCTGCTGCTGGGCGGGGACCCGGCCGGGCATCCCGACGAGACGTACGCCCGGTGGCGGGACGCGCTGACCCTGCCCGGGGTACGCGGTCTGGTGGTCGGCCGGGCGTTGCTGTACCCGCCGGACGGGGACGTGTCCGGCGCCGTCGACGCCGCGGTCTCGTTGGTACGCCCTGCGTTGGCCCCGTTGGGGGAGTCGTGACGTACCTCGTCGACGTGACGCCGGAGTCGGCCGGCTGGGGCTTCTCCGGCCTGCGGGTGCTCGACCTGGCCGCCGACGGGAGCCACCGGGTCGAGACCGGGGACGCCGAGTTCGTGGTGCTACCGCTGGCCGGGTCGTGCACCGTCGAGTCCGGACCGGACGGCGCGGAGCTGACCGGGCGGGACAGCGTGTTCACCGGGGTGAGCGACTTCGCTTACGTACCAAGGGACAGCGGGCTGACTGTGTCCACTGTGGATGGTGGGCGGTTCGCGCTGGTGTCGGCGCGGGCCCGGCGGCGGCCGCCGTTCCGGTACGTCAGCGCCGAGCAGGTACCGGTCGAGCTGCGCGGTGCCGGGCCGTGCTCGCGTCAGGTCAACAACTTCGCGGTGCCCGGCGTCCTGGACGCCGACCGGCTGATCGCCTGCGAGGTGCTGACCCCGGGCGGGAACTGGTCCTCGTACCCGCCGCACAAGCATGACGAGGAACGGCCCGGCGAGTCGGTGCTGGAGGAGATCTACTACTACGAGGTCGCGGGCGGTGGCATGGCGTACCAACGGGTGTACGCCAGTGACGCCCGGCCGATCGACGTCCTCGCCGAGGTGCGTACCGGTGACGTGGTGATGATCCCCTACGGGTGGCACGGCCCGGCCATGGCCACGCCCGGATACGACCTGTACTACCTCAACGTCATGGCCGGCCCGGGCGAGCGCGCCTGGCTGATCAGTGACGACCCGGCCCACGCGTGGATCCGCGGTACCTGGCCGGACCAGCCGGTCGATCCCCGGCTGCCGATGGCGTACCCGGGTTCCCGGGCCGCGCGACCCGGAAGGGGGCTGGTCCCATGAGGCTCACCGTCGGCCAGGCGGTCGTCCGTTTCCTCGCCGCGCAACGGACCGAGCGCGACGGCGTACGGCACCGGCTGATCGAGGGCTGCTTCGGCATCTTCGGGCACGGCAACGTCGCCGGGATCGGCCAGGCGCTGCTGGAAGCGGAGCTGGCCGGCGGTTCGGTTCCATATCTCCAGGGGCGCAACGAACAGGGGATAGTACACGCGGCGGCGGGCTTCGCCCGGATGCGCAACCGGTTGTCCACCCTGGCCTGTACCACCTCGATCGGCCCCGGCGCGACCAACATGGTCACCGGTGCGGCGCTGGCCACGGTGAACCGGCTGCCCGTACTCCTGTTGCCGGGCGACGTCTTCGCCACCCGGGTGGCGAGCCCGGTGTTGCAGGAGCTGGAGGATCCGCGGTTCGGCGACGTCAGCGTCAACGACGTGTTCCGCCCGGTGTCCCGGTTCTTCGACCGGGTATGGCGCCCCGAGCAGCTACCCGCCGCGCTGCTCGGGGCCGCCCGGGTGCTGACCGACCCGGCCGACACCGGCGCGGTCACCATCGCGCTGCCACAGGACGTGCAGGCCCAGGCGTACGACTGGCCGGACGAGCTGTTCGCTCCCCGGGTGTGGCAGGTGCCGCGCCCGGTCCCGGAGCCCGAAGCCTTGGCCCGGGCGGTATCCGTACTCCGCTCGGCGCAGCGGCCGCTGATCGTGGCCGGCGGCGGCGTCATCTACTCGGAGGCCACCGAGGCGCTGCGTACCTTCGCGGAGCAGACCGGGATCCCGGTCGCCGAAACCCAGGCGGGGAAGGGATCGCTGCGCTACGACCACCCCCGGTCGGTCGGTGCGGTCGGCGCCACCGGGACGACCGCCGCGAACGCGTTGGCCCGGGAGGCGGACGTGGTGCTCGGCGTCGGTACCCGGTGGAGCGACTTCACCACCGCGTCGCGGACCGTGTTCGCCGCGCCGGGGGTGCGCTTCGTCAACGTGAACATCGCCGCCTTCGACGCTGCCAAGCACACCGGCGTCTCGGTGGTCGCCGACGCCCGCCGGGCGTTGGAGGCGCTGTCCTCGGCGCTGGCCGGTGTTGAAACGTCGGCGGCCTATCGCGAGCGGGCGACCGCGCTGGCACACGAGTGGGACGCCGCGGTCGAGTCCGCGTACCACCTCGGGCACACCCCGCTGCCGGCGCAGTCCGAGGTGCTCGGAGCGGTCAACGAGGTCTCCGAGGCCCGCGACGTCGTCGTATGCGCGGCCGGTTCGATGCCCGGTGACCTGCACAGGTTGTGGCGTACCCGGGACCCGAAGGGGTACCACGTCGAGTACGGGTACTCCTGCATGGGGTACGAGATCGCCGGCGGCCTCGGCGTCAAGCTGGCCGCCCCGGACCGGGACGTCTTCGTCCTGGTCGGCGACGGCTCGTACCTGATGATGGCGCAGGAGCTGGTGACCGCCGTACAGGAGCGGGTCAAGCTCATCGTCGTCCTGGTCCAGAACCACGGGTTCGCCTCGATCGGCCGGCTCTCCGAATCGGTCGGCGCGCAACGGTTCGGGACCGCGTACCGGTACCGGTCGGAAAGCGGCCGGCTGGACGGCGAGGTACTGCCGGTGGACCTGGCCGCCAACGCGGAGAGCCTCGGCGCCCAGGTACTCCGGGTGTCCACAGTGGACGAACTGCGTACCGCGCTGCGCAAGGCCAAGGACGCCGACCGGACCACCGTCGTGCACGTGGAGGTCGACCCGCTCGTCGGCGCACCGGACAGCCAGGCGTGGTGGGACGTACCGGTGGCGGAGGTGTCCGGTCTGGACACCACCCGGAAAGCGCGCACCGCGTACGAGCGGGCCAAAGCGGCCCAGCGGACGTACCTGTCGAGAGGGGAGTGACGTGCGGACCATCCAGCACTGGATCGCCGGGGCGGCCACCCCGGGTGCCTCCACCCGGACCGGACCGGTGTGGAACCCGGCCACCGGAGCCCAGCAGGCGCAGGTGCTCCTGGCCGAGCCGGCGGACGTACAGAGCGCCGTGGACGCGGCGTCGAAAGCCTTCCAGGACTGGGGAAACGCGTCACTGTCCCGGCGTACCACCGTCCTGTTCGCCATGCGCCACCTGGTCCACGAGCGGCTGGACGACCTCGCCGCCATCGTCTCCGACGAGCACGGCAAGGTGCTCTCCGACGCCCGGGGCGAGGTGCAGCGCGGGCTTGAGGTCATCGAGTTCGCCTGTGGCATCCCGCAACTGCTCAAGGGCGAGTACTCCGACCAGGTGTCCAGCGGCGTCGACTCGTACAGCTTCCGGCAGCCGCTGGGCGTGGTCGCCGGGATCACCCCGTTCAACTTCCCGGTGATGGTGCCGTGCTGGATGCACCCGGTGGCGATCGCGTGCGGCAACACGTTCGTCCTCAAGCCCAGCGAACGCGACCCGTCCGCCTCCGTGCTCATGGCCGAGCTGTGGCGGCAGGCCGGGCTGCCCGACGGGGTGTTCAACGTCGTACACGGCGACAAGGTGGCCGTCGACGCACTGCTGGACGAACCGCGGATCGCCGCTGTCTCGTTCGTCGGGTCGACCCCGATCGCCCGGTACATCCACGGGCGCGCGTCGGCGGCCGGAAAGCGGGTACAGGCGCTGGGCGGGGCGAAGAACCACGCCGTCGTCCTCCCCGACGCCGATCTGGACTTCGCGGCCGGTCACCTCACCGCCGCCGCGTTCGGCTCCGCCGGGCAGCGCTGCATGGCGGTGTCCGCGACGGTCGCGGTCGGCGAGGCCGGTGACGCGCTGGTGGACGTGTTGCGCGACAAGGCTTCCACGGTCAAGGTCGGCCCCGGCCGGGATGAGTCGAGCGAGATGGGCCCGGTGGTCACCCGCGAGGCGAAGGAGCGGATCACCGGGTACGTCGAGTCGGGCACCGCGCAGGGCGCGACGCTGGTGGCCGACGGACGGGGACTGGTCGTCACGGGGTACGAGAACGGGTTCTTCCTCGGCCCGACCGTCCTGGACCACGTCACCACGGAGATGGCCGCGTACCGGGACGAGATCTTCGGTCCGGTCCTCGTCGTCACCCGCGTCGGTACCCTCGACGAGGCCATCGCGCTCATCAACGCCAACCCGTACGGCAACGGGACGGCGCTGTTCACCGCCAGCGGGGAGGCGGCGCGCCGGTTCCAGCGCGAGGTCACCGTCGGAATGATCGGCATCAACGTACCGATCCCGGTACCCATGGCGTACCACTCCTTCGGCGGTTGGAAGGACTCGCTGTTCGGCGAGGCGCACATCCACGGACCCGAGGGCGTCCGCTTCTACACGCGGGCGAAGGTCGTCACCGCCCGCTGGCCGCACGTCGAGCACCCGGTGGCGGCCAGCTACCACTTCCCGACCGCCACCTGACGGCGGTACACCCCCCGAAAGGCAACGCCATGAACCGACGATTCCAAGCGGGCATCCTCGCCGCGTCATTGCTCCTCCTGGCCGCCTGTACCAGCAGCAACGCGGTGAACAAGCCGCCGGCGGGCAACGCGGCCGGCGGCGGTGCCGGAAAGTACGGCTTCAAGATCGCCGTGGTCACCCACGGATCCAGCGGCGACGCGTTCTGGAGCATCGTGAAGAACGGTGCCGAACAGGCCGGTAGGGACATGGGCGACACCGTCAACTACCAGAGCGACGGCGATCCGCAGAAGCAGGCGCAACTGATCGACGCGGCGGTCAACGAGAAGGTCGACGGTCTGGTCGTGTCGATGGCCAACCCGGACGCATTGAAGGCGTCCATCCAGCGCGCGGTGTCCGCCGGCATCCCGGTCATCACCGTCAACTCCGGCGGCTCGCGCTCCAAGGAGTTCGGCGCGCTGAGCCACTTCGGGTCCGACGAGTCCGTCGCCGGTACCGCGATCGGCAATCAGCTCAAGGCATCCGGAGTGAAGAACGTGATCTGCGTGATCCACGAGGCCGGCAACGTCGCGCTGGAACAGCGCTGCGCGGCGGTACAGGCGGCACTCGGTGGTACCACCACCAACCTGCAGGTCGACAACAACAACCTGCCCGCGGCCCAGGCCACCATCAAGGCCAAGCTCCAGCAGGACAAGTCGATCGACGGCGTCGTCACGCTCGGCGGGCAGGTCGCGGTCATCGCCGAACAGGCCGTCGCGGACGCCGGATCCTCGGCGAAGCTGGCCACCTTCGACCTCAACGCCGACGTGGCCAAGGCGATCGAGAACGGGAAGATCCTGTTCGCCGTCGACCAGCAGCCGTACCTGCAGGGCTACCTGCCGGTCGTGATGCTGAGCCTGTACCACACCAACGCCAACATCCTCGGCGGCGGCCTTCCGGTGCTCACCGGTCCGACGCTGGTCACCAAGGACAACGCCGCCAAGATCGAGAAGCTGGCGGCCGCCGGTACCCGATGAATCGCCCGCGGAGGGGGTGTTCCCCGCCCCCTCCGCCCACCCCCTGGAGGTTCCCTCATGGCCGCCACCGCGATCGGCGCCGATGAGCGGGTGGCCCGCGTCGGGCCGCTGCGCCGGCTGCTGGTCAAGCCCGAACTCGGTTCGCTGATCGGCGCCGTCGTCGTCTTCATCTTCTTCGCGTCGCTGTCGGATGTCTTCCGGTCCGCGCAGGGCATCGCGAACTGGCTGGATCCCGCCTCGACGCTGGGCATCATGGCGGTCGCCGTGGCCCTGCTGATGATCGGCGGGCACTTCGACCTGTCCGCCGGCGTCCAGACCGGTACGGCCGGCCTCGCCAGCGGCCTCCTGACCACCTACTACGGGCTCGACACCTGGCTGGCGTTGGCCCTGTCGCTGGCCATCTGCCTGGCCATCGGCTTCGTCAACGGGTACCTGGTGATGCGCACCGGGCTGCCCAGCTTCATCATCACCCTGGGCACCTTCCTGATGCTGCAAGGGCTCAACCTCGGCATCACCAAACTGGTCACGAACACGGTGCAGGTCAACAACTTCGACAAGGTGGCCGGGTACCAGATCCTGCGCCGGGTGCTCGCCAGTACGGTCACCATCGCCGGCGCGCCGTTCGAGATCGCCATCCTGTGGTGGATCCTGGTCACCATCGGCGGCTCGTACCTGTTGCTGCGCACCAGGTTCGGTAACTGGATCTTCGCCGTCGGCGGGGAACGCAACGCCAGCACCTACGTCGGCGTACCGGTCAGGCGCACCACCATCACCCTGTTCATGCTGACCTCGACGGCGGCCTGGTTCGTCGGCAACACCCAGATCACCCGGCTCACCTCGATCCAGGCGCAGGCCGGCTTCGGCCAGGAACTCATCTACATTGTGGCCGCGGTGATCGGCGGCTGCCTGCTCACCGGTGGCTTCGGCTCGGCGATCGGGGCGTCGGTCGGCGCGCTCATCTTCGGCATGACCTCGCAGGGCATCGTGTACGCCGGCTGGGACGCCGACTGGTTCAAGTTCTTCCTCGGCGCCATGCTGCTGCTGGCCGTACTCGCCAACCAGGTGGTCCGCCGCTACGCCGAACAGACCCGGAGGTGACCTGCGATGACTGAGCCGGAAACCGCGCCATTACTGGAGATCCGCGACATCGCCAAGACATTCGGCAGCGTCATCTCGCTGTACGGCATCTCCACCACCGTACGCGCCGGGCAGGTCACCTGCGTGCTCGGCGACAACGGCGCGGGCAAGTCAACGTTCATCAAAATCCTGTCCGGCGTGTACCAGCCGGACCGTGGCGAGCTGTTCCTGGACGGCAAGCGGCTGATCCTGCCGACCCCGCGCGCCGCCCTGGACGCCGGCATCGCCACGGTGTACCAGGACCTCGCGATGGTCCCGCTGATGGCCATCTGGCGCAACTTCTTCCTCGGCTCCGAGCCGACCAAGGGCTGGGGGCCGTGGCGCCGCTTCGACAGTGAGACGGCCAAGCGGACCACCCGCAAGGAGATGCTCGACATGGGCATCGACATCCGTGATCCGGACCAGCCGGTGGGTACGCTGTCCGGCGGCGAGCGCCAGTCGGTGGCCATCGCGCGGGCGGTGTACTTCGGGGCCCGGCTGCTGATCCTCGACGAGCCGACCTCGGCACTGGGCGTCAAACAGGCCGGCGTGGTGCTCAAGTACATCGTGCAGGCCCGCGACCGCGGCCTCGGGGTCATCTTCATCACCCACAACCCGCACCACGCGTACCCGGTGGGGGACCGGTTCCTGTTGCTCAACCGGGGCCGCAGTCTCGGTGACTTCGCCAAGTCGGAGATCCCGCTGCCCGAGCTGACCCGGCTGATGGCCGGCGGCGCCGAACTGGAACAGCTCGCGCACGAACTGGAACGGACCTCGGTCGGCCAGGAGATGCTGGAGGACATCTCGTGAGACTCGCGGGTGCGCCGATCTCGTGGGGGGTGTGCGAGGCACCCGACTGGGGGTACGAGCTGCCGCCGGAGGTGGTTCTCGCCCAGTTGCGCTCGCTCGGGCTGGACGCGACCGAGCTTGGTCCGACCGGGTACCTCGGCACGGATGTCCGGGCCACGCTGGTGCCGTACGGGCTGCGGCTGGTCGGCGGTTTCCTGCCGGTACCGATGCACTGCGCCACGGCGGGCGATCTGACGGCCGCCGCCGCGGCCATCGCCACGTTGGCGGCGGCCGGGGCCGAGGTCGTCGTCCTCGCGGCCCGGTCCGCCGACGGTAGCTACGACCGTAGGGTGACGCTCACCGAGACGGAATGGCGGGTCCTGGTGTCCACATTGGACAGCCTGCGTCAGGTGGCCGCTGGGCACGGGCTGACCGCGACGCTGCATCCCCATGTGGGTACCGCGATCGAGGACCGCGCCTCGGTACGGCGGCTGCTGGAGGACAGCGACGTGCCGCTGTGCCTGGACACCGGGCACCTGCTCATCGGCGGTACCGATCCGGTCGAGCTGATCGCGACGGTCCCCGAGCGGATCGCGCACGTGCACCTGAAGGACGTACGGGCGTCGGTCGCGGCCAGCGTCGCGGGCGGTGACGTGAGCTACGTCGGGGCGGTCCGGGCCGGCCTGTACGTACCCCTCGGCGAGGGCGACGTGGACATCGCCGGGATCGTCCGGGGACTCACCGACTCCGGCTACCCCGGCTGGTACGTCCTGGAGCAGGACACCGCGCTGGACGGGCCGCCGGCCCCGGACACCGGTCCGGTCGAGGACGTCCGGCGGAGCCTGGCGTACCTGGAGAAGGTGACCGGATGACCGCGATCGGGGTCGGGGTCGTCGGGTTCGGCTGGATGGGCGAGGTGCACACCCGTGCGTACGCCCGCCTGGCGCACCACTACCCGGACGCGCCCCTGCGCCCCGAGCTGATCGCGGTCGCCGATCGCGAGCCGGGCCGTGCGGACGCGGCCGCCCAGCGGTATGGATTCGGAGTGTCCACCGTGGACTGGCGCGATCTGGTCAGCCATCCGCGGGTGCACGCCGTCTCGGTCACCGCGCCCAACGTCCTGCACCGCGAGATCGGCGTAGCGGTCGCCGAGGCGGGAAAGCACCTGTGGATCGAGAAGCCGGTCGGGCTGTCCGCCGCCGACGCGGCCACCGTCGCCGACGCGGTGTCCCGGGCCGGCGTCCAGTGCACGGTCGGCTTCAACTACCGCAACGCCCCGGCGGTGGCCGCCGCACGGCAGCACATCGCGTGCGGCGATCTGGGCACGGTGACGCACGTACGGATCCGGCTGTTCAGCGACTACGCCGCCCATCCGCAGGGCGCCCTGTCCTGGCGCTTCGAGCGGGCCCGGGGCGGCAACGGCGTCCTCGGCGATCTCGCCTCGCACGGCGTGGACCTAGCCCGGTACCTGATCGGCGAGATCGCCTCGGTGGTCGCCGACACCGCGGTCGTCATCCCGCGCCGCCCCCGCCCGGCCAGCTCCGGCAGCCACTTCGCACGCGGCAGCGGCGAGCTGGGCGAGGTGGAGAACGAGGACTACGTCGCGGCCCTGCTGCGCTTCGCGGGCGGCGCCCGGGGCGTTCTGGAAGCCAGCCGGGTCAGCGTCGGCGAGCAGTGCGCGTACGGCGTGGAGGTGCACGGTACGCACGGGATGCTCGCCTGGGACTTCCGCCGGATGGGGGAGCTACGGCGCAGCCTCGGCGAGGATTACCAGGACCAGAGCGTCAGCACCGTCCTCGCCCGTCCCGGCGACGGCGACCTCACCGCGTTCGCGCCCGGCGCCGGCATCCCGATGAGCTTCGACGACCTGAAAGTCGTTGAGGCGGAACGCTTTCTGCGTTCGGTGGCCGAGGGCAAGCCGTACGGCGCGACGATCGGGGACGCGCTCGCCGCGGCGCTGGTCCTGGACGCGATGACCGGGTCGGTACGCACGGGCGGCTGGGTGGAGGTGGGAGCGTGATCCGCATTGGTGTCATCGGGACGGGTGTGATGGGCGCCGACCATGCCCGGCTGCTCGGCAGCGTGGTCGCCGGAGCGGCGCTCACCGCGGTGTACGACCTGGACGCGCACCGCGCGGCCGCGGTCGCCGGGACCGTCCCGGGTACCCGGGTGTTCGCCGACGCGATCGCGCTGATCCGCGCCGATACGGTGGATGCCGTCCTGGTCGCCTCGTCCGACAGTACGCACGAGGAGTTCGTGCTGGCCAGCATCGCGGCCGGCAAGCCGGTGCTGTGCGAGAAGCCGCTCGCCCCGACGCCCGAGGGCTGCCAGCGCATCGTCGACGCCGAGCGGGCGGCCGGGCGTCGGCTGGTCAGCGTCGGGTTCATGCGCCGGTACGACCCGGGGTACGCCACCTTGAAGTCCACAGTGGACAGTGGCGCGCTCGGTGCGCCGTTGCTGCTGCACTGCGTACACCGCAACCCGAGCGCGCCGGCCGGGCTGCCCAGCGCGATGCCGATCCTCGGTTCGGCGGTCCACGAGATCGACATCGCTCGCTGGCTGTTGGGCGAGGAGTTCGTCGCGGCGACCGTACACACGCCCCGGCGCAGCCGGTCCGCCGGGCGTACCCAGGATCCGCAGTTGCTCGTCCTGGAGACGGCCAGCGGGGTGCTGGTCGACATCGAGGTGTTCGTCAACGCCCGGTACGGCTACGAGGTGCGCTGCGAGCTGGTCGGCGAGGACGCCACGGTGTCGCTGGACACGCCGGCGGCCACGCAACTGCGCCGGGACTCGTTCGTCGGCCGGGTCCTGCCGCAGGACTGGCTACCGCGCTTCGACGAGGCGTACCGCCGGGAGCTGCAGGACTGGG
>Ga0209027_1000221_pt1 | contig 18719 bp, 11 predicted proteins | sample GraSoi013_1_20cm_3_FD_185821 | JGI IMG/M metagenome (GOLD analysis project Ga0209027, IMG submission 185821) | Grasslands soil microbial communities from the Angelo Coastal Reserve, California, USA - Sample 09_27_2013_1_20cm (SPAdes) (version 2) | ecosystem: Environmental > Terrestrial > Soil >...
CGTTCACCTCGGGATCGCGGCGAGACGGGATGAACGCCGCCATGCCGCCGATCGCGTGCGCCGCGCGGTCGTGACATGTCTTCACGAGCAGCTCCGTGTACGCGCGCATGAACGGGACGGTCATCGTCACCTGCGCGCGGTCTGGCAGCACGGCGCCCATCTTCTTGATGCAGCTGAAGATGTAGTCCCAGCGGCCGGCGTTCAGCGCGCACGAGTGATCGCGCAGCTCGTAGAGAATCGCATCCATCTCGAACGCGGCGAGGATCGTCTCGATCAGCACCGTGCACTTGATCGAACCGTGCGGCAGGCCGAGCTCGTCCCCCTGGTAGAGGAAGATATTCCCGCGCAGGCTGACGAGCAGCAACATCGCCGCCCGCGCACAGGCGCTGCGGTCGGCGGGCCCGGCCCAGCGGGACACCGCACGCGGCGCGTCGTGATTGGAGAAGGCCCAGCTCGGCCACCCGGTGGTGCCGTCCGCGGGCCACGCCTCGATTGCAGAGCGCACCAGTTGCGGCGAGAGCCTGTCCGCATACAGGAAGCTGAAGCCGTAGGCGGTGTGAAAGCGCTTTGCGCCGGCGGTGAATGATTTCATCGCGGATTCGCTGTTCTCTCCGCCGACCTCCGCGACCGTGAAGCGCTCGCCATAGCGGTCGGTGAGTGCCCGCACCCGCTCGATGAATTGGACGATATCGGGGTGGGACTTGTTGTTGCGCGGCTGCTGGAAGTCCACCGGGCGGGTGCGGATCCTGCCGTTGACGGGAGACGGCGGGTTATCCGTCAGATGAGGATCGTGCATCGCGTAGTCGATGGCGTCGACGCGGAATCCGTCGACGCCGCGCTCGAGCCAGAAACGCGCGCACTCGAGCAGTGCGTCCTGCACGGCGGGGTTGTGCACGTTCAGGTCGGGCTGCTCGGTCAGGAAATTATGGAGATAGTACTGCCCGCGGCGCGCATCCCAGGCCCAGGCGGGACCTCCGAACACCGACTGCCAGTTCGAAGGCGGCGAGCCGTCCACTTTGGCATCCGCCCACACGTACCAGTCGGCTCTCGGATTGGTGCGATCCACGCGGCTCTCCCTGAACCAGGGATGCTGATCGGAGGTGTGCGAGTAGACCTGGTCGATGATGACCCGCAGACCCAGGGTATGCGCCCTCTCCAGCAGGTGATCGAAATCGCGCAGGGTCCCGAAGCTCGGATCGACGCTGCAGTAGTCGGCAACGTCGTAGCCAAAGTCCCGCATCGGCGAGCTGAAGAACGGGCACAGCCAGATGGCATCCACGCCCAGCGAGGCCACGTACGGCAGGTGCGCGGCGATGCCGGGCAGGTCACCGATCCCATCCCCGTTCGAGTCGGCGAAGCTGCGTGGGTAGATCTGATAGATGCACGCGCCGCGCCACCATTCCCGCTGGGGTTCGAGGCCGCTGACCTGTCCGCGCTCTGCGCTCACCGGGAGGTCTCGGAGGCGCACACGATGTAGTCGAGCGGCGGCACGCTGACGTGATAGCTGCCCGGCGCGCTCGGTGCCGATTCGCACGAGCCGACCAACGAGGCGAATCGGCTGGAGGTGGAGTTGACGCCCACCTGCGCGCTCACCGGCATAGTCGAGGTGTTGAACGCGATGAGCAGCTCGTGCGCAGCGTCCGGGTCGAGGCGGGAGACCGCGAACAGCCCGGGCGCCCCGGCATCGGCGCGCACCAGCTGCGCTCCGCGCCGCAGTGCACTCTCGCGCCGGCGCAGGGCCGCGAGCGCGGCGATGACCCGATACAGCGGGTGCTCGCGATTGAAGCTCCTCGGCGCCGTGGTGTCGCCGGTACCGAGCAGCCGCTCGCTGTTGTAGGAGGCTACGCGGCTCGCGGACATGTCCTGGCGGGCGTCCTGGTCGCCGCCGCGACCTGCGAATCCCTGCTCATCACCGTAGTACACGACCGGAACCCCGCGCAGCGTGAACAGCATGGCGTGCGCCAGCAGCACCCGCCGCAGCACCTCGTCGGCGGGTATCCCCGGGCGCGCTGCGCGCACGAAGTGGGCGAAGCGTCCGTCGTCGTGATTGCTGATGAATGTCGGCAGGCGCCGCGCCCCTGCCGCACCTCCCTCGTAGAGCGCGTCCTGCTCGAACAGTCGCGTCAGCACCTGGGTGCCCTGCGAGCCGGCGACGGTGGCGCGCAGCGCCGCCGCAAACGCGAAATCCAGCACTGCCGGCAGTTTGTCGATGCGCGTGTGCACGGCCAGCGGCGCGGCATCCGCGGCCGCGGTGCTGACTTCCCCGAAGATGTGGAAATTGGGAATGCCCCGGGCCCGGGCACGCGCCAGCATGGCGGGCACGAAAGCCTGCCAGAACTCCGGGTTGACGTGCCTGGCCGTGTCGATGCGGAACCCGTCGATGCCGTACTCGTCGATCCACGCGCCGTAGATATCGATGAATCCCCGTACCACGCGCGGGTTCTCGGTCATGAGGTCGTCGAGTCCGAAAAAATCCCCGAACGTCGAGCTCTCGCCGCTGAAGGTCGAGTTGCCGCGGTTGTGGTAATAAATCGGGTCGTTGAGCCAGTCCGGAACCTTGACGTGCTCTTCACCCCGCGGCAGGTAGGGCGTGTAGGCGAAATCGGCGCGCGTGAGCCGGGCGAAATTCTCGGCCGTCTGATGCTGCGCGTCATCTCCCAGGAATCCCCTGTTGATCGGCTCACCGTGCAGCCCGCCGCGTCTCTGGTAGGGGTAGTCGGCACGAGAGCGATACGGACAGGCCCGGGTCGGGCATTCGCGATAGGCGATCACATCCGCCGTGTGGTTGACGACGATGTCCAGGTAGAGCTTCATGCCGCGCCCGTGCACGGCCTCGACCAGCGCGCGGAAATCCTGGTTGCTGCCGAAGTGTGGATCGACGCGGGTGAAGTCCGTGATCCAGTAGCCGTGATAGCCGGCCGATGCCGCTCCCGCAGCGCCCTGCACGGGTTTGTTCCTGAACACCGGCCCTACCCAGATCGCGGTCGCACCGAGCTCCTGGATGTACTCGAGCCGCGAGATCAGCCCCTTGAGATCCCCGCCGTGATAGAAGGCCTTGTCGCTCGGATCGAAGCCGGTCGCGAGCCGCCCGCCCGAGAGCCCGCCGCGATCGTTGGACGCGTCGCCGTTCTCGAACCGATCGGGCAGCAGGAAGTAGATGATCTCGTCCTGCGGGGGGCGATCGAGGAAGCTACCGCCGCTGACGGACCCGCCATCCACGCGAGGCGGGCTCGTTCCCATTCCAGTGGCCAGGGACGTTGTGAGCAGCAGCAGGAACAGCGGCTGAAACAGCGCCCTCATTGCAGGCGCCATCCGATAGATGCCGGGGTAATAGCTGAAGTCGACCGAGTTGAATTCCGCACGCCGCTCCGCGGCACACTGCACCAGCTCATCCGGATTGAGCAGGGCTTCGTCGTCGACGAGGCAGAAGCGCCGGTCATCGAACTGGACGACCTGCATGGTCGCAGCTGGATTGAATAGCGGGGTCTGCAGAGCCTCGGCAGCCACCGGCCCGTGCTCCTTCGTTCTCCGCTCCGCCAGCGCCCTGCAGGAGCGCGGCACGACGAGTGAGACTCTCCGCTGGCAGCGTACCTGCTCGACCGTGACAAATCCAAGGCGCATACGTATTCAGTCTTGTGGCACAAAGCCGACTGAGTATGTTCCCCCACGATCAGGGCGAAAGTGAGGGTACGAGTCATGTGGATTGCCGTGTCCCGGGGCGTGCCCGCACTGCGGGCCTCTGGCAGAGCGCTTGTGATCTCGCTGGCGCTGGCACTACTGGGCGTCGCCGCCGCCCGCGCAAGCGAGCCGGTGGATTATGCGAGGCTGCCGGCGCGGTCCAGCCCGGCCTGGGTGCGCCAGGGCATCATCTACGAGATCTTTCCGCGCCAGTTCTCGACCACGGGTGACTTCACCGGCATCACGGCGCAACTCGATCGACTCCAGCAGCTCGGCGTCAACATCCTGTGGCTGATGCCGATCCATCCGGTTGGGAAGCTCAAGGCCAAGGGCACGTTCGGCAGCCCCTACGCCGTGCGCGACTACTACGGCATCAATCCGGAATACGGCACGGCGGCCGACCTGCACCGGCTGATCGGCGAAGCCCATCGGCGCGGACTGAAAGTGATCATCGACATCGTCGCCGACCACACGGCGTGGGACTCGGTGCTGATGAAGACGCCGGACTTCTACAAACACGATGCCGCCGGCCACATCATCCCGCCGAATCCGGACTGGGCAGACGTCGCGGCGCTGAACTACGACAATCCGCAGCTGCGCCGCTACATGATCGACATGCTGAAGCACTGGGTGCGCGAGTTCGATCTCGACGGTTTCCGCTGCGACGCGGCCGGCATGGTGCCCACGGATTTCTGGGAACAGGCGCGCACCGAGCTGGACGCGCTCAAACCCGGCCTCTTCATGCTCGCCGAGTGGGACCAGCCGGCGCTCATGGCGCGCGCCTTCGACGTCGACTACGCCTGGAAGGGCTACGCCGCCCTGGCCGACGCGATTACCGGCCGCACGCCAGCCTCGGTGGTGCGCGAACAGTGGCAGCGCGACAACGCCGGGTACGAGCGTGGCGCACTGCGCATGCGCTTCTCGGACAACCACGACGAGACGCGCGCCATCGCGCGCTTCGGTGAGGCGGCGGCGCTGGCCGCCTCGGCGCTCGTATTCACCCTCGACGGCGTGCCGTTGCTCTACAACGGCATGGAGGTCGGCGATGCGACCGAATCGGGCGCGCCCGCGCTGTTCGAGAAGCTGCCGATCAACTGGAGCAGTGCCGATCGCCACCCGCAGGTCCCGCGCGCCTACCGGCAACTCACCGCCCTGCGGCACGCGCATCCGGCGTTCAGCGACGGCGAGCTCCTCTGGCTGCACAATTCCGAGGAAGGGCGCGTGCTCAGCTTCATCCGGCGCGACGCGGATGAAACCCTGCTGGTCACGGTCAACCTGTCCTCGCAGCCGTTCGTGGGCGTGGTCGAGGCCGGCGATTCGACTTATTCGGATGTCACGCCGGCGCCCGATGCCGCGAAGCCGGCGCGTGCGGCGGCGCTTCCGGCCCTGGCATTGGGCGCCTGGGAATACCGTGTGTTTCGCAAGCAACGCTAGGCGCGGCGGCATGAATACGTATGCCGGCAATTTGGCCACAAGCCCGAGGCGGCTAAGATGCCGCCATAGGGCGATTTACTGGAAACCCTGCGGGGGGATGGTCGGCGCGGGTCTGGACAGAGGCACGCGACACACCAATGGGATTCTCAAGGAGACGCCTGGTGAAGAACCTCAACGCGACTCGGCCGGCCGCCCGGCGTTCTACACTCAGCATCAGCTCGACGGTCACGACCATCCTGTTGGCCGCGGCCGGCAGCGCGCGGGCCGCGGACCAGCCCGCCGGCACCCCCGCCCCCCCGGCGGACCAGCCGATGCAGGAAGTCGTCGTCACCGGCATTCGCAAAGGTATCGAGGATGCGGTCGCCGCCAAGAAAGCTGACTCGTCGATGATTGAGGAGGTGTCATCCGAAGACATCGGCAAGCTTCCCGACGCCTCCATTGCCGAATCAATTGCGCGCTTGCCGGGTATTGCGGCTCAGCGCACCAACGGCCGCGCGCAGACCCTGGCCATTCGGGGCCTGGGCCCGGACTTTACTATCACCACCTTGAACGGTCGCGAGCAGGCGTCCGTCAACGACAACCGCACGGTTGAGTTCGACCAATATCCGGCCGAGCTCGTCAGCGCCGTGAAGGTCTTCAAGACCCCCGATGCCGGCCAGACCTACCAGGGTGTCGCGGGCACGGCCGACATCGAAACCGTTCGTCCGCTCGCCTACGGCCGCACTGCGCACGCGCTCTCCTACGAGCGCGACCAGGATGCACAGCGGGTCAACGTGCCCGGCTATGAACGTGGCGGCAATCGTGTCAGCGGCATGTACATCGACCAGTACCGGGACAACACGCTGGGCCTCGCCCTGGGCGTCGCGTACAACAAGACGCCGTACCAGGCGCAGACCCAGGAGCCCTGGGGCTATGCCACAACCAACAACGGCGCTCAGGGCTTGCCCGTCGGGGACAGGGTCCTTGGGGGCGACAAGGATGGCGTGAAGTCCGCCTATTACGAGCGCACCGGCTTCATGGGCGTTCTCGAATACAAGCCCGCCGATTCCGTGCACATGGTGCTCGACGGGTACCATTCCGACTTCAAGGAACTGCAGGGGATCCGCCGCATGGAATACGGCACGATCTGGGCCGGGGCGACCCTGAGTCAGACCGGGGCGGTCGACGGCAACCGGGTGGTTTCCGGCACGTTCACGAATGTTCCGTATCTGGTCGCCGAGAACTACAACAACGATCGCCGCGCCCACCTCGATTCGGTCGGCTATAACATCGAATTTTATCCGAGCGACAAGTGGGCGTTGGATAGCGACCTGAGCTGGTCGGCGGTCCGGCGCACCGATCTGCGACTGGAGTCGACCGCCGGTCTCGGGCGGAACGACTCTACGCAGCCGGGATTTCTGCCGCCGCCCGAAACGGTGACGTTTACGACCAGCGGGACGGGCGTGACCAACCTCGCCACCACGCACAACTACTCGGACTACAACACGACGTTCTTGACCGACCCAGGCAACTGGGGCGGCGGCCCGACCCGCTCTGGCTACCTCGGCCACCCGACCGTGCACGACGATCTGAAGGCGCTGAAGCTGGCGGCGACCCGCAAGCTGAGCGGCCTGGGGCTGAGCGGCGTCACGTTCGGCGCCAACTACGCGTACCGCACCAAGTCCAAGTACCAGTTCCAGAGCACCCTGTACCTGCCGGGCGGCCTCTCGCACGCGGTGGTGCCGGCCGCCTACCGGCAGGGGATCGTTGACACTGCGTTCTTCGGCAATCCCTACGGGATGATCAACTACGACGCCTATGGTCTTTATAACAGCGGTTTCTGGACCACCATCGATTCGCGCAGCGATCCAAATGCCATTTCCGGCGATGTGTTCTCCGACAACGGCAATACCTGGAGCGTTTGGGAAAAGCTGACCACGGCGTACGTCAAGGCCGATATCGGCACGCAGGTGTCGGGCTTGCCCCTGACCGGCAACATCGGCGTACAGACGGTGACGGCCGACCAGTCGGCGAACATCTTTTTCGGCGCACCCAACGACGCTGCCTATCATGACATCGGGACGAAATACACCGACGTCCTGCCGAGCCTGAATCTCGCTCTGGGGCTGCAGGACGACGTAAAGCTGCGGTTTGCCGCCGCAAAGACCGCGGCGCGTCCGCGCATGGACGACCTGGCCGGCGGCGCCAGTTACACCGTCTACGCCGATAGCAATTCCGTGCACCCCCTCCCCGGTCAGACGTTCTACTGGCAGCAGACGGGCGGCGGCAATCCGAAGCTCAGGCCCTGGAGGGCCAATGCCTTCGATCTGGCGTTGGAGAAGTACTTCTCCAACGCTGGCTACGTCTCGGCCGCCATCTACTACAAGAGCTTGACGAGCTACATCTTCCCCCGCTATGTCCTGGTCGACTTTACGGGGTACCCCGTGCCGCCGGCGATACCGGGCGGGGCTACCTATACGGGCGCGAACGCCAACCGGATCGGCGTGGGCAAGATCTCGAGCAATGGTAGTGGTGGCACCATCAGAGGCGCAGAGTTTGCGTTCTCGCTTCCCGCGGAAGTCGTAACGCCGGCGCTTCAAGGCTTTGGCCTGCTGTTTTCCGCCTCGTGGAATCGCTCCGAGATTCATCCTGATCCTACTCAACCGAGCGTACCGCTGCCGGGCCTGTCGCCGAAGGTGATCAATACGACAATCTATTACGAGCTCCACGGCTTCTCGGCGCGCGTCAGCGAACGATACCGTGGCCCGTTCCTGGGTGAAGTTCCTGCGTACGACGCTTCGCTGACGGACAACAATGTGAAGGCTGAAGCGGTACTCGACGCGCAGATTGGATACTCCTTTACGCGTAGTCCGTTGGACGGCCTGAGCGTGAACCTGTCCGGGTACAACCTGACCAACCAGCGATTCGCGCTCTATAACCCGGGCGCGCCGCCATTTGATGTCATCAAGTATGAAAAGTACGGAGCCGTCTACGGCGCCCAGCTGCGTTACAAATTCTAGCCAGACCTGAGCGCGAACCGGCAGACACTCGCCGGCGCCCGAAGACCCTTGCCCGCCCAGGAGCTCAAGTCTGTCGTTATCGCCGGCGGTGGCACCGCCGGGTGGATGGCGGCTGCAGCGATCGCCAAGGTCATGGGCCCGCGTCTCACCATCACGCTGGTGGAGTCGGATGAGATCGGCATCATCGGGGTCGGCGAGGCGACCATCCCCTCGATCGCGCTGTACAACGATCTGCTGCGCATCGACGAGAACGATTTCCTGCGCCAGACGCAGGGCACCTTCAAGCTCGGCATAGAGTTCGTCAATTGGTACGAGCCGGGTCATCGCTACATGCACGCTTTCGGCGGCATCGGCAAGGATCTCGCCTATATTCCGTTCCACCACTACTGGCTGCAGGAAGTGTTGCAGGGCCGTGGCGAGTCCCTGTGGCACTACAGCCTCAACTGGATGGCGGCTCATCAGGACCGCTTTGCGCGCCTGGAACGGATCGCCGACACGCCGTTGCCCGGTGTGATCTACGCGTTTCATTTCGACGCCTCCCTGTATGCCGCCTATCTCAGGCGCCTGGCGCTACAGATGGGCGTGCGGCGTGTCGAGGGGATGATTGCGGAGGTTCTGCAGAATCCCGCAAGCGGCGATGTGAGCGCGCTGCGACTCAAGGATGGGCGGCAGATCAGCGGGGAGCTCTTCATCGACTGCACCGGCTTTCGTGCACTCCTGATCGAGCGCACGCTGAACGTCGGCTACGACGACTGGACCCGGTGGCTACCCGTCGACCGTGCGCTTGCCATACCGACCGAGCGGGTCGGTCCCTTGACCCCCTATACGCGGTCGACGGCGCTCGAGGCCGGCTGGCAATGGCGCATCCCCTTACAGCACCGGACCGGCAATGGCCACGTGTATTCATCGGCCTTTGTCGATGATGCTCGGGCTGCCGAGCTACTGATGGCGAATCTCGATTCTCGGCCCCTCGCCGACCCCCGCCCCATCCGCTTCGTCACCGGCCGTCGACGCCAGCTCTGGAGCCACAACGTGGTTTGCCTCGGCCTGGCGAGCGGCTTCCTGGAGCCGCTCGAATCCACGGCCATCCACCTGATTCAGGCCAACATTCAGCGCCTGATTCTGCTGTTCCCGCACCACGGCGACTGCGACCACCGGCGCGCGCAATTCAACCAGGCGGCCGCGGCCGAGTACGAGTACGTGCGCGATTTCATCATCCTGCACTATTACCTGAACAACCGGGTCGGCGAGCGCTTCTGGGATGCCTGCCGCCAGATGTCGGTGCCCGACAGCCTGACCCACAAGATCGAGTTGTTTCGTGAAACGGGCGGAATCTTCCCGACGATGTACGACCTGTTCCACCTCACGAGCTGGCTGCAGGTGATGTGGGGTCAGGGGGTCCGACCGCGCGGCGCCCACCCGTTCGTTCAGACCGTGGCGCCGCACGACCGCGTCGAATATCTCAAGAACATCCGCGACCTCATCGCCCAGGCCGCGAGCGAGCTCCCGCGCCACGACGAATTCATCGCCCGGCACTGTCGAGCGCCTGCCCCTGCGGCCGCGGTGACTTAAGATCGAGGCCGCCGCCCAGGAAACGTCCTTCGCGGGTTGCGATGACGCCAAGCTACGCGCCGCGGGCGCCACATGACTGGCGTACGACCAGGCGGGTTTGCAGTATTTTCGCTTCCGCGGGCTCGTTGCGCACTCGTCTGAGAACGGTAGCGACCAGCACCTCACCCGCGAGCTTCGTGTCCTGCGCGACGGTCGTGAGCGGAGGGTTGCTCAGCGTTGCCGCGGGTATGTCGTCAAATCCGACAATCGAGACCTGGCCGGGCACGTCGATACGGCGCTCCTGCAGCGCATGCATGGCGCCGATGCCGATGAGATCGCTGGCCGCGATGATACCGTCGAACGGCTGGCCGCGATTCAACAATTCGCCTGCCGCCATGTAACCGCAGCGCTCGGTGGTGATTGCGTCGACCTGCAGCCGGCCATCGACCACGATACCCGCGTCCTGCAACGCTCGTGTGTAACCCTGGTAGCGCGCGAAAAACTCCGGATACTGGCTGGAAGCGGTGCCCAGGAAAGCGATGTTGCGGCGGCCGAGATTGAGCAGGTGCCGGGTGGCGTCGTAACTGCCCTGGTAGTTGTCCGAGCCCACCGACAGCCCGGGCTGCCCGCTCTGCACCGCGCCCCACAATACGAAGTGCGTTCCCTGTTCCACCAGCCGCTCAAGGCGCTCGCGGTACTTCAGGTAGTCGCCGTAGCCGAGCAGAATCAGTCCGTCGGCTTTGTGGGTGTCCTCGTAGTCCTCGTGCCAGTTGCCCGATTGCTGCTGGAAAGAGATCAACAGATCATAGCCGCTGCGCGCGCAGGCGCGCGTGATCGATCCCAACATGGAATGGAAGAACGGGTTGATTTGCGAGTCATCGGGAGTCGGGTCCTCAAAGAACAGCAGGGCGAGCGTACTCGAGCGCCGGCAGCGCAGATTCGAGGCGTTCTTGTCCACTTTGTAGTTGAGCTTCTGCGCAATAGCCTGCACGCGCCGCCGCGTCTCCTCACGAACCCGCGGGTTGCCCCGCAACGCCCGTGACACGGTGGGTTGAGAAACCCCCGCCAGGAAGGCAATGTCGAATGACGTGGCCTTCGCGGGTTCGCGCCCGTCAGCGTTATGATTCTTCACCCCTCGATCCCCCTGCGTCCGTAGTATAGGCGCAACCGGCGCTGCAGCGCCCGGGTCGGCCGGCTTCCCGGGACCCCTTGGCAAGTTATTGAAATTACAAGTTACGTTGCTGCCGTGGCGGTCTGGCTGACGAGGTGCGGCGGAGGTTGCGGGACGCGCAGGACGAGCAGCCCGGCCAGCATGAGACTCACCCCGCCGAGCACCAGCGCGTAAATCGGCGCGCCTCCAAACATCACCCGCAACAGGAATCCGAGCATGCTCGCGGCAACCAGCTGGGGAATGACGATGAAGAAGTTGAAGACGCCCATGTACAGGCCCATCTTCTGCGCCGGCAGGCTGTCCGACAGCAGCGCGTAGGGAAGAGACAGTATGGATGCCCACGCGAAGCCCATCCCCACCATGGCGAGCAGCAGCCAGTGCGGGTCGCGGATCGCAAGGAACGACAGCAACCCGGCGGCGCCGAGCCAGACGTTGACCAGATGAGTCAGCCGCAGGCCGAGCCTGCGCACCATCAGGGGAATGGCCAGCGCGGCGAGCGCGGCAAACCCGTTATAGGCTGCGAACAGCACGCCCACCCAGTTGGCGCCCTGGTTGAATGCGGCCGAGTTAGGATCGCTGGTGCCGTAGTGCACCTGGGCCACCGCTGCGGTGGTGTAAATCCACATCGAGAACAGCGCCAGCCAGGAAAAAAACTGCACCGGGGCGAGACGCCGCATCGCCCGCGGCATGGTCGCCAGATCGCCCATGATGCTGGCGAACAGTCCTGGCGGGACTCCCCGGCCGTGGAGCCACTGCGCCGCACCCCACAGCAGTGCTCCGGCGCACAGCAGATACAGCTGCGGATCCAGCCTCCACAGGCCGACCAGCGTGAGGCCGGCAAGTCCGGCGACACCCCAGGCGAGACCCTTGCGGCGCTCGCGCCGCGGGTCGAAGGGATCGGCCGCGCCGGCGGGCGCGGCATCGTCGAAGGACAGCAGCGCCTGCGGCGGATATTCGCCCGAGCGCAAGGTGGTCCAGAGGATGGCGAGCAGCAGCACGCCGGCGCCGATCTCGAACGCGTAGCGGACCGTGTCCGGTATCCCGGCGCTGGCGAACGTTGCGGCACTCTGGTTGCTCACACCCGCCTGGTCGAGCAGCCAGGGCAGCATGCTCGCCACCACCGCGCCGACGCCGATGAAGAAGCTCTGCATGGCATAACCGGCGGGTCGCTGCTTCGGGTTCAGCTGATCACCCACGAACGCGCGGAACGGCTCCATGGACACATTGATGGCGGCGTCGAGCAACCACAGCAGCCCCGCCGCCATCCACAGATTCAGCGAGCGCGGCATCAGGACCAAGGCGGACGCGGCCAGCAGTGCCCCGCCCAGAAAATAAGGTCGGCGGCGACCGAGTCTGGTCCAGGTGCGGTCGGAGAGATAGCCGATCAGCGGCTGCACCAGCAGCCCGGTACAGGGAGCCGCGATCCACAGCAACGGTATCTGGTCGAGCCCGGCTCCGAGTGTCTGGAATATGCGACTGACGTTGGCGTTCTGCAGGGCGAAGCCGAACTGCAGACCGAGGAATCCGAAACACATGTTCCAGATCTGCCAGAATGACAGATGCGGCTTCGCACCCCCCGCCGTCACAGTGTCTTGCGCAGCCATGGGGGTTTCACCTCATTGGGAACATGCGCCCGTGACTCCGGCGTGCGACACGCCGCTCACGCCAACGAGTGATTCACCGAGCGTTCAGGGCCGCCGCAGGATACTCCTCATCGCACCGGACTGAACGCGCTCCCGAGCGGCCCAACTTTTTCAGCGCGGGCACATTTTTCAAGACGTTCGGATTTGAGCTCGCGTCACTCCGGTGCACTCCCTTCCGCCATGCTCGCCGCTGCGAGCATTCCCGGCCGAGGAGGCGAGGAGGTAAGCGATGGAAATTACCGGTGGCTGCCTGTGCAGGGCGGTCCGCTATTCGATCAGCGCCGCTCCCATCGTCACCCGCACCTGCTGGTGCCGCGTCTGCCAGTACCTCGGCGCCGGCAGCGCCACCGTGAACGCCTGCTTCCCGAGCGCGGCGCTGACGGTGAGCGGTGAGCTGCGCGACTACTGCCTGATCGCCGACAGCGGCAACGCCGCGCACCGGCGCTTCTGTCCGGCCTGCGGAACGCATCTGTTCAGTGCCTCGGAAGCGCGGCCGGACCTGATTTTCGTGCGCGCCGGCACGCTCGACGATCGGGAGCTCGCCAGGCCCAGCGTGACCGTCTGGACCTCGAGCGCGCCGAGCTGGGCGTGCTTCGACGAGCGGCTGCCGAAGATCGAGCATCAGCCGCCACCGGCGGCCTAGCGCGATTACTTGAGTCCGAGTGCCTGCCGCAGCTGCCCCGCAGTCATGAGGCGCGTGTAGACCGCCGTCCCGACATCGAACTCGCGCGCGCGCGACAGCGGCCCGACGACCACCGGTTCGAAGCCCGCATCTCTCACCAGGCGCTGCGCCACCTCGAGCGCCTGGCTGTCGTCCCCGGCGAGCGGGATGGCGATTCGCTCGCCGCTGCGGTGCGCTTCGCTCGCGAGGTCCCCGGAGTTGATGGCGTTGAATGCCCGCACCAGGCGCACGCCCGGCAGAAACTGCGCCGAGCTCACACCGGTGCCCTTGCGCCGTGCCTCCACCGCCATGTCGCCATCGCGCTGCGGATAGGGATTGCCGGTGTCGAGCACGACCTTGCCGCTGAGCTCGGCCTTCAGGTCACGCCCGACCTGCGGCAGCGCTCCGTAGGGCACCGAGATCAACACGACATCGCCGAACAGCGCCGCCTCGCGCGGCGTACCCACCCGGGCCTTGGGTCCGAGCGAGCGCGCGAGCCCCTCGAGCTGCCCGGGGTGACGCGAGGACACCAGCACCTCATGGCCCGCTTTCACCCACAGTGAGGCGAGGGCCCCGCCGATGTGTCCCGTGCCGATGATGCCGATCTTCAGCGGCGCCTGTGCCACAGGGTCCGTGCCCGCGGCGCCCGCGGCCGCCAGCGTGCACGCCATGAGCGTAACCGCGACCGCAGCGCCCAGTGCCCGCAGCTCGCGGGTCGCGCCGCTCATTTCGGCGAGAACTCCACCCGCGTCTGCCAGTGAGGCGCAGTCGGATGATCGGTGTCGATGACCAGCGTGCCGTGCGCGTGCGGGTCCGTCGTCGCCAGGCGGATCTCGGCCAGGTCGCCACAGCCCGCCACGACCGGAAGCGGCGTCACTACCGAGATGGCCTTCGCCGCCTTGACGTCCGCCGCAGCCTCGCTCGAGGGCTCGATGTGCGCCGCGGTGATCTGCGCGCTCGGCACCGTCACGAAGCGGTACTGCACGCTCCCCACCCAGCCGCCTTTGGGCGGCTTGCCCGAGGAGTCGAAACTCGCCGAGTAGCTGAGCGATGGCTCGTCCAGTTTGATCTGCCGGGGTTGCGGCGGCACCAGCTTGTGGCGCACCGACAGCCCCTGCACTTTCCACTCGGCCAGGATCTGCAGCGGGAAGCTGCCCTGACAGCGCACCGAATACAACCCGTGCCACTCGGAGCCCTCCTGGCTGAGTGGAATTCGCTGATTAGTGCCGAGCGCAAACAGGAATACGGAGCCCGGCGCCACCAGCGCGTCGCGCGTCACGGTCGCCTTGATGTCGTACATCCCGATGTCGTGGTTGGCCGGATATTCGGCCGGCGTTTCATCGTGCACCTGCACATCGCAGGCGCCGAGCATGAGCGCCACGGGAACCCACGCGAGCCGGATGAGCCTGAGCATGCTGCCCCCTTCGTTGCTGGCAGACGCCGATCGCCCGCGGGAGCCGGTATTGTCAGGGAGTCAGGGCCCGCCCTTACAGGCCGGCATCTTCCGGATCGGCAACCCGCATCCCGTTACTTCTTTCTCCGGGCTCCGGAGCGCTTCGCCGCTCTGAAGGAGATGCCCGCGCGCATCGCCTTCTGCTGAACCGCAGCAGCCGTGCGCCCGAGCTTCCTGGCGACCTGTCCGGTTGGGGTTCCCGCCTTCGCGAGTGCCTTCAGAGTTTTCAGTTCACGGGCGCTCCAGGATGCGCCATCGTTCGGTGGACGTCTTGCCATCGTTCCTACTCCACAATCACCCAACAAAGGGCCGGACTGATCATGATACACGGATCAGCGGCTGATCATAACATGTTGGAAATGTCGCGGCCAGCGCATTGTCAGGGGTTAGATGTTGCTTCGGCGCAGCGTGCCATCAGGGCCTGTTGCCGCGCCCGTGCCCTCGGTGCGCCGTCCTGCGCCACGCGCTTCGAGCATGTGGGCGAGCATGTCGGCGATCAGGACTGCCTGCGCTGGAAAAACGCCGCGCGGATGCGGCGCAACTCGGCCGATCGCCGGGACCGTGGCGGGTTGATGATGTGCGCAGCGTCGGCGATAGACGACACACGCGCCCCAACATGACGAGCCGGCCGCCGGTGGGCTTCACACCGGGGTGCCGGTCCGCAGGTATGCGGCATCGACCGCGTTGGAGAGCAGCATCGCGATGGTCATCGGACCCAGACCGCCGGGCACCGGGGTGATCCAGCCGGCACGCTCCGCCGCACGCTCGAACTCGACATCGCCCACGAGTTTGCCGGAAGCGCTGCGGTTGATGCCCACGTCGAATACCGCGGCCCCGGGTCGGATCCAGTCCCCGGGGATGAAGCCGGCTTTGCCGACCGCGGCCACCAGCAGCTCCGCGCGCTCGACTTCGGCCCTGAGGTCGCGGGTTCCCGTATGGCACACGGTCACGGTCGCACGCGCCAGCAGCAGCTCCAGCGCCATGGGCCGGCCGACGATGTTGGAAGCGCCCACCACGGTCGCGCGCAGGCCCGGGAGCGCCAGGCCGTACTCCTGCGCCAGCCGGATCACCCCGAGGGGCGTGCACGGACGAAGCCTGGGCCTCTTCTGCGCCAGCAACCCCGTGTTCACCGGATGGAAGCCGTCGACGTCCTTGGCGGGGTCGACGGCGTCCATCACCCGGTTGGTATCCACCCCCGCAGGCAGGGGCAGCTGCACCAGGATGCCGTCGACGCGCTCGTCGTGATTGAGCGCGTTGATGAGCGCGAGAATCCGCGCTTCGCTGGTGCTCACCGGCAGGTCGTGCGCGAAGGACTCGATCCCGGCCTCCTGCGAGGAGCTGCGCTTGTTGCGCACGTACACGCTCGAGGCCGGATCCTCCCCCACCTGCACCACCGCGAGTCCGGGCCGCCGTCCGTGGCGCGCCGCGAACTGCGCCGCGCGCGAGGCGACCGCGGCGCGCACCCTGGCGGCGACCAGCTTGCCGTCGAGCAGCACGGCGCCGCCCGCGGTGCGCACGGGGCCGGCCGACCAGTGCGCGGGGCTCGCGCCCGCTTTGACGGTTGGGCCGCTCATCAGTAGCGGTAGTGATCGGGCTTGTAGGGACCGGCCTTGTCCACACCGATGTAGCGCGCCTGGGCTTCGCTGAGCTCGCTCAGCTGCACGTCGAGCCTCGCGAGCTGCAGCCGCGCGACTTTCTCATCCAGCTGCTTGGGCAGCACGTGAACCCCGATCGGGTACTTGGCGGCCTGGGTGAACAGCTCCACCTGCGCGATCGTCTGGTTCGCGAAGCTCGAGCTCATCACGTAACTCGGGTGGCCGGTGCCGCAGCCGAGGTTCACCAGCCGCCCCTCGGCCAGCAGGATCAGCCGCCGGCCGTCGGGCAGGATCACGTGATCGACCTGGGGCTTGATGTTCTCCCACGGGTAGCGCTTCAGGCTCGCGACGTCGATCTCGTTGTCGAAGTGGCCGATGTTGCACACGATGGCGTTGTGCTTCATGCGCAGCAGGTGCTCGTGCGTGATCACGTGGAGGTTGCCGGTCGCGGTGACGAAGATATCGGCCTTGTCGGCCGCGTACTCCATGGTGACGACGCGATAGCCTTCCATGGCCGCCTGCAGCGCGCAGATCGGATCGACCTCGGTCACCCACACCTGGGCCGAGAGCGCCCGCAGTGCCTGGGTGCAGCCCTTGCCGACATCCCCGTAACCGCACACCACGGCGATCTTGCCCGCCACCATGACGTCGGTGGCGCGCTTGATGGCGTCCACCAGCGACTCGCGGCACCCGTACAGGTTGTCGAACTTGCTCTTGGTGACCGAGTCGTTGACGTTGATGGCCGGGAACGCCAGCGTGCCCTCCCGCGCCATACGGTAGAGGCGCTTCACCCCGGTGGTGGTTTCCTCGGTGACGCCGCGGATCTGACGGATGCGCGTGGAATACCAGCGCGGATCGCTCTTGAGCCGGGCGCGGATCGCGGCGAACAGCGCGCGCTCCTCGTCGCTGCCCGGCTTGGCGATCACGCCGGGGTCGCTCTCGGCTTTCACGCCCAGGTGCAGCAGCAGCGTCGCGTCACCACCGTCGTCGAGAATCATGCTGGAGTAGCCGCCGTCGGGCCACTCGAAGATCCGGTGCGTGTACTCCCAGTAGTCCTCGAGCGACTCGCCCTTCCAGGCGAACACCGCGGTGCCGCGCGCGGCGATGGCGGCGGCGGCGTGATCCTGAGTGGAGAAGATATTGCACGAGGCCCAGCGCACACTCGCCCCGAGTGCCTGCAGCGTCTCGATGAGCACCGCGGTCTGGATGGTCATGTGGAGCGAGCCGGAGATGCGCGCCCCCTTCAGAGGCTGAGTGCGCGCGAACTCCTCGCGTATCGCCATGAGACCGGGCATCTCGGTCTCCGCGATGGCGATTTCCTTGCGTCCGAAATCGGCGAGCGTCAGATCCGCGACCTTGTAGTCGCTCGTGCCGGCGGCGGTCTTCAATGTGGCGTTCATACTCGATAACTCCGCATGACAGAGTGAGCGCCGTATGGATGACCCGAGGTCTGCTGAGCCTGGCAGGCGCGGCGCTTCCTTCGCGCACCGGTCTGTCGCAACGCTCCTCAGCAGGCGTGGCTGCCGCGATGCGGCTGGTTGCTGTCTTCAGGCTGCGCGCACGTCCTTGGCCTCGGCAGCCAACGTCTCGGCGAGATCGGTGCGCTCCCAGGTGAACTCGGGCTCGGTGCGGCCGAAGTGTCCGTAGGTCGCGGTCTTCTGGTAGATCGGGCGCAGCAGGTCGAGCATCTCCCGCAGACCGTAGGGTGTCAGGTCGAAGTGCTTGCGGATCAGCTGCGTCAGGCGCTCGCGCGACAGGTGGCTGGTGCCGAAGGTCTCCACCATGATCGAAGTCGGCTCGGGGACGCCGATGGCGTAGGACACCTGCACCTCGCAGCGCTCGGCGAGTCCCGCCGCCACGATGTTCTTGGCGACATAGCGCGCGGCATACGCCGCCGAGCGATCGACCTTGGAAGGGTCCTTGCCCGAGAACGCGCCGCCGCCGTGGCGGGCCATGCCCCCGTAGGTGTCGACGATGATCTTGCGCCCGGTGAGTCCGCAGTCGCCCACCGGCCCGCCGATCACGAAACGCCCCGTGGGGTTGATGTGGTACTTGGTGCGCTCGTCCACCCACTCCGCCGGCAGGACGGGCTTGAGGATCTCCTCCATCACCGCCTCGCGCAGCGCCTTGGTGGAGACTTCCGGGCTGTGCTGGGTCGACAGCACCACCGCCTCCAGACCCACCGGCTTCGCCTCCTCGTAGCGCAGTGTGACCTGACTCTTCGCATCCGGACGCAGCCAGGGAAGCTTGCCGCTCTTGCGCACCTGGGCCTGGCGCTTGACCAGCCGGTGGGCGAGCGTGATCGGCGCCGGCATCAGCACGTCCGTCTCGTTGCTGGCGTACCCGAACATCAGTCCCTGGTCGCCCGCTCCCTGCTTGCGCTCGTCCTTGCGATCCACGCCCTGGGCGATGTCGGGAGACTGTTTGCCGATCAGGTTCAGTACGCCGCAGCTGGCGCCGTCGAATCCCATGTCGGAGGAGTTGTAGCCGATGTCCAGCACCGTCCTGCGCACCAGGGCTTCGACGTCGACCCA
>Ga0209027_1000222_pt1 | contig 18634 bp, 19 predicted proteins | sample GraSoi013_1_20cm_3_FD_185821 | JGI IMG/M metagenome (GOLD analysis project Ga0209027, IMG submission 185821) | Grasslands soil microbial communities from the Angelo Coastal Reserve, California, USA - Sample 09_27_2013_1_20cm (SPAdes) (version 2) | ecosystem: Environmental > Terrestrial > Soil >...
AATCCGGATTGCCCGGCGTGCGGCAAAAATCCTACAATCACTAAGCTGATCGATTACGAGGAGTTCTGCGGAATTCGCGGTGAGGAGGCCCCAGCCGAAGTGACTACAGACGAAATTCAAGTTGAAGAACTCAAGAAGCGGCTCGATCGCGGTGACGACATTTACGTTCTCGACGTTCGTGAGCCGCACGAATACGACATTTGCAATATCGGTGGGCACCTCATTCCGCTCGGAGAATTGCCGAATCGGGTGAATGAACTAGACACCAGCAAGGAAATCGTGGCCCACTGCCGCTCCGGTATGCGCAGCGCTAAGGCAGTGAACTTCCTGCGCCAGGCAGGATTTAAAAAAGTCCACAACCTCGCAGGCGGAATTCTGGCCTGGGCGGACCGAGTCGATCCCAGCATGCCGAAGTATTGAGGCCGGCTACGCTGTCCGACGCGGCTTCGAATGATGAACGTCCGGCCGGGATCACAGCCGTCGCGATCACTTTCGTCGCGGCCTCGCTCTACCTTCTTGTCCTTGGCTTAATCAAGTTGAGAAATCCGGAAGCGATTCCGCTGTCCCTTGGCGATCCGCTGCTGCACGGTCTTGAAACATACGGACCTTACATGTTTCTGCTGGCGGCGGGCCTTGGGATAATCGTTGCTCTTGGGCTTTTTCTGATGAAAAACGCAGCTCGCCGCGCCGCAATTGCGATTAACGTGGCAGGAATGGTGATGCTGCTGCCAACGGTCTCCGACGCTGCGACAGATATTTCGCCGAGATTTTTCATCGCGGGCGCGATGATCGTCGTTCGGATGATGATTGTCTGGTACTTGTGGCAGCGCTGGACGGCAGAGAAATTCAGTTAAAAGAGACTAGTCCGCCTGAACCCGCGCCAGATTCAGCGCAAACCATTTCTGGGCATCGAACCATGTGTTTTCCAGCTTGAATCCGGAGACGCACAACATTCGCCCAATCATTTCGAGCGTGTACTTATGGCTGTTTTCGGTATGAATGCGTTCGCCTTGCCGGAACTGAATTGTCAGTCCAGGCATGCGCAGAGTAACTTTTTGCGGCCGCAGGCTTTGAAGAAATATTTCCATTCGCGATTGCGACGGACTCCATTCGGCAATGTGGCGAAATGAATCCAGATCGAAATTGGCATCGAGCTCGCGGTTGAGCCGCACCAGAATATTCTTGCTGAATTCTTCGGTCACGCCTTGCGCGTCGTCATAAGCGGGCACAAGGATTTCGGGGGCCTTGACCATGTCCGTACCCAGCAATAGCGCGTCGCCATCCGTGAGCTGGTCGCGCACTCTGCGCAGCATGGCGGTCGCATCGTTCCATTCAAAGTTGCCGATACTCGACCCCAGGTAGAGGACAACTTTCCGTCCCGGGATTTCGCGCAAAAAATGAAAGCCGTCGCCGAAGTCGGCGACCACCGGGTGGATGATGACCTTTGCGCATTCCTCTTTAATGCGCTCTTTGGCATCGCCCAATGCGCCAGAGGAGATATCAACCGGAAAATATTTGACACGCATCTGCCGGCGGGCAAAAGCCCTCAGCAGCGTGCCCGTCTTGGTCGCAGTGCCTGCGCCGAGCTCCACAATCGAAACTGGGCTTCCGGCTGCTTGCACAATATTTCTTGCATAGTCTTGCAGAATCCCTAACTCCGTTCGCGTCAGATAGTATTCGGGCAAACGGGTGATCTCCTCGAATAACTGCGATCCACGATCGTCATAAAGAAGTTTGCAGGGCAAAGTCTTTGGCCGGGACGTAAGCCCATGAACGACTTCTTCGGTGTAAGAGGGGAGAGCAACCGGTGCGCGCGAAATCATTTGGCGAGCCTTATGCCCATGAATTGCCAGCGCGCATGCGGCGGAAAGAAATTTCGGTAGCTGGCTCGGATGTGGCTCGCGGGAGTCGCGCATGAGCCGCCGCGAAGCACAAATTGATTGCACATAAATTTGCCGTTGTACTCGCCAATGGCTCCGGCTGCTGGTTCGAATCCCGGATACGCGACGTACGGACTCGCGGTCCATTCCCATACATCCCCAAACATCTGTTGTAGGCCCGTGCCGGAGGCTGGTTGCGGTCGAAGCTTTTCCGATTCGAGCAAATTGCCCGTCGAGGGTAATTGTCCGGCTGCAACCTCCCACTCTTCTTCGCGCGGAAGCCGGGCTTTGCTCCAATGCGCAAAAGCATCAGCTTCGTAGTAACTCACATGACAGACCGGTGCAGCAGCATCCAGTTCACACATTCCGTCGTAGTTAAATTGAAACCACTTTCCCTCGTGCGTTTCCCAGTACAGGGGCGAGTTCCATCCCTGCGAACAAACCGTGTCCCACCCGTCAGAGAGCCACAGCTCGGGTCGACGGTAACCACCATCGTCCATGAATTCCAGATACTCAGCATTGGTCACTAGCCGCGAGGCAAGCTGAAAAGGTCTTAGCAGCACCTCATGCCGGGGGCTTTCGTTATCAAACGAAAAATTCGAGCCAGCGTAGCCGATCTCGCGAATTCCGCCCTCAAAATCTATCCATTGCAGCGGCGGAGAACTATGAACTGCGCGTGGCTGATTCGCGCGTTCTGGCCGCAGTGGCATGGACCACAGCGCATGCTTGATGTCCGTGAGAATCAGCTCCTGGTGCTGCTGCTCATGATTCAGCCCCACTTCGATCAGGGCAACCGTACGCTCATCCGGAACTTCGAGATGGCGCAGCATTGCTTGATCGACGTGAGCGCGATAAGCATGGACTTCATCCAGCGTTGGCCGCGACATCAGTCCACGCGCGCCGCGATAAGGATGCGATCCGAGCTGCTTGTAGTAGGAATTGAAAAGCTGCTTGTATCGGGGATCGAATGGTTTGTAACCGTAAAGGTAAGGGCCGAGGATGAAGGTCTCAAAAAACCAGGTGGTGTGTGCCAGGTGCCACTTCGCGGGGCTGGCGTCCGGCATGGACTGGAGCATCAGGTCTTCTGCCGAAAAAAGCTTGGTCAATTGCAAGCTAGTGTCGCGAATTTCCCGATACCGCTGGCGAAGGGGATTACAGGCTAACTGCTCCGCATGGCTGGCGTGCATTCAGTTCTCCGTACAGCAGAGTTCAGCCTCAGCTCATTCCGCTGAGATCGGCACTCCAGCATGGATGCGCAATGAGCGGCAATTGCTACATTTTTTGAGGAAAAAACGTCCATGTGAGTTGCTCCGCAGCAGGTTGAAGCGTGGTGCAATTGGGCCCGAGTCACACATGTGTCGTAAAATGTGCATCCTACTCAGGTTCAAGGCGCATCTCACAACCGCTGTCAGCGCCCTATATTTTAGCTGGAGAAATGCTTGCGTAAGATCTGCGCGATCAGCCTCACTACATTTGTGTTTTCAACCATTGCCACCGCCCAGCTTCCCTCGGGCGGCGACGCATTTTTCAGCTACTCCTACGTTCACGGAGAGGCCTTCTCGCACAGTCGCGCGGTCCAGGCCAGCGGCGGTACGGCACGCATGAGCGGATGGGAAGTTTCTGCCGAGGGCAAATACCTGTCCTGGCTCGGCGTGGTGGCGGATCTGGATTGGCACTACGGCGGGCATAACACAACCAGCTGCGCCCCCGGAGGTGTTTGCACCAGGTTCCGGTTGAATGCCAGCCGCGACACGTTGATGTTCGGCCCTCGCGCTTCCATAACGTCCGGCAAATACCGGCCGTTTGCCGAGTTCCTGCTGGGGGTAGCGTATCAATCAGATAAAGGCGGTGGCATCTCTAACTCTGATCTCACGAAGGCTTTCGGCTTCGGGGGCGGCCTGGATTACAGCTTGCTACCTGCTGTGGCGGCGCGAGCGCAACTTCATTCCATTCACACCGTATTTTTTGGAAAATCGCAGTACGATCCACGTTTTTCGCTTGGACTTGTGTTCCGGTTTTGACCTCTGACCCTCTGATACCTCGCGGACACATCTGAACTCCCGGCCGCTTGCATCCAACTCTCAACATTTACCGACCACATTCAGGAGGTTCCAGTGCGAAGGATCGCGGGCATTTTACTAGGCATTTTCTTGGTTGCAGGGATGGCGCACGCTCAAATTCCGACCAGCGGCAACATTTTTATCGGATATTCCTATTCGGGTGGTGATGTCTTCGTCCACGCACCGCCCGAGGTGCAGTCCGCGTCCCACAGCGCCACGCTCAATGGGTGGCAGGCGTCGCTCGAGAGCAAGTTCCTCCCGTGGATAGGAGTGGTCGCAGATCTCGCAGTGAACTATGGTTCACATGATCTGCCGGTCTGCGGGTTTGTGTTGCCTCCCTGCAGCATCGTCAATGTGGATGGGAAGCGCTACACGTTGATGCTGGGGCCGCAAGTCTCTGTCCCGATCGGAAAGTTCACACCCTTTGCCCATGCTCTGTTCGGTGGGGCACATATGTCTAACAATGGAGGCGGGCTTTCAAGCTCGGATACTTCTTTCGCTACCGCTATCGGAGGTGGCATCGACTATAAAATTATTAAGGGACTCGCTTTGCGATTCCAAGGAGACGAACTCCGCACAAGTCTCTACGGCGGTACGCAGAATCATCTGCGCTTCTCCACCGGAATTGACATACGATTTTGAATTGGGTTTCGACGACGCTTGTATTTCGGGTAGGAATAGTTCTCGGATTACTGCTTCTGTTCCGGTGCTACATAGTCCGGGGGCGGCGCAGCTCCTTCGCCAAAAAAATATTGCTCCATTTGCCGCACGATGACTTCCTGATCTTCGCGCCGCGCAGGGTTCAGCCGATATTCGTTCAGTAGCATTTTGCAGAACTCAGTCCACTGGTTCCACGCTTGCTGCGACACGTTTTCGTAGATCTTTCTGCCCAGCTCCGTATCAAAAGGAGGCTCGTCCAGACCCGGAAGTTCCTGGTGCAGCTTTATGCAATTGACCTTGTGCTCCGCCATCTCTTCCCTCGTTCGTAAAGAAAAATTATCTCATAGGGATGAGCACGGATTGGATGGGTTCCCCGTGAGATTAAATATTGCGGGAGCATCGGTTGACCCAAACAGGATTGTGTTTAGCCGGTGACTTTCTGCGCCACAGCATCGTCAAAAAGCAAATCCGCCAGTTAAGCGGCGGATTTGCTAGCCGTTAAAAAAGACCGACTTACTGTTGCAGTTGCACCATGCCAGAGGTATTTGTGCCCGGATCGGCCTGCAACACGTAGGCCTGAGTCCCAGAAACCGCATACATCACCAGGGTCAATCCTCCGCCCCCGTTGCCTACAGTGCCGGTCACGCGGCCATCGCCAGATACCTGATAAGTCCCTGCCATTGCGCCGGGACTGGTAGCTCCGCTGCCCGATTGTGACGCATTCGCCAGCTCAACCAGCGTCAACTTGCCAACACCATCAAATTGCAGGGTGCCGATACGGGCCAGGCCCTCGAACTGACCATTGAACGGCTTATCAATTCCATCCATAACGATTGCGAATTGCCCTTTTAGGCTCGCTGCAGAAAAAGATGAAGTGGTTTGCAGGTCGGCTGTGCCATCTTCAGCGGATACCGTGGGCGTATTAACAAGGAAAAAAGCGCGAGATGGGCTAACCATCCAGAAAATCAATGGCGTTCCCGTGCTCAGAGTGACCTGCACCCTTCCTTCTGGGCTGGGGTTAGTGGAAGGCGACGTTGGAGTTCCGGTAAAAGGCACTGGCTGTGGGAAGCTTGCGTCCGAAGACCCATCCGTCATGGAATTAAGCGCGCCCGAGCTGATAGTTGCCCCGGTCCCGGTAAACTGTCCCACGGTTGTCGCGCCGGCATAGAGGTTGAAATCGTCGCCACGGCTGCCGAAGGCATAACTGCCTGCCAGCCCATTGGCTACGGCGCCGCTCTGTAATTCAGCGCTGCCTGATCCCACGGATGTGGAATTGCTGGCAAAAAGGACAAACTTCGCGCTGTTCACAATGTAATACAGGAAATTTGTCTGGAATGGAGAACTATCACTGAGGGCGGCAGTTCCAGAGCCAAAGCTCGTAGGAGCGCTGAACGTTCCTGCGGTCAAGGTCAGCGAACTGCTGCTAACCGGGAAAAGACTCTGGTCCATGCTGCCAGTGGTGAGACTTCCAGCTGACAGAGTGAAAAAACCTACTTCCGATGATGATGCGGAGCTCTGAGCATTCACTTCCTGGTGCAGGCGGAACACGAACGTCCCGTTCGGTGCCGCACTGATTGCGGCGGGATCTTGCAGCTCCGCACTCCCGGCCCCGGACGCAAAATTATCCGCTTCCATTAAATCGGCATTCGATGTGCTCTGCAACGTTAGTGCCAGGCTGATTTGCGTCACGCCCGCTACTGTTCCCAATCCGGTCGAGCCAAGCAGTATTTGTCCAGTGCCGTCATTGGCGACGGTATAGGTGCCGGTCACGGATGCACTGCTCTGGAGGGGACCCGCAGTAAGAGCGCTGCTGCTAAAAGCGTCAATTCCATCAGTGATGTGTCCGGCGCCGTCGGCAGTGATCACGCCCGCTTCGCGATATGGAGAATTATTGCCGTCCGCTAAAAAGCCGTGTATCTGGTAAACGTAGGATCCGTTAAAACTCGCATTTGAGAAGTTTCCGGTTGGGTGAGGAATTACGACTCCACTGCCGCCACAGCCTGCGGCTCCCAGTAAGGAAGCGACTCCGGCAATGAAGCACATCTTGGTGAAAAGTCTCGAAATCGGCAAGGCGCACAGCTCCTTCTAATTCGCCCAATTCTTCCGCAAAATGGCGAAGTTCTATTGAATGAGGATGTACCCCGAATTCTAACCCTCGAGTTACAGGAAAGTTGTTGCTGGGAAGTTAATTCATAACCGAAGTCACCTGAAAGGAAAGGAAGTAGAGAGGCTACTCGACAGCGACTTTTTCGCGCACGCGTGTGATCGCGCCAGATCGCATTGCCGGTGAAGGTCGCAGCCATACCACCGCCCGATACGCCAGCAGCACGGCGAGTATTGCGCCGTATTCCAGCGGCTCGCGTATATCGGCTTTCACCAGCCATAAATAATGAATAACTCCAGCAATGGCGCTGAAGTAAATCAAGCGATGCAAGGCTTGCCAGCGCTTCCCGCCCAGTCTACGAATCCAGCCCGTGGTGGAAGTGACCGCCAGGGGAATCAGCAGCACGAATGCGAGAAATCCAACCGTGATGTACTTTCGCTTGAAAATGTCGGCAAAGATTTCATGAGCATTAAAAAACTTATCCACGCCCAGGTACATCGTGAAGTGTAAACATCCGTAAAAAAAAGCAAACAGGCCGAACATGCGGCGGAACTTAATAAGCGCAGGAACGTGCAGGAGTTTACGTAACGGCGTAATCGCCAGCGTGATCAGCAGAAAGCGCAGCGTCCAATCGCCGGTCTTGTGCTCGAGTGCCTCAACCGGATTCGCACCCAACGCAGCGCCCCAAGTGCTCATGTCAGTGGGATGTACGCCGAAAAACCTCCACGCCAGTAGCCCCAGCGGGACCAGGCACACGAGGAAGACGACAATTTTGAGAACACGAATCATTCGGAAAGCAACGGATCAGTCAGTAATTTTTCGCCAGGTCCATTCCTGAGTACAGTCCGGCTACCTGATCGTACCCATTGAACATCAGCGTCGGACGCGGCCGGAACTCGCCTAAACGCCGTTCATGAGCCTGACTATGGTAGCGGTCCACATTTGGATTCACGTTGGAATAGAACCCAAAATCATGGGGGTTGGCTTCGTTCCATGTTGTGCTGGGCTGATGATCTGTAAAGCTAATCTTCACAATGGCCTTTGCGCTCTTAAACCCGTACTTCCACGGGACCACCAGCCGAATCGGCGCGCCGTCCTGGTTCGGCAAGCTTTCGCCGTACATTCCGAAGCAAAGTAATGTCAGCGGGTGCATCGCCTCATCCATCCGCAACCCTTCGGTATAAGGCCAATCCAGGATCCGTTGCCTTTGGCCCGGCATTTGCGTCATATCGAGGATCGAGGTGAACTGCACAAATTTTGCCTTGCCCAAAGACTCCGCCCGCTTGATCAATTCGCTCAACGAAAAACCGACCCAAGGTACGACGATGGACCATCCCTCGACGCAGCGATGACGGTAAATCCGTTCTTCCGGTGCGGCGAACTTCATGATCGCGTCGATGTCCCACTTCTGCTTTTTTGGAACCGCACCATCGATTGTGATCGACCATGGCCGGGTTCTGAAATCCTTGGCCATCTTTGCCGGCTCTTCTTTCTCAGTAGAGAATTCGTAGTAGTTGTTGTAGTGGCTCACATCGTTTATGGGAGTGATTTTTTCTGTTGTCGAAAACTGACTTTTCTGAATGCCTGCGATCTTGTCGGTCGCCAGCGCTTTGGCCGAAGGCAAAAGCAGTTCTTTCATTCCTAAGCCCGCGGCAGCTACAGTGCTAAGCCCTAGCCCCGCGAGAAAGTTCCGCCGATTCAGATAAACATCTTTCGGGGTAATCTCCGACGAACGGATATCAGTAGTTGGTTTGATAAGCATTTGGGATGACTCCTATCTTAATTAGAGACGGGCCTGGCCTATTTTAGATTCCTGAGATTCCCGGAATACTAAAAAGTTACATTGCTGTGACACCTACAAGGCAGTGATAACGGCCATAGTTGCGCATTGGCGCATTACTCGTCGTGCAAGCGGAGCACGTCACAGGTTTTTAGAATTAAGTCTTGCTGCGTGGCATCGCGAGCGAGAAACTCGAAACCATGACGAAGTCCGTCGCGGTATCTGACCAGCGCGCGCAGTTTGAGAGGCCTTGAACTGGCAGGCAGTGTGAGCTCAAGGGTCGCGACTTCGCCCATCTCTAACTCACCAGTCAGTGTTACCCCTATTCCGTCCGGCCCCATTTCAATGGATCGACCCCAAAGCTCGATCGGATCGCCTGGCCGGAACACCTTTACCGAGACTCGTACGTCTAACGAGTAACGCGGATATCGGCGTAGCTTTTTCGGGTCTGACCGATCTGGGCTCATCCGCGCGGCGTCTCTTTTCGAGAACTGGATCCCAAGGACCACTCCTGAATCTTACGATAGTGATCGCAAGAGAGTACCTCAAGAGTTGGCGCCAGTCGAGTAATCTAGCTCGCGCCTCATACTTCCGCCTTGAGCCTTGGCTGGATGCACCAGTTTTGGCGGCAAACTGCTGATTGGGGTTGAACTTCGGTCCTGCAGCTGGCGTATCCTAAACTAAGGAGTTGCCTATGTTCTGCAATCGCTGCGGCACGCAATTACAGCCGGAGTTCAATCTCTGCCCAAAATGCGGCGCTCCGGTCGGCGCCGCCGCGGTGTTGCAGTCAACTTCTGGTCGGCTGCAGCGTCATCTACGCATACTGGGTATTTTCTGGATTGCAGCCGGCGTGCTCTGGATCATTCCTTCCTTGGTACTGATGGGGTACAGCCATGCTCCGCATATGATGATCGGTGACGAGATGTTCAGTCACGCCTTTATGCCACCCATGCTGTTCTCGCTAGGCATTGTTTTCCTGGCCCTCGCTGCTGCCGGAATTCTAGTCGGATGGGGATTGATGAACCATGAACGGTGGGCCCGGATTACCGCGATCGTGGTGGGCATCCTGACCATTTTCCACCCGCCTTTCGGGACGGCTCTGGGCATCTACACACTCTGGGTGCTACTCCCCGCCGACGCTGCTTCGGAATATGATCGAATGTCACAGGCCTGAACTGAATTCAGCTTGCGCAACTTTGATCGTCTCCAAGACGGGAGCGCAAAGGTGACCGGTATTTCTCAGAATGCATTTAAGGCGTCGTCCTATATTCACTTCTAATTTGAGAATCTGTTCGCCATGCCGAACGTGCATTCTGCTTTTCCTGGCTGCCTTTTCTGCCGCTCAGACTTTACCTCCTGTTCACGCGCCAGAAGCCCACTCGCTCACCATCGTTGTGCTTGATGAAAACGGCGTTGCTGTGCCTGGCGCGCGCCTGCGCCTTGTCGGACCATCCGAACCGCTGCAATGTGAAACGGACCTTACCGGCCACTGCAAGTTTCCTGCTCTGACGGGGAGCCCGTGGCGGTTGCGAGTGGATAAAGAAGGTTTTTACGCGGTGGATTTGCCATCAATCCAGGTTTCGGGCGCTCTTGAAGTCGAATTGAATCATCAGGAAGAAGTTAAGGAAAACATAAACGTTGTTGAGTCCGTGCCTGCGATCGATCCAGCGCAGATTTCATCGCAGGAGGGACTCAGCGGTATGGACATTCTGGACACTCCTTACCCCAATACCCGCGATTACCGGTACGCGTTGGAATACATGCCCGGAGTGGTGCTCGATCAAAGTGCACAACCGCATGTCGCCGGAGCAGAGTCCTACCAGAGCCTTGTGCTGCTCGATGGATTCAACGTCAGCCAGCCTGCCAATGGCCTGCTCTTGGTTCGTCCCAGCACGGATAGTTTGCGCCAGGTTACCGTTCAGACCAGCCGCGTTTCTGCTGAATACGGGAAGGGCACGGCCGGAGTCCTCTCACTCGAAACCGGCATTGGCGATGATCATTACCGCTTCGCCGCGACTAATTTCTTGCCCTCATTCCAGCACAAAACTGGATGGTCCTTCGACAAAGTCGATCCTCGGGTCACGGTATCGGGGCCGATTCAAAAAGGGAAGCTATGGTTTTTTGACGGGCTGGATGGCGAATACGACAATCTGATTGTTCCGCAACTTCCGCCAGACCAGAACAACGACACAATTTGGCGTGGCGGCAATATCGCCAAAGTGCAAGCCAATGTGACAAATCAGGACATTATTACCGGGAGCTTCCTCTTGGACTGGCTCCATGACGATCACCAGGGAATCTCCGCAGCTGCGCCTCCCGCCACGCGCCCTCGCGTGAGTGACAACGTGTACATAGCGTCTGTAAAAGAGCAGCACACGTTTTCACGAGAGACGCTTTTGGAACTTGGCTTTGCCTTCGATCGTTACGGATTGCGGCTGTCGCCAAGTGGACCGGAAATTTATGTCCTTAGTCCCCAGGGCGCATTTGGAAATTATTATCTCCGCTCCGATACGGACGCCCGGCGTTCGCAAGCACTGGCAAACTTCTATATCCCGGGAGAATGGCATGGCCGTCACGCTCTGCTTTTTGGCACGGATTTGGAGCGGTTGTCGTACGACCAGCTGTTCGATCGCTCTCCAGTTTCGACCATTGGCCAAGGTAGCGCGGCCGCCGTCAACGTCAAGTGCCTGGGAGGAGGATCCTCACCAGTTCCTCCAAATCCATCCCCATGCGCCTTATATTCTGCGTATCTGGGTGCCGCACCATCGATTACTTACAATGCTGAAGCCAGCACCTACATCCAGGACCGTTGGTCGCCAACATCGCGCCTTCTGATTGAGCCCGGCATTCGCTTCGACTGGGATGAGATAGTCCGGCGGCCGCTATTTTCTCCGCGATTGGCGGGAACTTTCGTGCTGGATAATTCCGGCAACACGAAAATTTCTGCGGGTATCGGGGTTTTTTACCAGTCAACGCCGCTGAGTTTGATTGCATTGCCCCTGCAAGGCTCGAGGCATGACTATTACTTCAGTCCGACTGGGGATTTGACAAGGTCAGTCCTCACAACGTTCTCGGTTGATCGCAACACGCTGCTGGCGCCTCGCTATCTCAACTGGAGCCTCGCCCTCGAACGCAAACTGCCCTGGCAAATTTTTCTGAAAACAGAATTCCTTCGCCGCAGCGGCAAGGATGGATTTGTTTACAACACGCTTGACGGTCTTGGCAGTACGGATTTCTTCCTTCAGAACACGCGTCACGATCGTTACTATTCATTCAAAATAGACATACGCCGCACCTTTCATGAACGCTATGCCGTGAATGCTTCTTATACGCGGGCCCGCTCTACCTCAGACCAGGTGCTGGATTACTCTTTGGACAATCTGCTGAGCAGTCAGCAAGTTTCCGGTCCATACGGGTGGGACTCCCCCAACCGATTCATCTCCTGGGGACTGGTGCCTCTCATCAAAGGCTTCGACCTTGCGTACTCGGTGCAAGCGCGGAGCGGGTTTCCCTTTCCGGTTGTGAACGCGCAGCAACAGCTCGTACTTCCGCCCGGAACCTATCGATTCCCGATGTACTTCACACTCAACCCGCACATCGAGAAGCGGTTCCATGCGTGGGGTTTTCATTGGGCTGTGCGTGGTGGTTTTGACAATATTACGAATCGCCAGAACGCCTACACCGTCAACAATGTCGCCGGATCTTCCCAGTACCTTCGCTTCAGCAGCTTCGACAAACGGGCCTTTACCGCGCGAATCCGTTTTCTCGGCCGAAAATAATTAATGCACCTTTCCAGTGTTCCTGATTGTCACTGCTTCCGATCCACTGGAATTTCTTACCTGCATTCTTTTGCGTATCTTCTGCTAAGTCACAGAAAATAAGACAGGACCCGATCTTGGCACGGCAAATGCAAGCTTACGATGAGAAATCTTGTTACGGAGGTGACTGATGGAAGCTCAACCGCAAGATTGGCGTGTGCTCTCTGAAGCCGCAAGCCGTGAGCACGATCCGGAAAAACTAATCCAGCTCGTAGAACAACTCAACCACGCACTGCTTCGCCGTGAGCTGGACCTAAAGCGGCGCCCCTCCAACTAGCTGCGCAAGCCCACTTCGTCGAATCCTTTTTTGAACATCGTTCTTTACGGCAAGCAGCTACGTGCAAACTTGTCTTTATTGCGGGACAATAGAAGCGTTGCAAGTGGATAGTGGTCAGCGATCAGTATTCTGGTGCTCAAAAGCGTCTCTTCTATCCGCTGAAAATTGTCGGCCTGCATCTTTGGGCTCGAACCAATCATCTTTCATTTTGGAGGAAGAAATTATGGCGCATGAATTACCCCCTTTGCCGTATGACTATGCTGCCCTGGAGCCGGTTATCGACACTCAGACGATGAAGTTGCACCATGACATGCATCACGGCGCATATGTGAAGAACCTGAATGCCGCGCTGGAAAAACATCCCCAGCTGCAATCGAAGAGCCCGGAAGATCTTATTCGCGATCTGAATTCGGTCCCGGAGGACATTCGTACTGCGGTTCGAAATAACGGCGGTGGTCACGTGAACCACACCATGTTCTGGAAGATCATGAAGCCCAAAGGCGGCGGCGATCCCTCGGGCGCGATCGCGGACGTAATCAAAAAGACTTTTGGCAACTTCAACGATTTCAAAACAAAATTCAATGATGCCGGCACTAAGCAATTCGGCAGCGGTTGGGCGTGGCTAGTGGGCAAGCCCGGCGGTGAGGTGGCGATTATTAGTACGCCGAACCAGGACAACCCCCTGTCGCAGGGCCTGTTTCCGATTCTCGGGAATGACGTTTGGGAGCATGCCTATTATTTGAAATACAACAATCGCCGGCCAGAATATCTGGCTGCCTGGTGGAACGTGGTGAACTGGGAAGAGATCAATCATCGGTACGAGGCATTCAAGTCCGGAAAACTGGAACCCGCGCTAGCCGGACGATAAGTTCTGCCAGCGTGCGGGAGTGCTTTGTGTGGGGCGGGCGCCGACGCCCGCCTTTTCTGTTTAGCGGAGTTGGTGTGCCATCATATTTTCCGCATCCAACTTCAGCCATGCCTATTGACGTGCTCATCATTGGAGCCGGAGCTGCCGGGCTTTCCGCCGCCCTCGATTTGTCGCGCGCCGGGATCTCTGTAGAGATCCTCGAAGCTCGCGATCGCGTTGGTGGTCGAATTTTCACTCGCCATGATTCAACGCTGAATCGCTCCGTCGAGCTCGGGGCTGAATTTGTTCACGGCCTCGCGCCTGAAATTTGGCAACCAGTGCAGCAGCACAACCTGAGAGTCACCGAGGTTGGCGGCGATATGTGGTGCTCGATCGATGGCAAGCTGGAAAAATGTAATTTTTTTGCGCAGGCGGACAAAATTCTTAGCGCCATGGAGGATGAGGTCAAAGAAGATGACGACAATCGCCATGACGAATCTTTTCTCGATTTTCTAGCCCGCCGTTACCCCGGGAAAGACCGTGGAGAGGCGAAACAATGGGCCACCAGTTACGTAAGCGGATTTAACGCCGCGGATCCTGGGCTCGTGAGTGTGCGCTGGCTGGTAAATAGCCGGCGCGCGGATGAGCAGATCGAAGGCGACCGTGCCTTCCGCATCGAGGGTGGTTATCACAAACTGATCGATATTTTTGCCAGCCAGCTAAAGCAACAAAATGTTCCGATCCACCTGAACACTATCGTTAACTCCATAAAGTGGAAATCCGGTTCTGTCGAAGTGGTAGTGAGCGCCCGAGAACGCGAGATCAACTTTTCCGCACCACGCGTGCTTTTAACCCTGCCACTCGGAGTACTGCAGGCAAGTCCTTCATCCGTGCACTTTGAGCCCGAGTTGCTATCACAGAAGCAAACAGCGCTGAAGAGCCTCGCCATGGGAAAGGTAGTCCGCGTGACACTGTGTTTTCGCGAGCGCTTCTGGAAGGGCCTGCACGGCGAGCCCGATTCGCGCAACCTTGCTGATCTCAGTTTCCTTTTCTCCCGTGATGAGTTTTTTCCGACGTGGTGGACGCAAATGCCCGGGCCTGTTCCCATCATCACCGGATGGTCACCGGCCAAGTCCGCCGCCGCTCTCGCAGGAATGACGAGAGATGCAATCGTCGATAAAGCGATCCAGTCATTAAGCAGCCTTTTGCGCGTAAAAAAATCTGACGTCCAAGCGCAGCTCAGCGAAGCCTATTTTCACGACTGGGATTCTGATCCGTTTTCGCGCGGCGCATACAGCTATGTGAAGGTTGGAGGCGAAGGCTGCCAACAAACTCTCGGCGCTCCAATTGCGAATACGTTATTTTTCGCGGGAGAGGCGACTGACATCTCCGGCCACAATGGCACAGTGCAGGGCGCAATCGCCAGCGGCCAGCGCGCCGCGCAAGACATATTCAAATCAAACTAGAAACCAATACACCAAGGGCTGACTGTGCGACTACACAACTATTTGCCTCTTTGCGGGTTTGAAATGCATGTGTGGCTCTCGACTATGAACGTCGGGAGCCATTCCGGCCCATGAGATTTCCGTGGGCTGGAAACGGAGACAAAAATGTCCTACTTAAAATACATCGCGATGATCGGGGTGTTGTTTTCCGGTGCTGCGGCAGCGTCGGCCCAAGTTTCAGTCGGAATCGGAATTGGCGGCAATTATGGATACTCTGATTACGACGAGTACTCATACGGGGCAGCACCGGTTTGCTCCTATGGCTACTATGGTTATTACCCGTACGCCTGCGCGCCTTATGGCTACTACGGTCCGAGCTACTTTGTAGGCGGCGTATTTATTGGCGCCGGGCCCTGGTATCACGGCCACTACGGCCACCGCTATTATGGACGTGGGTACTATGGCCGAGGATATTACGGCCGATCAGGATATTACGGACACGGATACTACGGACGCGGCTACAGCGGACGCGGGTACTATGGTCGTTCGTACAGCGGGAGCTATCGTGGCGGTCATTACGGCGGCGGCGGCTTTCACGGTGGCGGCTGGCATGGTCGCAGGTAATTTGATATAAGGTCGGACCTTCGCATCCGACCTTTTGATTTCTGGGATTGCGCTGATTAATCGGACAAGCCAGCGGCAGTTACGGCCTTTCATCATCGCCAGATGATCCATCCTTGATGTATCGATAAAATCTGACCGGCCCGCGCCGCTTCCAGTACCGGGCGTCATATTCATCGACCCCCGGACCATGTCGCAGGAAGCTGTAGAACTCGCGCCGCTTTGGATTCAGCACGATTCCGACATGTCCTTCCCAAACCACCAGATCACCGGGTTGAGGTTTTTTAACTCTTCGGAAATCCTCGGTTCCGCGATACAGGTCGGTAGAACTCGCATATGGATAGGAGAACCCCGCCCGGTCATATACCGCGTGCACCAGATGCGAGCAGTCGCGAATGCGACCGATCCGGGTGCGCCTGTCGAGGGCGACTGCGACCACCTCCAGACCATCATTTCGCGTCAAAGTCTGAGCAGGATGTTCCCGGTCCATCTGCACACGGCGAACCGTGCCAGCGCCTCCGGCATTCTGGGCCAGCCCCGGCGCCGTCAATAGTCCCAAAACAGTGAGCCCAGCTACAACGCATTTTCCACTGAAACGCATTCGACATTCTGATGCGGTTTGTGGCTGGCGCGCAGGTTACGCAGGTATTACGACGACCTGATTAGACGGAAAGGTAGGTAAGTCTTTCTCGGTGGGCAACTTGTCGCAGATATGAGTTAGTACAGATTAGTGTCATTCCCAAAAAAAGTCGTATGTCATTCCGAAGACCTTCAGGTCCGAGGAACCTGCTTTTTCATTCGCGGTGACACAACATCAGATTCCTCACCGCTAAAGCGGTTCGGAATGACAGTTGTTTTTTGGGGCGCGTGGGCGAGTTAATCGAAAGCCGCGGGTCACAGATAAAAACAAAAGGTCAAAAATTAGCCTTGTCATTCCGAAGACCTTCAGGTCTGAGGAACCTGCTTTTTCATTCGCGCTGACACAAAAGCAGGTTCCGCACCGCTAAAGCGGTTCGGAACGACAGTAATTTTTTGGGGCGCTTGGGTAGGAGTTTAACCGGAAGCTGCGGCTGATTAATTGCATAAAAATAATATTAGCCTGTCATTCCGAAGACCTTCAGGTCTGAGGAACCTGCTTTTCCGTTCGCGCTGACCCAACAGCAGGTTGCTAAAGCGTTTCGGAATGACAGGGACCAAAGAAACGACTACTCGTGCCGCAAAGCCTCTATCGGATCCAACCGCGAAGCCCGAAGCGCCGGAATCATGCCGCTAACCAGCCCGACCGCGCCGAGGATGAGTGTTGATGCAATCAGGGTTCCGGGCGCGATTATCAGGCGGATATCGCCAGCCTCACCATTCTTCGCAAAGGCACTATAGAGTGTGAGCCTTCCCACAGAAAGCGCGACCGCGTAAGCCAGTATCACTCCCAGCACACCGCCCATGAAAGTGATGGTCAGAGCTTCGGCAAGAAACTGTGTCAGTATGTACCGCCGCTGTGCGCCAAGCGCCTTCTGCACTCCGATCTCGCGCGTGCGTTGCGTCACAGAGACCAGCATGATGTTCATCAGGCCGACGCCGCCAATGCCGAGCGTCAGCGTACCGATGAATCCCATCAGAACCTTCAGACCGAGAGTAATGATCTCGAACTGATGGACCTGCATCATTAAGTTAAAGACTCGCACCGCCTGGTGGTCACTCTGGTTAAACTTATGCGGCCCTGACAAAATCGTGCGGACAGCTTGCTCAAGCGTCTCGTACTCAGGAGTCTGATAGTTGAACCAGATTGTGTCCAGATAACGCGTATCCTTCAGGTCCGCCATGCTGGTGAAGGGGATGTACACGACACGGTTAATGTCGTCATTTCCCTCCTGCATTTTGGCGCTCAAAACCCCGATTACTTCAAAGCTCAGACCGTCAAGCCGGATTCGTTCGCCCAGCGCGTTGCGTCCCGAGAATAATTTCTCTTTGGCTTCTGACCCAATCACCGCAACTCGACCGCGTTGCACCTGATCGCTCATGTTGTAAAACCGACCCTGGTCCAGTTTCAAAGAGCGGACGTCAAACACGACCGGATCATTCCCGGTGACCGTCCAGGTGAAGGTACGAGTGTCATACTGCACATTGGCCTGCTTGTCGACGCTAGGCGTGATGTGAGAAATCTGAGGAAGATTGGTGGTAAGCATCTCTACATCTTCCTGGGTGAAGCGGATAGGAATCCCAGCTTTCTGCCCGCCTGCCTGCATGGAGGTCTTACCCGGCACGACGATGACGAGTTTCGTCCCGAAATTGGCGAAGATTGCCGCGCAGGCTTGGCCAAAACCATTGCCATAGGCGAGCAGCATGACTACAGTTGCAATGCCCCAAGCCATGCCAAGCATGGTGAGCGCGGTCCGGCGCCGATTGTGACGCATGGCCGTGTAGGCTTCCTGTAGCAGATCGCGCATCATGCCGTTACTCCTGCCGCAGGGCTTCCACTGGTTGGAGCATCGCCGCCTTGCGCGCTGGGTAAAGGCCAGCGACGACCCCCGCCAGGGTAAGGCTGCCAATTGCCAGCAGCGCTGACATTGGCACTAACTTAGGCGGATCGAATCCTCCCGGTCCGTGCACCGTCCCCATAGCGGCCATTAAGACAGTTGCAAACGCCATGCCGATCAGCCCGCTGCCAAGCGTAAGAAGTAATCCTTCCAGGAAGAAATGAAACAGTATGCTGCGGTTGGTCGCTCCCAGCGCTTTGCGCAATCCTATTTCGTGGGTTCGTTCGCTGACCGCCACGAGCATGATGTTGATAACGCCGATCGCGCCCAGAGCCAGCGTTACCATTCCAACCGCCCCCAGGAACATGTTCATTACATCGAAAATAGTATTTACCATTTTCGACTCCTGAATGGAGTCCCAGCCGTCAAAGGCGTTCTCATCGGTCGAATCGAATCCATGATTGCGCGCTACAATCTGATGAACATCTTGCTCCGCAAGGGCGTGCTCTGCCGTGACGTGTGGCTGATATTCAATAAAGGAAATCGAGTTCTGGTGGTTCTCGCCCTTAATCGGGAACGACGATGCCATCACCTGAAAAGGAATGTAGCCACGCATATTCAGCCACATGTTGTCCCCGCGGCCCAGGTGCGGCATGCTGCCGACGACT
>Ga0209027_1000223_pt1 | contig 18624 bp, 17 predicted proteins | sample GraSoi013_1_20cm_3_FD_185821 | JGI IMG/M metagenome (GOLD analysis project Ga0209027, IMG submission 185821) | Grasslands soil microbial communities from the Angelo Coastal Reserve, California, USA - Sample 09_27_2013_1_20cm (SPAdes) (version 2) | ecosystem: Environmental > Terrestrial > Soil >...
CGGATTCACGCCTCTTGGACTTGCTGCCTTCTTCGGTCGAGTTGGAATTTTGAATCTTCTGATTGAGGCAGGCGCGGACGTGAACGCAACGTCGCGGAATCATATGCGTGTGCGACCTCTTCACAGCGCTGTGGCGCACAGGCAAGCCGATGCGGCTCTAGCTATGGCGAAATCTCTTCTCTCGCACGGCGCGGATGTTAGGGTAGCGCAAGAGGGCGGTTGGACTCCGCTTCATCAAGCCGCAGCGCATTGCCCAATCCAGATGATAGAGCTTCTTCTGTCGCACGGCGCAGAGGTTAACGCAGTGAGCGAAGATGGGCGAACGCCTCTTCGTATGGCCGCAGAGAACAAGCATGAAGAGATCGCTGCTCTTCTTCGGCAAAGTGGCGCGCGTGAGGGCGAGACGGTCTGAAAGGAAAAGGTAAGCAGAAGAAGGCAAAAGTAAAAAGGGAAAAGGTAAAAGGAAGGCCGCAAACCATCTTTTAATTAAAATGCTTTCGTCCCCACTTTTTCCTTTTACCTTTTTACTTTTGCCTTTTCGTGTCCTGCTTGCCCTTGCAACTAATCGCTCTTTCCCTCACAATTGCCCGGACAATCAATTGCGGAATGCTGATTTCGGATTGCGGATTGAAAGCTCGGATTTGAAATCTCAAATTTCAGATTTGAAATCTCAGATTAAAGAATTTAATTCTTCTCTTAAATCCGCAATCCGAAATCAGCATTCCGCAATTGATAGGTTTCGCAATTCAAAGGGAATTTTAAATGCCTGATACACCGAACTACACGAACAATTCACAACTTTACACGGTCTCTGCCGACGACTTCGAGTTCGAGACTCTTGAGCAAGAAAATGGGCGGGCTACAGTTATTAAATTTCGTCTTGATAATCCTCGTTACTTTGCCGGTGATGTGGTGCTGGTTCTCTCCGGCTCTGATATTCACTTTCACGGGATGATTGGAAGAATCGAGGACGGATGGGCTACGGCCACAGACCGCCGCGATTCGCTTCTGCCCGCGACGGTGCAATAAATTTTGGGTGTGCAAGAGACGCACGCTCGTTTTTGCCCGTAAATGCTCTGTCAAAACTCGTATCGCCTGTTTTTCTGGAGGTGCTTATGAGACGCTGCTCCTGGCTTGCGATAATACTGCTGCTTCTTCCTTTCACGGCGGCGCACGCGCAGAATCAGCGTGCGGCCAGAGAGCATCTGAAGCGTGGGCTTGTGCGTTTCAGTCGGGGCGATCTGGACGGCGCCGTTGACGAATACACCCAGGCAATAGAGCTTGATTCGAGTCTTGCTGAAGCTCACATTTCACGTGGCAAGGCTCGTCGCGCGCGTGGAGATTTGGACGGTGCCATACAGGATTTCGAGCGCGCCATAGAGATTGATCCACGCTCCGGTTACAACAACCGCGACATAACGCAAGCCTACACGAATCGTGGATTCATACGCGCCAACCAGTTGGATATTGAAGGCGCGCTTTCGGATTTGGACAGAGCCATACAGTTCAGCCCTTCGGACGCTGACGCTTACGCCAAGCGCGGGCGCGCTCTTCTCATCAACAGCAACTTTGCGTCTGCCGTAGCCGATTTAGACCGCAGCATCTCGTTAGACCCTCGCAATCCTCTGAACTACGTTGATCGCGGCATAGCCCGCTTTCATCAGGGTCACGAGACGGAAGCGGTTCGCGATTTCAACAAGAGCCTTCAGCTAAACGGCGACCTGCGTCTCTTCCTTCAACTACACATCATGGAGCTTGAGATGCTAATAAAAGAGGCGCAGCAAAAGCGTCAGGCGACACAACCAAGAATCGCTAAAACTTCACCTTTAGTGCAGCATCAAACGAGCGGCAGAACTTAAAAGTCAATTGCAAATCTGTAGTAACTGCTCAACCCTTTGCGGTCTTTGCTCTTTTCTTTGCTTCTACAGCGTGAAACTGCAACTCACATGATTCTTGAGTATCAAGGGAATTGCAGTTTCACGCAAAGGCGCAAAGATAAAAACTTAAGCTTGCTAAGAGGAGATTGATTCACTCACCTTACGCAAAAGTTTGTTTTCAGCCCACGAAAGTGGGCGGCAGAGTAAAGCCCAGTGCGTTAGCGCTGGGAACAAATAGCAATAAAGATTATCAAAGCCCGCATGAGCGGGCGACAGCCCATAATAATCAAACGGCTGTCGCTATCTTCAATAGCTCTCTTCATTTTATTAACTCTAACCCAGCACTTACGTGCTGGGCTTTATGCTGTCGCCGTCTTCGACGGCTTAAAATTTTTGGCTATGTAACATGAGTGATTCAATATCTTTCGCATTTCCAGCGTGAAAATCCAACAAAGCATTCTCCCTGAAGAGGTCGAAGCCTACCGTGACCGCATGTGGCGGCGCGAGCCTGAGTCGCGCGTGGAGACTGCTGTGGACGCAGAGAGGCTTGTAGAGAGCGTTGGTTTCTGTTCCGCCATGACCGACGCGCGGCGCCCAGGCCCATCGCTATATGTTGCCGTCTGCGGTCGCCGCGACGCATTCATGCCGCGCAACGTTCAGAAAGATTATGAGAGCAGCCTGACATGGACTATCAAGGACGAGGTGATGCGACATGGCCGTGTCTATTATGCGAAGCTGCTGAAGGGGCGCTCAATCTTCGTCGCGCCCAGACTCGTGCCATACTTTAACGCGCTCTGGGGCGTGCCGCGCAAAGTGGAGGCTGCGCGACTATCAAAGGACGCTCGCATCGTCCTTAAAATTCTTCGACGCGAATGGGAGATGGCAACGAGCGATCTACGCAAGGCCGCGAAGATGGAGGAACGCGCACGGCTCACGCGCGCTCTGGACGAATTGCAACGCGCTATGAAGGTCGTGCCGTCGGACGTTCTGTACGAACCCTGGTTCACTTACATCTGGACATTGGCAGAGGGGCGTTTCCAGCAAGAGCTTTCACAGAAGGTCAAACGCGAAGTCGCGCTCCGAGAAATCGCACGCGCTTTTCTCACTGGCGCTGGTATAACTTTACGCGGAGAGCTTGCGAAGGTCACAGGATTATCCAGACCCGAAGCTGGAAAGGGCAACCGCGCGCTTGTCACGGAAGGCTTTGCAGAGAGGATAGGTGAAGGGATGTACAGAATCGCAGGGATGAAATAGTAATTGATTCATTGGTTCATTAGCTCATTGATTCAATGAACCAATGAATCAATCTATCAATCGCCGAGCCTTTTTTCTCCTTCGATTCGCTTCAACTCGTCTTCAGTCTCTTCATGCGCGGTCTGTTCCATGCGCACGGCTTCAAGGGCGAGCGGCAGGTGTTCTCTGGTTTCGTTCAAACGTCTCAGGGCGAAATCGGTCTCGCGCTGGCTGGCGTCGCGGCTTGCGGCGGCTTCTATCATCTGAAGTCGCGCCTGTGCTTCGGCTCTTCGCTCCTCAGCCTCATTGCGTATTCGCGCCAACCTCTCGCGGTCGTGCACCAATTCGTCACGCAAGTTCTTGACCTCTCCGCTCTGCATATAAACGGCGCGGTTGAGACGGCGCTCGACTAGCAGTAAATCCTTTTTCGCTCTTGTGGCGACGCGCGTGGCTGTGATGCGCGCGGCCAGTGTCTCGCGATAAGCGTCTGCCAGGAGCAGGTTTTCACGCCCCATCTGTTTCAGTGCCGCGCGCTCGGCTCTGGTCAATTCCGGCATGAACCATGAAAGCTCGCTCGCCGTCACACCCTGCGCGGCTACGCGGTCGCGCAAGACCTTCTCCCAGTGCCTGCGGTAAAGGAAAAGAAGCACGGCGACTATCAAGCCAACAACCGAACCCAGAGCGAGCGAAGTCAGCGCGAACAACATATAGACACCAGCCTCTTCGGTCGCCAGAAAATATCGCAGCAGGAAATAGAGCGGGAGCGGGACAGAGACTAGAAGAAAGGCAAGCCAGGGCGCGTAACGAAGCAAGCTGGCCGTTAAGCGATCCCCCGCGCTAATTCTATTTTTAGCAATTGCTTCTTTACTCGACATTCAAGTTTCAATCTATCTAAAGATAAGAGACTCGACGAACACAGAGCGAGAGTAATTCATAAAAAATCTAGCTCAATTCTTAACTAAGAAATCATTTCAACCCCTGTAGGAGTCGAACTCCTGGCGAGCTTATCTCTTATCTTTGCGCCTTTGCGTGAAACTGCAATTCACATGAATCTTGAGCTTCAAGTGAATTGCAGTTTCACGCAAAGGCGCAAAGGGAAATACTTAAGCTCGCAAAGCGATTTTGAACGCTCTCTAAATATACACTTTCTCAAAATCAACTCCCAACGACAAGAAAGTAAAAAGTAAAAAGGTAAAAGGCAAAAGTGAAGAGACGCCTTGCAGGCGTCAATTATAGATTAAAAATGATTTCCTCTTAACTTTTGCCTTTTACCTTTTTACTTTTGCCTTGTTCCCTCGCTCCCGCGCTATAATAATCGTGCGGCCAGATAAATAGACCTTGAACCGGAGGCGCGATGAATCAAGCACGTTCTCTGATCGCCGTCGCAGCGATCCTTTCACTGCTCGCACTGAGCATAACAATCTTGGGCCAACAGCCCGCATCGTCTCAGACGACTGTCGAGAGTTCTAACGCGAACAAACCCAGACGCGGCGGCGTACGTCCCGTGACGATTCCGATTACAGTCAGAGGGCACGGCTCCGCGCAGGAGCAGGAAGTTCAGCCCATTGGCAATCTTATGGTGCGCGAAGACGGCGATGAGCAGCAGATACTATCCGTGCGCAGCATGAGCACAACCCCTATTTCAGTCGCCGTTTTAATTCAGGATGATGTAGTCCCTTCTATCAGCAACGAAATCAAGGCCACTGCGGATTTCATACGAGGATTGCCGCGCGGCTCGCGCGTGATGGTCGCATACATACGCGCCGGATCGCTTCTAACCAGCGAGAGGTTCACTACAGACCTTGAGCACGCAGCAAGCTCTTTGCGCATCCCCATAGGCTCTGCGAGTGCCGCGCCCGCCAGCCCATATACGGAGATTCGTGACGCGCTCAAGCGCTTTGAATCGTTGCCGGGCGGGCGGCGAGCAATGCTTGTCGTAAGCGACGGGCTTGATGTATCGCACGGCGTTGAAAGCAGCACGCCGTCGCTCAGCATGGAGCTTGACCGCGCCATCAAGGAGGCTCAGCGTCGCAGCGTAGCCATCTATTCTTTCTTCGCCCCGACCGTCAGTTACACGGAACGCGGCAGCCAGTTTTTAATCTCGAACGCTCAAGGCTCTCTCCAAAGGCTTTCCGATGAGACGGGCGGGCGCGCCTACTTTCAAGGCACACACGCTCCCGTTAGCTTCGACCCGTTCCTGCGCGAACTTGGCCGCTCGCTCACGCAACAACTCGCCCTGACATACCTTTCCACTCACCCGAAGAAAGGTTTTCATAGAATAGATGTGAAATCGGATTTGCCCGGCGTAGAAGTTGACCATCCAGCCGGATATACGAAGTAGAGATTAGAGGTCGGAGGTCAGCAAAAGCTTTCCTCTAACCTCTAGCCTCTATTTTGCGATGGTTGAGCTTGTCGAAGCTGGTTTAGCTACACTCATATCAACGTCCGTAGGCACATTCTCCATAGTGTTCTTTATCAAACGATCCACGATTGCCTTCAGATCGCTGGTCTCTTGATAAACCTGTAGCTGCTCGTCTGCGCTCGTCCCGCGTTCTAAAATCGTGTTTATGTGCTCGACCTCTTTGCGCGAACCCAGATCGTCCAGCACGTCGTCAACGAATTCCAGCAACTCTCGTATCAAATCTCTGACGGGCACCTCCTTCTGCTTGCCCAAATCAAGCATCATGCCGTCAAGCCCGTAGCGAATCGCGCGCCACTTGTTTTCTTGAATCAACATGCGGCGATAGAGCCGGAAACCAAGATTCTTATCAATCAGTTTGTTCAGCTTTGCCACGATTGCCTGAAAGAGCGCGGCGATTGCTATTGTGTCGTCAACGCGCGTAGGTATGTCGCAGACTCGGAATTCGAGCGTAGGAAAGAACGGGTGCGGTCGCACGTCCCACCAAATCTTCTTGCCGTTGTCCATGCAATTGGTCTTAACCAGAAGATCAACGTAGCGCTGGAACCCTTGATAAGAATCGAAGTGGTCTGGAATGTCCGTGCGCGGGAACTGCTTGAAAATTTCCGAGCGGTAGGATTTCAGTCCCGTGTTGAATCCCATCCAGAACGGCGACGAAGTGGAGAGCGCCAGAACGTGCGGCAGAAAATATCGCGCGGCATTCATTATATGAATCGAGCGCTCGCGGTCTGCCACGCCCACATGAACATGCAGGCCGAAGATTAGAAGAGAACGAGCGACCGTCTGTAATTCCTGAACAAGCAGTTCGTAACGCTCGTCGTCAAAAATTTTCTGATCCTGCCAGCGCGAGATGGGATGAGTCGAAGCAGCTACAATCTCAAGCCCTGTGCGACGAGCGAGCGTAGAGATTATCCCGCGCAGGCGCGAGATGTCGGCTCGCGCCTCTTGAATATTTTTGCAGATGCCCGTGCCAACTTCTATCTGCGACTGAATCATCTCAGGCTTAATCTGCTCGCCCAAAATCATCTGCCCCTCTTCAAGAAATTCCGTGACATGCGAGCGCAACTCTCGCGTCTGCGGGTCAACTATCTGAAACTCTTCTTCTATCCCCAGCGTGAATTGATCGAACATCGCTCGCCTCCGTCGTAAATGCAGTTTTCAGTTTTTAGTTTTCAGTTTTCAGTAAGAAGTTAATTGCTTTTAACTTAAAACTGAAAACTAAAAACTGTTCTTAAGCGCCGCTTTAATCTCGCGCCAGCCGGGCGTCTTTCGTCGAAGTTTCTCGCTGAGCAGATGGCGAGCAGCGTTGCGCATGGAAGAGGCCGGGCTGTAAAGATCGAAATGAGCGCTCCAGCGCGGCCATTTCTCTTCCGCATAAAGAAAATGCAGAGCAGCGCGCAAGCGTTTGCGTTCGGCGAAGCCAGCCGAGTGGCGACGATGCCTTGCGAATTTCTCCGTGAAATCTTTTCGCCCTCGCAAAATGTCAAGCAACCGCGACGACGCTGTAAAGCTCAATCCCACTCCGCCCTCGCCGTAAACATTAAGGACAGATTCTATCTCTTCCCACAAGCCCAGTTCATTCAAGCGACGAACGAAGATGACGAGCGATTGCTGCTTGTCAATGTCCAAATGGTCGAACACTTCCTCATCATCTTGTGCGCGCCCGTATAACTCGCGCAACTTTCCGCGAAGCGCCGAGCGCACGCTCGTTGGAAGCTCCGTCCAGCGCAAAACTCCTGCTTCCTGATTGCCCGGCATCTCAGGGCGATGGAAGCTCGCGCTCCATCAGCGCGCGATCCTTATCCGTGAGACCCTGAAACTTCACGCCGACACCGTGACCCGGATTACTGTAAACGACTTCGGCGTTGATCACGACCTGCTGCCCGTCGTTGAAAGGTATGCGTAGCGTAAGCACAGCGCCTTCAGGCAAGTCTGCTTTAGTGTTCATGTAAAGCCCGCCAGCGCCTATATCTTTCGTGCTGGCGATGCCTGTCGCGTCCGCGCCGTTGAAGTAAACATCAATTATCAGGCGCGAGCGCTCGTAAGCGCGCCTCTCTTCATAAGGCGCGCCAGCATCCATCTCATCAACCACTTCCCTCTTCCTCCTTGCGTGAAGAGCTTTAGGTAAATGGTGAATGGTGAATGGTAAATAGAAAGAGCTTTCATCTATTCACCATTTACTATTTACCATTTACCTTCTTCTCACTTACGGTCAATGATGTAAGTTGGAACCATTCCCCCGCCTGATGAAACGTTCGCCAGTTCCGTAGAAGAAAGTCGCGTGAAAGCGGAGCCGACTTTACCGTTAAAAAGCAGCGGGTCTAAATCTACAAGCTGCTCCTCAAAGGTGAACGAGCCATCGTCGCTCAGAGCCGGAAAAACTTCACGCGCCGTAGGGACGCGCTCCTGCACAAGATAGTCGCCGTTCTCAAGCGCCTTCTTCAAGCAAGCGTCCCATTCATCCTCGTCCGAATTCCACCCTATGTAGATTCCGTGCCCGCCGTAATCGTCATTCGGCTTGAGCACCAATCGCCCGCTTTGCTCGCGTATGAATTTTATTAGATCAATGTTCTGGCCGTGATACTCGCTTCTGCCTTCGCGCACGCGGCGCGTCCAGGGGACGTGGTTTGCTACGGTTGCGCGCTCTTCGTCTGTAAACAGTCGCGCGCAGGTTTCATCCGTGAGCACTGCGAAGATAGCTTTCTTGTGAATGATCTTGGAGCGAAAACTGTTGACCATGCAGATGGCGCGCGCGCGGTAGGCATCAACGAGCGCATGTTGCTCCGCCATAATCGGAAGATATTCGTTGACGAGCAGCCGCTTGTAAACTATGTCAATCTCAAAATCATTGCAACTCAATCGCTTCCCATCCCACTGAAGCTCTTCGGGCGCGCAGATGATGGAAGGATAACGTTGCGATTCAAAATATTCTTTGAAAAGCTCGAACTCCTTCTGCGTGGGCAATCCTTTCAAATCTACGATTGCAATGTGCGGCGGTTTCTCCGGCCTACTTCCCAGAAATTCTTCGTAGGCGCTGAGCAAAACTTCCAGCATGAAGCTGCGTCCGTAGAGAGCGCGCGTGCTGTAGGTTTCGTTGAAACGCTTCATCACGGGTAGAGCGGAGAAGATTTCGTATGCTGCGTCCGCGTAAGCTATCCCCGCAGGACTTTCGCCGTTCAGTTCTACGAAACTGTAAGCCTCATCCGTTAGAAAGGAATCAAGGCGCGCCGTTGGCGAGACTGCGCGATAGCCCGGATCAATGCTGACAAGCTCGCGCTCGATTTCGGTCAAGCCCAAAGCGTCCAGAAGACGCGCGTCTTCAACCGCAGCGTCCTTCACTTTCTGAATAGCGCTCCAGACCGTTTCGCAAATTTGAGTGACGCGCGCGAAATCTTTTTCGGTCACGAAATGAGGGCGCAGGTACGGTGAAAGCGGGCGACCGCCGAAGATGAGCTTCGCGCGCTCAAGCCCTTCGTCCAGCATTTTGCGGGACGCTTCGGCCAATTCGGCGTCCTTCAGCAACTCGTGATAATGCGCGACAGCTTCGTGCAACATAACGGGGACGTAAATTTTGGAAAAGGATAAAAGAGCTTCTGGCTGCGCTTAGATTAGCACAGGTCTCAAGGAAAAAGGCAAAAGGTAAAAGTAAAAAGGCAAAAGTGAAGAGGGTTGAATGCCTTCCTTACTTTTGCCTTTTACCTTTTTACTTTTGCCTTTTTCTTATCTTGCTATCTGAGGCGGAAGAATGATTTCAAGGCTCTGCCCATCACGTATGATTACGAGTTTGAGGTTGTTTTGAGTTAAAGCTGACTGCGCAAACAGCGCATTGCCTTCCGGCAGCAAATGCCCGTTCAGAGATTCGATAATGTCGCCGGGTCTGAGGCCAGCGCTCGCCGCAACGCTCTGCGGTTGAACGGACACGACTATCAAACCGCTACGCGCGCCCAGCCTTCTCGCTGTTCTCTCGCCGAGCGTGATTGTTTCCAGCCCGTAGCTCGTCCAGGGGTCAGAGACAACCACAGGCGTGGCTCTAGTTGATTGCGCCATAGTCGTGGATGAGGTGATGTCAGCAGCAATCATAGGCTCGAACGTTTCGCTCAGCTTGATGACGAACGACATTGCTTTGCTGGGCGCTAGAGGCGCAGGCAGATGCATGTTCATGAGTTGAGCCATCGGAATCTGAGGCGGCGATGGGAAAGTTACCGGCGATGAAGGTATCTGCGGAGCATTTGGCAGGCCGGGCTGCTGCACGCCGCGCAGCACTGTGAATTGAACTGACGCGCCGCCGCCTGCTTCGCTCAACGTGAATGAGAAATCCTCAGCGCTTCTTATCTCTGCGTCGCCAACGCGCCAGATGATGTCGCCCGGTCGAAGATTGGCGAGCGCTGCGGGCGTGCCCGGCGTAACGTTGGTGATAAATATGCCCTGCCGCGCCAACTTCAAGGCGTTGGCCTCTTCCTGCGTCCATCCGTTCGATTGCATTGCTAATAGCGAAGCTGCCGAGACAGGTTCGCCTCGCACGCCTAGCCAGGGGCGAGGCACGCTCGAATGACGCGCCATCACACGGTCTGCTGCGCGTCGCACAATCGTTGCGGGAACGATGCGCGCCTGCTGCCCCGCAGCGCCTTCGACGATTCCAATGGTCTCACCCGCTTCGTTGAGCGCCACACCGCCTACGACCTCTTCCGAAAGATCATGAGCGTGGACGACAAGCCCCGTGATCTTGTTCATTGGCCCACGCCTGACTTCAATGATTTCACCTTCAATCTCAGCAATGCGAAGCGAGAGACTGTTCTGCGATGAAACATCTGCGTGGCGCGCTGGCAGTGGAGCTATAAGACGCACATGCTGCCCTGCTTTGATTGAGGCTTCGTCGGCATCATGTGGAGATTGAGGGAGCGCGTCATTCACCTCTATGAGCGAGAGTCCGGTCGCGCCGTCCCAGCCAATGTATCGCGCGGGAATCTGTTGCCCGCTTCTTTCCAAAATGGTGATGTCGGCAGTTACCGTGCGCGAAACGCTTACTGTGCTCGGCTGTTGCGTATTATTTGAATTTTCCGTGTGAACTTCCGTCTCGACTTCTGCTACAGCTTCGGGCAGCCGCGTGACGATTGTTCGACCGTCGCCCAACATCAGCCCTGCCAGGATGGTCGTGTGAACGTCGCGCGTTGTGAATGTCTGATCTTCGACTTCGACAGATGCATTGGCCGCTGTGTTCGAGCGCCTAAGCAGTTTTAGGACTTTTATTCCGTTGAGCCTGTGAATCACCGTGACGACTTGCGGCGCAGGTCTCTGCGATGATTGCGCAATCGTGCGCGCGGCTGTTTTCTGGGGCGAAGCGGGCGCTAAAGTTCTGGCTTGCTGCGCGAGAGCGATGTCCGCAGACAAACATAGGAGTGCAAGCAGAAGAGCCTGGCTCCGTATAATTTTAATGGTGAAAAGCTTCATCGGAAATTGCTCAGCGTCTTTACCAGATTCCCGTCGTAGAAGAGTCGGAGGTTTTGCGCCCCGGCAGCATGTTCTGTGAACCGAAGCTCACGGGCTTTAGCGAAACATCGCGTCTTGTCCCATCATGCTCGCTCACAAGAAGCCTGGAAGGAGCAAGCGGAGAGCGAAGCGGAATATGCATTTCCGGGTCAAGCAGGACGATTGGCGCGGGCGCAACCGTTTCGCTGAAATTCAGTGCCCTGCTTCTCGGCTGCATAGAATTTATAGCCGTCAAAGCCCTCTGTCTTTCTTCAAGGCTTCTTCTAGCTTTATTGCGTGCGTTAACGCCGGACGATCTCACGCTCTCAACTTTGACTGGCGGCTGGTTGTCAGCAACTGATTGAGTTTCATTAGATGTTCCAGTAGAAGGCGAAGAAGCGACCGTTGTGCTGGTTGCTTCAGCGCCGACCTGCATGTTCACTGCGGTAGCTTTTCTTTCCGTGTGGGAAGACCTGAGTTGCTGCACGGCGACTGTAATAGCGAAGAGTAGAGCGAAGGAAGCCGCGAAGATTATAGCGGGATTCCCCGGCGAGAAATTGAAGCGACCTAAAGACAGGCGTCCAGGCTCGCGGCTGGCAGCGAGACGCGCTCGGAGGCGAAAATCGAAATCCGCAGGCGCGTAAATGGGAGTGACTTTTCCAACCAGTTCTCTTAGCGCTCGTTGCTCCGTATAAAAGCGATGACACGAAGCGCACTCGCGGGCGTGCGCGGAAGCAGTTGGACTTAACTCCTGATCGGTCTCGTTCTCTTCAATCTCTATCTGAAATTCCTTGCAGTTCATTTCCCTTTACTCCGTACTCACAAATATGCGCGCAGCTTTTCTCTGAGCAGCCCGCGCGCGCGACTGATGCGCGATTTCACAGTGCCCTCGCTGGTCTCAAGGATTCGCGCGATCTCTTCGTAGCTTTTGCCTTCAACATCCCTTAGCACAACCGGCGCGCGATACTTTTCCGGCAGCGTCATGATCGCTCGCGCGACTGCCTGTTGCCGCTCGGCTTCTACTAGCGTAGCGTCCTGCAATGGACGCTCGTCCGGCACGTGGAACTCCTGCGGCTGCTCGCCTTCAGCGGAAGCGAAAAACGCTGAGAGCGAGACCATGCGTCGGCGTTTACGTTTGCGAAGCTCGCTGATGGCAAGGTTCGTTGCAATCTTGTATATGTAGGTCGAGAACGCATATGTGCTCTGGTAACGGTCAGCCGCGCGGTAAACGCGAACGAAAGTCTCTTGGGCAAGATCAACAGCCTCTTCATAATCGTTCGTCATCCTGTAGATGTAGCTGGTCAATTGATTACGATAGCGCCCTACAAGTTCTGCGAACGCATCCTCGCAGCCCGCGCGCGTGGCCTCAAGCAGTGCGTGATCCGAGCGAGATTCTGCCACGATTGTTTGAGGCACGGTCGCGCCGAATGCTAATTCATCAATTGAGCGAAGCTGGCTCATCAAAGCAGGCAGGCCACAGAGAGTTTCCAGAAGCGCGTCTCGAAAGGCTATTCAGGGATAACAGCCCGGCAAATTCTTTGCCGCACGCGCTTCAGCAAAACCATTTCGACCTCTCCGGGCAGCAATTATACACCGCGAGGCCTAAACTATCCTCACAGCATTCACGCGCCCGGCAGATGTAAGTTCCCGAAATAACGGGAAGAAAGATGAGAAGAGAGAGATGAGATACAAGGAGGGGGAAATGGGTAAAAGGGGAAGAGGGTAAAGGGAAGAAGCAAGAGCAAGCAACATGCTTTCTGCCTTCTTCCCTTTTCCCCTTTTCACCTCTTACCCATTTCCCCCTCATCCTTTCGCGCATCCTTGTTTTTCAGGGTTGCGAGGCAGTCGTGGAGTTCTCAGGGTTCTCGAAGAGAGAATTTTCTAGCCTGACGCCGTAAGTGACGGTCATGATGTTATTCTCCTGAGTTTGATGACCATCCTCGTAGAGTACGGAGCGGAACGGAACAAGCGTGCCCTGCGCGTAGCGATAATCGTAGAAGCGGCGCTGGTATTTGACTACGGGGCCGCCTTCGGTCGCAGGCTCTTCATATTCTAGCCAGAGCACGCGCCATGTTCTAGAGCTAACGTAGAAACGTGTCTTGCGGTTCTGTGTGTCCGTCACATCAAGCATGTAAAGGTCAATCCCCTGCCGCTTCTCACGACCCACAAGATTGAGCTTAGACCCGTTCTCCTTGTAACGCAGGAGCGCGTCAATGCCATGCCACATGTCTGAAAGAAAATCCACTGTGGTCTCGTGGCGCGGCGTGAAGGTCGCCCCGTTAATCAGCCCCCAGAGTTTCCCGCTGCCGTATATGAGCGAATACTCGAGCGTAGGCGTTTTCTGATCCAGCCTGATGCGATCCTGCTCGGTACGCTCGCCGCGTATGAAGCGGCGGTCGTAAATTGATTCCTCAGTCCGACCGTCCGAGCCTGTGCGAATGTTGCGCCCGTGCTCCACGCCCTTGCTGCGTATCTGCTTCAATCCTGGGCGCGTGCCGTAGATGAAGACTGCATACTCTGCAACCTGTTCTGCCGTAGCATTTCTTGCAGAGGGGTTATTGTTCTCGTTTGGACGCTGTGCGCTGGAGTTAGAGTTATTCTGTCTTGTAGATGTATTCGCGTTTGACGCGGGCGCATTATTATTCTGCGCTGATGTGGACTGCTGCGCCGCACCGTTCTGCACGAAGAGCAAGCTCCCGCACGCAAGAAGCGAGAGCAAGCTTGCAGCTATAATAAGAGGTCTGAACACTAAAGTTGGCGCTCCTTCTTAAAAGCTTGAAAAGTGATGGCCGGGCATGAAGGGAAGACTTTCTGCCATCCTATGTAAAATTGATTCTAACATAACCGGGTTAAAAAGCGCGCACCGAAGGTTTATAATTCCAACGACTTGCGCCCCTGTTTATAGATGCCCGGCGGCACAGCCCGCGATGCCTGTTAGCGGATTGACAACCAAGTGCGACGGCCTGTAGAGTTCTCAGTTCTCAAATATGGTGAAAAGAATAAGTCTGGAGTCTGAAGTCTGGAGTCTAGAGTCAAAGGCCAAAAGCTTTTTATCTTTTGACTCCAGACTCTAGACTCCAGACTCCAGACTTAATTTTGAAAGGAAGAGTTTTATGAAAAAAGTAGGACTTCTGGTTGGCCGCGAACAGTCATTCCCGGCTGCACTAATAGAGAGCATAAACGAGCGCGGGCAGGGCGATGTGGTCGCGGAGTTCATTAAATTGGACGGCGTAAGGTTAGACTACGGGCCAGAGTATGACCTGATTATTGATCGCATCTCGCACGAAATCCCCTTCTATAGAGCATTCCTGAAAAAAGCTGCGCTTGAAGGCGCAATCATCATCAACAATCCGTTCTGGTGGTCTGCCGACGATAAATTCTTCAACTACTCGCTCGCAGCAAAGCTGGGCGTAGCGGTTCCAAAGACCGTGCTGCTGCCCCAAAAGGATTACATAGAAGGCGTAACCAGCGAATCCTTGCGCAATCTGGAATACCCTCTGGACTGGCAGGCCATTGTTGATTACACGGGACTGCCCGCAATCTTGAAGCCTTTCGACGGCGGTGGATGGAAGAACGTCTCGCGCGTCAACACGCTGGAAGAACTCTGGTACGAGTACGACCAGACGGGCACGCTCTGCATGACGCTTCAGGAGTTCATCAACTTCGACCAGTTCGTTCGCTGCTACTGCATAGGACAGGAAGAGGTGATGATAATGGCCTACGACCCGCGCAAGCCCTACCTTTCGGGCGAGCAGTACATACATGACCCGAACTATCTAGCGCCTGAATTGGCTCATCGCGTAGCCAAAGACGTGCAGACGCTCTGCCGTGCGCTCGGCTACGACATCAACACAGTAGAGTTCGCAATCAAAGACGGTATTCCTTACGCGATTGATTTCATGAACCCTGCGCCGGATGCAGATGTCTATTCCGTGGGCGAGTTCTATCACAAATGGGTGACCAACACCGTGACCGATCTTGTCTTCAAGCGTCTTTCGGAAAAGATGGAGAGGCCGAATTATCGTTGGGACTCATTTCTAAATCCTGAGTCGAAGCGACAGCCCGAGCACGCAACTCATGCCGTAGCATCCGCCACAGAACAGGCCGCCCGTACTATCATCCCAGAACCCGTGCGCGAGATTTCAGAAGACATAGCCACAGGCGCGCGGGAGATTATGAACGACACAGCTTCGGCAGTATCCGAAGCCGTAAGCTCTGTCATAGAGCCAAAGCCTAAGAATAGGAGAAGCGCGAAGAGCGAAGCTTCTGCTGCTGAAGGCGATGGCACGACTGCTCGCAAGAGCACCGCGCGTAAAGCGCCGACAGCGCGCGCAAAGAAAGCCGCGCCTGAGATGTAGTTTAGAGACGACTCAGAATTATAGCGAAGTGCGAATGAATCTTGATCATTGACAGCGACTCGATCAGCCCCTGAAAGGGGCGGCAGAGTAAAGCCCAGGGCGCAAGCCCTGGGTTTACATATAATAAATGAACGCAAGCCCCGTAGGGGCGACAGAAGTTTAGGGATGAGGGGGCAAAATGGAATCTCTTTAGCCTCAGCCTCGCGCGGTTCTGTCGCCCCTACGGGGCTTTAATTCTTCTTCTTTGCATAAACCCAGGGCTTGCGCCCTGGGCTTTACTCTATCGCCCCTTTCAGGGGCTACGCTTCTCTCTTCTTCTCCCTTTCAACTCTCTCTTATCTTTCTTCTTTGAAGCAAAAGTTTTATCGCTGCCGCCGTCATCATCCATGCGGCGAGCGCGCCTGATGCGATTGACCAGCCGACTGAGGCAAGGGCTTCATCAAAGAATGATCCGGCAACTGCCAGGAGCAGCGCGGCAAAAGTTGTTCTCACCAGAGTGCGTCGCGCGCCGTTCAGGTGATGCAGCCACTTGATTCTTTTCATCTCTGCAAGCATGTACTCGTCGTCTTCGCAAAGCCGCGCGTAATACTCTGCCTCACGCGCAGCGAATCGGCGCGATGCTTTATCGGTTGCGATTGTCTGAGCATTGCGGAAATGATGAATGATGTGCGCGAGTTGGCCTCTGCGCAAAGCAACTTCTGCCAGCCCCGTCGCCGCGCGAAACGAGCGCGGGTTCAAGGTGAGCACGCGACGAAACGCTTCTTCAGCGATGCGCGCATCGCCCGCTTCAACCAAACTCTCACCTGCGCGCTCAAGCACGCTCGCGTTATCGCCAGCACGTTTTATAGCCAGCCTCAGCGCAGCGCGCGAACGCGACAACAATCGCGCATCGCCTGCGGCGCTCGCACGCGAACGCAGAAGCCTTGAGTATTCGTAAAGAAGACCCCCCTCGCGCGGCAGAAGCAAGAACGCACGACGAAAAGCTTCTGAGGATTCACGCAGACGACCCATTACGCGCAATTGATTGGCAAGAAGGCGAAGCAGACGGCCCCGCTCTGCGTCCCGTTCGGATAACTGTCCTGAGTCAGTGTCGGTGCGTTTGCTATTACTCTTAACGCCTTGCAGCACGCTTTCTTCAGACTCTTCCAGAACAGACGAAGGCGCAAGATGCACAGCTTCAAGAGCAGAGTTCAGCGATTTTTGATCTGTGAGGTAATCGCGCAAATCGCAGCTTCGCGCGTCAAGCTTTTCATCTCCAATTAACGGAAAGAGCAGGCGCACCATACGCCTGAACCCCTGCCCGCCTGAAGCGAAGACCAACGTCACGCTCTCGCTGCTCATTTCACAACGATAACGATAACGCACGCGCCCTGCGCTTCTAAGCGTGCGCACAGCGCTCATCTCTACGCGCTCTATCTGGTCAACGGAAAGCTCCAGCCTGCGACCGCGCAGACGTGAGACGAGCGCGACTATTCCTGTGCGCGAAAGTTTTCGTCCATCGAAGACAACGCGGTCGAAGAAGGCCAGGGAAAGTGTGACAGGCCAGGCCACAATCAGAAGGAGAAGAGCGAGCGAACTGAATTCATTACGAGAGACTATGATTGCCGCAAAGGTCAGGATGAAAGAGACTGCAAGGTAGCTGCCCGGAGACACGCGCACGCTTACTGAGCTAGATGCTCCAGGCTTTGAAAGCTCCGCAGATGAAATCGAATCTGTGAAAGCTTTGAATCCGCTACGTTCCGCGTTATCGCTCACCTGACTCCAGTGCCCTCCGCGTTCTGTGTATCACACTCAACGGGAACTTCCAGCGAGAAGTTTCCGCCGCGCCCGCCCGGTTCTGTAAAACGTAAGTCTGCAAACTGGACAAGCGCTTCTGTCATGCAATCGCCTTCGACTCTTGCCACGGGAAATCTTGCGAAGTCCAGAAAGATTTTACTTCTCCAATCCTCTGCGGCACGCGCTGCGAGTACGGCTGCTTCTCCCTCTGGTTTAGAATAACGTTTTAATAGCTCGCCGTTTCCATTTCTTTCATTAACTCTTGTCTCGAACCTGTAAATCGCCCTGTCGGTCTCGGCAACGCATCGCCACTTTAACGGATTAGCAAGCTCAGGCATAGCGGCGACGCGCGAAACTGTCTCGCCATTCTGCTCAGCAAGCAATGCGGCTTCAGCTTCCGCTAGATGAAGAGCGCGTGCGTGCAAAAGTGCCAGAGCGCCCCAGTAGATTACAATAGAGACTAGCGCAATGATAGGAATGGCTCGTCCCCACGTTCGTACGATGCGAGTGTTACGCGCAATGATGAAGCCCAGAAAACCAACAAGCCAGATGATGCGAATGGCGAGCGGGATAGAGACATTCGGATTGCGAAGAGGAAGAAGAATCACGCCCGCACTTGTAATCAGCCACAGCAGAGTCCAAAAGAATTTCTGTCGCCACGTTCTGGACGTAAGCAAGAAGGTCGCGCCCGCCAGCACAAGCCATATCAACGGATCGGCAATAAACACAAGGTCGCCATAAAACCATCTTCCGTTCCAAGGGAGAAGAGGACGCAGCCCGTAGTTGTTCGTCCAATCCATCAAAGGGTGCGTCGCCGTGACAAGAAGGGACGCAAGCAGAAGCCATCGAAATTTTAGTTGATTCTCTTTGCGAGAGCGGCGCGAGACTAACAACCCTATAAGATAAAAGATGAGGGGCAACAGTATTGCGAGCGTGAGCGTGCCTACGATTGAATGAGTTATGCCTCTGTGATAATGCAGGCTAGCCCAACGACCACCGAAAACCGAGAGCACGTCAATGTCTGGCGCGTTGGCAGCAAGCACGCACAGCGTAGTCGCGGCTGGCGACCACCGCTCAAGACCCGCCTTTGCGGCGGCAAGGCCAACGAGCGAATGCGTCAGGTTATCCATCTACTCGGTTTTGGATTTTAGATTTTGGATTTTAGATTGGAGTAATGAATCAAGCATAAGCAGTTAAATCTCAACTTGAGAGATGCTCAATCGCTTAATCCAAAATCGAAAATCTAAAATCCAAAATCACTAAAATGGTAGTCCTGCTGGCGCTGGTTCCGGGGGCAGTTGCGCGTAGCGTTCGGGGTCAAGACGTTGCAGTTTCTGCGCTGCATCTCTTGCGGCAGCAGATTGCGGGGCGGGCTTTCCGTCAGCCCCTTTTGCTTTGCGCGCCGCTTCAATTATCTGGAAGAGAAGGTCTGCGGCCTCTTTCTTCTTGCCCTGTCGCTCGTAAATGGCTGCAAGGCGCAGGTTGATTGTATCGG
>Ga0209027_1000225_pt1 | contig 18441 bp, 18 predicted proteins | sample GraSoi013_1_20cm_3_FD_185821 | JGI IMG/M metagenome (GOLD analysis project Ga0209027, IMG submission 185821) | Grasslands soil microbial communities from the Angelo Coastal Reserve, California, USA - Sample 09_27_2013_1_20cm (SPAdes) (version 2) | ecosystem: Environmental > Terrestrial > Soil >...
CCGCCAGCACGGCGCGGGCGACAGCCCGACGCGCTTCGCCAACTCCTGGTTGGAGATGCGCGCATCCGACTGCAGCTCCTCGAGGATCCGCCGGTCGAGTCGATCGAGGGTCTTGGTCACGCAAGAATATTGCCAGAAAGACGCCAAACAGGGCAATTGAAGCAAGGTAATTGCACGACTTAGAGCATAAGCTCACCCGCCATGTCCGCACGGCCTGCCGCGATAGCCGACCCCTCACGCGCCCAAGTGGCGCCCGGTCAGGCGATCGACTGGGTGCGCGTGACTTCGCTCGTGCAGGCCTCGCGCGCCCTCGATGACATCGAGGAGACGCGCCTGCTGCCCGAGCGCAAGGTGCTCTACCAGTTCTCGGCGCGCGGTCATGACCTGGCGCAAATACTGCTCGGGCAGCAGCTCACGGATGCGCACGACGGGGTGTCGGTCTATTACCGCTCGCGTCCGCTGATGCTCGCGCTCGGCGTGAGCCTGGAAGATGCGGCCGCCGGCCCCCTCGCGCGCAGCGGCTCCTTCAGCGGCGGACGCGACATCGGCGTGGTGTTCAATGTCCCGGGCCACGGGGGCCCCACCGTGCTGCCCGCGTGCGGCGGCGTCGGGACGCAGTACACGCCCGCCGCCGGCTGGGCGCAGGCGATTCGTTACCGGCATGAGGTGCTGCGGGATCCCACTTACGCGAGCAGCATCGCCGTGGTGCTGGGCGGGGACGCTTCCTGCGCCACCAATGGCTTCTGGTCGGCGCTCAACATCGCAACCACGCTGAAGCTTCCCATGCTGTTCTACATCGAGGACAACGGCTTTGGCATCTCGGTGAGCTCGCATCTGCAGACCCCCGGCGGCAACATCGCGGCGAACCTGCGCTCGTTCGCCGGCCTGACCATCCTGGAGGGCGATGGGAGCGATCCGCCCGCGGCGGCCGAGCTGACGCGACGCGCGGTCGCGCGGGTGCGGGAGGAACGCTCACCGCTGCTGCTGCGTCTGAGGGTTCCGCGCCTGTCCGGTCATTCCGGGCAGGATACGCAGGCCTACAAGCCGGCGCAGACCCTCGAGGAGGAGCGCGCACGGGACCCGCTCACGCACCTGCGCGAGTTTCTGGTCCCGGCCGTGATGGCGGAGTCGGAATGGGCCCGCCTGGCGAGCGAGGCGCGGCATGAGGTCGAGCGGGCGATCGAGCGGGCGCTGGCGCGAGCGCCACCGGACCCGCAGCAGCTCACGCGCCACGTTTTCTCGGAAAGCTCCGACGGCGGGCACTCGCTGCAGGAGCAGGGCGGGCTCGCCCCCGAGCGGCACGTGTTCGCCCCTTCGAGCCTGACGGCGCAGCCGCAAGCCACGCGCATCAACATGCTCACCGCGATCCGCCGCACGCTCGATGTCGAGCTCGCCGCCAATCCCCGCATGGTGCTGTTCGGCGAGGACGTCGGCCCCAAGGGCGGCGTGCACGGGGCGACCCTCGGGCTGCAGGACAAGTACGGGGTGGGGCGCGTGTTCGACACCAGCCTGTCGGAAGAGGGGATCATCGGACGGGCGGTCGGCATGGCGCTCGCGGGGCTGCTGCCGGTGGCGGAGATCCAGTTCCGCAAGTACGCGGATCCTGCGGCCGAGCAGTTGAACGACTGCGGCACGCTGCGCTGGCGCACGCACAATCGCTTCGCCGCCCCGATGGTGGTGCGCATGCCGGGCGGATTCTTCAAGTGCGGCGACCCCTGGCACAGCCAGACCAACGAGGTCGCGTGGGTGCACGGCGTGGGCTGGCAGGTGGCGGTGCCCTCGAACGCCGAGGACGCCGTGGGCCTGCTGCGGCGGGCGTTGCGTGGCAATGATCCGGTGATCTTCTTCGAGCACCGGGCGATGCTCGATGGCGCCTGGGCGCGGCGCCCTTATCCGGGTAACGAGTTCGTGGTGCCCTTTGGCCAGGCACGGTTGCTGCGCGCCGGCACCGAGCTCACCGTGGTCAGCTGGGGAGCGATGGTGGAGCGTTGCGAGCTTGCCTGCGCACGCTCGCAGGTCGACGTGGAGCTGCTCGATCTGCGTACCCTGTCGCCCTGGGACAAGGCGGCGGTGCACGCCTCGGTCGAGAAGACGCACCGCTGCCTCATCGTGCACGAGGACAACCTGACCGCAGGCTTCGGGGCGGAAATTGCCGCGAGCCTGGTGCAGGAGAGCTTCTTCAGCCTGCAGGCACCGATCGAGCGCCTCGCCATGCCTGACATCCCGAGTCCCCACAGCCCGGTGCTGCTCGATGCGGCGCTGCCGGACGTCGGGCGCATCACGCAGTCCATTCAGCGGCTGGCGAGCCTGTGAGCCATACGCTCGGCGGTGGCGTCGAGATCAGGGCTCCCGCGGAGCAGACCGAAGGCACCCGCTCGCAGATCCTTCGCTGGCTCAAGCAGGTCGGCGAGCGCGTCGCCGAGAACGAGCCGCTCATCGAGATCGAGACCGACAAGGTCACGGTCGAAGTCGCATCGCCCGGTACCGGCGTGCTGCGCGAGATCATCAAGCACGAGCAGGAGGAGATCGCTCCCGGTGAGCTGCTCGGCCACATCGAGGCGCTCACGGCCGCCGCGGCGCTCGCCACCGCGCCCCGGCCCGCTGCTGCGGCCGCGGCGAGCGCCAGTCCCGTCGCGGTGCGCGGCGCGACCGCCGCGCCGGCACCTGAGGGCGGGTTGAGTCCGGCGGTGCGCCGCCTGCTCAGCGAGCGCGGACTCGATCCGTCCACGATTCGCGGCACCGGGCCGGCGGGCCGCATCAGCGTCGAGGACGTGCTGCGGGCGGCCCCGGGCAGCGCGCCGGATCGCCGGCGGGATGCGCTCGCCGCGCGGCCGGCACCAGCGCCCGTCCCTGCGTCGGACGCCGGGGCGGGCGCCGAAGGGATCGGAGCCAGCCACCGCGTCCCGCACACCGCGATTCGCAAGCGCATCGCCGATCACATGGTGCAGAGCCTGCTGCACACCGCGCCCCACGTGACGACGGTGTTCGAGGCCGACCTGAGCGCGGTGCTCGCCGATCGCGCGCTGCGGCGCGAGGAGTTCGCGCGCCGCGGGGCGCCGCTGACGCTCACCGCCTATTTCGTGCAGGCCGCGGTGGCCGCGATCCGCGCCGTGCCGGAAGCGAACAGCCGCTGGACCGACGTGGCGCTCGAGATCTACGACTCGATCCATATCGGCGTGGCGACCGCGGTGCCGGACGTGGGGCTCATCGTGCCGGTGCTGCGCGATGCGCAGGCGCGCGATCTGTTCGACACCGCGCGCGAGCTGGATGAGCTGGTGAGGCGTGCCCGCGCGGGCAACCTGTCACCGGCGGATGTGCGCGGCGGCACGTTCACCCTCTCGAACCACGGCGTCAGTGGGAGCCTCCTGGCGGCGCCGATCATCATCCACCAGCCGCAGGCGGCGATCCTGGGCGTGGGCAAACTCGAGAAGCGCCCGGTGGTGGTGGAGGAGGGTGACGAGCAGAAGATCGTGGTGCGGCCGCGCTGCTACGTCACGCTCACCCTGGATCATCGCGTGATGGATGGCCACCAGGCCAATCACTTCCTGCAGGTGTTCGTGCAGACCCTCACCGGCTGGCCGCAGTAGTGGGATGATGGGCTGCCGTGTCCGGGCAGCCAACCGCCGAGCTTGAAGCGATCGAGCGCGCCAGCGAGGACGAGCTGCGCGCCCTGCAGCTGCAGCGGCTCCGGTGGTCGGTGCGTCACGCCTACGAGAACGTGTCCCTCTACCGGGACAAGTGCCAGGGGGCCGGGGTTCACCCGCATGACCTCAGGACGCTCGCGGATCTCGAGCATTTCCCCTTCATGGACAAGGACGATCTGCGCTGCGGCTATCCGTTCGGCCTGTTCGCCGTGCCGCGTGAGCAGGTGGTCCGCATCCACGCCTCGAGCGGCACCACCGGCAAGCCGACCGTGGTGGGCTACACCCGCCGCGACATCGACACCTGGGCGGCGCTGGTGGCGCGTTCCATCCGGGCCGCGGGCGGCCGCCGCGGCGACATGGTGCACATTGCCTACGGTTACGGACTCTTCACGGGGGGTCTCGGCGCACATTATGGCGCGGAGCTGCTGGGTTGCACGGTGGTCCCGATGTCGGGCGGGCAGACGCAGAGGCAGGTGCAGCTCATCTGCGATTTCCGGCCCGACATCATCATGGTCACGCCGTCCTACATGCTGTCCATCGTGGAGGAGTTCGTGCGCCAGGGGCTCGATCCGGCGGCGAGCTCGCTGCGCACCGGCATCTTCGGCGCCGAGCCCTGGACCGAGGCGCTGCGCGCGCAGCTCGAGAGCCGCGCGGGACTTCAGGCCCTGGACATCTACGGGCTGTCGGAGGTGATGGGGCCCGGGGTGGCGAGCGAGTGCATCGAGAGCAAGGACGGGCCGGTCATCTGGGAGGATCACTTCTACCCGCAGATCGTGGACCCGGCGACCGGGGAGGCGCTGCCTGCCGGCGCGCGCGGCGAGCTGGTGCTCACCTCGCTCACCAAGGAAGCCCTGCCGGTGATCCGCTACCGCACCCGCGATCTGACCGCGCTCCTGCCGCCGACCGCGCGCTCGATGCGCCGCCTGGCGAGAATCACCGGGCGCTCGGACGACATGCTGATCATCCGGGGTGTGAATGTCTTCCCGAGTCAGATCGAGGAGCTGCTGCTGAAGCTCGCGGGTCTCGCGCCCCACTACCAGCTCGAGCTCACGCGCGAGGCTCACCTGGATCAGCTGGCGGTGAAGGTGGAATGTCTGGAGACCATCAGCGCGGATGGCCCGCGGCGCGCGCACCTGCAGCGCGAGCTGCAGGGCAGCATCAAGGCGATGATCGGCATCGCGACGCAGGTCGTGGTGTGTGATCCGGGCTCGATCGAGCGCTCATCCGGCAAGGCACGGCGCGTGATCGACCGGCGGCCGGCGCGTTAGTCAACGAAGACCACGTCGCTCATGCAGCGCCTCGCGGTTCAAGGGGCGGCTAGCAGGGCGCTGACACTACGCCCGCGCCGCGCCGCGACGGCTCGGGCTTTCTTAAGCAGAGAAGCTTCGATCGCAACCGTAATGTTGTGCTTGGGTCTCATGGTCGTCGACCCTAAAGCACTGTAACCCCACCACCGTAGGCAACGAGCGCCCGGTCAACGGTAAGCAGATGGAGAGGCTCACTGAAAGCTTGCGCCAGCAACAAGCGGTCGAAGGGATCGGCGTGATGAAGCGGGAGCGCCGCGACCGTGGCGGCGTGGCGTGCCGTGATCGGCAGCTCATGAAAACCACTTGCCTCGATCGCGGCGGCCAGGGCGTGAGGATCACCCTTGATTTTGCCGAGTCGCGCCTTGATCGCCACCTCCCAGATCGAGGCCGCCGACACGAAGACTGCTTCCGCCGCCGAGATCCTGGCGCGGGCGGTCGAACTCAAACGGCGGCTCCCGCTGACCGCCCACAGAAACACGTGCGTGTCGAGCAAGACCTTCACTCACCGGCCCTGGAACGCGGCTTGGACCGGCCCCGGCAGTGGTGCGTCAAAATCGTCGGCCACCTTGATCTTACCCTTCAGGACTCCAAAGCGAATCCCGCGCTTCGGGGCCGCAAGCTGCGTCAAACGCGCCATGGGCTTACCCCCGCGAGCGATGATGACGTCCTCGCCCGCGGCGGCGCGCTCGACGAGTTTCGAGAGCGTAGTCTTGGCCTGGTAGATATTGATGATGGTCATGAAGAGTGGGTGGCGGTCACGTTTACCGACCACACTTAGTCTAGTCTGGTCATTTAATTTTGTCCAGCCTCCGATGCGGCGCTTCAGCGCCGCGCGATGCCGCCAAAGCGCGCGTGGGCCGCCGCGTTCGCGACAGGCAGCCGCCGATGCAGCCGGTGCGCGGTAGCCGAGAGATAGGTCTCCGCGTCCGCAAACACGCGCGCGTACAACCGACGGCACAGCGCATAAGCTGCCGTACCGACCCAGTCGCGGGGCAGCAGCGCGGGCGGCAGCAGAGGGTCTTGCAGATGGATCTTGCGGTACTCGTGGATCAGGAGCGTGCGCACCAGGAATGCGGTCTGCGGCGGCGCGCCGCGGCTACGGACGGCGGACCCGACCGGTGCAAAGCGCGCGAGGAAGCGCCGGTAGCGCCGCGCGAGCTCATCAAGATCCCAGCCTTGCGCGGCGAGGCGGCGGTCGGCGGCGAGGTCGCCGCCGAGGCTGCGCAGCAGCAGTGCATCGGCGGCGCCGTCGAGGTTGCGCAGCCAGTGGCGCGCTTGCCCGGGACTGCATCCCGGATGCGCGAGCAATGAGGGGCTGAGCTGCCCGAAGCCGAGCCATTTCAGACTCTCGCGCAGCTGCGCCCGCTGCGGCCGCGACGACGGCAGCACCAACAACGTCCAGCGTCCGTCCCACTCCCTGGGGCTTTCCCCGTAAATGCGCTGGGTCGCTTCGGCGAAGCGCTCGCCACCACCGCGGGTGAGGCGGTACTCGCTGCGCCGTCCGGAGCGCTGCGCCACGAGCCAGCCCTCGCGCGCCAGCCGTGCCACCGAGGTGCGCACCAGGCGCTCGGTGAGGCCGAAGGGCGCGGCGAGGCGGATCAGGCTGCCCAAGGTGACCGCACCGCCGCGCGGGGCGATGGAGTCGCCGAACACCGTGATGAGGAGCGAGCCGCCGCGCAGCGGGCGCTGCGCGCGGAAGTGACGCAGCAGCCCCCGCACCGATGCCGGCAGGCGCGCGCTCGCCGCGGGTTTCATGGGAGCGAAATTGTGACACAAGAATTCACTCTCATGTGCTAGTCTTGTATCACATTGCGGCCAGTCGCCCGAAGCTGGAAGGCCCCATGTACACCCAGGCGCTCGATACCCACGGTAAGGAGCCTCCGCCCGCCGCCAGCGGCGAGTCCGCCGCGCGGGCGCAGCGCTTTCAGGCGCGCGTCGATGCCGAGGACAAGATCGAGCCCAAGGACTGGATGCCCGATGCCTATCGCCAGACCCTGATCCGGCAGATTTCCCAGCACGCCCACTCGGAAATCGTCGGCATGCTTCCGGAAGGCAACTGGATCACGCGCGCGCCGAGCCTGCGGCGCAAGGCGGTGCTGATCGCCAAGGTGCAGGACGAGGGCGGCCACGGCATGTACCTGTACAGCGCCGCGGAGACGCTCGGCATCTCACGGGCGCAGATGTTCGAGCAGCTGCTGTCCGGCAGCGCCAAGTATTCGAGCATATTCAACTACCCGACACTGACCTGGGCGGATGTGGGCGCGATCGGCTGGCTGGTCGATGGCGCGGCGATCATGAACCAGATCCCCATCTGCCGCTGCTCCTATGGTCCGTACGCGCGCGCCATGGTGCGCATCTGCAAGGAGGAGAGCTTTCACCAGCGCCAGGGGTTCGAGATCATGCTGACGCTGGCGCGGGGGAGCGGCGCGCAACGGGCGATGGCGCAGGATGCGCTGAACCGCTGGTGGTGGCCCTCGATCATGATGTTCGGGCCGAGCGATGCCGACTCCAGGCACACCGCCCAGTCGATGCGCTGGAAGATCAAGCGCTTCAGCAACGACGAGCTGCGCCAGAAATTCATCGATATCACGGTGCCGCAGGCGCAGTTCCTGGGGCTCTCGATTCCCGACCGCGCGCTGCGCTTCGATCCGGCCACGCAGCATTATCTGATCGGCCCGATCGACTGGAACGAGTTTCATGCGGTGCTCGCAGGGCACGGACCCTGCAACCGCGAGCGCCTCGAGGCGCGGCGCGCGGCGGATGAGGCCGGGCGCTGGGTGCGCGAGGCGGCCGCCGCGCACGCCATGAAGCAACACGGCCGCACGCCGCAGGCCGCATGAGAGGGAGGCGGGCATGAGCGAGGATTGGCCGCTGTACGAGGTATTCATCCGCTCGCGCTCGGGACTCGAGCACAAGCACGTCGGGAGCCTCCATGCCGCGGATGCGCGCATGGCGATCGAGCATGCGCGCGATGTGTATACGCGCCGCCAGGAGGGCGTGAGCATCTGGGTGCTGCGCTCGGCGGATATCATCGCCTCGGACCCCGAAGAGGCCGACGCGCTGTTCGAGCCGGCGCGCGACAAGGTGTACCGCCACCCCACCTTCTATGCCATCCCGGAGGAGGTCAAGAATCTGTGAGCGCGCGGCAGCAGGCAGCGCACGAGCGCGATCCGGCGCAGCAGGCGGCGCACGTTCGCTACGTGCTGCGCCTCGCTGACACGAGCCTGGTGCTCGGGCAGCGCCTGGGCGAGTGGGTCGGCCACGCGCCGGCGCTCGAGGAGGATCTGGGACTGGCAAACCTCGCGCTCGATCTCATCGGGCAGGCGCGGCTGCTGCTCAGCTACGCGGGCGAGCTCGAGGGTCGCGGGCGTGACGAGGACGCGCTGGCCTTTCTGCGGGATGCGCCGGAGTTTGCCAACCTGACACTCGCCGAGCAGCCCAATGGCGACTTTGGCCACACGATCGTGCGCCAGTGGCTCATCGATGCCTGGCAGCTGGAGATCTACCAGGGGCTGCTCATGTCCGCGGACAGCCGTCTCGGCGCCATCGCCGCCAAGGCGCTCAAGGAGACCCGTTATCACCATCGCTTCAGCAGCGGCTGGCTGATACGCCTCGGCGACGGCACCCCGGAGAGCCACGACCGTGTGCAGGCGGCGCTCGGCTGCCTGTGGCGCTTCACCGCTGAACTGTTCGCCGCCGATGACGTCGATGAGCGCATGCAGGCCGCCGCTATCGCCCCCGCGCTCGCGGAACTCGCACCGCGCTGGTCGGCGCGCATCGATGAGGATCTGGCCGCCGCGACCCTGAGGCGGCCGGCGGCGCAACCTTACCCCTGGCATGGCCGGCGCGGGGTGCACACCGAGCACCTGGGTCACATGCTCGCGGAAATGCAGCACCTGCAGCGCAGCTATCCGGGCGTGCAGTGGTGAGGTGAAAGCGATGCCCGCGGTGATCGAATCCGGGGCCGCCGCCGCTCGCGTGCAGGCCGTTTGGGCCCTGCTCGCCGAGGTGGCCGATCCCGAGCTCCCGGTGCTGAGCATCGTGGACCTGGGCATCGTGAGGCACGTGCGATTCGAGGGCGATGGGCGGCTGCACGTGGGAATCACTCCCACCTACTCGGGTTGCCCCGCGACCGAGGTCATCCGCAGCGCGGTGCGGACGGCGCTCGATGCCGCCGCTCTGGCGGACGCCGTGCTCGAGGAGGTGCTGGCGCCTGCCTGGACCAGCGACTGGCTGACGAGTGCGGCGCGTGCCAAGCTCGAGGCCTTCGGCATCGCCCCGCCCGCGCAAGCCGCTTCGAGCCCGCGCCACCTGTGGCGCGCGCCGCTCGTGACCTGTCCGCGCTGCGGCAGCCGCGCTACCGAGCGCGTGAGCGAGTTCGGCTCGACGCCCTGCAAGGCGCACTACCGCTGCAGCGCCTGCCGGGAGCCCTTCGACTACTTCAAGTGCCTCTAGAAGATGCTGAAGTTTCATCCGCTCAAGGTCGCGCAGGTCGCCCCCGACACGGAGGATGCGGTGGCGATCGCGCTGGAGGTCCCGGCGGAGCTGCGCGCCGAGTACCGCGGCAGCGCGGGGCAGCACGTGGTGGTGCGCGTGGCGATCGAGGGCGAGGAAGTCCGGCGCACCTATTCACTGGTGAACGCGCCCGGGGAATGGCCGCTGCGCATCGTGCCGCGCGTGCATGCCCTGGGGCGCATGTCGCGCCACCTGGCCGAGCGGCTGCGCCCCGGGGACCGGCTGGACGTTCTGCCGCCCAACGGCAGCTTCACGCCGCGCGAGCCGCTGGCCGCCGCCGGAACCTACGTGGCGTTTGCGGCCGGCTGTGGCATCACGCCGGTGCTTGCGGTGGTGCGCGCGCTGCTCGCGCGCGGCGCGCCGCGGGTCATCCTCTTCTACGGCAACAGCGGCGCCGGCCGTGCGATGTGCCTCGAGGAGCTGCTGGCGCTCAAGGACCGCTACCTCGAGCGGCTGGCGCTGCATTTCCTGATGAGTCGCGAGCCGCAGGAAGTGGAGCTGTACAACGGGCGGCTCGACGCCGCACGGGTGCGGCAGTTCGCAGCGACGCTGTTCCGGCCCGAGGAGGTCGATGAGTATTTCGTCTGCGGTCCGGGCGACATGATCGAGCAGGTCGCCGCCACGCTGCACGAGCTGGGCGTGCCTGCGGCGCGCGTGCACGCGGAGCATTTCACCATCGCGACCACCGCCGGCGACCCGGCGCGCCACGGCGCTCAGGCCCCGGCGCGTGCCGCCCCGGCGGCGGGGCCGGCTGCCGGAGAGGCCGAGGTCATCATTCTCATGGACGGCCGGCGGCGCAGCTTCAGCATGCGCATGGACGACGAGACGGTGCTGGAGGCGGCCGAGCGCGCCGGCATCGAGCTGCCGTTCTCCTGCCGCGCAGGGGTGTGCTCCACCTGCCGCACCAAGGTGATTCGCGGTGAAGTGGCGATGGCGCAGAACCATGCACTGGAGGACTGGGAGCTCGAGCAGGGGTACGTGCTGGCGTGTCAGTCGCGCGTCAAGAGCCCCTCGCTCGAGCTCGATTACGACGAGAAGTGACCAACGCGCTGCACGCGGCAGCGCCTTCGGCCAGCGAGGTCCCACGTGAGCTATCAGAACATTCTCTTCGAGACGGCGGAGGCGGTTGCCCGCCTGACGTTGAACCGGCCCGAGCGCCTGAACGCCTTCAACACCGAGATGCATGCCGAGGTGCGCGCCGCACTGGCATCCCTCCGGGACTCTGCCGCCCGGGTGCTGGTGATTACCGGAGCAGGGCGCGGCTTCTGTGCCGGCCAGGATCTCAACGATCGGGCGGTTGCGCCGGGGGGTGCGCCGCCTGACCTGGCCGCCTCGATCGAGAGGAACTACAAGCCCCTGGTGCTGGCGCTGCGTTCCCTGCCGATGCCGGTGATTGCGGCGGTCAACGGTGTGGCGGCCGGGGCCGGCGCCAACATTGCGCTCGCCTGCGACCTGGTGATCGCCGCACGCTCGGCGAGCTTCGTGCAGGCGTTCTCGAAGCTCGGGCTCATCCCCGATTCGGGAGGCACGTGGACTGTGCCGCGCCTCATCGGCACGGCGCGCGCGCTGGGGCTCACGCTGCTCGGCGACAAGCTGAGCGCCGAGCAGGCGGCCTCCTGGGGGCTGATCTGGCGTTGCGTCGAGGACGGTGAGCTCGCCTCCGTGGTCGAGACTCTGGCGCGGCAGCTCGCCACCGCACCGACCCGCGCCCTGGCGCGCACCAAGCAGGCGATTTACGAGGGACTGACTCGCACGCTGCCGCAGCAGCTGGATGTCGAGCGCGACTACCAGGGCGAGCTCGGTCACAGCATGGATTACGCGGAAGGGGTCGCGGCCTTCGCCGAGAAGCGCACGCCGCGCTTCACGGGACGCTGAGGGAGCGCCGATGGATTTTCATTCATGAAAGATCAAGATGCACCGGGCACGGCCGGCGGGGCGCAGCACCGCGCCGAGCGTGCGGCCGCCGCGCTGTTCGAGCGTGACCGCGCCTCGCAGGCGTTCGGCATGCGGATCACCGAAATGCGTCCGGGATGGGCGCGAGTCGTGATGACGGTGCGCGCCGACATGCTCAACGGCCACGGCGTCTGTCACGGCGGTATCGTCTTCGCGCTCGCCGACAGCGCCTTTGCGTTTGCGTGCAACTCGCACAACGAGAGCACCGTGGCGGCGGCGGCCACGATCGATTTCCTGGCGGCGGCGCGGGCCGGAGATGAGCTCACGGCCGAGGCGAGCGAGCTGTGGCGCACCCGGCGCAACGGCATCTACGAGATCGGTGTTTCCAACCAGCGCGGCGAGCGCATCGCGCTGTTTCGCGGGCGCTCCTACCGCATCGACGGCCAGGTGCTGAGCGGGGAGTAAACGACGCCATGCAGCTTCAGAGTTTTGTCGCCGGTAAATGGTGGGCGGGCCTGGGCGCTGGCGTGGCGCTGCGCGACGCCACCACGGGTGAGGTCATCGCCAACGCCACCGCGGACGGGCTCGATTCCGGCGCGCTGCTCGAGCACGCGCGCGAGGTCGGGGGACGCGCCCTGCGCAAGCTCACCTTCCACGAGCGCGCCGCGCTGCTCAAGACGCTGGCCAGGTTTCTCACCGAGCACAAGGAGGAGTTCTACACGCTCTCCTACGCCACCGGGGCGACCAGGGGCGACTCCTGGATCGACATCGACGGGGGCATCGGCACGCTGTTCGTGTACGCGAGCAAGGGCATGCGCGAGCTGCCCGACAGCCGCGTGTACGTCGATGGCGGCGTGGAAGCGCTGTCGAAGAGCGGCACTTTCGTGGGGCAGCACGTGTGCGTGCCGCTCGAGGGCGCCGCGGTGCACATCAACGCGTTCAACTTCCCGGTGTGGGGCATGCTGGAGAAGCTGGCGCCGGCACTGCTCGCCGGCGTGCCGGCGATCGTGAAGCCCGCCTCGCAGACCTGTTACCTCACCGAGCGCGTGTTCAGGCGGATGGTGGAGTCTGCGATCCTGCCGGAAGGCGCCGTGCAGCTCATCTGCGGGGGCGTCGGGGACCTGTTCGAGCATCTGACCTGCCAGGACGTGGTGTCGTTCACCGGCTCTGCGGCCACGGCGCTCAAGCTTCGCCAGCATCCGGTGGTGAGCGCCAACTCGGTGCGTTTCACCTCGGAGACCGATTCGCTCAACTCCTCGGTGCTGGGTCCGGACGCCGGCGCCGGCACGCCGGAGCTGGAGCTGTTCGTGCGCGAGGTGGTGCGTGAGATGACGGTGAAAGCCGGCCAGAAGTGCACCGCCATCAGAAAGGCGATCGTGCCCGCCGGCCGCGTCACGGAGGTCCTCGAGGCGCTGCGCAGCGCGCTCGGTGAGATCGTGGTCGGCGATCCGCGCCTCCCGAACGTGCGCATGGGCCCGGTGGCCTCCTTGAGCCAGCGACGCGAGGTGCTCGAGCAGCTCGGCAAGCTCACGCGTGAGGCGCAGGTCGTGTACGGCGACAGCGTCAGGGCGCAGCCCGTGGGCGCCGATGCCGACCGCGGCGCCTTCGTGTCCCCCACACTGTTGTATTGCCGCGATGCGGGCAGTGCCCGCGCGATCCACTGCGTCGAGGCCTTTGGTCCGGTGTGCACGCTCGTCCCCTATCACACGCTCGAAGAGGCCATCGCGCTCGCGCGGCGCGGAGGCGGCAGTCTCGCCGGCTCGATCTTCAGCGCCGACGAGACCATCGCGGCGCAGCTGGTGCTGGGACTGGCGCCGTATCACGGCCGCGTCGTGGTCGTGAACCGGCACTGCGCCAAGGAGTCCACCGGCCACGGCTCGCCACTGCCGCACCTGGTGCACGGGGGTCCGGGGCGCGCCGGCGGCGGCGAGGAGATGGGCGGCATCCGCGGCGTGATGCACTACATGCAGCGTACCGCCGTGCAGGGCACGCCCGATGTCGTCACGGCGGTCACCGGGCGGTGGGTGGGGGGCGCGCGCGAGCTGCAGCCCGGCACCCATCCGTTCCGCAAACCCTTCGGGCAGCTTGCGATCGGCGATACCTTCAACTCCGCCGAGCGCGAGGTCACGCTCGAGGACATCGAGCGCTTCGCGAACCTCTCGGGCGATCGGTTCTACGCGCACATGGACGAGGCCGCGGCGGCCCGCAATCCGCTCTTCGGCACTCGCGTCGCGCACGGCTACTTCCTGGTGTCGGCGGCCGCCGGGTTGTTCGTCGATCCGCCCTACGGCCCGGTGCTCGCGAATTACGGCATCGACGGCCTGCGCTTCACCAAGCCGGTGAAGCCCGGGGACCGCATCAAGGTGCGCCTCACCTGCAAGGAGAAATCCCTGCGCCTTGGGGCCGGCTACGGCGAGGTGCGCTGGGACACGGCGATCACCAACCAGAGCGGCGAGGTGGTCGCAAGCTACGACGTGCTGACGATGGTCAGCGAGAAGCCGGTGCCCGATGCGTAGTGGGTTTGCGCGCGCGGTACTCTGAGAATACCGCGAGCTCGACGTGCCGCTCGACGTCCACGAAGCCGGCCTCGCCGAGGGCTCGCAGGATCGTCGCGGGTGGCACACAGGCCGCGACGGTGTCCCAGCAGTAGCGCATGAGCAGGCGCGCGTCGCGACGGCCGACGAGTGCCGCGACCACGGGCACGAGCCCGTTCAGCCAGACCTTCACGATGGCGCGCGGCACCGTCCCCGCCGGCTGGGTGAACTCGAGCACGCACAGGCGCCCGCCTGGTCGTATGACCCGATAGAATTCGGCGAACGCTGCGGACAGATCGCCGACGTGGCGCAGCGCGTAGCCCATGCTGAGGAAGTCGGCGCTGCAGTCCGGGGCGGGAATCGCTTCGGCGCTGCCGCTCAGAAGCCGCAGGCCTGCCGGCACCCTGGCGTGCTCGAGCATGCCGGGACTCGGATCCACTCCGGTGACGTGCGCGGGATCACCGACAATCCCCGCGGCGGCGCAGGCGAGAAGCCCGGTGCCGGTCCCGACGTCGAGCACCCGCATCCCCGGCTTCAGGCCCGCATCCCTGAGGGCCCGGCCGCGGTACCAGGAGCCGGTCCCCAGTCCGACAATGCGCTCGAGGCGATCGTAGTCGGCGGCGGTGCGATCGAAAATGCCGCGCACCCACGCGCTGCGCTCGCCTTCGGTCCGGTAGTACGGGCTCAGTGGTGGATGAGGTGCTGGCATGAGACTTGAGTGACGCGGGCCTGCGATTGTACGCCGCCGGCGCCTAGGGCCGCGCAGCCAGCCGAAACGCATGCCCGCGCGTCGACACCGCCTTCACCAGCGTCCACACCGCATCGCCCGGGCGCAGCTTGAGCGCCCGCAGGGCGTCTTGCGTGATGCGGGCGAGCACGGTCTCCCCGCCGACGTCGAGCCTGACCAGCACCGCCCCGTAGTCATCGTTCGAGATCGCCGTCACGGTGCTCGCCAGCGCGTTGCGCACCGAGAGGCCCTGCACCGGCTGAGTGGCGAGAATGACATCGCGCGCCAGCAGTTGCAGACGCACACGTGAGCCCAGCGGGACATCGCGCAGACTGACCTGCAGCGTGCCCGTGCCGACGGTGAGCTCGGCGCTGCCACTGTCGGGGTCCAGGCGCACGACGACCCCCTCGAGTACTGCGCCGACCAGATCCGGTCCCACCACGCTCTGCAGCTCGGGCCGCAGACTCACCTCGTTCACCGCTCCCTGCGCCAGCACCCTGCCTGCCTCCAGCAGCACGACGTGGGTAGCGAGGCGCAGCACCTCGTCGAACTGATGACTCACGTAAACCATCGGGATCGCGAGCTGGTCACGCAGCGCCTCGAGATAGGGCAGGACCTCCTCGCGGCGCGCGACGTCGATCGAGGCGAGCGGCTCATCGAGCAGCAGCAGGCGCGGCTGCGCGAGCAGGGCGCGCCCGAGAGCCACGCGCTGGCGCTCGCCTCCCGAGAGCTCACGAGGCCGGCGCGCGAGCAGCGGCGCCAGTCCCAGGAGCGACACGACTTCATCGAAGCCGATGAGCCGTGGTGCGGCGCGCGAGCGCCTCTCGCCGTAGCGCAGGTTGCCGCCGACCGAGAGGTGCGGAAACAGCCGCGCGTCCTGGAATACGTACCCGATGCGCCGGCGCTCCACCGCCACGGCGATGCCGGCGCGGCTGTCGGTGAGAACCTCGTCATCCAGGCGCACCGCGCCGGCGTCGGGTGCCAGGAGCCCGGAGATGATGTTGACGAGCGTGGTCTTGCCGCTGCCCGAGCGCCCGAACAGCGCGATGATGCCGGGGGTGGGTGCGGCGAAGCTCGCCTCCAGGCAGAACCCCGGGCGCCTCCTGAGCACCGACACCTGCAGCATGTCAGCGGCCGAGCAGGCGGCGCACGCGCCGTACCAGCAGCTCGCAGGCCAGGAGCCCCAGCAGGCCGAGCGCCAACGACAGCGTCGCGAGCCGCAGCGCCAGAGCATCTCCGCCGGGTGACTGCATCGCGGTGTAGAGGGCGAGCGGAAGCGTGCGGGTCGCGCCGGGAATGTTGGAGGCGAAGGTGATGACGGCGCCGAACTCGCCCAGGCCGGCGGCGAAGGCCGTCACGGCCCCGGCGAGAATCCCGGGCAGCATCAGCGGCAGGGTGATCGAGACAAAGCGGTCCACGGCAGCTGCACCCAGCGTGCGCGCCGCCTCTTCCAGCCCGCGGTCGACATTCTCCAGCGACAGGCGTATCGCGCGCACCATCAGCGGAAAGGTCATGACCGCGGTGGCGAGCGCGGCTCCGGCGGTGGTGAACGCCAGCTCGATGCCGAAGTGGCTGCGCAGCCAGCCGCCGATCGGAGCGCGCGCCCCGAAGAGCATCAGCAGCACGTAGCCCACGGCCACCGGCGGCAGCACCAGCGGCAGATGCACGAACGCATCGAACACTATCCGGCCCGGGAAGCGCGCGCGTGTCAGGATCCAGGCGACCAGCACCGCCAGCGGCAGACTGAAGCCGACGCTGCGCGCAGCCACCTCGAGACTCAGGCGCAAGGCATCGAGCTCGGCGGAGCCGGAAGATCCGTTCATCGGGAAGGCGGGCAGTGTCCTTGGCAGGGCGGTCTCAGGTGAGCGTGGTGAACAGTCCCGTGGCGCCGAGCACGAACACGATGAGTCCGACCGCCGCCGTGGCCGCGCGCTGCGGCACACGGCTCGTGACCCAGGCGGCGATCGGCGCCGCCGCGGCGCCGCCGATCAGCAGCGCGAGCACCATGTCGTAGCGCATCCCTCCCAGCTGCAGCCACAGAGTGAGGCTGGTCGCGAGCGCCACGAAGAAGATCACGGCGTTGGCGGTGCCGATGGCGTAGCGGGGGGTCACGCCGCGCGCGATCATGGTCGAGGTGACGATCGTGCCCCAGCCGCCGCCGCCGATGGCGTCCAGGAACCCGGCGACGGCTCCGAGGGCCGGCCCCTGCGCGCCCACCCGCAGCGGGCTGCGCTGCAGGATCACGCGGCCGAGCACCACGAGCGAGGTGGCGAGCAGGTACGCCCACACGAACGGGCGCACGGTGTGTGCCGGCACGTGCGCGAGCAGCGTCGCTCCCAGCACGCCGCCGATGACTCCCGGAACCAGGAGCGAGAAGAAGATGCTGCGGTCGATGTTGCGGAACCAGGCGTGGGAGGCGCTGGAGACGCCTGCGGTGACCGTCTCGGCGGCGTGCACGGTGGCGCTGGTGATCGCCGGGGGCACGCCGAGCGTAGCGAGGATCGAGCTCGCGGAGATGCCGTAGCCCATGCCCACACAGCCATCGATCAGCTGGGCGATGAAACCCACCGCGACCAGCCAGGGAACCTCGGGCGCCATGGTCATGCGACCAGCGCCGCTGCGAGCGTGATGGGGGCGCGGGCGGGCGGGGTCGGCGCGTACGCGGCCAGACCCTTCTGCTCGAGCCATTCGCGATTGAAGAGCCGCGACTGATACTTTGCTCCGCCGTCACAGAGCACCGTCACGATGGTGTGTCCCGGCCCGAGCGAGCGCGCCACGCGTACCGCTGCGGCGACGTTGATGCCGCTGGTGCTGCCGAGAAACAGCCCTTCCTCGTGCAGCAACCGGTAAACGTGCCGCACCGTCTCGCCGTCCTCGATGTGCACGGCCTCATCGATCGGTGCGCCCTCGAGGTTGCGGGTGAGGCGGCTGATGCCGATTCCTTCGGTGATCGAGCCGCCGCCGGTTGCCCTGAGCGTCCCGCTGCGCACGTATTCATAGAGGCTGCTCCCCGGGGGATCGGCCAGCACGCAGCGCACCGCGCGCCGGCGCGACTTCAGATACTGCGCGACGCCGGCAAAGGTGCCACCGGTGCCGGTGGAGGCGACGAACGCATCGATCCGGCCGCCCGTCTGAGCCCAGATCTCGGGGCCCGTGGTGCGCGCGTGGGTGTCGCGGTTGGCGGTGTTGTCGAACTGGTTGGACCAGATGGCTTGCGGCAGCGATGCCGCGAGGCGCTGCGCGACCTTCTGATACTGGTTGGGATTGCTGTAGGGAACCGTGGGCACCTGGTGGACCTCGGCGCCCAGCATCCTGAGCAGCGCGTACTTCTCCGGGGACTGGTTGTCGGGCATGACGATGACGCAGCGGTAGCCGCGCGCGTTGCACACGTGTGCCAGCCCGATGCCGGTGTTGCCGGCGGTGCCCTCGACGACCGTGCCTCCCGGCGGGAGCTCTGCGCGGCGCTCGGCCTCCAGCACGATCGCGCTCGCCGCGCGGTCCTTGACCGAGCCGCCGGGATTCATGAACTCGGCCTTGCCGAGGATGTCGCAGCCGGTCTCTTCACTCACGCCCCTGAGCCGGATGAGCGGGGTGTTGCCGACCGCGCCGACGAAGCCGCTCACGGAGCCGCCGGCGTCGCCGCCCGCGACGCTCACGCCGGCACCCCGGCCGCCGCCGCCGCCGCGGTGAGCGCGGCGCCCGTGTCCGTGGCCGCAAACGCCGCCACGTCGCCCAGGATCAGCAGCGCCGGCGGTTGGACCGGCTGCGCTGCGGTCAGCGCCGTGATGTCGCCCAGTGTGCCGCGCAGGATCCGCTGTCCG
>Ga0209027_1000228_pt1 | contig 18415 bp, 15 predicted proteins | sample GraSoi013_1_20cm_3_FD_185821 | JGI IMG/M metagenome (GOLD analysis project Ga0209027, IMG submission 185821) | Grasslands soil microbial communities from the Angelo Coastal Reserve, California, USA - Sample 09_27_2013_1_20cm (SPAdes) (version 2) | ecosystem: Environmental > Terrestrial > Soil >...
ATCGACAGGATCGTGGAGGAGATCGGCGGCATGCGCCGGCGCGCCCAGGAGTTCGAGGACAACCCGGAGCTGGTGCGCGGCATCGTCGCCGAGGGCGCCGACAAGGCGCGCGAGGTCGCGCGCCAGACACTCGACGAAGTGCGGCGCACCATGCATCTGCGCCCCGACTGACGGCGCGGGCGCCGGAACACGCATGAAGCACAAACCGCAACTGAAGATCGTGGTCTCCAACGCGCCGCCGCCTGCCGCGGAGCCGCCGCCGCCTGCCGCGCAGGCGCCGCCGCAGCAGGCGGAGATGCCGTTCGCGATCGTGAACGGAGAGCCGATCTCGCAGCTGCCGCGCGATCTGTACATTCCGCCGCAGGCCCTGGAGGTGTTTCTCGAGGCCTTCGAAGGCCCGCTCGATCTGCTGCTGTACCTCATCCGGCGGCAGAACCTGAACATTCTCGATATCCCGCTGGCGGAGATCACGCGCCAGTACATGCAGTACATCGAGCTCATGCAGGGCCTGCAGCTGGAGCTCGCGGGAGAGTATCTGGTGATGGCGGCGACGCTGGCGGAGATCAAGTCGCGCATGCTGCTGCCGCGGCCCAGGCTCGACGAGGACGGCGAGGAGGACCCGCGCGCGGAGCTGGTGCGGCGGCTGCAGGAGTACGAGCGCTTCAAGCGCGCCGCCGCCGGGATCGACGCGCTGCCGCGCCTGGAGCGCGACGTGTGGCCGACTGGAGCGGAGCTCAAGGAACGGCAGCTGCTGCACACGCTGCCGCAAATCGCGCTGCAGGAGATGCTGCTCGCCTTCAAGGACGTCGTGGTGCGCGCGGAGATGTTCGCCCACCACCACGTTCAGCGCGAGCGGCTGTCGGTGGGCGAGCGCATGAGCGAGATCCTCGCGCAGCTCGGTGCCAGCGCGCAGTTCGTGCCGTTCCAGCGGCTGTTCCGGCCCGCGGAAGGGCGCATGGGTGTCACGGTCACCTTCGCCGCGATTCTCGAGCTCATGCGCGAGGGGCTGATCGAGATCGTGCAGGCGCAGGCCTACGCGCCGCTGCACGTACGCGCCGTCGGTGCGGGCCGCATGCTGCGCGTGGTGAGCGAGCATGCCGAGACCGCGGCGCCCGCCGTCGAGAGCGCGCCCGAGAGCGCACCCGAGAGCGGGCCGCCCGCGCGCACCGATGAGGATCTCGCATGAATGAGTCGTACGTCAGGAACGTCATCGAGGCGGCGCTGCTGGCCGCGGGCACGCCGCTGCCGGTGGCGGAGCTCACGCGGCTGTTCGAGGACAGCGCGCGCCCGAGCGCCCAGCAGGTGCGTGCGGCGCTCGCCGCCCTGGGGGCGGAGTACTCGGGGCGCGGCATCGAGCTGAAGGAGACGGCGAGCGGCTTTCGCATCCAGGTGCGGCGCGAGCTGGCGGCGGAAATCTCCCGGCTGTGGCCGGAGCGCACGGCGCGTTACTCGCGGGCGCTGCTCGAGACCCTGGCGCTGATCGCCTACCGCCAGCCGATCACGCGCGCCGAGATCGAGGCGGTGCGCGGGGTCACCGTCAACCCCAACATCATCAGGACCGTGATCGAGCGCAACTGGGTGCGCGTCGTCGGTCACCGCGACGTGCCGGGCCACCCGGAACTGCTGGGCACGACGCGCGAGTTCCTGGACTATTTCGGCTTGCAGAGTCTCGATGAGCTGCCCCCGCTCGCCGAGATCAAGGCCATGGGCGACCTCGACCTGTCGCTGGGGCTCACCGGCGAGGAGGCCGCCGCCGTGGCGCCGGAGCCCGCCGCGCCGGGCGGCGCGCTCCCCGACAGCGCCGACGGCGACGACAGCCCCGAGGACGACGAGCTCTCCGCCGAGGGTGATGGCTCGCGCGAGCTGGTGGCCGGACCGCGCGATCTGGACGGTTGATGGCGCGGGGCCCGGCGCGCACCGGCCACGGGCGTCGGGCCGGCGCGCCCGCCGAGCGGCTGCAGAAGATGCTGGCGGGCGCCGGGCTCGCCTCGCGGCGCGAGGCGGAGGCGTGGATCCGTGCCGGCCGCCTCACCATCAACGGAACGGTGGCGGAGCTTGGCGCGCGCGTCGCTCCCCGCGATGAGGTGCGCCTCGACGGGCGTCTGGTGCGCGTGCGCGCCGCGGAGGCGGGGGCGCGGGCATTCCTGTGCCATCGCTCACCAGGGGAACCCTTGAGGACCCCGGCATTGCCCGCGGCGCAGCCCGGGGCGCGAGCGCCGCGGGCGGCGCTGCTCGAGCGGCTGCCGCGCCGCGCGGGACGGCGCTTCATCGCGGTGAGTCCCATGCCGCGGGTGGACGGGGGCCTGGAGCTCGTCAGCCCGGACGGGGAGCTGGCGATGCGGCTGCAGCGCGCGGTGCACGCGCTGCGCAGCGAATTCGGGGTGCGGGTGCGCGGTGAGCTGAGCGCCGAGCAGCTCGAAGGCATTCGCGCCGGGGCGCTCGACAGCGGCGCACGCCTCACGGTCGAGCGGTGCGAGGCCGCCGGGGGGGAGGCCGCCAATCGCTGGTACACGCTCGGCGTCCATGGCGCGAGCGGCAAGCAGGTGCGGCAGCTGTTCGAGCGTCAGGGCGCGCTCGTCAGCCGCGTGCTGCGTACCCAGCTCGGAGCGGTGAGGCTCGAGCGTTCGCTGGCGCGTGGTCAGTTCCGCGCGCTCACCCAGGAGGAGCTGCGCGCGCTGCTGCCGGACTACCCGGCGGGCGGCGAGGGTTGAGCGTCGAAGGATCCGCCGCTGACGCCGCGGCTCGCCGGACCCAACAGCGCGATGTACGGGCCGGTGAGCGCCGCCGGCAAGGGCAGGGTCTCGATGTCCTCCGCCGGGTAGGCCTGGCGGCGCATGGCGGTGCGCGCACGCCCGGGGTTCAGCGTGTTCACGCGTACCCGGCTGATGCCTTCCAGCTCCGCCGACAGCACCTGCGACAGCCCTTCGAGGGCGAACTTGGACACCGCATACGCGCCCCAGTAGGCGCGCCCATGGCGGCCCACGGTGCTGGCGGTGAATAACACGCAGGCATCCGCGGACTTCTTCAGTGCCGGCAGCAGCACCTGCGTCAGCGCAAAGGCGGCGGTGACATTGACGTGCAGCACGCGGCACCAGGTCGGCACGTCGTAGTGCTCGATGGGCGAGAGGGTGCCGAGGAGCGCGGCGTTGTGCAGCAGGCCATCGAGGCGCCCGTAGCGCTCGAGCACCGCATCGGCCACCCGGTCGTAGTCCGCGGCCAGCGCCCGCTCCAGGTCGAGCACCGCGATGCTGGCCTCGGGCGCGCCGCTGGCGGCAATCTCGGCGTGCACCGCCTCGAGCTTGCGCTCGTTGCGGCCGATCAGAATGACCGTCCCCTGATGCCCGGCGCAGGCGAGTGCGACCGCGCGGCCGATGCCATCGCTCGCGCCGGTGATGGCGATCACGCGGCCCGCCAGCTCGTCGGGGGCGGGGATGTGCGTGCGGGGATCGAAGGCGGCACTCACGCGACAACGCTCCCTTCAGTCCGATCGCAGCGCGAAGCGGCCAGCGTCGGCCCGACGCGCCGCACGCCACGCGCGCCAGGGGTCCAGCGGCGCGTGATGGTCGCCCGGGATGAGGGCGCCGGGCAAGGCGCGCTGCGAGCGCCGCGAGTGGCCGCAAGCGAGCGCTGCCCAGACCAGCAGGCCCCGCAGCGCAGCCTGCTCGCCAGGGGCCAGTGCGGCGACGCTCGCGGCCAGCGCGGCGCGCACCTGCCGATGCCGCTCGCGCACCAGCGCGGCGAGCTCTGCCGGCCACGGCGGCTGCGCGAGAGTCTGCGGGGAGGCATGCGTGCGCGCGAGCTCATCGAGTGGCAGCCGCAGGCGGCCGGCGCGCGCATCGCGCGCCAGAGCGTTGAGCATCTCGAGCTCGCGCAGCGCCCGGCCGAAGGCGCGGCAGCAGTCGGCGGCGATTGCGGGGAGCGCGAAGCGCATCAGCGGTTCGATGAGCGCCGCGCTCCAGCGCTCGCAATACGCCGTCAGCTCGCGACGGGTGTCGAAGGTGGCCCCCGCCAGATCCCACAGGGCCGTGTCGATGAGTCCGCTGAGTGCGGCGAGGGGCGCGAGACCGCCGGACGCGAAGCCCGCTGCGAGCGCGCGGGTGAGCGGATGCGCCGGCCGTCCCTGCGCGCAGCGCTCGCACTCATCGCGCCACCAGCCGAGGCGTGCATGCGCGACCTGGTGGTCGAGGCCGGCGCTCAGGCTCGCGGCGATTTCGCTCTCGATGCCCCACAGTGCCGCCAGCAGCGGACGCTGCGCCGCCGGGAGGTAGAGCGAGACCAGGACGCGTGTCGGCGGCCACTCAGGCCTTGCGGGCATTGCTCGCGCCCGCGGTCCCGGCGGGCGGCTCGACCGCGGCGGGCGGCTCGACCGCGGCGGGCGGCTCAGCCGCGGTGGGGGCGCCGGGGTTGCGAGCCAGCTGCCCGATCGGCTCGAGCGGCGCGAGCGGCGCGTCCGCGGTCACGCCCAGCTCGCTGAAGCGCCGTGCCTGTGGCAGCACGTGGCGCTCCAGCGAGCCGACGGCTGCGTTGTAGGCTTCGACCGCGGTGCCGAGACGCTGTCCCAGGCGGCCGAGATGTCCGTTGAAGGCTCCGAGGCGCCGGTACAGCTCCTGGCCGAGGTCGCGGATCAGCGCCGCGTTGCGTGCCACGGCCGACTGCCGCCAGCCGTAGGCCACGGCCTTGAGCAGCGCGATCAGGGTCGAGGGCGTGGCGATGATCACGCTCTGGCCGAGCGCGGTCTCGAGCAGCTCCGGCCGCTCGGCGAGCGCCGCGGAGAGGAACTGATCGCCGGGCAGGAACAGCACCGCAAACTCCGGGCTGCGCTCGAACTGCGTCCAGTAACTCTTGGAGGCGAGCTCGCGCACGCGCGTCTCGACCTGCTGGGCGTGGCGCTTGAGGCACTGCTGGCGCTCTTCGTCCGTGGCCGCATCGAGCGAAGCGAGATAGGCGTCGAGGGGCGTCTTGGCGTCGATCACCAGGTCGCGGGCATCGGGCATGTGCACGACCAGATCCGGACGCAGCGCGCCTTCCTCGCCGACCACCTGCAGCTGCTCCGTGAAGTCGCAGTGCTCGTTGAGGCCGGCAAGCTCCACCAGGCGGCGCAGCGTCAGCTCGCCCCAGCGCCCCCGCACCTCCGGGCGGCGCAGCGCGGTGACCAGATTGCGCGTCTCGCGCTGCAGCTGCGCCTGGCCGCCGGCGAGTGTCTCGATCTGGGTGCGCAGGGTGGCGAAGGCGTCGCGGCGCTCGCGCTCGAGCGCCTGCACCTGCGCCTCGGTGCGCTCGAGCGCGGCGCGCAGCGGCTCCACCAGCTGCGCGATGGCCTGCTCGCGCTCCTTGAGCGCGCCGTGGGCCACGACCTGATCGCGCCCGAGCGCCTCGCGCGCCAGACGCAGGAACAACTCGCTGTTGGTGCGCAGTGTCTCCCCGGCGAGGGAGTCGAACGCGGCCCGCAGGCGCATCTCGGACTGCTCCAGGAGCTTCAGCCGGTCCGCGTCCTGCAGGGCGCTCGATTCCAGGCGCACCTGCGCGGCGGCCAGCTCGATGCGCAGTGCCTCGATGCGCCGCACGGCGCGCAGCTGCGTGAGCAGCGTGCCGAGCACTGCGCCGGTGGCGAGCGCGGCTCCGGCGACGATGAAGATGACGAGCGTGCTCATCGCTGGAAATGCGCCAGGTAGTTCACGGCGACGCTACGGCTGAGCGCCACGCGTCCGGTGAAGGGGTTGAGCTCGATGCCCGCGAGGGTCTCGAGGGTGAGTCCCGCGGCGCGCGCCCAGCGCGCCAGCTCCGCCGGGCGGATCAGCCGCTCATACTCGTGCGTCCCGCGCGGGATCAGACCGAGGAGGTATTCTGCGCCGACGATCGCCAGCAGGAAGGATTTGAGGTTGCGGTTGATGGTCGAGACGAACAGGGCGCCGCCGGGCCGCAGCGCTCGCGCCAGCGTCGAGGTCATGGCGGCGGGGTCGGGAACGTGCTCGAGCATCTCCATGCAGGTGACCACATCGAATGCGGCCGGCTCGGCGGCCGCCACCTCCTCGGCGGCGATGAGGCGGTAATCCACCGCGAGTGCGGATTCGGCGGCGTGCAGCCGCGCGACCTCGATCATGGCGGGCGCGAGATCGATGGCGGTGACACGCGCCCCGGCCCGCGCCAGTGCCTCGGCCAGCAGGCCTCCGCCGCAGCCCACGTCCAGCACACGCCTGCCCGCGAGGGCCGTGCGCTGCGCGATGAACTGCGTGCGCACCGGATTCAACAGGTGCAGGGGAGCAAATTCCCCGTGGCTGTCCCAGAACGCCGACGCGCTGGCCTCGAACTTCGCCAGTTCAGCGCTATCGGCGTTCACGCAGCGGCCTCCATGCGTACGCGCTGTGCCCAGCGCGCGGGCAGGGCGGCCAGCTCCTCCTCGTCGAGCACCACCAGGCGCGCAGCGCTCACGGCGAGGCGCCCGCCCGTCCACACATCGCTCACCTGGCTGCGCGTAACGCCAAAGGTAATGGCGTCCGCGATGGCCGCGGCCGGCTGGCCGCCGAGCGCGCCGAGATCGATGCACATGAGATCGGCGGCCTTGCCAGGCTCGATCGATCCGATCTGTGCCGAGAGTCCCAGCACCGTGGCGCCGCCGAGCGTCGCCATGCGCAACACCTCCCCGGCGGTGAGCCCGGAATGCAGCGCGGCGGCGCGCGCCTCCGCCAGCAGGTCGAGCGCGCCGGCGGCGACCGGGCTGTCGGTGCCGAGGCCGGTGCGGTTGCCCTCGAGCGCCGCGACCGGCGAGCGTGCCCCGAGGCGCAGATCCGCCTGCGGGCAGGCGATGAGGCCGGCGCCGTGGCGCGCCAGCAGTTCCAGATCCGCGCCGTCGCAGCTACCGGCACCGATCGCGCTGAATCCCGGGCGCAGCAGGCCGAGCGCGTGCAGCTGGCGCAGCGGCCGCTCGTAGCGCGGCGCGCGCGCGCTGTCCTGCACGCCGGCGGCGGCGAGCGCGTGGGCGCTGAGCGGCGCGCCGTCGGCGGGTTCCGCAGGTCCGGGGAGCTCCGCCAGGTGCACGGCGACGCGGGCCTCGAGCTCATCCGCCACGCGCCGCACGCGCGTGAGCAGCGCCTCGCTCATGCCGTGCACCGTCAGCGGCGCGAAATACAGGCTGATGCGTGAATCGGAAGCGTACTCGTCCCAGACTCGCTCGGCCCTCGCCAGGTGCGCGGTCGCGCTCTCGGCCCAGGGCGTGGGCCCGTCCGCGACCGGCAGACCGATGGCCGCGCGCATGTGGGCCGCCGCGGCGGCGCGCGCGGCTTCCTCCGGAAACAGGCTCAGGTCCGCGAAGCAGGTGACCCCGCCACGCAGCATCTCGGCCACCGCCAGGCGGGTGCCGTCGCGCACGAAATCCGCGCTCAGGCAGCGCTGCTCCACCGGGCCCAGGATTTCGGTGAGCCAGCGCCAGCGCGGGCCGCGCACCGGCAGGCCGCGCAGCAGCGTGTGGCAGGCGCGCGTGTGGGCGTTCACCAGGCCCGGCAGCAGCGCGTGCCGCTCGCGCACCACGCGCTCGCGGGTCTCGAAGCGCTCGCGCAGCTGCGCCACGGGACCGACGGCCACGATGCGTCCGGCGCTCACCGCCACCGCGTGCCCGGCGAGCGCGGTGTTGACCGGCGCGATCGGCAGCAGCCAGCGGGCCTCGATCAGCAGGTCGGCGCGTTCTTTAATGGACATCGTTTCGCCGGGGGGCATCGCTTGCCAGTATATCGGTGCGTGCCCGGGCTTAGAATGTGCGTCGCGCGGTTGCTCTGCTCAAGACGGTGCCCGCAAGTGCACTGCGGCGCGGGTCGCGAGCGCGCCTCGTGATAGAATTACCGTTTTATTTCGACGCCCGGCCGGCGTTACGGACTACGCTCCTTCATGGCCGATATCGCCCGCGAAATCCTCTCGGTCAGTCTCGAAGACGAGATGCGGCAGTCCTATCTCGACTATGCGATGAGCGTGATCGTCGGGCGGGCGCTGCCCGACGTGCGCGACGGCCTCAAGCCCGTGCACCGCCGCGTGCTGCATGCCATGCGCGAGCTCGGCAACGACTGGAACAAGGCCTACAAGAAGTCCGCGCGCGTGGTCGGGGACGTGATCGGCAAGTACCATCCGCACGGCGACACCGCCGTCTACGACACCATCGTGCGCATGGCACAGCCGTTTTCCATGCGCTACCTGCTGGTCGACGGCCAGGGAAATTTCGGCTCCGTGGACGGCGATATGCCGGCCGCCATGCGCTACACGGAAGTGCGCATGTCGCGCATCGCGCACGAGCTGCTGGCGGACATCGACAAGGAGACCGTCGATTTCACGCCCAACTACGACGAGTCCGAGCAGGAGCCCTCGGTGCTGCCGACGCGCGTGCCGAACCTGCTGGTGAACGGGCAGACCGGCATCGCGGTCGGCATGGCGACCAACATCCCGCCGCACAATCTCACCGAGACCGTCAACGCGTGCATCGCGCTGCTGGATGATCCGGCGCTGCCACTCGCGGCGCTGATGCAGCACATGCCGGGACCGGACTTCCCCACCGGCGGCATCATCAACGGCGCCCAGGAGATCGCCACCGCCTACCGCACCGGCCGCGGCCGACTGTCGGTGCGCGCGCGCGTCAGCATCGAGGAGGTCGGCAGGGGCGATCGCCAGGCGATCGTGGTCACCGAGCTCCCCTTCCAGGTCAACAAGGCGCGCCTCATCGAGCGCATCGCCCAGCTGGTGCGCGAGAAGCTGATCGACGGGATCGCCGGCGACGGCCTGCGGGACGAGTCCGACAAGGACGGCATGCGCGTGGTCATCGAGCTCAAGCGCGGCGAGGTCACCGAGATCGTGCTCAACAACCTGTATGCGCAGACGCCGATGGAGACGGTGTTCGGCATCAACATGGTGGCGCTGCAGGACGGGCAGCCGAAGCTGATGTCGCTCAAGGAGATGCTGGAGGCTTTCATCCGGCACCGCCGCGAAGTCGTCACGCGGCGCACCATCTACGATCTCGCCAAGGCACGCGAGCGGGCGCATATCCTCGAAGGCCTGGCCGTGGCGCTCGCCAACATCGATGCGGTGATCGCGCTCATCAAGGCCGCGCCCTCGCCCCCCGAGGCACGCACGGCACTGCAGGCGCGCGCCTGGCCGCCGGGGGTGGTCACGGAGCTGCTGGAGCGCGCCGGCGCCATTTCCACCCGACCCCAGGAGCTGCCCGCCGAAGTGGGCCTGGGCGGCGGGGCTTATCGGCTGTCGGAGGCGCAGGCGCAGGCCATCCTCGACATGCGCCTGCACCGGCTCACGGGCCTGGAGCAGGACAAGATCGTCGCCGAGTACCGCGAGCTGCTCGAGAGTATCCGCGACCTGGGCGACATTCTCGCCCGCGCCGAGCGGCTCACGCAGGTGGTGCGCGCGGAGCTGCTCGAGATCCGCGCGGCGTATGGCGATGCGCGCCGCACCGAGATCAACCGCGATCATCTGGATCTCACCACCGAGGACCTGATCGAGCCGCAGGACGTGGTGGTGACGCTGTCGCACGCCGGTTACGCCAAGAGCCAGCCGCTCACCGAGTACCAGACGCAGCGTCGCGGCGGACGCGGCAAGACCGCCACCGCGGTCAAGGACGAGGATTTCGTCGAGAAGCTGTTCGTCGCGCATACGCACGACACCGTGTTGTGCTTTTCCAACCGCGGCAAGGTGTACTGGCTCAAGGTGTACGAGCTGCCGCAGGCCGGGCGCGGCGCGCGCGGCAAGCCGATGGTGAACCTGCTGCCGCTCGAGGAAGGCGAGAAGATCAACGCCCTGTTGCCGGTGAAGCAGTACGACGAGCAGCACTTCGTGTTCATGGCCACGCGCGCCGGCACGGTGAAGAAGACTCCGCTCGCGGCGTTCTCGAGGCCGCGTTCCACCGGGATCATCGCGGTCGATCTGCACGACAACGATCAGCTCGTCGGCGTGGCGCTCACCGACGGTGAGCGCGAGATCATGCTGGTATCGAGCGGCGGCAAGGCGATCCGCTTCCACGAGGGCGAAGTGCGCTACATGGGGCGCGAGGCGGCCGGGGTGCGCGGCATCCGTCTGGGGGACGGTCAGGATCTGATCGCGCTGATCGTGGTGGGTGAGGGGCAGGTGCTGACCGCCTCCGCGGCCGGCTACGGCAAGCGCACGCCGCTCGAGGAATTCCCCTCGCACGGCCGCGGCGGGCAGGGCGTGATCGCGCTGCAGACATCGGATCGCAACGGCGTCACGGTGGCGGCGCTGCAGGTGATGCCGGGGCAGGAGATCATGCTCATCAGCTCCAGCGGCACGCTGGTGCGCACCACGGTGGATGAGATCTCCGTGCAGGGACGCAACACCCAGGGGGTACGGCTCATCCGGCTCGAGGAGGGGGAGCGGCTGGTCGGCATCGAGCGCGTCGAGAGCCTGGATACCGGCGAGGAGGAGTCCCTCGCCGAGCATGGTCCGCAGGCCGGTGCCGGCGAGCCGGCCGCAGAGACCTAGGCTTGCGCGTCTTCAATTTCGCTGCGGGGCCGGCCACGCTGCCGGTCGAAGTCCTCGAACAGGTCCGCCAGGAGCTGACCGACTGGCAGGGCTGCGGCATGTCGGTGATGGAAGTGAGCCATCGCAGCAAGGCCTTCATCGGCGTGGCTCAGGAGGCCGAGCAACTGCTGCGCGAGCTGCTCGGGGTGCCCGCGCACTACAAAGTGCTGTTCCTGCAGGGTGGCGCGACCGGCCAGTTCGCGGCCATCCCGATGAACATCGCGCGTGCCGACTCCACGGTCGATTACCTGAATACCGGTGCGTGGTCGAAGAAGGCGCTTGCCGAGGCCCGGCGCCTGACGGGCAAGGTCAACATCGCCGCCGATGAGGCGGCGTCCAGCTACACCACCGTGCCGGCGGCGGCGACGCTCAGCTTGAGCGCACAGGCGGCTTACGTGCATTACACGCCCAACGAGACCATTGGCGGGGTGGAGTTCCCGTACGTCCCCGACACCGCAGGCGTGCCGCTGGTGGCCGACATGTCCTCGAGCATTCTGTCGCGACCCCTCGCGGTCTCGAAGTTCGCTCTCATCTACGCGGGTGCCCAGAAGAACATCGGTCCCGCGGGACTGGTAGTGGTCATCGTGCGTGAGGACCTCCTGGGCAAGGCCCGCCCGGGCACGCCGGCGGTGTGGGACTACAAGGCGATGGCCGATGAGGGCTCGATGCTCAACACCCCGCCGACTTTCGCCTGGTACTGTGCGGGGCTGGTGTTTCGCTGGCTGAAGGCCCAGGGCGGGCTCACGGCGGTCGGCGAGCGCAACCGTGCCAAGGCGCAACTGCTGTACGCTGCGATCGACGCGTCCGGTTTCTACGCCAACCCGGTGGCGGTGTCCTGCCGCTCGTGGATGAACGTGCCGTTCAGGCTCGCGGCGCCGCAGCTCGAGCGCGCCTTTCTCGCCGCGGCGCACGAAGCCGGGCTCACCGGCCTCGAAGGTCACCGCTCGGTGGGCGGCATGCGTGCGAGTCTCTACAACGCCATGCCGCTCGCCGGGGTGCAGGCCCTGGTGGCCGTCATGAAGGAATTCGAGCGCCGGCATGGCTGAGCGCGCATGAGCTACCGCATTCTCACACTCAACGACCTCAGCCCCCGGGGCCTGGCGCGCCTGCCGCGCGAGCGCTACGAAGTGGGCGCCGCGGTGACGCACCCGGACGCCATCCTGGTGCGCTCGGCCGACCTGCACGGCTTCGAGGTCACGCCCGGCGTGCGCGCCATCGGCCGCGCCGGGGCGGGCGTCAACAACATCCCGGTCGCGGACATGAGCCGCCGCGGCATTCCGGTGTTCAACACCCCGGGCGCCAACGCCAACGCGGTCAAGGAGCTGGTGCTGGCGGGATTGCTGCTGGCGGCGCGCAACATCGGGTCGGCGTGGCTGTTCGCGCGCGCACTCGACGGCGATGACGAGGCCATCGAGGCGGCGGTCGAGAAGGGCAAGAGGAGCTTCGTGGGCTTCGAGCTGCCCGGTCGCACGCTCGGGGTGGTGGGGCTCGGGGCGGTCGGCGTCGAGGTGGCGAACTCCGCCCTGGCGCTCGGGATGAAGGTGCTCGGCTACGACCCGCAGCTCACCGTGCAGCGCGCCTGGCAGCTGTCCTCGAGCGTCGAGCAGGCACTGTCGCTCGAGGACCTGTTCACGCGCGCGGATGCGATCACGGTGCACGTGCCGCTGAACGAGCACACGCGGGGGCTGGTGAACGGCGCGCGTCTCGCGCTCGCCAGGCCCGACGCCACGCTCCTCAACTTCGCGCGCGCCGCCATCGTCGATACCCGGGCGGTGCTGGCGGCGCTCGACGCCGGCCGTCTGCGTGCCTACGTGTGCGACTTCCCCAGCCGCGCGCTCAAGGAGCACCCCCGCGTGGTGGCCCTGCCGCACCTCGGCGCCTCCACCGGCGAGGCCGAGGAGAACTGCGCCGTCATGGTCGCAGACCAGCTGCGCGATTTCCTCGAGAACGGCAACATCAAGAACAGCGTCAACTACCCGGAAGCGGTGCTGCCGCGGGTGCCGCACACCACGCGTCTGGCGATCGCCAACAGCAACGTCCCCAACATGGTGGGCCAGATTTCCACCTGCCTCGCGGGTCGCGGGATCAACATCGCCGATCTGCTTAACAAGTCGCGCGGGGAATTCGCCTACACGCTCATCGACGCCGACGGTGCGGTCGGCGAGGACCTGCTGGCGAGCATCCGCGCCATAGCCGGCGTGCTGTCGGCGCGCATCATCTGACGACTGCCGGGAACGCCCGCCATGGCCCGTAAGAACAGCAAGCCCTCGCGCGCCGCGGGACGCCGTGCCCGCGCCGCGGCCACGCTGCGCGCGCCGGCGAGCGCGCCGCCAGCGGCGCCGCGGGGGCTGGACCTGGAGCAGGTGCGCGTCCGGATCGATGCGGTCGATGAACAGATTCACGGGCTGATCAGCGAGCGCGCCCGCCTCGCGCAGCAGGTGGGGATTTCCAAGAGCAGCGACGGCCGCACGGTGGATTTCTATCGCCCGGAGCGCGAGGCGCAGGTGCTGCGGCGCGCGCAGGCGCGCAACAAGGGACCGTTGCGCGACGCGGAGGTGCTGCGGCTGTTCCGCGAGATCATGTCGGCGTGTCTCGCGCAGCAGGAGCCGCTCAAAGTGGCGTTCCTCGGTCCCGAAGGCACCTTCACGCAAACCGCGGTGCTCAATCATTTCGGGCACTCGGTGCGTGCCCTGCCGCTCGCCTCGATCGATGAGGTGTTTCACGAGGTGGAGGCGGCGAGCGCGGACTTCGGGGTCGTGCCCATCGAGAACTCCACCGAGGGCACGGTCAACCATACGCTCGACCGCTTCCTGACCTCGCCGCTGAAGATCTGCGGGGAGGTGGAGCTGCGCGTGCGCCATCACCTCATGGGCGCCATGAGCGCGCTGGAGCGCATCGAGCGCGTCTGCTCGCACCCGCAATCCCTCGGCCAGTGCCGGCAGTGGCTCGAGGAGCATCTGGCGGGTGTCGAGCAGGTGCCGGTATCCAGCAACGCGGAAGGGGCGCGGCGCGCGCGCGACGAGAAGGGCAGCGCGGCGATTGCCGGGGAGACCGCCGCGGAGGTCTATGGCCTCAAGATCCTGGCCGCGGAGATCGAGGATCGCGCCGACAACACCACGCGCTTTCTGGTGCTCGGGCGCAAGCTCTTCACGCCGAGCGGCGAGGATCGCACCACGCTGCTGGTGTCCGTGAGCCACACCGATGCGCCCGGGGCGCTGTACCGGCTGCTCGAGCCGCTGGCCCGCCACCGTGTGTCGCTCACGCGCATCGAATCGCGGCCATCACGGCGACGCAAGTGGGATTACGTGTTCTTCATGGATCTCGAGGGCCACGCCGACGAGCCCCACGTCGCCAAGGCGCTGGCGGCGCTGAAAAAGCGCGCCTCGCTGTTTCGCGTGCTCGGCTCCTATCCACGGGCGGTGCAATGAGCCATTCCGGCGGCGAGCGTTATCGCATCCGCCCCGGCGGCGGCGTCGGCGGCACGCTCACGGTGCCGGGCGACAAGTCGATCTCGCACCGCGCGCTCATGCTCGGTGCGCTCGCCGAGGGCGACACGCACATCAGTGGCTTCCTCGCCGGCGAGGATTGCCTCGCCACGGTACGGGCGCTGCAGGGGCTCGGGGTGCACATCGAGGGGCCGCGGGAGGCGCAGGTGCTGGTGCGCGGAGTGGGAGCACGCGGCCTCGCAGCGCCGCGCTCGCCCCTCGACCTGGGCAATGCCGGCACCGCCATGCGCCTGATGATGGGCCTGCTGGCGCCGCAGAGATTCGACTCGACGCTCATCGGCGACGAGTCGCTCATGCGCCGGCCGATGGAACGCGTCGCCGTGCCGCTGCAGATGATGGGAGCGCGCATCCAGACGCAGCAGGGGCGGCCACCTGTGCTGATTCGTGGTACGCCGCATCTGCGGGCCATTCACTACAGCCTGCCGGTGGCGAGCGCGCAGGTGAAATCCGCGATCCTGCTCGCCGGACTCGCCGCGAGCGGGTGCACGCACCTGACTGAGCCGGCGCCCTCGCGCGATCATACCGAGCGCATGCTCGGCGCCTTCGGGGTGCAGCTCTCGCACGAGGGGCGCGCCATCGCGATGGAAGGCGGGCAGACCCTGCACGGCACGCGGGTCGCGGTGCCGGCCGATTTCTCCTCGGCGGCGTTCTTCCTGGTGGCGGGGTGCCTCGCGGCCGATCGCCCACTCACCCTGACGCACGTCGGCGTGAACCCGACGCGGACCGGTCTCATCGAGCTGCTGCGGCGCATGGGAGCGGACATCCGCCTGTACCCTCACGCCGCGGCAGGAGGGCCGACGCCCGAGCCGGTGGCCGACATCGAGGTTCACCGCAGCGCCCTGCACGGCATCACCGTGCCCGAGGCGCTCATTGCCGCCTCGATCGATGAGTTTCCGGTGTTCTTCATCGCCGCGGCGTGCGCCAGCGGCGAGACCCTGGTTCGCGGGGCCCTCGAGCTGCGCGTCAAGGAGAGTGACCGGCTCGCCGCCATGGCCGCGGGGCTGGGTCAGCTCGGCGTCGAGCACCAGCTGCTGCCGGATGGCCTGTGGCTGCGCGGCGCGCAGACGCTCACGGGCGGCACGATCGACAGCTGCGGCGATCACCGCATCGCCATGGCGTTCGCAGTGGCGGCGCTGCGGGCGCGCGGGCCCATCGAGATCCGGGACGTCGCCAACGTGGCCACTTCGTTTCCCGGGTTCGTGGGCACGGCGCGTGCCGCGGGCCTGGACCTCGAAGCGCTCTGACGCGAGCCGATCCGCATGCCCCGACGCAGCGCCTCTCCCATCGTCACCATCGACGGCCCGAGTGGCTCGGGCAAGGGCACCATCAGCCGCGCGGTCGCGCGGCAGGTCGGCTGGCATCTGCTCGACAGCGGCGCGCTGTATCGCCTGGTGGCGCTCGCCGGGCTCGCCGCGGGGCTCGACAGCGCCGACGAGCGCGGGCACGGTGAGCTCGCCGCGCGCATGGATGTCGCCTTCGATTCGGACCCGGCGGGCGGCGAGCGCGTGCGGCTCGACGGGCGGGAAGTGACCACGGAGATCCGCTCCGAAGCCGCGGGCCAGGGGGCTTCACGGGTCGCCGCCTGGCCGGGGGTGCGCGCCGCGTTGCTCGAGCGCCAAAGGGCCTTCGCGCAGCCCCCCGGATTGGTGGCCGACGGCCGGGATATGGGCACCGTGGTGTTCCCCGGGGCGGACCTGAAAATATTCCTGACCGCCACCCCCGAGGAGAGGGCCCTGCGCCGACATAAGCAGTTGAAAGACAAGGGTTCCGATGTTAGCCTTCCCGCCCTTTCGCGCGAGATAGCCGAGCGGGACTTGAGGGATCAGACCCGTCAGATCGCGCCTTTACGGCCTGCGCCCGACGCCTGTGTGATCGACTCGACCGGCCTTGAGGTCGGGGCGGTGGTGGGACGGGTGCTGGAACTGATGGCCGCCCGGCGCTTGTGGCGCTGAAGCCGCTCGTCGCGATACGCACGGAAGGTGATTCGAGGTGGGCACGCGCAGGAAGCGGGTGCCTGGTGCTTTTTTCCTGGGCCGCAGGATGAGGGTCCAGTGCCGGCACGCCGGTAGCGCGTGCAAAGTGAAGGTATGACAGAAAGTTTCGCCCAGCTCTTCGAGCAGAGTCTCGCCAATCAGCGCATCCGCCCGGGAATGATCCTGACCGGGCTCGTGATCGACGTCACCGAGGATGTCGTCATCGTCAACGTAGGCCTCAAATCCGAGGCCGTGATCCCTCTCGAGCAGTTCAAGAACGAGCGCGGCGAGGTGGAGGTCAAGGCCGGTGACAACGTGGAGGTCGCGCTCGACTCAGTCGAGGACGGTACCGGGGAAACGCGCCTGTCGCGCGAGAAGGCCAAGCGGGCACGCACCTGGACGCGACTCGAGGAGGCATTCAACAAGTCCGAGATCGTGACCGGCGTCATCACGGGGCGCGTCAAGGGCGGCTTCACGGTGGAGATCGAGAACGTGCGGGCGTTCCTGCCGGGGTCGCTGGTGGACGTGCGCCCGGTGCGCGACACCTCCTATCTGGAAGGCAAACCGCTCGAGTTCAAGGTCATCAAGCTCGATCAGAAACGCAACAACGTCGTGGTGTCGCGCCGCGCCGTGGTCGAGCAGGAGTTTTCCGCCGAGCGCAGCGCGCTCATGGAGAACCTGCAGGAAGGCGCGGTGGTGCGCGGCTCTGTCAAGAACCTCACCGACTACGGCGCGTTCGTCGATCTGGGCGGGATCGACGGCCTGCTGCACATCACTGACATGGCGTGGAAGCGCGTGAAGCATCCTTCCGAGGTCGTCAAGGTGGGCGACGAGGTCGAGGTGCGCATTCTGAAGTTCGACCGCGAGCGCTCGCGCGTGAGCCTGGGGCTCAAGCAGCTGGGCGCGGATCCGTGGCAGAACATCGCGCGCCGCTACCCGCCGAGTACCCGGGTGTTCGGCAAGGTCACCAACATCGCCGACTACGGCGCGTTCGTGGAGATCGAGGACGGCGTCGAGGGCCTGGTACACGTCTCGGAGATGGACTGGACCAACAAGAACGTCAATCCCGCCAAGGTGGTGCACACCGGGCAGGAAGTCGAGGTGATGGTGCTCGACGTGGACGAGGAGCGGCGCCGCATATCGCTCGGTCTCAAGCAGTGCCAGGCCAATCCGTGGAAGGAGTTCGCCGAGAACTACAACAAGGGCGACAAGGTGGCGGGCCAGATCAAGTCGATCACCGACTTCGGCATTTTCATAGGTCTGCAGGGCAACATCGACGGGCTGGTGCACCTGTCGGATATCTCCTGGGACCAGCCGGGCGAGGAGGCGGTGCGCAACTACCAGAAGGGACAGCAGCTCGAAGCCATGGTGCTGTCGATCGACCCGGAGCGCGAGCGCATCTCACTCGGCATCAAACAGCTGGCGAAGGATCCGTTCTCCGCCTATATCGCCGACAACCCCAAGGGCACGATCGTCAAGGGTGTGGTGAAGGAGGTCGACGCCCGCGGCGCGGTCATCGATCTGGGCAACGGCGTCGAGGGCCAGCTGCGCGCCTCCGAGCTCGGCCGCGAGCGCGTGGAGGACGCCCGCGCGGTGCTCAAGGTGGGCGATGAGGTCGAGGCGAAGTTCACCGGTGTCGACCGCAAGTCGCGCACCATCTCGCTGTCGATCAAGGCCAAGGAGGCTCACGAGGAGGCCGAGGCGGTGCAGAGCTACCGCTCGGAAGCGGCGCCTTCGGGCGGCACCAGCCTCGGGGACCTGCTGAAGGAGCACATCGGTTCCGGAGAGCGCTGAGGGCATGACCAAGTCCATGACCAAGTCGGAGCTCATCGAGATCATTACCGCCAAGCAGAAGCACCTGCCGGCGAAGGACGTCGAGCTCGCGCTGAAGCAGATTCTGGAGATCATGAGCGATGCGCTGTCGCAGGGGGAGCGCATCGAGATCCGCGGCTTCGGCAGCTTCTCGCTGCATTTCCGGCCCCCGCGCCAGGGACGCAACCCCAAGACCGGCGAGGCGGTGGCGCTCTCGGGCAAGCACGTCCCGCACTTCAAGCCCGGCAAGGATCTGCGCGAGCGGGTGAACGACGGCGCCGACCGACCGATCCGCGACTGAGCGAGGCGCAACCGCGGCGCGGACCTGATATCGTCAGCCAAGTGTTCGAGCTGCCTCCACTGCTGCTGGCGCTGGCCTTCGTCCTCGTCGGTCTCGCCGCCTATTTTCTCGGCCGCCGTAACGGCGCGGCGCGCACCGTGCGCCTGCCGCGCGACTACTACGTCGGCCTCGACCATCTCATCAACGACCGTTTCGACCACGCGGCGGAGATCTTCGCCCGCATGGCCGAGGCCGACGGCGATGCCGCCGAGATCCAGTTCGCGCTCGGGAGCCTGTTCCGGCGCCGCGGCGAGGTCGATCGT
>Ga0209027_1000229_pt1 | contig 18340 bp, 12 predicted proteins | sample GraSoi013_1_20cm_3_FD_185821 | JGI IMG/M metagenome (GOLD analysis project Ga0209027, IMG submission 185821) | Grasslands soil microbial communities from the Angelo Coastal Reserve, California, USA - Sample 09_27_2013_1_20cm (SPAdes) (version 2) | ecosystem: Environmental > Terrestrial > Soil >...
TATCTTGCGCCGCTCGCGCTTTCACATGCTTGGGCATCTCTGTGCTCCTTTTTTGTCTCATTCTCCTCTCTTATTTTATCACCAATGAGGAACGCAGCATTACACCTGCGTGCAAAAAGGTTGTTGCGAAGATGTTTCCTATGCGCATAATGAATGAGGCCCGATACGTTTTTGCCATGAAATGCTACACTTTTGCCACCTTTTGACAACCTAGACAGAATAGAGTATAAAAGAGTACAAGTGTTTCAAAAGAAAACAGGCACCCCAAATTCCTTACAAAAAAGTGTGGGTGAGTGAGGAAGAGAGGAAGTCACATGACAACTCCTGCGCGCAGGCAGTATCTGCGCATAAAGAGCCAGTATCCCGATGCCATTCTCATGTACCAGGTAGGGGATTTCTACGAGACCTTTGACGAGGACGCGCGTATCGCTGCCCGTGAACTACAGATTGTCCTCACCTCCCGCAAGGATGGAGAGGATGGCAGGGTTCCCCTCGCGGGCGTACCACTGCACGCCCTGGAAAATTACGTGGGCAAACTGGTTCAGCGCGGCTACAAAGTCGCCATCTGCGACCAGGTAGGCGAAGTCGGTAAAGGTATCGTCGAGCGCGCGGTAACCCGCATCCTCACCGCGGGCACCCTCTCCGAACCCAACCTGCTTCCCACACGGAAGAACAATTATCTCGTTGCCATTGCTCCCGCACGCGCGCAGACTGGCCTCGCTGCTATCGATGTCAGCACCGGCGAATTTATCGTCACCTGGTTCGCTCCCGCTGAATTGCCCGCTGCCCTCGAGGCGGAACTGCAGCGTCTCACCCCCTCTGAATGCCTTGTTGTCGAGGGGAGCCAATCCAATAGCTATCAACTTCCCGCCGCGACGATGACCGTGACGCCCTGTCCTTCCTATTTTTTTGACCAGGAAGCATCTCATACCCGCCTATGCCGCTTGTTCGGCGTGCAATCCCTGGATGCTTATGGTTGCGCCCAGGCGCCGCAGGCTATTGCCGCGGCTGGAGCCATCATTGCCTATCTGGAGAAGATGAATGTAGCCCTCCTCTCGCTCTTAACCGGGCTGCGTTCCTATCGCACAACGAACTACATGGTCCTGGATGCCCATACACAGCGCAACCTTGACCTGTTACAGGGTTCCCGCAGCGGTACAACCCAGGGAAGTTTGCTCAGTGTCCTTGATCGCACCATCACTCCTATGGGAGCGCGGCAGTTACGCCGCACGCTGACGCAGCCGCTCCTCGACCTGAGCCAGCTGGAAGAGCGTTTTGAGAGCGTGGAAGAGCTCTACGAAAGTCCGGCCCTGCGCAGCCGCTTCGCCATCTGCTTGCAAAGCCTGGGCGATATGGAACGCATCGTCGGTCGCACCCGCCAGGGAAGCGCCGTTCCCAACGAAGTCGTCGCCCTGCGTGACTATTTGACCATCATCCCCCGCCTGCGTGAACTCTTGCTAGGCTGTGACGCTCAACTGCTGACTAAACTCGCCCATGAGCTTGACCAATGCCCGCAGGTGGTTGAATTGATCGGAAAATCCTTAGCCCGCGCGCATGCTGCTGACGAGCAAGATGACGGTGAGCGCTTGATCCGTGCCGGTTTTCATGCCGAACTGGATGAATTGATTGCTTCGATCGGTGAATCGCGCCGTTGGATTGCCTCGCTGGAGGCTATCGAGCGCGAGCGCACCGGTATCAAGTCGCTCAAAGTAGGTTTCAACAAAGTCTTCGGCTATTATATCGAGGTCAGAAACACCCACCTGCCATCTGTCCCCGCCGATTATATGCGCAAACAGACACTGGTTAACGGGGAGCGATTTATTACCCCTGAACTGAAGGAGCACGAGGCTCGCATCCTTAGCGCGACCGAACGTATCGAGGAGATGGAGCGCAGCATTTACGCCGATGTATTGCGCCAGGTAAGCGTCTACTATCCCCAACTGATGACGACCGCCGCGGCTGTTGCCAGGGTCGATGTCTTATTGTGCCTGGCGGAGGTAGCTGCTCACCAGGGTTACGTACGTCCCAGGTTAGAGCAGAGCCTCGACCTGGAGATCCTCGGCGGCCGCCATCCTGTAGTCGAATACACCCTCGATGGCGATGTTTTCATTCCCAACGATACTCAGTTGCAAGGGGAGCAAGAAGAGCAAGGGGAGCGTATCGTACTATTGACTGGCCCGAACATGGCCGGCAAATCGACCTACCTGCGCCAGGTAGCCTTGATCACGCTCCTGGCCCAGATCGGCAGTTTTGTGCCGGCCCGCCGCGTTCGCCTGGGTCTGGTCGATCGCATTTTTACTCGTGTAGGTGCCGAGGATGATATCGCCTCGGGGAAGAGCACCTTCATGGTGGAAATGGAAGAGACCGCCACCATCATCCACCATGCTACCAGGCACAGCTTGATTATCCTGGATGAGATTGGTAGAGGCACCAGTACCTACGATGGCCTCGCCATTGCGCGTGCCGTCGTCGAACACCTGCATAACGTCACGGGAGCGCGTACGCTCTTCGCTACCCACTACCACGAACTGGCCTCGATGGCCGAACTGCCCCACTTAAAGGTGTATACGATGCAGATCAGCGACGATAAGCGGGGTGAAATCGTCTTTTTGCATCGCGTGGCGCCCGGCTGTATCGGGCGCAGCTACGGCGTGCATGTGGCTAAATTGGCAGGCATGCCGCCAGGTATCGTGCGCCGTGCGGAAGAGGTGTTGCAGTATCTCGAATCGGGCAAAGATCACGCGGGAACTCAGCTTGTCTTCGCGCAAAATGGGCATACAGAAGAAGCTTTGCAGTACGCGCTAACTCCCAGTAATGACGAAGGAAAAATGGTTGCCGATGGCAATAGTCAGTATAAAGCAGGGGAAAATGGGCAACACGATCTAGAAGCCGCCTACAACGCTCCCTACAGTGCGCAAGTCGTTGCTACCTCCAAATCACGCTATGCATGGCAGAGTGAAGAAGCTCGCTTCGTAGCCCATGCCCTGGAACAGAGCAATGGGCGGGAGTCGGACCTCGACTCCATTGATCTGTGTGCGATTACACCGCTTGACGCGCTCAACCTGTTGTTTGTGATACAGAAGAATAGAAACAAAAACTGATGCAAAAAGTGCTTACACGAACCCCCATTCATGTCTTATCCCAGGATATCGCTGAGCGTATCGCCGCTGGTGAAGTCATCGAGCGGCCCGTATCAGTCGTCAAGGAGCTGGTGGAGAACGCTCTTGATGCCGGTTCGCATGAGATACGTGTAGATATTCGCGGCGGCGGTCTACGCCTTGTGCGCGTCACCGATGATGGTTATGGTATTCCAGAAGATGAGTTAGAGCGTGCTTGCGCGCGTCATACTACCAGTAAGATTACCGCCCTTGAAGACCTGGGCCGTTTACATACCCTTGGATTCCGTGGAGAAGCTCTGGCGAGTATTGCCGCGGTTTCAGAATTGACGCTGGTGAGCCGCCCTATCGAATCCGAAAACCTCGTCGAGGAATCGGCTGCCGCGCTAATTACAATGCGTGGTGGCGAGGTGAAGCAGCGTGGGCAGCGTGCGCGCCTGCATGGTACGACAGTTACAGTGCGTGACCTCTTCTACAATGTGCCTGCCCGTCTCAAGTTTATGCGCGGCGCCCGTACAGAGACCGGCCATATCCTGCAACTCATGCGCCGCTATGCAGTGGGCTTTCCGGCTATCCGCTTTAACTTGACCATTGAGGAGACAGTTGCGCTGCAAACTGGCGGCACAGGTGACTTTGCCGCAACACTGGCCGAACTCTATCAACTTCCCCTGGCGGAAATGTTGCATCCTGTCTCAGCCACTGCTGAACACTACACACTCCATGGCTACGTCGGTAACAGGGCCCTGGCACAGAGCAGCCGCCAGCACATCATGCTCTTTATCAATGGCCGCTGGGTGCATAACCGCCCGTTGCAAGATGCGCTTGAGTCTGGTTATCGCGGCCTGTTGCCAAAGGGTAAACACCCCCTGCTCGTCTTTTACCTTGAGCTTCCGCCTGGCGATCTCGATGTAAATATCCATCCCGCCAAAACCGAGGTAAAGCTCCTGCACGAGTCCGAAATAGTCACTGCCCTGACGCAGGCGGTCCGCTCGGTGCTAGAACGCAGCCCGGCTCTACCTTCCTCGCCGTCGTTCCCTGGCCCCGAACTTGTTTACCAGCGTCGCCTACCAGGTCCTCGTCGCCGCGGATTGCATGTCGCTGAGTCGGCCGAAGGCTATAAAGCTGAGGTTGCTCCTCCGGCCGCAGCTGAAATATTGGCGACTCTGCAGCCTCTTGCGCAGCTTCAGCAGGCGGTCATCCTCGCAGAAGCGCCCGATGGCAGCCTGTATCTCATAGATCAGCACCGGGCACATGAACGCGTCATTTACGAATACCTGCGCAGCAAACACGTCGGGGTACGGGTTGATGCGGAAGATGAATGGACCGACTCGCACCTGTTGCTGGAACCTGTTGTCGTTGAATTGAAGCGCGCGCAGGCGGAGCTCCTTGAGCAGCGTTTGCCGGTCCTGCGCGACCTTGGCCTGGAGTGCGAGCGTTTTGGTGGACGCAGTTTCCTCATCCGCTCTGTTCCCAGCGGTGTTGGGCAGGAACAACTGGCGAGCCACCTCTCCGAACTGGCCGAAATTGCCTCCGAAGATAGTACCGACTGGGAGGATCATTTACTGATTGGCCTGGCCTGTCGTTCAGCACTGCGCCGGGGACGCGTTCTCAGCATAGATGAGCAGCGAACGCTCCTGACATCGCTATCCGCTGTCACTGCCCCCGCGGTCTGTCCTCACGGCAGCCCGATACTCCTGCACTACAGCCGCACGTTTCTCATCGATAAATTCGATTGGTGATCATCTTTACCTTCTCACCGCCCGCGCCAGCAGCTCTGCTCCCAGGAAGAAAACAAAGTCAATGGCGAGCAATACCAGCAGAGCGAAGTCAATGTGCATGGTGATAGAAGAGATGGCCTGTAGCGTGGTGTCATTAAAGACCAGCAATTTAAACAGCCAGAGCAGGATTACGATCACGACAGCCGCTATGATAACGCAGATCACAAAGTAGCGCGCCCCCCGCCAGTCCTGTCGACTGGGCCAGAGTTCGGAGGTAACCGTTAAAATCAAGTAAGGCGCGAACAGCAGTGTCCACCACGGCCAGCCAGGTCGCAAAAATTGCAGGTGGAAATCCCAGATATTGTAGCCGGTGGCGACCCAGTATAGAAAAGAAAACATGGCGATCCCACCAAAGAGGGGCGCCGTACCACTTAAACCATCCCCAACATAGGTCATTATGCGCCCTTCAGCTCGTGAATACTGCACCTCACCTAGTTGGAGCGGCTGTCTTCCGCCACTTCTCATCGAGCGGCTATCCCGTCCCCGCGGTTGCACCTGTCTAATACGGAAAAGCGTGACGTTGGTGAGACGAAATCCCCATGGCCACAACAGCAGTACTGCCAGAGCGTGGCTCAGCTCATGCACTATAACCCCTGGCGCGTTCATCCAGAACCAGATAAACAATCCCCTGCTTCCAATGAGTCGATACCCGATCTCATCAACCCGCGCGCGCAGTTCCCGGCGCGTTACCCGCAGCAGGATGAAAAGGACAAAGACTCCGGCGATGATCAACCATGGAGCATACGGTTTAATTTGTGCTGCCTGCGATGGGTCCATAACCTTCCTTGTGTTATTTCAAATCGGTCCTACAGTTTTGACGAAAGTGTATCTTCCTCAGCCACTTTTTCTCCCTCTTTCTTTCCATCGAGTGGTTCAGGGAGCGACTTTATCGCGTGTTTTCGTTCGTAGTACAGGCCCCAGAAGCCGAAACCCAGTACGCTAATTGACAGTAGATACAACACGCGATCGACCCCGAAGAGGTCCGCGATACCACCTATAAACAGGATGATCGGGATGGCAGCAGCATTATACAGCACAAGCTGTAAGGCAAAGACGCGTCCTTTGATCCACTCTGGCGTTTGTTCCTGCATGGACGTTTGTGCTGGAATATTGATAAAGGCCAGCGCCACCCCTGCAATGAGCATCACGAGCGCGACGCAGATCAGTAAGATGGGGTTCGTATTCCAACTATTCGGCGCTATCGCTTTTGCCGCTAGCGTTATAAGAGGGAGCAGCACTGTTGCCGCTGCGAGTGCCACCGCGCCGGTAAAAACAGCTCGCGATTTGCCCAGGCGTGGCAGAATACGCGGCATCAACACTGAACCACCTACCAGGCCAATCCCTGCCGGAGCAAAAACAAGCGCCATCTTGTTCGCCTCGAGCAATAGCAATTTCGTCACAATCGGCGAGGCAAGTTCACCAATCACCAGCAGGAGTGTCCCCGCGAAGGAGAGCTGCACGACCGCCAGGAAGAGTTTTTTATTGCGTCGCACAAAGACCCAGCCCTGGTACATCTCTGTCCACATATTGCTCACGATCTCAAGGTTCTGCGTATTTCTGCGGTTTTGGGCTCCACGTGCTACCTGGATAAAATTCCTGGTCGGAATCAATGCTATCAGACCGGTGCAGACGGCGTAGAGCACCGCGATGATCAGGTAGAGGCTTTCAACCGGGTGGATCACCACCGAAGCTATAGTGTACGTGGGCAGGAGACTCAGGATAAGTGGCGCCAGCAGGATAAACCCTATCGCCTGTGAGAGCGTAAACGTGATATTAAAGAGTGATAGTGCCGGTACCAATTCCTCTTCACTCACCAGCATTGGAATAGTTGCTCCCTCTGCGGGTGTGAAGAATTGACCTATGCCCGAGATCAGCAGGGTCAGCAGGTAAATAGGGATCAGCTGGTGGCGGTCAACCAGCAGCGAAATAACGAAGATGAGGGTGGCGATGGCTCGCAAGAAATTACTGGCCAACAGAACACGGCGTTTATTCACGCGATCAACAAAGACACCGGCGGGCGCGCCCAGGATCAAGGCGGGAAGACTGAAACAGATAATGGCGAGACCGACGAGGATAGTCGAACCGGTTACCTCCTCGATCAATACGAGCACGGCATAGTTTGAGGCAAAAAAACAGGTCATGGAGATTAACTGTGCCAGCCACAGGTACAGAAAACTTCTCTTTCTCAATAACGTGAGATACCCGTCATGTGGAGCGATTACAGCCATGTAAAACTCCTTGGCGCGACCGAAAATAGCCTTCTAGTCCCTGTCGAACTCATCGTCTATTTCAGCTTTTGTAGCACGCGGCAGCACCTGCTTCGTGCGTCGCTCAACCTCTGAGCGCGGTAATAATACACGACGCCCGCACTTCTCGCAGCTTAAGCCGATGTCGGCCCCCAGCCTCACGACGACCCAATCATAGTTTCCACATGGGTGCGGCTTGCGCAGGCGCAATCGATCTCCTATCTCAAGATGCATGGGTGTCATGTCGTTGTGTTGCCTTCTCTCCCTGTCCATAAAGTCGATGTTCGATAATATATTGCTCAACCGCTTCCGCTGTTTGGTATTTAATTGGTCTACCTTCCGCCACCCGTTGACGCAAGTCCGTCGCTGATATCTCCAGTTGTGGCGCCGGCATTGTCAGCAGGCGCCGCTTGAGTCCCGGCAATCGTTCCTCTAGCTGATCACGATACCCGGGTACTTCTATATATCCTGGACGATGGACAGCGACAAGATGGGTGACCTGTTCCAGTATCCCTACTGGATTATACCATGTAGGTAACTCTTCCAGGCTGTCCCAGCCGATCACGAAGTAGATCTCCGTCTCTTCTCCCCACTGTTCGCGTAATAACCTGAGCGTTTCCACTGTATACGATGGCCCCGGTCGCTCGACATCGACGGTAGAGATGCTAAAGTGCGGGTTCGAAGCTATTGCCAGCTCAACCATAGCGAGTCGATGCCGCGTCTCCGAAATTGTTTTCTCCGGCTTGTGCGGCGGATAGCCAGCAGGCACGAACACCATTTTAGTCAGGTCAAGTGCCGTCCGCACCTCTTCGGCTATAACCAGGTGACCGTAGTGAATCGGGTCAAACGTGCCCCCTAACAGGCCAAACCGCTGTACGTCTCGCTGTGATCTATTATAATGTTGCAACGAAATCTTTCTCCTGTAGGGAACGAGCTAGTACTGTTGACTTATGCTATTTCAACTGTTGAATCGACATAAGACAGGTCTGCTTTGGGAAGAGCTTTACGGAGAGTATACATTACGTCGGAAATGCTGGCAAACTTTCCTTTCCTTATCCAGAAATGGACGAGCAATACAACATGCTCAGCTGTATAGTTGCTCACTACGACGATTGGCGCTGGCACCTCCGCGACAGTATCGGTCTCTTTAAGCGCCTTGAGAATCTGGTCGAGCGTCTCTTGCTTGTCAAATGCTTCGATTGACAAGCTCACGTTGATCGTGGAGCGCCTCTCTGCATAATAGGAATTATTGATGACGATGCCCCCAAAAACAAGTGTGTTGGGCACGATCACCTGCTCACCGCTGGAGATACGCAACTTGGTTGCGCGCAGCTCGATGCTTTCAACCACGCCCGTGTGTAGAGGAGCATAGGCGGCATTGCTAATGGTGATCGAATCGCCAATATGGAAGGGACGCTCCATCAAAATATAGAAACCCGCCACCAGGTCCTTTAAAATGTCCTGGAACGCGATCGTAAACGTTACAGTCAATGCGCCGAAGACTGTGACAGGAAAAGCTATTGCCACCCCCCATATAGTGAATACCCAGAACGCATCGATAATCATAATACCAATGAAGGCGATGCGCCCAATTAAGACGCGCAGGTTGATATCGAGGCGATTGTTATTCAAACTACGGATAGTGAGCTTCATTACAGTGCGCCCTACCGCTACCCCCACGAAAAGCGCGAACGCTGTCCAGAACAATAACCAGGCATAGTGCACGATATTTGGCAACGGACCATTTGAATAGCTCAGGCCATATAAAATGAACAGAAAAGCAATGAATAGAGCACTGTTTAGGACAAAAAAGTACGTAAATACGCCCACAATCAGTGGAATTACGAAGACGATGGCGCCCAGTGTCTGCACAACCCAGTTGTCAAGGACAGTCTTCTTGAGACGGCTGACCAGGAAATGACGCAGCGTCAGGCCGAGAGCGATCGCGCACAGCGCGATCAACAACATAAGAATGATTTCCACTGTGGTCATACGGCTGCTATTCCTTCCCTGTCGTTTACCTCGCACCGTGCAGACCATCGACAACCGGCCCCTTTGCGCCCTTCTTCCGCTGGCTGGACATTAAACCGGGCCAGTAAATCCACCAGCGTGCACAGCGGCAAGCCTACAACATTGAGGTAGCAGCCATTGATGCGCTCCGTTGGTTGAAAATCCGGGTGCTGTATACCATACGCTCCTGCTTTGTCCAGCGGATCCCCTGTGGCGATATATGCCGCTATCTCTTCTTCGCTATACGGACGCATCAGTACTGGCGTGGTACAACTTGCGCTGTAAATCTCCGGCTTCCTATTGCTCAATCTGCTCACTGCGACGCCTGTCACAACGTGATGCCAGCTATTCCGTAGCGAAAGCAACAGCTCGCGGGCATGGTCCCTATCGCGCGGTTTGCCAAGCACTTTTCCATCGAGTAGCACGGTTGTATCAGCTGTAATCACCAGGTGACCAGCTGCTTCCGCCAGGGTCAGCGCCTCTAACGCCTTATGTTCGGCAAGCCATTGTGCCAGCCCTTCGACCGGTCCCTGATAGCGTTCTTGCATCGCTTCTTCATCGACGGGCGAGACGCATACTGTGTAAGGTAAGCCAAGGAGGGAGAGTATCTGCCTGCGCCTGGGCGAGGCAGAGGCCAGTAACAAAGGCAAGGTTGTCGACGACATACTTATGTACGCTCCAAAATGGCAACGCTTTCGATATGTGCCGTTTGCGGAAACATATCGAGTGGTTGCACCGAATGTAGGTGGTAAGCTGATTGTAAATGGCAGAGTATATGCAGGTCCCGTGCCAGTGTTGCTGGCTCGCATGAGACATAAACCACTCTCGCTACCGGATGCTGCACGAGCGCCTCCAGCACGACCTTCTGGCAGCCTGCGCGCGGTGGGTCAATCACCAGTCCATCGGTCTGCTCCGCCAGTGTCGGCAGCACATCCTCTACTTTGCCCTTGAGGATGTCAACATTGCTCACTTCGCGTAAGTTCCACTGGGCATCCTTAATAGCGCTGGCCGATTCCTCGATGGCGATTACCTTTTCGACGTGCCTGGCCAGCACCAGGGCAAAAGTGCCTACCCCGCAATAGGCATCCACAACTGTGCGCGCCGGCGCCAGTCCTTTCACCACCATCTGAACCATTTTCTCTGCCTGCGCAGTATTGGTCTGGAAAAACGAACTCGGGCGGATGCGAAATGTTTCTCCCGCCAGCCTCTCCTCCAGCGTATCGCTGCGGATATCAAGTCCGTTCGCCGCCAGCTGTTCCGTGACTTCTGGCCCCGGCTGCGGTTGAATAAGCATCTGACCGCTGCTACTGCCGCAGCGTATCAAGACCTGCGGCCTCTCATTGGGTACCTGGCTGATCACCCGCAGCGCGCGATTGATCTGCTCGTCGGCAATAGGGCAACGCGCCAGTGGTAACACACGGTGCGTGCCCCTTGCCGTCAGTCCAACCTCCCCATTGCGGTTCACCGAGAAGCGCATGTGATTGCGGTAGTGCCAGGGATTATCACACGCGATAGTTTCCAGCAGCGGTGGACGTTCAAATCCCCCCACCTCGCGCAGCAGTTGGTCGACAATAGCGCGCTTCCAGGCCAGCTGCTCCTCATACTCCATATGCTGGAGTTGGCAGCCGCCACACGTGCCGAAAACAGGGCAGGGCGCCTGTCTTCGCAACGGTGAGGCCTCGTGTATCTCAGTAATCCAGGCACGCGGCGGCCCTGGCCTCCAGCGGCGTCTATGTTTCCCTGGTCGCCTCTGTTTAGCCGCCTCGATGGCGATCGTCACCCGCTCCCCCGGCAGTCCAGCGGGCACGCGGATCACCTGCGTCTGTTCTATACCCTCCCCGTCCACTCCACTTATTTCGGCTACCGTGTCACCCTCGCGCGTCAGGGCACCCAGCGTAACCCGATGGTACGTAATGCTCTGCTCGTGTTCTATCATCTCTTCTTTGGTTTTTTCTTACCAGGTGCTGGCGGTAGTTTTTTAGATGCTGGCGGCAGAGGTGGTAGTTTTTTACTGAGTGCTTTGCTGAGAGCAAGTACCTGTCTGTACATTTGCACATTTTCGTCTAAGGGATTGATGATCTCAGCTTGATTCACCAGTTCCTCAGCGCGCCTGAAATCATTTTTCTCTATATAGCTTGCTGCGAGCAGCAGATGTAACTCGACTGTGTTAGGATTGGCCGCTATGCCTTCTTCTAAGACCTCTTGGGCCAATGACTCCTCGCCCTCCTTTTGATACATCTGGGATAGGTCGACATATGCATGTAAGTTATCAGGCTCTGTCTCAATAGCCTGTCTGTAGGCGGCCTTGGCCTCTTCAGTTTTCCCCATCAGACGCAGAGCGTCGCCAGAACCTGCCTTTGCGCCAGGAAAGGTCGGGTCGATTTCTTCAACGCGTTTAAAATGCTCCAGTGCATCTTCATAATCGTTCCTATCCATCGCGATTTCACCTAGTTTACTTTCGATGATCGCCAACGTCTCCTTGTCGGTAGTCATTTCCTGCGCCTTGTACAGCTCATTTTCGGCCTCTTCAAGCTGTTCATCATCTCCACTATACTGGAGCACATCGGCCAGCCCTATATGGCCCACGGCGTGATCCTCTATGGTCAATGACTCGCGTAGTGAAGCCTCAGCGAGCTCAAGGAAGCGTTCCGCTCGGTCATCGTCTCCTTCTTCATCCTCAAATTTCTCGCTGAGTTCCAGCTGCAATGCGCCGATCTGCCGCAATGCCTCTGCTCGCTGCTCCGGGAATAGTCGTATTACCCTCTCCAGGTACGTGATGCTACGCTCCTCATCTTGTAAGATCTCTGCTCGAGCAGCTGCTTCAAGATAGGTCGTGTGGTCGGGTGGCTCTTGTTTCATTAGCGCATCTTCATAATACACGACCTGCATCGTATGCCAGAGAATTTCATTAAGATATTTGAGCGCATCGGGATCGTGGGGGCTATGCTGCTGTGTAATCTTTTCGACCCGCTCATTATGTTGCTTAATGAGCCTTTGTAGTTCAGCCGCGGGAATATCCTGCGCATTCTTCCCCTCGTCAACCATATCAAGTATTCGCCATCCACCCGGCTCTTCAACCAGTTTGTAGCTTGTCCAGAACCAGTGGCGTCCAGTTTCTTCGTAGAAATCGGTTGCTTGTGGTAGCTCAGGTAACAGGTTCGGCTCTGGCGTATCGAATAATTCGATCGACCAGCCCGCATCGACCACTTTTTCAGCATGTTCAGCCCCTCGGCTGAAAGGATTGGGTAGCCATAACCCGGACTTCTTGACTTCGCGCTCATGAACAAAATTCGGCTTCAAATAGTCCGGACGAAACTGTTCTGCCCATTCCTCTCGCCGTTCTGCCCATTCTTCTTGCGTAAGCCCCTGGCGTAACCTGCTCTGGCTGGCAAGATAGTTATAAGCATCCATATACTCCTGGTCCGCCCAGTCTTCGATAAAGTTGGTTACAACCTCAATCGGTTTCAAATCGGGGTCGATCTCCTCCTCGTCATATTCCTCCTCCTCGTCCTCTTCATCCTCGAACGCAAAATCTTCCTCCTCCTCGTCCTCTTCATCCTCGTCAACAATATCGGGATTTTCTAATATCAGCTTGTTCACCAGCGGGAGCGATGCGCGGAAATCTTTATAGATAGGAGTGCCAAATCGTTCGTTCACCGCCAGCGCTTCCTTGATTAAACGACGCGCCTCGGCCAGCGAACAATCGTCAACCTTGACATGACCCTTCGTACGTTCGACAAGTCTCTCGGCGCTTCGCTTGCTCTCGACCCTCGAAAAGAAGTCTTTGATCCCATCGTGCCAGAGCTCAAGCAGGAATCCGAGTATAATCACCTCCTTATTATTGTCTCCTTGCTCCCACATAAGCAGGAGATCTACCTCACCTATATCACGGCTATCGGTGACGAAACCTTTCCAGAAGCGCGGCGGATTCTCCGATTCCTCTATAACGGCCATCAAATCGGTCACCTTACTGTTCACGGCTTGCATTTGCATCGCATCAACAGGTGATAACCGTTCAATTGGCGGCTCCCAGCGCGGGTAAATCCTGGCTTCTTCGAGACGAAGCAGTGATCGACGCGCCTCTTTGCGAACGCTTTTCAATGGACTCAGCGCGTTGATGCCGACCAAAACATCAGCCGCGTCCTGGTGATATTCTCTCGACAGCGCCTTGAGCAGAGCCATCTGTGCTGCCTCTGGTAAATCTGAAACAGTAGATACCGCTTCTTCCGCCTGGTTCTGGTCCTTACTTGATCGCAGCTCCCCTGCTAATTTGTGATATCGCTCGAGTACTGCCTGTGCCTGGGCCTCATCCCCCTGCGAAATTGACACTTTCTGTTCTTTTTTCTTCTTAGCCATACTCTCTTACCTCTCAATCTGACCCTGCATGCCCTTGCCTTCACCGTCACCTCTTGAGACGCCGGTTCAATTCTTCGCGCATGCTCTGTACAATCTCATTGTTCGGATCGATCTGCTCCGCTTCAGTCAATGTCGACTGCGCTCGCCGAAGGTCACCGCTCTCCATATAGATTGATGACAGCAACGCCAGTAAACGCGGGGACCCGGGAATGTTTCGCAGTCCCCGTTCCACAATCTCACGCGCCTTCCCCAGTTCTCGCTCGTTCATGTAGATAGCGCACAACTCGGAATAAGCTGCCATATCTTTCGGCTCTTGCTCGATGGCATGTAAGTACGTTGCCTTGGCCTCTTCATAGCGCTTTAGGTTGCGCTGTATAAAGCCTATTTTGAACCAGATACCCTCGAAGTTTGGCTCGATCTCCGCGGCCCGCTGGTAATGCCGCAGGGCCTCTTCAAGCTCCTCGCGATCGACTGCGAGGTTGCCCAGGTCACTCTCGATCAATGCCTCTTCTTCCCTGGTCACCGCCAATTCCTTTGCCAGCTGTAACTCGCTCTCTGCCTCGTCAAGCCTCTCACCTTGTCTCATCAGCAGTTCGGCCAGTACCGCGTGTCCCGCCACATCATTTTGCAGGGCGAGCGATTCCCGTATGCTCGCCTCAGCGAGCGCGGCAAATTGCCCATCTCGCGCTGTCATCCCCCGCTCACGGTAATATTCTCCCAGCGATTCCTGTGTAATTGCCAGTTGCCTCAAGAGCGAGCCGCGCTGCTCCGCGAAATTGCGCGCCAGCTTCTCCAGGTAAACCATTGCCCGCTCGAGCGCACCGATGCCGATTGAGCGAGTATAGGCATCCCCGTAGTACGTCCGGTCCAGTGGGAAGTGTGCAATCAGCGCATCATCGTAATGGATGGTGTGGATGATCCGCCAGATCAGCTCTTCTGAGACCTCACTGTTCTCAGATCCCCTTGGATTCTGCTGTAGAATTTCATTGATACGCTCATCATGCCCATTGATACGTTCCTGTAACTCAACGGTTGATAGGCCCTGTGCTCTGGCCCCTTCATCCGTCATCTGCCGAATACGCCATCCCTCCTCCTCCCGTACCAGCGTATAGCTCGTCCAGAACCAGTGCCTCCCGGTCACTTTGTTGACCGCGGTGCCCATCGGCATCTCTGCTAACGTACCGCTCAACTGTGTATCGCTCAGTTCGATCGACCAGCCAGCTTCAACCTCTTTACGTGAGCTTGAGCCTCTGCTACTCACCGACGAAGGGAGCCAGAGCGCTGGTACGCTGGCTTCGCGTTCACGCACAAAACCGAGTTCAAAACGAGAAGGCCGCGCTTCATTTGCCCAGCTATGATGCCGCTCGATCCATTCATCCCGTTCGAGCCCCTCGCGCAGCGGGCTATCATTCGCAAGCAGGTCGTAAGTCAGCCCGAAATCGCCCAGCGACCATGCGCTTACAAAAGTGGCGGCGATTTCATCCACCTCTAAATTGGGATCAATGAAAGTGAGGCCGCGATCCTCACCCGCATCTTCAGCATCCATCACCAGTTGATTGAAGAGAGGAAGGTAATGCCGGTATTCTTTATGTGGTGTAGTTCTCCGCCACGCGTTCACAGCCAGGGCCTCTTCCAGTAAACGGCGCCCTTCCGCCAGCGTAATATCCATCACCGTGATATCCGGTACCTGTGCCCTCAACCGCTGAACCTGGGTTTCCACGCTGCGCTTGTTGGTGAGCTCGTTAATAAACTCTTTGAGTCCCTGCTCCCAAAAGTCGACCAGGAAAATGAACATGCGCACATCGCCATAATCGAAGCCCTGCTCCCAGCACAGGATAATCTGCACCTCGCCTTCCTCGCGTGACCGCGTGATATAGCCTCTCCAGAAGCGTGGCGGGTGTGAGACAGGGATACTGGCCACCGGCGTACGCACTACCGGCGGCCTCCATTGCGGATACAGCCTGGCCTCCTCCATCCTGATCAGCGTGCGGCGGGCCTCCTTCCGCACGCTTTTATTGGGACTGAGCTCGTTAAGAGCGAGAGCAATGTCGGCGGCATCGCTCTCGTGCTCTTTAGAGAGTGCCTTGAGCAGTGCTACCTGCGTTGCTTCCCCCAGCTTATTGATCTCGCTTAAAGCTGCCTCCGCCTCTTCTTTGTTCGTACTGGCGTGCAGTTTATCAGCAATCCTGTGAAATTGCTCAAGTGAAACCTGTAACTGCGCGTTCTCCTCCTTGGAGAGGGAGGAAATGCTTTCTTTCTTTCGTGCCATAATCTATTCTTAATCCTTGTATAAGGTGAAAATCGTGTTTTTGTTTCGTTGTGGATTGTATCACGAAGAGGCAGAAGAGTCGAGATAGTTAACCTTGCCGAACGAAAAGTACAGGGGACAGCGGCCGCAGCCGCTGTCCCCCTTTGGACAATTCTTTCAGCCTCAACCATCTTTACATGCGAAGCGTCGTCCTGTAATGGAAAATGGGTGCGCTGTATGAAGTAGTACGAAAACTCAGCGCGGACGGGACTGCCAGCGGCCTCTCACTCCTGCCATAAGCAAAATCGACGGCATGGCTCCGGCTTTCAACTGTCCTTGGCTTCAAGCCGAGAGGTATCTTTGCTGCCATCAAAATGAACATCGGGTAGGCTACGCAGTAAAAGTACGAGCCAAGGCTGCGCCACGCAAAGAAGAGAGGCAGGACAGCCAGCAGCATTGCCGCCTCGGGAACCTTTTTACAGATACGCCAGTACCATACAAGACATGCCGCCATTGCCCCACCTTCCAGGGCGGTATAGACCCACTTGGGGAAGAAAGGCAACAGGTGGGTAGCGCTGAGACCGACAAGCCCCACTCCTACAGGGAACATCGGATCAGCAACCGGTGCCATGATGCCTGCCACCCATGCTTGCGGATTCCACAGGATAAAGGGCAGGTTAATGGCCACGCCGATGCTTCCCGCGATAACGACCCGGTAAACGCACTCTTTCAAGCCGTAGTGGCGCAGCACCATAATCATATAGAAAGGTATAAAAAACCACGCGATCTGCTTGCTCGCCAGCGCCAGGCCTAGAAAAATAGCTGAACTCCAGCGTTTATCGCGCAAGAGCCACACCAGCACGATCAGCAGCGTATAAAAGATATCGAGGTTCGCGCCCTTTGTGGAAGCCCACATCGAAACATTCGCCAATCCCAGCAACAGCACCCATATCCGCATCTCCGGCCGTGCAACCTTCCACGCTATACCTATAAGAACCAGGTAACTCAACAGGTAGAAAGGCAGCACATTCATATCGTTAAAGTACGCGAATGGCACCAGTGTCAGAAATGAGAGTGCGGGATAACTCACCTTCGACTCAAATTCTGGTGCCGTACCGGCCTTCAAGTCTGTGTCGAGAACGGTCTGGAAATCTACCTCGCTGGGATAATCCATACGATTGGCGAACTGCCCCCGCTGCAGCGGCGTCGTCCAGTTCGGCTGAATCGAGAAATGTCGCGCCAGGTCGAGCATATTGGAATCTGTGTATGGATTTTTCCCATGCAGCAGCAAGACCGCTGCATTTGTATCGAGCGAAGTCCCATCGTTCGAGAACTCCGGCGGCATGAAGCACATAGCAATGGTAACGGCGAATAAGAGAATGCCAGCAGTTGTCAGCAGCACCGTGCTTACCAGCACAAACCGTTGCCAGCGCCGCGGACGGCTTTGCAGAACGTGCCGTTTCAAGCTCGCCGGGCGAAATGCCATCGCTATCGCGATAAAACTTCCCGCGATCAAGGCGAAGGGAATAAGCGAACCAAAAGGACCCAAATACGGCATATACAAGTCGTGAGATATTTCATTCCCTGCCTGTAAGATAAGCGCGATGCTGAACCAAATAGCCCGCCGTTGAAGTTCGACGATTGGGTGATTGTCCGGCGACACATCAGTCGTAAAAAAGCGATGCATCCAGCGGTATCTAATTGTAGTGTGATCTTCCTTTGGTTGGGTGGTCTGCGTGAGTACAGAACGCTGTGCCATTTCTCAGTGCGCTTTACTACTCCCTATGACAAACAAACTGGCGCTGCAACCTTTGCTCTACGCTAGCAAGTTGGTCCAGGATGAAGCGCGTATACCTCCACATCAGAGTACCGAGCGGGTCATCTTCTTCTACCTACCCAGCAAAAGGGGGGTCTTCTCGGCCTGACTCTTAGAACGAAGTGGTAAACCCTCGCGTCACATAATCTGTTCCATCAACCATGAGGTTTCATATATCCATCAAAGCGGCAGTCGGAAGTATAATTCCCGGTGTTGCAGCTCAAAGCCAAGCGACTCATACAGCCGTACCGCCGCGATATTGCCCTCCCACACGTGCAAATCGATGCGATCGATCTGCTGCTCGCTGCGGGCAAAAGCAATAATATGCTGCATCAGTTGCCGTGCCAGCCCCTGCTTGCGAAAATCCGGGTGCACCACGACCCGTTTGACATAACCAACAACCGGAGGAGTACTACGTTCGTCCGGCGGTGGAAGCATAAGTTCGGCCTTCGCTGCCGCCACACCATCCACTTCTCCCAGGAAAATGAGTATTCTCTCGTGCGTAGAGGGGTCCACCGAGCCAAAATATTTCTCCATATCCCGGTGGATATCGCGCGTGGGCGATAGGCTCAAGCTATCAAGCAATGTGATCAGAGGAATATCTTCAGGGGTAGCCAGGCGTACAACCAACGGCGTTGTTGGCGACTCATCTATCATACGATCTTCCTAGATGTGAAGTAATCAATCCAATTATGGCAGTTTTTTTCGTGGCAACATCAAAATAGAAACCCCTGCGTAACCGGCACAACCCAGCAGGAGCACCGCAAAGA
>Ga0209027_1000230_pt1 | contig 18333 bp, 15 predicted proteins | sample GraSoi013_1_20cm_3_FD_185821 | JGI IMG/M metagenome (GOLD analysis project Ga0209027, IMG submission 185821) | Grasslands soil microbial communities from the Angelo Coastal Reserve, California, USA - Sample 09_27_2013_1_20cm (SPAdes) (version 2) | ecosystem: Environmental > Terrestrial > Soil >...
CAAAGAGAAATGCCGTTCTGTGTCCCGCCGGGAGCCACCGGATCGGCGGCTGGCCGTGCGTGTGCCAGAGCTCCTCGGTAAATTTGCGCGGCAGGAGGAGGTCGTACCGGGCGTTGAGCATCAGCAGGCGGCTCGCCTGGCTCCGTCCGGCGTAACAGGTGGGATTTCCCGCGGCCCAAAGGGCGGCGAGCTTGGAGCGCGTCATCCCCCGCTCCTCCATAGCCCGGCGGTACGCCTGGGTGAGCGGGCTTTCCCACACGATCCCCGCGACGTCTCCCCCCGCGATCACCGAAACTCCCAAGTCCAGAGGCTCCAGGGCCATGAGGATGTGGGCGAGAACCCCGCCGAGGCTGAACCCCACCACGCCCACCGGCGCGCCGCGCCCGCGCAGCAAGCTCACAGCGGCGCGGCTATCGACGACGGCCTGTCGGAAGGCGGCCGCGGTCCACAGCGGGTCGCCTGAAAGGAAGCAGCCCCCGCTCGGCGTCCCCCGCAGCGCTCGCTCCCAGTGAAACGGCAGGGACATGAGCGCGGCGCTCACGCCCTGCTTCGCCAAACCCCGGCAGAACCGGTCTTCGAACCATCGGTCCTGGCGCCAGATTCCGGGCAGGACGAGGAGAGCACAGCGGGACCGATGATGATGTGCGGGACGGTAAAGGCGAACCGCGACCCGGTCATTCGCGGCGATCCCCAAGGGCACCGCGCTCAGGAATGCCAGCTGCTCGATCGCGACCCCGTCGGCTTCATCGAGTCTCTCCCGGACGTCGGGACGGACGGGCGGCGGGGTCGGGTAGAAGCGGCTCGGCTCCCTGAGCACCAGGGGATCCAGGCAGGCCGTCTCGGAGAGAGGGCTGGCGCCCGGCGCCGTCAGCGCCGGCAAGGGGATCTGGCGAGCCCCGAGGCGGTCGCACCACTCGCAAAGCCTCTGCCAGAGCCCGCCGTTCAGCCTGGCTGCGTTGGGGCACATCGAATCAATCCGCAACAAGGCAGATCGTCACTGAACCTGAACGGCGTATCCCGTGGTCGCGATCATCGTCTACTTCTTTCGCCAGTTGCGATTGCGGTGAGCCTACGGTTGCGGCAAGCGGAGAACAATCCGGTAAAAACGGCAAAGCGCGATCGTCAAATCCCGTAAATGGGCCGCCGTCTGCGCTGCATCGAAGTGCACGCGAAGTTGGCCTCGAGGACGGTGGCTGCGAGAGCGGCCGCCTCGTGACCTTGGGCGCGTGTTGTGTGTGGGACGATCGATCGTGTTGCCGTTGTTGCCGCGGCAGGCGGCGCCCTGGCGGGGAGGGAGTTGGTACGCGCCGTGCGCCGCCGGGCGCTCGGGTATACTGACTGAGCCGTATCACCCGACCGCGCACCATGTCCAAGATCCTGCCACTGACCGGTAAGGGCGCACCCGCACCCCAGGCGCCGGCGCTCAATTCCGTCGCGCAGATTCTCGCCGAGCTGCGCGCCGGTCGGATGGTCGTCATCATGGACGATGAGGATCGCGAGAACGAGGGCGATCTGATCATGGCCGCCGAGCGCGTGACGCCCGAAGCGGTCGCCTTCATGATCCGCCACACGAGCGGCATCATCTGCGTGCCGATGGAGGAGCAGCACCTGGCGCGTCTGGAGCTGCCGCAGATGGTGCCGGCGAACGACGAACAGCAGCGCACCGCCTTCGCCGTGTCGGTGGATGTGCGCGCCGGAACCACCACCGGTGTGTCCTCGGCCGACCGCGCGGCGACCATCCGCGCGCTCGCGGCCGAGGCGTCGGTGGCCGGCGATTTTGCCCGTCCGGGGCACATTTTCCCGCTGCGCTCGCGCCGCGGAGGAGTGCTGGTGCGCGCCGGGCATACCGAGGCCGCGATCGATCTGTGCCGCCTGGCCGGATGTAAGCCGGTGGGCGTGCTGTGCGAGGTCATGAACGAGGACGGCAGCATGGCGCGCCGGCCGCAGCTCGAGGAATTCGCGCGCCGCCACCAGCTCAAGATCGGCACCATCGCCGATCTCATCCGCCACCGCCTGCGCACCGAGCGCTCGGTGGAGCGCCTCTGCGAGCACAGCGTGCAGAGCGAGCTCGGCGAGTTCCGTCTGTATGCCTACCAGGACCGCGCCAGCCTCGAGGTGCACGTGGCGCTCGCCCGCGGGCGGCTCGACGGCCCGCAGACTCCGCTGGTGCGCGTGCACCTCGCCGACACCCTGCGCGACCTGTTCGGCATACAGGGGGCGACGCGCGCGTGGACGCTGCGGGCGGCCCTGCAGCGCATCGCCGAGGCGGGCGACGGCGTGCTCATCGTGCTGCGCCAGCAGGAGTCTGCCCGCGAGCTCACCGATTCGCTGCGCGCGCTCGCCCCCGCCGCGGCGGCGCCGGAGGCGGCCCAGGCGCGCGCCGAGGGCGCGGTGCTGCGCACCTTCGGCGTCGGGGCGCAGATTCTCAAGGACCTCGGCGTGCAGCGCATGCGGGTGCTGTCGGCGCCGAAACAGATGCACGGCCTGTCCGCCTTCGGCCTGGAGGTCGAGGGTTACGTCGGGGAAGAGGGGTGACGGCCGGGCAACTCATCGAGGGCGAAGTGACTGCCCGCGGGCGCAAGATCGCGATCGTCGCGGCGCGCTTCAACGATGTCATCGTGACGAGTCTGCTCAAGGGCGCCACGGGCGCATGGCTCGAGCGCGGCGGCGCGGCCGCAGATCTTCAGGTGGTGCGCGTGCCGGGCGCGTTCGAGCTGCCGGTGGTGGCGCGCAAGCTGGCCGGCAGCGGCCGTTACGATGCCCTCGTGGCCCTCGGGTGCGTGATCCGCGGCGACACACCGCACTTCGATTATGTCGCCGGTGAATGCGCGCGCGGACTGCAGCTCGCCAGCCTCGAGACCGGCGTGCCGATCGCCTTCGGCGTGCTGACGGTGAACTCGCTCGAGCAGGCGCTGGAACGGGCCGCGACCACGGCCGGAAACAAGGGCGGCGAGGCGATGCAGTGCGCGCTCGAGATGGCCGGCCTGATGGCGCGGCTGTGAGGGGCGCGCGCCGATGAGCGCCCCGCCGGCCCGCGAGCACCATGGCACGCGCACCGTGGCGCGCAAGCTGGCGCTGCAGGCGCTGTATCGCTGGCAGCTCAATGCCTGCCCGTGGCAGGAGCTGCTGCAGGAGTTCGGCGAGGCCGAGGACATGGCGCGCGCCGACCGCGAGTATTTCCGCGCCCTGATCGAGGGCGTCTGGCGCACACGCCTGGAGCTCGACACCCAGCTCGCCTCGCTCGCCGACCGCGAACCGCGGCTCCTCGATCCGATCGAGCACGCCATCCTGCTCATCGGCCTGTACGAGCTCAGCGAGCGCCCCGAGGTGCCGTACCGCGTCGCCATCAACGAGGCGGTGGGACTTGCGCGGCGCTTTGGCGCCACCGACGGACACAAGTTCGTGAACGCGGTGCTGGATCGCGCCGCGCGCGTGTTGCGGCCGGCGGAGCACTGAAGCGGGCCTGCGCACATGCCGCTGTCGGAATTCGCGCTGATCGAGCGGTACTTCCGCAGCTGCGGCGCGCAGCGTCCGGACGTGCTCGCCGGCATCGGTGACGACGCCGCCCTGCTCGCCGTCGCGCCCGACGCCGAGCTGGTCGCGGCAACCGATACGCTGGTCGCGGGCGTGCACTTCCCGCACCAATCCCCCCCGGCGTCCATCGGCCACCGCTCCCTCGCCGTGAACCTGAGCGACCTGGCGGCGATGGGAGCCCGCCCGGCGTGGGCGCTGCTCGCGCTCACGCTGCCGGAGGCCGACGAGGACTGGCTGGCGCAGTTTGCGGCGGGCTTTGGCGCGCTGGCGCGTGCGCATGAGGTGGCCCTCGTCGGCGGAGACACGACGCGCGGACCTTTGTGCGTGACGGTGCAGTTGCTCGGACACGTGCCGCGGGGTGAGGCGCTGCGCCGCGGCGGCGCTCGCGCCGGGGATGCGCTGTTCGTCTCCGGCACACCCGGGGATGCGGCCGCGGGACTGGCCCTGGAGCAGGGGCGCCTGCACGCCCCCGCCGAGGCGCTCGCGTACCTGCGCGAGCGCTTCCTGCGGCCGACGCCGCGCATCGCTCTCGGGGAGCGGCTGCGCCGCCACGCCAGCGCCTGCATCGACGTGTCCGACGGACTGCTCGGGGACGCCGGCAAGCTCGCGCAGGCGAGCCGCGCCGGGGTCGAGATCTCCTTTGGCGCGGTGCCGGTGTCCGAGACGCTGCTGCGCACGCTCGGGGAGGAGCGCGCGCGCGAGCTGGCGCTCACGGGCGGAGACGACTACGAGCTGTGCTTCGCGGTGCATGCGGAGAAGCTGCCGGCACTGCTGAGCGAGCTGCCGCCGCACAGCTGGGGCTACAGCCGCATCGGCGCGCTGCGCTCCGCCCCGGGCGCGGTGGTGGTTCGCGACGGTACTGTGATGGAGTTCTCGCATTCCGGTTATCAGCATTTCCCCTGAAGTGCCCCGGAGCCGACGCGCACGCCGCCGCCGCCGCCGCGCTCGGCCGTGCGGGAGCGCGTGAGGCTTGCATCACAGTCGCGCGGCGTGGGGAGACCGTATCCTGACACGCCTTCTCGTATCTGCGCCGCGCCCAATGTCAACCTCGGTACCAAAATCCGTTCCACTCGCACGGCCCGATACACGCATGCCGGACAAGATCGGCAAGTACGTGGTGGTCAGGGAGGTGGGCCGCGGCAGCACCGGTATCGTGTACCTGTCGCATGACGCGTACTACGGCCGCGACGTCGCCATCAAGGTCTACAACATGGACACCGGGGGCGACGAGGAGCGCGCGCGCATTGCGCGCAAGATGTTTCTCTCCGAGGCACACCTGGTCGGCATGCTGCAGCATCCGCACATCCTGCCCATCTACGATGCCGGCGAGGAAAACGGCCACTGCTACATCGTCACCGAGCACGTGCACGGCGCGCGCACGCTGGCGGCTTACTGCCGTCCGGACAACCTGCTGCGCATCGACGACACCGTCGAGATCATTTTCAAGTGCGCCAAGGCGCTGCACTACGCGCACTCGCGCGGTGTGATCCACCGCGACGTCAAGCCCTCGAACATCATGCTCACGCAGGACAGCGACGTGCGCATCATCGACTTCGGCATCGCGCTGGTGTCGGATTCGGACATCTCGCGCATCGAGGGCATCGCCGGCAGCCCCTCCTACATGTCTCCGGAGCAGGTGCAGAGTCTGGAGCTCACCAACCGCTCCGATCTGTATTCACTCGGCGCGGTGATGTACGAATTGCTCACCGGCGCGCGCCCGTTCCGCGCCGGCAATCTGCACAAACTGCTGCACCAGATCGTGTACGCGACGGCGCCGCCGATCCACACCATGCGCAAGGACGTGCCCGAGGAGCTCGAGACGGTGGTGGCGCTGGCGCTGCAGAAGGACCCGGCCAAGCGCTGCAAGAGCGGCATGGACTTCGCCGCCGACCTCACCCGCGTGCACCAGCGGCTGCGCGAAGCCAACGCGCGCATCGACCGCCAGGAACAGTTCGGTGTCCTGCGGCGCCTGAAGTTCTTCCACGAATTCTCGCATGCCGAGATCTGGGAAGTGCTGCGCGCCAGCAGCTGGCAGGACTATGCGGGGGGCGAGGAGATCGTCAAGGAAGGCGAGATGGACGATCGCTTCTACATCCTGGTCACCGGCAACTGCGTGGTGGAGCGGCACAGCCAGCGCGTCGGCGCGCTCGATACCGGCGACTGCTTCGGGGAGACGAGCTACGTGCCCGGCGCCAAGCGCACCGCCACCATCCGCGCGGCCGCGGCGGTCACGGTGCTGAAGGTGAGCTCGACGCTGCTCGAGCAGGTATCGGCGGCCTGCCAGCTGCGCTTCAACCGGGTGTTCCTCTCCGCGCTCATCGGCCGACTGCAAGGCGCCGAGCGCGCCCGCCCCCCCGCCCCGTAAGCCGCGAGCGACTCTTGCGCGGCGGCGCCGCCAGCTCCTACTCTGTCGAGCTGAAGTGCACGTACTGCTCATCGAGGACGACGCCGAAGCCGCGCGCTTTCTGGTCAAGGGCCTGCGCGAGAGCGGCTACAGTGTCGATCATGCCGGCGACGGGCGTGAAGGGCTCAATCGCGCTACCGAGGGGCAGTTCGACCTCATCGTCACCGACCGCATGCTGCCGTACGTCGACGGGCTGGCGATCATCGAGCTGCTGCGGGCCAAGGGTATCCTCATTCCCGTGCTGGTGCTGTCGGCGCTCGGGGGCGTCGATGACCGCATCCGCGGACTCAAGGCCGGCGGCGATGACTATCTCACCAAGCCGTTCGCGTTCGCGGAGCTGCTGGCGCGCATCGAAGCGCTGCTGCGCCGCCGCGCCGGCTCGCCCCACACCACGCGCCTGAAAGTGGCGGACCTGGAGTTCGACCTGCTCGCCCGGCGGGTGACGCGCGGCGGGCGCGAAGTCGAGCTCACGGCGCGGGAACTGAAGCTGCTGGAATTTCTCATGCGCCGCGCCGGACAGGTCGTGACGCGCACCATGCTGCTCGAGGGGGTGTGGGATCTGCACTTCGACCCGCAGAGCAATCTCATCGACGTGCACATCAGCCGCCTGCGGCAGGCGATCGATCGCGGCACCGACCACCCGCTGATCCACACCGTGCGCGGCTCGGGCTACGTGCTGCGCATCGACCCCTAGCCGGTGCGGCTCGACCTCATCAATACCACGGCCTTCCGCCTGTCGGTGGGCTACACGCTGCTGGTGACGCTCGCGGTGAGCGTAACGCTCGGCAGCGCCTACCTGCTCACAGAAAGCCTGATCACCGACGAGGTGGACCTGATCATCGACAGCGAGCTCAAGAGCCTCGAGGAGAAGTTCGCGCGCAGCGGCGTGCCGGGCGTCACCGATGAGATCAACCTGCGCATCGAGAGCTGGGGCCGACTCGGGGCCGTCTACATGATCGCCGACGCCAACTTCGAGCGCATCGCCGGCAACGTGACCCACTGGCCCTTCGATGGCATGCCGGCCGAGCGCTGGCCGGAATTCGAGATCGCCACCATCGAGCCCGGACGGCGCGCGGTGCACCCGGTACGCGCCGCGGTGCGCACGCTCCCGGGCGGGGACCTGCTGCTGGTGGGAACGGATATCTCCCAGGGGCGGCGCTTCGCCGAGAAATTCCGTTTCGCCGCGCTGTGGGGCATCGGCCTGTCGACGCTGGCGGCGGCGCTGGCGGGCTTCTGGTTCAGCTACAAGCTGGCGCGGCGGGTGGGCGAGGTGACCCGCATCTGCCAGCGCATCATGGCGGGTGAGACCGGGCGGCGGCTGCCGGTGGCGGGCGCCAATGACGAGTTCGACGCGCTGGCGGCGTCGGTGAACCGGGTGCTCGATCGTCTCGAGGAGCAGGCCGTCACCCTGCGCGCCACCTTCGACAGCACCGCGCACGACCTGCGCGCGCCGCTGCACCGGCTGCGCACCCGCATGGACGCGCTGCTGCTGCGCTCACCGGCGCTCGAGCCGGCCGTGCACGAATCGATCGAGTCGGCGTTGCGGGAAGTCGATCGCCTGCAGCGCACGCTCGCCACGCTGCTGCAGATCGCACTCGCCGAGTCCGGCGCGCCGCTCGCCGCCGCGGCGTCGGTGGATGTCGCCGATCTCGCCGCCGAGCTGGTCGAGCTGTTCGAGCCGCTCGCCGCAGCGCAGGGCCTCGCGCTCGCCTGCCGGCGCGACGCCCCGGCCATCGTGCAGGGCAATCGCCAGCTGCTCGCGCAACTGCTCACCAATCTCATCGAGAACGCACTGAAGTACGTGCCCGCTGGCGGGCGCATCGAGGTCGCCGTGCGGCGCCTGAGTGATAGCGTGCGGCTCACCGTCAGCGACGACGGCCCGGGCATCGCCGCCCAGGACCGGGTGCGCGCCGGGCAACCGTTCGTGCGCTTCGGGCCGGCCGCCAAGCAGGAAGGCAGCGGCCTGGGCCTGAGTCTGGTCGCGGCCATCGCGCGCCTGCACCGCGGGCGGCTCGAGCTGCAGAGCAACGACCCGGGCCTGAAGGTGCTGGTCGAGCTGCCCGCCTAGGGCGCGGCGCTCTTGCCGCCGCGGCAGTCCTTGACGAACTGCGCGCGCGCCGGCCCGGTGAGCTTCTTCGCGTCCGCCTGCTTGTTGCAGACCTTGAGCGAGGCATGCTTCACCGGCGTCGCCGACGGCGCCGCGGGCGGAGCGGCGGCAACGGCGGCGCCGCAACCCACGATGGCGATGGCGGTGAATGCGGTGATGATGTTCATGCGCGCTTTCCTTCGGGTGAACGAGACTGTGACCAGCGCAGAAGTTAGAGGGCCGGACCTCGCCCCGCAATGAACGCCGCATTAAGAAATCTTCATGCGCGCTGACTTGCGCGGGGCACGCGGGCCCGCGCAGGCCCGCGCGGGGCCAGGAGGGGCGCAGACGTCCGCGCCGTGCCTCGAGGCGCCCGACGAGCCTTCAGGCGTGCTTGTCGTGCTCGATGAGCGCGTAGGCCGAGTGGTTGTGGATGGACTCGAAATTCTCCGATTCCACCAGGTAGGCGGCCACGCGCGCATCGCGGTTCAGCCGGGTGGCCACGTCGCGCACCATGTCCTCGACGAACTTCGGGTTGTCGTAGGCGCGTTCGGTCACGTACTTCTCGTCGGGGCGCTTGAGAATCCCGTACAGCTCGCACGAGGCCTCGCTCTCGGCGATCTCGATGAGCTCCTCGATCCACATGTGGCTGCGCAGCTTCGCGGTGATGGTCACGTGCGAGCGCTGGTTGTGGGCGCCATAGTCGGAGATGTTCTTCGAGCACGGGCACAGGCTGGTGACCGGCACGGACACCCGCACCCACATCTCGGTGTGGCCGTGGCGGTGCTCGCCGATGAGGCTGGCGCGGTAGTCCATCAGGCTCTCGACGCCGGAGACCGGCGCGCGCTTCATGACGAAGAACGGGAAGCTCATCTCGATGTGCCCGGTGTCGGCCTCGAGACGCTCGGTCATGGTGTGCAGCATGCCGCGAAACGATTCCACCGAGATCTCGCGCTCGCCGTGCAGGATTTCCACGAAGCGCGACATGTGCGTGCCCTTGAAGTTGTGCGGCAGGCTCACGTACATGTTGAAACTGGCGATGGTGTGCTGCTCGCCCGCGGATCGATCCTTGACCCGCACCGGGTGGCTGATGTCCTTGATGCCCACGCGGTGGATGGGCAGCTCGCGCGTGTCGCACCGTGCCTGCACGTCCTCGACCTCGGTGACGGCGGTGCGCGCGAGCTTGGCGGTGGCGAGCGGCGGAGTCATGAGCGAAAGCCTACAGAAACGCCCGGATGATTGCATTGATTGTTGGGGACGCGGCCGGGCCGCGGAATACCTCTTTTTGGGTAGCGTGCTTGCGGCGCCGTCACGCCCCGCCGGCGGAGCGCAGGCGTTCCGGCGCCTGCAGCGCCCACCAGCGCTCGATGCTCGCGCCGAGACCGGCGGCGTCCAGCCCGGCGGCGCGCAGGCAGCCCTCGCGCGAGCCGTGCTCGATGAAGCGGTCGGGAATGCCCAGCTGCAGCACCGGCAGCTGCAGAGCTTCGGCGGCGAGCACCTCGAGGACGGCGGAGCCGGCCCCGCCGTGCGTGGCGTTCTCCTCGATGGTCACGAGCGCGCGATGGCGCGCGGCGAGCGCCACCACCAGACTCTCATCGAGTGGCTTGACGAAGCGCATGTTGACGAGCGTGGCGTCGAGGGCCTCCGCGATCGGCTGCGCCGCCGGCACCAGCGCGCCGAACGCCAGCAGCGCGAGCCCGCTCTTGCCCTCGCGCCGCAGCTGCGCCTTGCCGATCGGCAGCGCGCCGAGCTGCGCGCTCACCGCGGCTCCGGGGCCTGCGCCGCGCGGATAGCGCACGATTGCCGGCGCGTTGAGGGTGCTCGCCGTGTACAGCATCTGCCGGCACTCGTTCTCGTCCGCCGGCGCCATGACCACCATGTTGGGGATGCAGCGCAGGTAGGACAGATCGTAGCTTCCCTGGTGAGTCGCGCCGTCGCCGCCGACCAGGCCGGCGCGGTCCACCGCAAACACCACCGGCAGCTTCTGCAGCGCGACGTCGTGGATGAGCTGATCGTAGGCGCGCTGCAGGAACGTCGAGTAGATCGCGACCACCGGCTTCAGGCCCTCCGCGGCCATCCCCGCGGCGAAGGTCACCGCATGCTGTTCGGCGATCGCGACGTCGAAATAGCGATCGGGGAAGCGTTTGGAGAACTCCACCAGGCCGGAGCCCTCGCGCATCGCGGGCGTGACGCCGATGATGCGCGGATCGGCCTGCGCCATGTCGCACAGCCATTGGCCGAAGATCTGCGAGTAGCTGGGACCGGCGCTCTTCTCCTTGAAGATCGTGCCGCTCACCGGGTCGAACGGCCCGGGCCCATGCCACTTGATCGGGTCGGCTTCGGCGGGTGCGTAGCCCTTGCCCTTGCGCGTCACGACGTGCAGGAACTGCGGTCCGCGCAGCTTGCGGATGTTGCGCAGCGTGCTGACGAGGGCCCTGACGTCGTGACCGTCCATGGGCCCGATGTAGTTGAACCCCATCTCCTCGAACAACGTGCCGGGCAGCACCATGCCCTTCAGGTGCTCTTCCGAGCGGCGCGCCAGCTCCCACACCGTGGGCATCTGCCGCAACACCTTCTTGCCGCCTTCGCGCAGGTGCGCGTACACGCGGCCCGAGAGCGCACGCGCGAAGTGATTGGACAGGGCGCCGACGTTCTCCGAGATCGACATGTCGTTGTCGTTGAGGATCACCAGCAGGTCGGCGGGCAGCGAGCCGGCGTGGTTCAGCGCCTCGAACGCCATGCCCGCCGTCATGGCGCCATCGCCGATGACCGCCACCACGCGCCGATCCTCGCCGGCGCGCGCCGCCGCCACCGCCATGCCCAGCGCAGCCGAGATCGAGGTGCTCGAGTGGCCGACTCCGAACGTGTCGTACTCGCTCTCGTGGCGCGCCGGAAAGGGCGCCAGGCCCCCGTCCTGCTTGATGGTGTGCAGCCGATCGCGCCGCCCGGTGAGCACCTTGTGCGGGTAGGCCTGATGGCCGACATCCCACACCAGACGGTCGCGCGGCGTGTCGAACACGTAGTGCAGGGCGATCGTGAGCTCCACCGTGCCCAGGCCTGCGGCGAAGTGACCGCCGCGCGTGCTGACGCTGTGGATCAGGAACTCGCGCAGCTCGGCGGCCAGCGCCGGGAGCTTGCCCGCCGGCAGGCGGCGCAGATCCGCCGGCGACTCGATCGCCCACAGCAGCGGGTAGTTGTCGGGCGGTGAGCTCATCGGCGCAGCAGTGTACACATCACTGCGGGTCGGGCGCAGCGCCGGGCGCCTCGTCGGCGGCCTCCTCGAACGGCTCGATCGAGCCGCCGGGCTGGCCACTGCGCTTCAGCAGGATCTCGACTTTCTGCTGCGCGGCCTGGAGCGAGCTCTGGCAGTGGCGCGTGAGCGCGACGCCGCGCTCGAAGATCTTCAGCGCCTCATCGAGGGGCAGATCGCCGCGCTCCAGACGCTCCACCAGGCCCTCGAGCTCCGCCAGCGCCTGTTCGAAGTCGGGGACTTTGCTGTTGCGCGTCACGTGGGCATCATTCCTGGCAGGCTTGGCGGGAGGTGAGCCAAGGGCGCGCAACGTTACACAGCGCGCGGTGCGAGGGTCAACGCAACGCGGGGTTGACGCCACTTGCGCTGCGGCGATAGAGTCGCACCCGCGGGTTAGACCGAGTCTAAGTCTAAGCGAGGAAGCCATGAATCTCAAAGGAAGCAAGACCGAGAGGAATCTCAAGGATGCCTTCGCCGGGGAATCGCAGGCCAACCGGCGTTATCTGTATTTCGCGCAGAAGGCCGACGTTGAAGGGTTCAACGACGTCTCGGCGGTGTTTCGCTCCACCGCGGAAGGCGAGACCGGCCACGCGCATGGGCACCTCGAGTATCTGGAGGTGGTGGGGGACCCGGCCACGGGGCTGCCCATCGGGGAGACGCGGCTGAATCTGAAGGCCGCCATCGCCGGTGAGACCCATGAGTACACCGACATGTACCCCGGCATGGCGAAAGCGGCGCGCGAGGAAGGCTTCGGAGAAATCGCCGATTGGTTCGAGACGCTCGCCAAGGCCGAGCGCTCGCATGCCAATCGCTTCCAGAAAGCCCTGGACAGCATTTGAGCGCACGCGAGGGGAGCCTGGAGGCCCCCACCCGGCACCCGCTGCAGTGGGGCGACCCGAAGTTCTACGACCTGAGCGCGCTCGAGGCGGAGCTCGAGCGCGTGTTCGACATCTGCCAGGGCTGCCGCCGCTGCTTCAGCCTGTGCAACGCCTTTCCCACGCTGTTCGACGCGGTGGACGCTGGCGCGCACGGCGAAGTCGCGGGCCTCGAGCGGCGGGTGTTCTGGCAGGTCGTGGATCACTGCTACCTGTGCGACATGTGCTTCATGACCAAGTGCCCGTACGTGCCACCGCATCCCTGGAACGTCGACTTTCCGCACCTGATGCTGCGGGCGAAGGCGCTGCGCGCGCGCACCGCGGGGCTGCCTTTGCGCGCGCGCGCACTGGCGGCCACCGATACCGTCGGCAGGCTCGCAGGAATTCCGGTGGTGGCGCCGCTGGTGAACGCGGTCATGCGCACGGCCCTGGGCCGCGCGCTGCTGGAGAAGACCCTGGGGGTCGATCGCACGGCGCCGCTGCCGCAGTACCACGCGCGTAGCGCGCGCAGGCGCCTCGCCGCGCTGGGCACCACGGCGCGCGCTGCGGCTGCGCCCGGGGCGAGCCCCGCGCAGGCGACGGCGGCGACCAGCGGGCGGGTGGCGCTGTTCACCACCTGTTATGGCAACCGCAACGAGCCCGCGCTCGCCGAGGACCTGGTCGCGGTGTTCGCGCACAACGGCATCGACGTCAGACTGCTCGCGCAGGAGCGCTGTTGCGGCATGCCGCGCCTCGAGCTCGGCGACCTGCGCTCGGTCGCGAGGCTCAAGCAGTTCAACATTCCGCAGCTGGCGCGGGCGGTGGAGGCCGGCTACGACCTGGTGGCGCCGATTCCCTCGTGCGTGCTCATGTTCAAGCAGGAGCTGCCGCTCATGTACCCCGAGGATGCGCAGGTTCGCCGGGTCGCCGCGCGCATGTTCGATCCGTTCGAATATCTCATGCTGCGCCACGAGGCGGGGCTGCTGCGCACCGACTTCAAGGCGCCGCTCGGCAAGGTGAGCTACCACGTGCCCTGTCACCTGCGGGTGCAGAACCTCGGGCTCAAGACGCGCGATCTCATGCGGCTCGTGCCGGGCACCAGCGTCGACACCATCGAGCGCTGCTCGGGGCACAACGGCACCTACGGCGTGAAGCACGAGTTTCGCGCCGCTTCGGTGCGGATCGGGCGCGCGGTGGTGCAGCGGGTCGAGAGCGCGCAGGCCGATCACTACACGAGCGACTGCCCGATGGCGGCGCAGCAGATCGCGAGCGGCCTCGCACAGCCGCGGGCGCCGGAGCATCCGCTGCGGCTGCTGCGCATCGCGTACGGACTCAGCTGACATGGACAAGCTCGCCGCCACCGACCTCATGCCCCTCGAGCAGTACGCGCGCGAGCGGGCGGCGTTTCGCGCGCGGGTGCTGCGTCACAAGGGCGAGCGGCACCTCGCGGTCGGGCCGAACACCACCTGGTGCTTCGAGGATCGGCTCACGGTGCAGTACCAGGTGCAGGAGATGCTGCGCAGCGAGCGGATCTTCGAGCCGCAGGGCATCGCCGCCGAGCTCGGCGCCTACAACCCGCTGATCCCGGACGGCAGCAACTGGAAGGTGACGCTGCTGATCGAGTTTGCGGATCCCGCGGAGCGCGCGCGCGCGCTCGCGCGCCTGAAGGGGATCGAGGATGGCTGCTGGGTGCAGGTCGCAGGTCACACGCGCGTGTTCGCCATTGCCGACGAGGATCTGGAGCGGGAGAACGAGGAGAAGACCTCGGCGGTGCATTTTCTGCGCTTCGAGCTGACCGCCGGCATGATCGCCAGCCTGCGCCTTGGGGCGACGCTCGCCGCCGGCGTCGATCACGAGCACTATCGGTACGTGGTGCACGAGGTGCCCGCGGCGACGCGGCTCGCGCTGCTGGCCGACTTCGCCTGACGCAGGCGCCGGCGCGGGGCTTCAGCTAAGATCGCGCCGCGCCCACGCGGCGCCAAAGCCACGGATGAGCCACGCAGCCGGATGACGCAGTCGTACACCGCCTCCGATATCGAGGTCCTCTCCGGCCTCGAGCCCGTCCGGCGACGGCCGGGCATGTACACCCACACGCAACGGCCCAATCACCTCGCGCACGAGGTCATCGACAATTCCGTCGACGAGGCGATCGCCGGTTACTGCAAACAGATCGACGTCACGCTCTTCAAGGACGGATCGCTGCAGGTGGAGGATGACGGCCGCGGCATGCCGGTCGACATCCATCCCAAGGAAAAGGTGAGTGGCGCCGAGCTCATACTCACGCGGCTGCACGCCGGCGCCAAATTCTCCGACAAGAACTACAAGTTCTCCGGCGGCCTGCACGGGGTCGGCGTCTCGGTGGTGAATGCGCTGTCGAAGCACCTCGAGTGCTGGATCAGGCGCGGCGGCAAGCAGTACAACATCAGCTTCAAGGACGGCAAGATCGCCTCGCGGCTCGAGGCGACCGGCACCGTCGGCCAGCGCAACACCGGCACCACCATCCGCTTCTGGCCCGACCCGAAGTTCTTCGATTCCGACAAATTCTCCGTGCCGCAGCTCGAGCACACCCTCAAGGCGAAGGCGGTGTTGTGCCCGGGCCTGCGGGTGACTTTCAAGAACGAGGCGAGCGGCGAGCAGGAGGAGTGGTTCTACACCGGGGACCTGGGCGCCTATCTGATCGAGGAGCTGGACAAGCTCGAGCGCCTTCCCGCGGAAGCCATCACCGGCACGCGCGCGGGCGATGACGACGCGGTCGATTACGCACTGTGCTGGGCGCCGGATGCGGAACACCCGATCGGTGAGAGTTACGTCAACCTGATCCCGACCATCGAGGGCGGCACGCACGTCAACGGGCTGCGCGCCGGAGTCGCGCAGGCGGTGCGCGAGTTCTGCGAGTTCCGCAATCTGGTGCCGCGCGGCATCAAGCTCACCCCCGAGGACGTGTGGGACAAGGCGAACTACGTGCTGTCGGTGAAGATTCACGAGCCGCAGTTCGCCGGGCAGATGAAGGAGCGGCTCGGCTCGCGCGATGCCGCGGCGCTGGTCGAGGGCTTCGTGCGCGACTCTCTGGCGCTGTGGCTCAACCGCCATCCCGATGCCGGCGAGCGCATCGCGCAGTTTGCGATCGCCAACGCGCAGGAGCGCGCCAAGGCCGCGCAGCGCGTGGTGCGCAAGCGCCTCACCGGCGGACCCGCCTTGCCCGGCAAGCTCGCCGACTGCACCAGCCAGGAGCCGAAGCGCTCCGAGCTGTTCCTGGTGGAGGGCGACTCCGCCGGCGGCTCCGCCAAGCAGGCGCGCGACAAGGACTTCCAGGCCATCATGCCGCTGCGCGGCAAGATCCTGAACACCTGGGAGCTCGATGCGGGCGAGATCGCCGGCAGCCAGGAGGTGCACGACATCTGCGTGGCGCTCGGCATCGAGCCCGGCTCGAGCGACCTCTCCCAGCTGCGCTACCACAAGGTGTGCATCCTCGCGGATGCGGACTCCGACGGGCAGCACATCGCCACGCTCCTGTGCGCGCTGTTCCTGCGGCACTTCCGCCCGCTGGTGGCGCACGGGCACGTGCACGTGGCCATGCCGCCCCTGTACCGCATCGATGCCGGCAAGCAGGTGCTGTACGCGCTCGATGACGCCGAGCGCGACCAGCTCCTGAAGAGGATCGAGAAGGACAGCCCGCGCACCAAGGCAACCGTCACCCGCTTCAAGGGACTGGGGGAGATGAACCCGACGCAGCTGCGCGAGACCACCATCGACCCGCGCACGCGCCGCCTGGTGCAGCTCACCATCGACGGCAAGGACAACACCGATCAGCTCATGGACATGCTGCTCGCCAAGAAGCGCGCCGCCGACCGGCGCGAGTGGCTCGAAGAGAAGGGCAACCTCGCGCAAGTGCAGGTGTAGGCATGCCGGAGAATCAGGAACTGAACTTCGAAGGCGTCGAGCGCCAACCGCTGCGCACCTTCACCGAGAAGGCCTACCTCGATTACTCGATGTACGTCATTCTCGATCGCGCGCTGCCGGCACTCGGCGACGGGTTGAAGCCGGTACAGCGGCGCATCGTGTACGCCATGAGCGAGCTCGGGCTGTCGGCGGTCTCCAAGCACAAGAAGTCCGCGCGCACCGTCGGGGATGTCCTCGGCAAGTTCCATCCGCACGGCGACACGGCCTGCTATGAGGCCATGGTGCTGATGGCGCAGCCCTTCGCCTATCGCTATCCGCTCGTCGACGGCCAGGGCAACTGGGGCTCGCAGGATGACCCCAAGTCCTTCGCCGCGATGCGCTACACCGAGGCGAAGCTCACCAGGTACGCCGAGGTGCTGCTCGGGGAGCTCGCCGACGGCACGGTGGACTGGACGGCCAATTTCGACGGCACGCTGGAAGAGCCGGTGTTCCTGCCGGCGCGGCTGCCGAACCTGCTGTTGAATGGCACGTCGGGCATCGCGGTCGGCATGGCGACCGACATCCCGCCGCATAACCTGCGCGAGGTCGCCGCGGCCGCAGTCCACCTGCTGGAGGACCCGGAAGCCACGCTTGCTGCGCTCATGAAGCACGTCAAGGGCCCGGACCTGCCGACGGGCGCCGAGATCATTTCCCCGCGCGCGGATCTCAGGGAGTTCTACGACAAGGGCGTCGGCACTTTCAAGGCGCGCGCCACCTGGGAGATCGAGGACGGCAACGTCATCATCACGGCGTTCCCCTACCAGGTGTCGCCGACGCGCGTGCAGGAGCAGATCGCCGAGCAGATGCGCACCAAGAAGCTGCCGATGGTGGAGGACCTGCGCGACGAGTCCGATCACGAGAATCCGACGCGGCTGGTCATCGTGCCGCGCTCCAACCGCGTCGATCTGGTGGAGCTCATGAACCACCTGTTCGCCACCACCGACCTGGAGCGCAACTACCGCGTCAATCTCAACATCATCGCGCTCGACGGCCGCCCGCGCGTGATGAGCCTGAAGGAGATCCTGGGCGAGTGGCTCGAGTTCCGCACCGCGACCGTCACGCGCCGCCTGCAGTACCGCCTGGAGAGAGTGACGCGCCGCCTGCATATCCTCGACGGGCTGCTGATCGCGTTCCTCAACCTCGACGAGGTGATCCGCATCATCCGCCGCGAGGACGAGCCGAAGCCCGTCCTCATGAAGCGCTTCAAGCTCTCCGACGAGCAGACCGAGGAGATCCTCAACACGCGCCTGCGCCATCTGGCCAAACTCGAAGAGATGAGAATCCGCGAGGAGCAGAAGACGCTCGCGGCTGAGCGCGAGGAGCTCGAGGCGCTGTTGAAGAGCAAGGCGAAGCTCAGGAAGCTCATCGCCACCGAGATCCGCGCCGATGCCGAGAAGTATGGCGACGAGCGGCGCACCAAGATCATCGAGCGCGAGGCGGCCCAGGCGATCGATGAGACGAGCCTCATCCCCAACGAGCCGGTGACCGTGGTGCTGTCCACCGGCGGCTGGGTGCGCTCGGCGAAGGGTCATGAGATCGAGCCGCGCGCGCTCTCCTACAAGAGCGGCGACGCCTTTCAGGCGCTCGCCCGTGGACGGAGCCTGCAGCCGGCGGTGTTCATCGACAGCACCGGGCGCACCTACACCCTGCCGGCGCATTCGCTCGCCTCCGCGCGCGGGCAGGGCGAGCCGCTGTCGGGACGCCTGGATCCGCCCGACGGGGCGAAGTTCGCCGGCGTCATGATGGGTGAGCCCGAGGATCTGTGGCTGCTCGCGAGCGATGCGGGCTATGGCTTCACCGCGCGACTGAAGGATCTCATCACCGACCGGCGCGCCGGCAAGACCGTGCTCAACGTGCCCGAGAACGCACACGTGCTCGCGCCCGCGCCGGTACCGTCGGCGGACTGCCTCGTCGCCGTCGTCAGCAGCGAAGGCAAGCTCCTCACCTTCCCGGTGGGGGAGGTGCCCGAGATGCCGCGCGGCAAGGGCAACAAGCTCTACGACATCCCCGCCAAGAAGGCCGCGGCGCGCGCGGAGCTCATGACCGCGGCGGCGGTCGTGCCACCGAAAGCGAGCCTCGTGCTCTGGTCGGGCGAGACGGAGAGAGTCATCGAGTGGCGGGACCTCCAGGCCTATGTCGGCGAGCGCGCGCAGCGCGGCGCGGTCCTCAAGCGCGGGTGGCCGCGGAATATCGACCGCATGGAGGCGCGGCTCCCGGCCCAGGACGGCAATAAAGGCGACAAGGCTGAGAAGAACGACAAGAGCGA
>Ga0209027_1000231_pt1 | contig 18328 bp, 13 predicted proteins | sample GraSoi013_1_20cm_3_FD_185821 | JGI IMG/M metagenome (GOLD analysis project Ga0209027, IMG submission 185821) | Grasslands soil microbial communities from the Angelo Coastal Reserve, California, USA - Sample 09_27_2013_1_20cm (SPAdes) (version 2) | ecosystem: Environmental > Terrestrial > Soil >...
GCGCAACGCGTTTTTGCTATGGCGCTCCATACGTAGTGGCAGCGTCTCCAGGCCCTGAAGGAATAGCCAGTCGTTAAAGGGTGCGCTGGCAGGACCAAGGTCGCGCAGCAGTTGTACACGCGCCTTGATGATATATGCCAGCGGGCCAAGCGCCTCAACGTAGCGCAAGCCATGATAGGAGGGATCAGGCTCGGTAAATGACGGAAAACGCCCGTTCGTCCAATCAAACTTTCCGCTATCGACGATGACACCGCCAATGGATGTGCCGTGCCCTCCGATGAATTTGGTGGCCGAGTGAATAACAACATCAGCTCCGTGCTTGAGCGGCTGTACCAGATATGGTGTAGGCAATGTATTGTCGATGATCAATGGTACTCCGTACTCATGGACAATATCAGCAGTGGCGCGAACATCCAGGGTGTCAAGGCGTGGATTGCCGACGGTTTCAGCAAACACAGCTTTGGTTCGTTCATTGAACGCGGCCCTGAAGTTTTCAGGGTTTCGACTATCCACGAAGCGAACAGTGATCCCAAGCCTGGGGAGAGTATAGTGGAAGAGATTATATGTTCCACCATAAAGACTGGCAGAGGAGATGATTTCGTCGCCTGATTGGGCGACATTTAAGATCGCCAGAGTTTCAGCCGACTGGCCAGATGCCGTTGCTAAAGCGCCAACACCTCCCTCAAGAGCCGCAACGCGGCGCTCGAAGGCGTCCTGGGTGGGATTCATAATGCGCGTATAGATATTACCAAACTGTTTCAAGCCAAAGAGATTCGCGGCGTGCTCCGGGCTGTCAAAGACATATGAAGAGGTCTGATAGATGGGGAAAGCGCGGGCATTGGTCGCACTATCTGCTGTTTCCTGACCAGCATGAAGTGATAAGGTTTCAAATCCGTAACTGCGATTACTGTTGAGTGCCATACGTTTTGTTTACTCCTTCAAGTTTGTGTGAATTGGACACGATATTTCATGTCACTATATAGTGAGCGCATTGGTCATCTGCCCCCATTCCTTAAGAAAAGCATCATGACCGTGTGGTGAGTCGAGTTCCACGTAGATGGAATCTCCGCCAACTAACCTCACTTGATCGGCCAGCCAGCGGACATGCGCTGGCGGGAAAAGAAAATCGGAACGAATACCGATAAAAAGGGCTTTACTGCGTAAGCGATGCAGCGCAGCCTCCAGTGAAGGGTAGCCTTCACTAACGTCATACAAATCCATTGCACGGCTAATATACAGGTAACTGTTGGCATCGAAGCGTTTCACCAGAGATTCGCCTTGATAGTAGAGATAGTCCTCTACATCAAAACGACTACCGAGATCAGCTGCACGACTTGGAGCGGGTACAGCCCTATTGCTGGCATGGCGCCTGGCGAAGCGCATCTCCATGCCTTCCTCACTCTGGTAAGTAATCATTGCCAGCATCCGGGCTACCGATAGGCCAGCCTCGGGTCCATGACCAGGATCGTAATTTCCCCTCTGCCAGAGCGGATCCACCATGATTGCCTGGCGCTCAACTTCGCTGAAGGCGATAGCCTGGGCAGTCAGAGCTGCTGTCGCTGCCACCACAATGACCTTCTGCACTAATTCGGGATAGGCAACGCCCCACTCCAGCGCCTGTTGTCCACCAATCGAGCCCCCGGCAACCATAGCTAATTGACGTACTCCCAGGTGTTCAATCAAAACCCGTTGCGCACGCACCATGTCACGAATGGTCACCAGAGGGAAACGCATACCATAAGGCTCCCCCGTTAAGGGATCTAGAGACGATGGCCCGGTACTGCCATAGCAACTCCCAACGACATTTGAGCAGATGACAAAGTAATGCGTGGTGTCAAAAGGCCGCCCTGGACCAATTAACGGGTTCCACCACGCTCGTTTTGGATCATCTGGATGTTGGACATCATGAGCATGTGAATTCCCAGTTAGCGCGTGAGTTATCAGGATGGCGTTATTTCCCTCGGCGTTGAGAGTTCCCCATGTTTCAAACGCCAGTGTAACGGGAGCAAGTTGTCCCCCACGTTCAAGCGGCAATGAATCGAAGGTATACGTGAACAATTGGTCTGCAGAAGCAAACTGTTTACTTCCTGCAACACGTTGTTCACTCTGTGTCACCATTACACCCTCCTTTCCTGAAATTAAGTACAAAAAAACCTCGTCCCTGGCAGGGGCGAGGAGCAAATAGTTTCGCGGTACCACCCTGATTTGCTGATACCTCACAGTATCAGCCTTGGTGAGTGTCGTTGAGCATATACGTTCTCCAACACTCTGGAATGTAACGGGTCCAACCGGCTCAGCCTATCTCCTCCTGGAAGTTCAACCTGCAACTCGGAGGTCATATTCAACGCTGGCTCGGCACTGACTTCTCATCATCGTCAATTCTCTGTAGCCGTCCACGGCGTTTACTCGTCCTCTTCAAAGTTATTGTTGTTAACTTGACTGGTAAAGTACACAATGTGCAGCCAATAAAAAACCCCTGGAATACAGGGGTAAGCTTCTTTGGCTATTCCCCTCATCTTGCGGATCGCTCCGCCGGAATTGGCACCCTTCCTGCAACGTTGCAGGGGGGTTGCCGGGCTTCATAGGGCCGTTTCCCTCAACCTCTCTTGATGAGAGCAGAAATCACTGCACATATTCAATTGTAATGGTGTTTCTTATTTGTAAGTAAGTATACCGAAGAACTTGAAGGAATGTCAAGAGAAAGGGTAAGGAATGTTTCAGGTGAATCTATGCTTAGGTAGAAAAGGCCAGTGGAATGCCCTAGATGAGAGCACCAACTGGCATCGATATTCTTGTTGCGTCAGTCAGTTATTCAGGCCTTGAAAAATCTCTTCGCCACACGCATTGCAAGGGGATGATAGGCGCGCTCGTAACAGCCAACAAAACGTACTATTTCACCACCCCAGCCACGTTTGAAACGATAGACACCTGCCATAGCTTCTTCCTCTCGATCCGTTTCCGGAATACCCCAGAAATCGTATTGGAGTGCGCCCTGGCTTTTGGCCCAGCGTATAGCCTCCCACTGCAGCAAGTAATTAGGCATCAGGTTCCGGTATTCGTTGCTTGACGCGCCATAGAGGTAGATAGCTTGTTTTGCCACCAGAGCCACAAAGATGCCGGCCAGAAGATGTCCATCAAACTCAGCTAAGAAAAGGCGAGCCTGCTGTCGCGGAACAAAAATATGCCAGGCTTTCAGGTAGTAGTCAAACGTATGTATACCAAACTGGTCACGAACGCTCGTCGCTTGCATCAGTGCATACCAGGTCTGTACGTCTTCAACCGTTTGTGCCGATCGTACGGTGACACCTTTACGCTCAGCCAGCCGTACATTATAGCGCCACTTCTCTTTCATCCCTGCCAATAAGGTTGTCTCATCTACCATGAGGTTAAGCACTATACTACGTACAGGTTGTACCGGGGGAGCAGGATACAATGCTAGAAGAGGAGTCAACTCCGCATATGTATCTTTGCTTGCGGGCGAAATAGCAGCTCCCGGAGTTGGCTCTATAATTGAGCTTACTGCTCTATTTGGCTCCATACGTAACGCCAGGGCGCCTCTTGCGTGCAAATATGCGTTCAGTTGTGTGAAGAATGCCCGGCACAGCATTGGATCTGACCAATCGATTACCGGTCCCTTTGGAATATAGGCTAGAGAACCTGCCCACGAAGGGAGTGCGGAAGCTGTACGACGCAAGACCTGAGCCGCCGCAACCACCTGCTGTTGCTCTTCATCCCAGAGGAAAAGCCGAAAGGGATACCAACCAGTACTGGCTTTGAGTTCTCCCCATCCCCAACTTTGCAGGAAATGCCCACCAGGGTGCCCGTCGATAAACTGATCCCACTTCCGCCACTCGTGGGCAGGTACATTTCGCAAGATATAGCGATTATGTGACATAGTAATAAACTCCCGCAACAAGATCTATTGGAGTGATCATTAGTGTTTCTGTGCCCCTTCTTCTCCGTGGTGCTATAATACCACTTGAAGGGTTGTATAACCCGGTAATATTACTGTAACTTATAATACAAGAACAAATACATTATTGGCCAAATTGACCAGTAGGAGGCACGTGGTGAATATTGTGATCCTTGGATGTGGCCGTGTTGGCTCAACACTGGCAACTATGTTGGATCGTGCAGGCCATACAGTCTCGATTATTGATTTTAGCAGTGAAGCTTTTCGTCGCCTGGAACCCGATTTTGGTGGTACAACCATTGTGGGCAATGGCGTTGATGAAGAAATACTTATTCGCGCAGGTATCAAAGAGGCAGACGCCTTTGCCGCTGTCACCAATGGTGATAACCGGAATATCATGTCCAGTCAAATCGCGAAAGAGATCTTCAATGTCAAAAAGGTTGTTTGCCGCATCTACGATCCAATACGAGAAAGCACTTATCATGAACTTGGTCTTGAAACAATCAGCCCTACAATAGTTGGGGCACAATTGATTTTTGAAGCCCTCTTTAGCGACAAGCAGGAACAACAAACAGATAAAGGATAGAGGGGCAACGAGGCAAGGAGAGAAGAAGCATGTATATAATTGTCGGTGGTGGTGGCGACGTCGGCTACTATCTCACCAAAAGTTTGTTAAGCCAGGGTCACGAAGTTCTCTTACTGGAAAAAGGTGCAATTCGCTACCAGGCGCTGTCCGAGGAGCTCGGACAGTCAGTTGTGCGCGGCGATGCCTGCGAAGCGCGCACAATGGAAGAGGTTGGAGTAAGTCGGGCCGACGTTGTGATTGCTGTTACAGGCGAGGACGACGATAACCTGGTTATTTGCCAGATGGCAAAGAAACGCTTCAAAGTTGCACGCACCATAGCCCGGCTCAATAATCCTAAAAATGAACTGCTTTTTCAAAAGTTAGGTATCGATATCACCGTCAGCCCAACAAGATCCATCCTCTCACTCATCGAAGCAGAGTTGCCTGGTTCTTCTTTTGTGACGCTTATGAGGCTCAGGAGAGCGGGGTTAGGCATTATAGAGGTGCGCGTCCCGCCTGACTCACCAATTGTAGGGAAGACGTTGAACGCGATCAAGCTCCCGCGCAGTGGTAATATTGCTTTGATTATTCGGGATAATGAATATATCGTACCCACAGCTGAAACAAAGATTTTTGCCAATGACGAAGTCTATGCGCTAGTCAATCGCGAAGGTGAAGAGGCGCTGCGCGATGCGTTAGGTGCAACTCGCTAACAACAAAAAAAGAGACTGATTTGTCACTCGTGAGGAGCAGCAAATCAGTCTCTTTCTATTGGTCCTCTATTTCCTGGTTCTGATCCTCCGTGGTAGGGGCATCTGGTACCGGCCGTAACAGGTTGATATGCTCCCGCGATAACGGGTTCCCCTTCACTATAGGAGTTGTTACCTTCTGATCGCCAGCCTCAACTTCATGTATATCTACTGCGGCATGGTCAACTGGCTTAGCATTTACCCTCTTCCGCCTGTGCAAGAGAACGCCTGGCGGTCGAATAACCAGGGGTTTACGTTTACTATGTTCGAGCATCTGGTCTGCGGTCTTGCCCCTGGCTGAATTATAAAGGCTGACGATGACGACCCAGGCAGCTGCCACTATCGGTGTTGCTATTAAAGCGCCGAAAGGGCCGATCAACTGGACGCCGATAATCAAGCAAAGAATTGCGGCAATGGGGTGAAGACCAACCGCGTGCCCTACGATACGAGGGCCCAGGACATTACTTTCAAGCAACTGTACGATAACAAAGTATATGATAATGAAGAAAGTGCGTGGAAACGGGTTGGGCAGCAGCAGCGATATAAGTACAGCAGGAATAGTGGCCAGCGTCGGACCAACCATTGGGATCGTTTCGAAGAGAAAAGCTAAAAAGGCGATAATGATCGCGTAACCACTTAATCCCAGGAAATAACATCCTACGCCAGCCAGGACGCCTATTATTGCCGCCAGCGTAAGCTGCCCACGAATATAATTGCCGACCACGCGATTGAGGGCATCTTCAAACACGTCAACTGTTTTCTGATGATTTTCTGGTACAATACTTTTCAGGTTATTACGGATATTTTTCCCATCAAGGGTAAAGTAGAAGCTCAAGACAAGTATTAACAGGATGTCGATGAAAGCGTTGGTCATAATAAAAGCGATATTCACTACGTTAGCCGCAGCGGCCTGTGCAAAGCCTACTAATTGTCCTCTGATCTGGCTGATCGCATCGTCAATGTTCGCCTGCGGAATCCCTCTCTTCACCAGAAAGTCATCCAGATAATTGAACTGATCCGGCAACGCGCCAAAAAATCTGGTGACGATATCCCGGAAGCTAAACACCTGTTGAATAAAAGAGTAGGCAAGCGCAGAGAAAAGAAGAAAGAGTCCTGCCAGAACAATGATATACATCAAGACCGTTGCGAAAACGCGAGGTATTTTATTTCTTTCCAGTAAGTCTACTCCTGGCGTGATCAAGAACGCCACCGCCATGGAGAGCAAAAGCAAGAGGATAGCATGAAAAAACAGCCCCAGCAAAAGACTCCAGGCAAACCACCCTATAATTCCAATACAGACAATACAGAGGAGAATGTCGCGCCTTCGCTGCCATTTCGCCTGATCCATACCATTTGTTCCTTTGTTTCATATACCTGAATTAGGACTATATTGCTATTGTGACAGGTTTCTGTAAAAAGTACAAGATACTTTATACTATCAATTCTACCTAATTTTTCTGGCGTCGTCCTGATTGTATCTTTCACATGCAACTTTTTTTGCCCTTGCAGCGTTTTTTAATCAGAGGATATTCGGGGGAGTATCCTTAAAACTCGTCACCCCCCCAAAAAATATAGCGATAGTAGCTCAGTGTAACTGAAGTTAATATTGTGAATTACAATCGTCTTGTAAAATACAAGGATATATCCCATTTGTCCTTTATATACGAATGGAACTTGAAAGAGGACTCACCCATGGATGTTCCTACCACACTGACAATAACCCAGGCAATTTTGGATTGGACACTACTAGGGTTTCTATTGGCATGGATGGTCACTTTCGCTGTGTTAGCTCTACGGGCAACTCCGATGAATACAATGAAATCAGAAGAGTTACCTACCCCGGCTCGCTCTTTTCCTATCGCAGCTGCGCCAACGTCGCTGCATGTGATTGCCGCGCAAAGCACACAGCCTATACCGGTACAGGTTGGACAAGTGAGACACGACACCTCTGGAGAAATGAACCCGGTTCAAATAGCTTGAGTTATGAAATCAGAAAGAGGGCCACAAGAGACTTACGCCTTCTTGTGGCCCTCTTTCTTGTTGAGTATTAAATTTGTACATTTTCACCGGGACGTACCGGGCGGAACTGTCCACTATCATTGATAAAGACGAAATGGCTGTCCTGGACGTTCACAACCATATCCAGTTTCCTATCTCCATTGACGTCCTTAAAAGTCAGCGTAACCACTGCCAATTCCTGTCCAGGGCCAACCAGCGTCGGTCCTGTATAAATCTTCGCTCTTGAGGAATCCCCGCCAGGTAATTCAATGATCTCTATATGGCGCTGTAAGTTTATTGCTATAAAATGGCTTGGATTAGTCGCTGAGTCGTTATGACCTACAACCATATCTACCTGGAAGGTGCGTGGTCGACCATAATGCCAATCATCTTGCGTCACCTGCCACCAGTTTGCTACCATTGTCAACAACACCCATCCAACCAGCATCGTAAACGTTGCCATGCCCAGGATCACAGTCCAATGAAAACGAGGCCTGAAGATTGTTCCAATTAATTGATCTGTGTTCCGGATGGCAATTTCATCCGTCCCCGTCTCCGCTTCACGCTGCCGCGAGCCGTGTACTACAGATATACCCGTCTGTGTTGCGCTGCGACGAGGAGGAATGGTCGACCTGTTACTTGCTCGATAGTTTCGCTGGCTCCCCAACCCTTGTACATCAGCCGGTGCACGACCAACTTCCGCTCTTACATCGGCCAGTCGTTGATAATGAAGAGCGCTACTAGGAATACGGACAGGCTCGGCATCATCAAAATCATCTTCATCATACGCTGGTGCAGTATTTACTCGTGCTCTCTGTGCCACTTCATTACCGTCCTCTCGTCTTTTACGGTATCGCAAGGCCTTAGATACTTTGTTCTAATTACTAGCTACGACGAGTATACACTTATGCACGACAATATGCAAGCTTTTTTGGAACAAATTTGCTATATCTCTCATACCAATTTCAGAGTTTTACTCATGCGTTAATTTTCCTTAAAAATTGACAATTTGCACATATTCTTTTAGAATGCGCCACATACATACAAATTCATCAATGGAATAAAGTGTGCTGGGGAGGTCCTTTATGGAAACAGGGCTTACGTGGCAGAGCTATCCACCTGAAAAGCTGTTAGTTGAGCGATTTCATATTTCCACGGGCTTTCATCCTGGTCAGCGCGATATCATAGAGCAACTTGTTCATGGTAAGCGTATTCTCGCAATTCAACGGACAGCCTGGGGCAAGTCCCTCTGTTACCAGATAGCAAGCCTCTATTATCCACACCTCACTATCGTCTTCTCACCCCTCAAAGCGCTTATGAGAGATCAATGCCAGCGATGTAACACTGTTTATGCCATACCTTCCGCAATCGTCAGTTCAGACTTTAGCGAAGAAGAGAACCAGGCGACAATGGAACAGGTAGTTGCAGGTAACTTTAAATTGCTTTTTATTGCCCCTGAACGCTTGGATAATGCAGGTTGGCAGAAATATGTTATACGTATGCGTATCAGCATGATCGTAATTGACGAGGCCCATTGTATTTCAACGTGGGGCCATGATTTTCGCCCTCACTACCGACGTATTGTTCGACTATTGAGTGCTCTTCCTAAAAATGTTCCGATCCTCGCTTTGACCGCAACTGCCAATAAACGCGTGGAGCAAGATGTTCTCCAACAGATAGGCGAGGTTACGCAGGTCGTACGCGGTACGATGCAACGGCCCAATCTGCACTTGAATGTTGAAACGTTAATAGGTGACCAGGAGAAGCTAAGCTATCTGGCTGAGATATTGCCCTACTACCCTGGAACAGGGATAATCTATACTGCTACAAAAAGCAGTGCCGAAATGCTAGCAACGTTTTTAATTCAGCGGGGAATCAATGCTGATTACTATCATGCAGGTCGAGAAGATACTGTGCGGCAGGATATTGAACAGAAATTGATGAGCAACCAATACAAAGTAGTATGCTCGACCAACGCCCTCGGCATGGGTATCGACAAACCAGATGTTCGTTTCGTTATTCATTATCATATCCCTGTATCTCCTATCCACTATTACCAGGAGATGGGCCGGGCCGGACGGGATCGGAAAGTCTCCTGGTGCATTCTCCTCTACGATCCCACCGATGTAACTATTCAAGAATACTTTATTCGTAACGAAAGGCCAGAAGGAAAGTATTATGATGTGGTCCTGTCGTTACTACGCATGAATGCCCAAGGTTTGCGTGAAAGTAACCTGATGCTAACAACTGGCCTATCACAAAAGGCGACACGCACTATTCTGGCCGATTTAGAAGAACAGCGCTTCATCGAACACAACCCGAAAAGTCGCACGTATACTGCTATAAGCCGTTTGGGACAGATGGACTTTTCCGCCTACGATGAAGTGCGACTGCAAAAATTGCAAGAACTGAGCAACATACAAAATTATGTTCAGTGCGACACATGTTATATGGAATATCTCACCACCTATCTTGGAGATGAACCTGGAAGTCATTGCAGACAATGTGGAAGATGTCGGAAAACAAACTTTCCACCTGTGACACCCTCGCGAAGAATACAAGGAACAGTGGCATATTTTCTGGAAGAAGGTTTCCTGCCACGTATCGAAAAGCGTCCAGAGCATGAAGCTGGTTGGTCACTTTCATTTCATGGTAATAGTCGTACTGGCCGCTTGGTGCGCGCAAGCAAATATGAAAATGCCGGACCATTTGCCCCAAACCTCGTTAATCGGGTCGTCAAATTGGTACGGACCCGCTATCCAATAGATACCATCAATGGTATAGTAAGCGTGCCACCGACGAAAAGCGGCCTATTAGTCGAGACGTTTGCTAGACAAGTTGCCGCACAGTTGGGTATAGAATATCTATCTGTAATTGAGAAAGTACGGCCAACACAGGAGCAAAAATATTTGACCAACTGGCGGCAAAAGGTCGACAACGTCAGAGGAGCGTTCTGTGCCAGTTCTCCTGAGATTGCTGGATGTACATTATTGCTTATCGATGACATCTATGACTCGGGTTATATGTTACGTGAAGTAGCTCAAGCATTGAGGCAAGCAGGTGCAAATTCAGTATTTCCACTAACCATTACCCGAACTGCCCATTCTGATGACCAATAGGAGGCTACCATGAACGAAGATTTACAAGAACAATCCTGCTGGCTTCTGTTGGCGTTTGAAAGCGGGCTATCTACTCGCATCATCAACGACATTCTCGTAGTCTGGTGTAAACAACTTGGCAGAACATTGCAAGAGTTCTTTGCGACCAGTAAAGAGGAATGGATCGCTACATGCCATCTCAAGACAGAAATCATTCAGAAACTTGAACAGGCGAAAGAGAAACTGGTTGGACAAGCGTTTCTGGTAGAGAAGTTGTCCCACGAGCATATTCATTTGCTCACTGTGTTTGACGAAAACTATCCCAGGCTACTCAAATTAGCCCTCAACCGTAATCAACTACCCCCTGTACTCTGCTATGCAGGCGATTTGCAAATCCTTGAACGCCAAACTATTGGCATTATTGGCTCACGTAATGCCGGGGAATCAAGCCTCGCATTTACTCGAGAGATAGCACAATTTTTAGCAGAAAAGGGTGCTAATGTTATCAGTGGCAACGCTCGTGGCGTTGACCGGGCTGCCTTTGAGGGCGCTACCAGTACTGATAATGGCCATACTACTGTTGTACTGCCGCACGGCATCCGTAAACTTAGTGGCGTCCAGATGCGAAACCTCGTCCCCAAAATTGAAGCGGGAAATGTCCTTTTGATGAGCCAGTTTCACCCCGATGCTCCATGGGTGGTAAGTCGCGCTATGGAACGCAATAAAGTTGTTACCGGCCTGGCCCAGGTAGTGATCGTTGCCGAAGCGGATATCAAGGGTGGCACATGGGAAGGTGCAAATGGCGCATTGAAGCAGGGGCGGCCGCTCTATGTGCGCCAAACAGTATCCTCTACATTACTTGCTGGTAATGATGCTCTTATCGATCTAGGAGGAGTTCCTCTTCCCTGGCCTACAGAGCATATCGCCGAATTATCCATCTCACTCTTCATTGAAAGTGCCATGTTACAACAAAAACAGAGCGAAAAGCCCGAACGTTCAGAGCAACTTTCGCTATTTACATCACCCAACGAGTAGTGAACAGACCATGACCACGATTGACCTGCGGGGTCGTGATCTTACCATCACACCTCCCGCTGAATTGTTAGAACTTCCAACGCCCACGCTGCTGGACAGCCTCTTTGGTCCATACCTCCCCAAAGCTCTCAGGGCGAAAATGGGGAGAGATAAACGCTTTCATTTTTTGCGCACGCAGCCGATCCATTTCAGTGCGGTGAAACAGGCGCTGCGGCAACAACAGATACCCTTTACAGTAGTTTTTGAGGAGCGTCCCACCCTACCCTTCTCGACAGCACTGGCTATCGAACCACGACCATACCAGGAGGATGCCCTGACCGCGTGGTTAGCGCAGGGCAGTGCAGGTGTTGTAGTACTGCCAACAGGTGCCGGTAAAACGTTTGTGGCAGCAATGGCTATCGTCGAGACGGGTCTGTGGACACTGGCGGTAGTCCCCACGATTGATCTCTTGCAGCAGTGGCGTACAGCACTTGCCACTGCCCTTTCTCTCACCATTGACGACATCGGCACATTTGGCGGGGGAGAGAAAGAGTTGAAGCCAATTACCATTATTACCTATGATTCTGCAGCGCTCTACCCCCGCGAACTAGCCCGCTTCGGCCTGCTCATCTTCGATGAATGTCACCACTTGCCCGCACCGACCTATCGCCTCATCGCCGAGAGCGCCTTCTCACCTTTGCGCCTGGGACTTAGCGCCACACCAGAACGCAGCGACATGGCTCATGTCGAACTGGATGAATTGATAGGGCCGGAGGTGTACCGGCGCTCACCCGCCGAATTGACAGAGGGTCGTTACCTCGCGCAATACCAGGAAAAGATTATCGATATTGCCTTATCGGGCGAGGATGAGATACGTTATGCCGAACAAAGGCGCATCTACAGTTCATTTTTACGCCGCCGCCGTATTGTCATTCGTTCACCCGAGGACTTCCAGCAAAAGCTGATCTTCCTCAGCGCGCGAGACCCTGAAGCGCGTACCGCTATGCTGGCGTGGCGCGAGGCCCGCCAAATCGCCATGAATGCGCCCGCCAAGTATAGCGAAATCGAGCGCTTATTGCATAAGCACGCAGCTGACCAGGTGCTGCTCTTCTCTGAATACAATCCTGTCGTCGATCAAATCAGCCGGCGTTTCTGCCTGCCAAGCATCACCTATAAAACCCCAACCGAGGAACGCCGCACCATCCTGGACAGGTTCCGCACAGGACAGTATACAAAACTGGTGACCGGGCGCGTTCTGAACGAAGGAGTCGATGTGCCTGATTGCCGCGTAGCCATTATCGTGAGCGGCAATAGCACTAAGCGCGAATATATCCAGCGCCTGGGTCGCATCTTACGCCCCAAAGAGGGTGAAGCTTTGCTCTATGAGCTGGTTACTACCGGGACTACTGAAGAAGAGATGGCCAAACGCAGGAAAGAATGACAACGGCAACGCGACTCACTGCGAGCCAGCCTCTCTAATCTTTAGCCCTTCGACAATATATGTATTGCTCTTCCCAGCGCATTCTCAGCACTCTCTAGCAGCACTTCGCTGAGGCTGGGATGAGCATAAAGAATCTCAGCGAGGTCGGTCAGCGTCGCGCCCATCTCGATAGCGAGCGCTGCCTGCCCTATTAAATCACCGGCGCGTGGACCTGCTATGGTAGCCCCGAGCAATACCCCGTCATCAGCATTTGCCACTATCAGCGCGACCCCATTATCTTTACCAAGGGTCAAAGCGCGTCCATTGGCGGCTAGAGGAAAACGACCTGTAACGACGGGATAGCCAGCCTGTGTTGCCTCATCCGCCGCATACCCAACCATGGCTATCTCTGGTGCCGTGTGGACTACAAGCGGCGTCACCAGTGGCGCGAACTGTACCCGTTGACCAGAGAGCACCTCGGCAGCCACTTTCCCCTGTTTCATGGCAACGCTTGCAAGGGCACGACCACCTGTACAGTCACCTACCGCCAGGATATGCGGTACAGAGCTCTGCTGCATAGCATTGACAGCGATGCCGCCGTTGCTCGAAGTGTTCACACCTACCGCATCCAGGTGTAATCCAGCCGTATGGGGAGAGACGCCCTGGGAGATGACTACAGGCCGATCTGTCACGTATTCAATAGCCGTCTTCGTCGCTGTCTGAATCCCCAACTTGCGCAATCCTGACTGGACCAACCGTAACGCGGTAGGATCGCATCCAGCCAGGATCTGCTCGCCCGGTGAATATAGTTTGACCTCGACACCAAGTCGCCCGAAGAGTGTTGCCAGTTCCAGGGCGATATAGTCATCTCCCAGGATATTGAGCGTATTCGGCAATTCCGGCAGCTGCAAGGCTTGCTCTGGGGTTAATACACGTTCGCCATCATATGGCAGTTGGGGATGGCCAGCAGCGTCGGCACCGACCGCGAGGATACAGTGATCAAATTTGAAACGGTGGGAACCGTGTTCGCCTTCGACACGCACTTCCTGGGCGTTCATGAACCAGCCTGTACCATATACGTAATCGATATGGTTACCGGCCACCAGGCGCCGTACACCATCTGTTAAGCGATCAACAACGCTCTGTTTCCACGCCTGCATCCTGGGCCAGTCAAATGAGACAGTTTCAGCCGCGATACCCATCGCCGCCAGTTCTTCCTGTTGGGTGTCATAATAGCGCTCAGTTGAAGAAAGCAGCGCTTTGAGTGGAATACAACCTCGATTAAGGCAGGTTCCACCAGGAGGTCCCTGGTCAACCAATGTAACATGATGACCGAGTTGAGCAGCGCGAATTGCTGCTACATAGCCTCCAGGGCCTGCTCCAAGCACGAGCACATCAACAGCGGTGGTCACATCTCCTACTACCATAGTAATTCTTCACCTGCTTCCTACACCATATCCAGCATCAATTGCTGCGGATTCTCCACCAGCTCTTTGAAACGTCCCAGAAATTTGCCGGACATGGCACCATCGATGAGCCTGTGGTCAAATGAAAGCGCCAGCGGCATCACCGGACGTACAATGACTGCTCCCTGCCGCGCAATCGCCTTTTCCTGTATTCTGCCGACAGCGAGGATCGCTGCTTCAGGATAATTGATAATTGGGGTGCCGCTGCCGCCGCCAAAACTCCCGACGTTATTCAGCGTAAAGGTGCTGCCACTGACCTCAGGAAGAGCAAGCGTGCGTTTCTGTGCGCCTTCGATCAACTTCTCAAGCTTTGCGGCAACCTCCATCAAGGTGAGGCGATCAGCGTTGCGCATTACGGGCACCAGCAGACCCTCTGGCGAGTCGGTAGCCACTCCGATATGGTAGGAGCGTTTGTAGACAATCTCGCGCTTCTCTTCATCGAGGCTAGCATTAAAGATGGGAAACTCTTTGAGCAGCGGTATGAGCAGTTTGATCAACAGCGGCATATAGGTCAGACGTACTCCACGCTGCTCAGCAATGGGTTTCAACGCCTGGCGCAATGTTATCAACGCGCCGCCGTCGATCTCGTCAAAGGCGGTCGCATGAGGAATGGTGCGCCAGGAACGCTCCATATGTTCCGCGACACGCTTACGCAACCCGGTCAGGGGTTGACGCTGATCTTCAGTGCCCGCCTGATCAACTTTCTTTTCGACAGGTGATGTAGAGGGAGCAAGTTGTTCTTCTTTTGGCGCGGCTGTGCTTGCAACCTCGGCAGTGGAAGCGCCATTCTGCGCACCTGAAGTCGCACTCCCGGCGCGTTCGGCATAAGCCCGTACATCTTCAAGCGAAACTCGCCCACTTGCACTTGACGGCGTGACCTGCTCAAGGTCTACGCCTAATTCAAAGGCGAGTTTTCGTACCGCGGGCGCTGCCTGTACTCGCGGACGCGCTGCAACTGAAGGCGCGCTTTGTGAGGATGCTGTTGCTACAGAAGACATATTTGTTGGAGCAGAGGAGGTGGCGACAGCGGGTGTTTCGCTACTTTTTGGCGTGCCATCGCCACTGCTGGCGGCAGAAGTCTCAAAGACGACCAGTACATCGCCTACCTTAGCGGTCTGCCCATCCTTCACACGAATCTCGCTGACTCGTCCAGTAACGGGAGACGGGAGTTCGACGACGGCCTTATCCGTTTCCACTTTGGCGATAGCCTGGTCGAGTTTAGCAGTATCACCGACGTCAATGAGCCATTGCACTATTTCCGCTTCATGCATCCCTTCGCCCAGGTCGGCCAACTTAAATTCGTACGTCATGCTCTATCTCCAGAAACCCTAATTCTTCCAGTTGTTGTCCTGGCTCTGTATACTTACGCTGGCTCCATCACCTGTCGCAACGCTGTCAATACCTTGGCTGCATTCGGCAAATAATAGTCCTCCAGGCCAGGTACAGGATAAGGAGTGTCGTAACCCGTGACCCTTCCAACCGGCTTTAAAAGCGAATACAAGCAACGTTCATTAATGATCGCTGTTATTTCAGCGCCGACACCGCCCGCTCGAGGAGCCTCGTGGACAACTACAGCTCGGCCGGTTTTCTCGACAGAGGCGACTATAGCCTCTTCATCGAGGGGCCAGACCGTGCGCAGATCGATAACCTCAACGCTGATGCCATGCTCTTTTTGCGCCTGTTTCGCCGCCTCCACGGCGATGGGTACCATCGCGCCATAAGCAAAAAGGCTCACATCCGTTCCCTCCTGCACCGTCTTTGCCTTGCAGAGAGGAACGGTATAATATTCTTCCGGCGTCTCCAGGCGGAATGAGCGGTAGAGTTTGATATTCTCCAGGAACAGCACGGGATCAGGATCGGCAACAGCCGAGGCCAGTAGACCTTTGGCATCATAGGGGTTCGAAGGGATGACCACCTTGAGGCCAGGGGTCTGCATGAACACGCCTTCAAGGCTGTCCGAGTGCAATTCCGGCGTGCGCACGCCACCACCGTAGGGCGCGCGTACCACCATGGGACAGGTATAGGCTCCCGCGCTGCGGAAACGCATGCGCGCGGCCTGTGACGCCAGCTGATTCATGCACACAAAAAGGAAGCCCGCGAACTGTATCTCGGCAATCGGCCGCAGCCCATAGACAGACATGCCCACTGCACTGCCAATGATGGCCGACTCGGAGAGCGGCGTATCGAAGACACGTTGTTCTCCGAACTTCTCCTGCAGGTGCTCGGTAACTCGGAAGACTCCCCCATTGACACCTATATCCTGCCCAAATACCACAACGCGCTTGTCTCGCTCCAACTCAAGGGTGAGCGAGTGATTCAGGGCCTCGATCATCGTCATTAACATAAACGTTTATTCTCCCTGGCCGGGTTCTACATAGCGCAGCAGGTCAGCACGCTGCTCTTGCAATCGCGGGGAAAGCGAGGCCGAAGTATAGTCAAAGAAGCTGTCAGGGGCCATTGGTGGCATCGCCTCTGCTACACGTACCGCTTCGTTGATCTCCTCTTCGACTGCTGCAATGAGCTGTCGGTCCTGTTCTTCATCGAGCATGTCGCGGCTCACCAGGAAGCGCTTGAAGCGCGTGAGCGGGTCTTTCGCTCGCCATGCCTCCACCTCCTCGGGGCTGCGATAGCGCGTGGGGTCATCGGCAGTCGTATGCGCCCCGATGCGATAAGTGAGCGTCTCCACAAGCGTGGGTCCCTGACCGGCACGCGCACGCTCGACGGCCTGCTGCATCACAGCGTAGACCGCGAGAATATCATTACCGTCAACCAGGACAGACGGGACACCGAAACCGGCCCCACGAGCGGCGAAGGTAGGTGCAGCGCTCTGTTTATGACGGGGAACGCTGATAGCCCAGCCGTTATTCTGTACTACCAGCACCACAGGCGCTTGAAAGACGCCCGCGAAATTCAAGGCTTCGTTGAAATCTCCCTCGGACGTTGCTCCATCGCCACATACACCAACGGCGACTGCCTTATCGCCCGATATTTTCGCCGCCATGGCCAGGCCAACAGCGTGCAGCATCTGTGTGCCAATCACGATTTGAATGGGAAGGCAATGGTTCTCACCAGGATAATGCTCAGGAGTAAAACCGCGAAATGCGTAGATGAGCGTGGGCAGAGGAAGCCCCTTGACCATCAAGGAGACGAGTTCGCGGTACGACGTGGTCAGCCAGTCTTGCGGCTGCAGTGGAGCGGCCAATCCTACAGCAGTCGCCTCCTGGCCTGCTAACGAACCAAAAGTAGTGGCACGACCTTGTCGCTGCAAGGCGATTATTTTATTTGAGAACGCTCGTCCAAGCTGCATGTAACGGTAGAGCGACAGCAAGCGCTCCGCACTAAGGTCCGGCATCTCCCCTACCAACTTCCCCTCTACATCGAGTATTTGATAGGGGACCATTCCAGGGTCAATCTGTTGTATCGCCACTTCACGCTCCTTCATTATCAATGCTTATCAGGAAAAATCGATGCTGGCACTCTTGCCGGGTGCCAACCTTTTTCATGCCTGGCCGGCAAAAATCCAGGGAGCTTCTTGTTTGCGGCGAGTTTCATAGGCGCTGATTTCGTCGCCATGAGACAGCGTCCAACCAATATTGTCCAATCCCTGTAACAGGGCGTTTTTCCTGAAATTGTCGATCTCAAAGTGTAATACCCGCCCACTGGGGGTCGTCACCGTCTGTGCCGCGAGATCAACGGTAAGGGTATAACCTTCAGTCGCCTCAACCTCCGCGAATAGTTCGCGCACAATCGCCTCATCGAGGGTCACAGGCAGAATGCTGTTATTAAAGCAGTTGTTATAGAAGATGTCGGCAAAGCTGGGGGCTATGATACAGCGAAAGCCATATTGCCGGATGGACCAGGGCGCGTGTTCGCGCGAAGAGCCACAACCAAAATTATCGCTCGCCAACAAAATACTTCCGCCCTGGTAGCGCGGCTGATTGAGCACAAAATCCGGGTTAGGGCTCTGGCCGGCGGTATCAAGGTAGCGCCAGTTAGCGAAAAGTACCGGTCCGAAGCCAGTACGGCGAATCGTTTTGAGAAAGCGGGCTGGTGTGATCTCATCCGTGTTGACATTGACACGATCAAGAGGTACAACCAGGCCAGT
>Ga0209027_1000236_pt1 | contig 18243 bp, 19 predicted proteins | sample GraSoi013_1_20cm_3_FD_185821 | JGI IMG/M metagenome (GOLD analysis project Ga0209027, IMG submission 185821) | Grasslands soil microbial communities from the Angelo Coastal Reserve, California, USA - Sample 09_27_2013_1_20cm (SPAdes) (version 2) | ecosystem: Environmental > Terrestrial > Soil >...
CACGGTGGGATAGCGACGGCCGGTGTCGGCGTCGTAGCCGCGCGGTAGCAACACCGTCGCGCCGAGGTAGATCGGCCGTCCCCACCAGGCGGTGAGCAGTTTGCTCTGGATTTTGACGTGCTTCACCCACTTGGTGTCCGGCGGCAGCTCGATCGGAGGGAGCACGCGCGCGAGCTCGAGCCGGATCGTATCCGGTCGGGCCGGATCGAGATGCACTTTGCGCACCGCGCTCACCAGGTTTCCCGGCGCCTTGTTGAACTGCTGGCCCTCCCACTGGTCGTCGTGCAGCCACAGGGTATGCCCGTCGGAGCGGTGGAACTCCGAGTACACGTTGAGCAACCCCTGCACGTAGTAATCGCCCGCGGGGATCTCCTTGAGGCTCGACACCGGATAGCCGAGGGTGGTGCCGTCGATCACGCCGGGCGCGCCGGGTGCGAGCTGCGTCACATCGACGCCGAAGAACGGGGTACAGTCGCTTTCGTGGCGCACCTGCAGGCGCGGTTCGACATCGTCGTGCCGCGCCACGAACAGGTACATGCGTCCGGTGACGGGTGTGCCGCGGAGCGACGCTGGCACGGTGATCTCGACGCGCGGACCCTGCGATGCGGCGTGTCTGGGGAGTGCGACGGCGAGCGTGATGACGGGCGCGAGGGTAGCGAAACGCAACGGAGGATCCTGAAGAGGGCGGGCTAGTGTGACCTCAAACTGGAGGGTCCGCAAGAGCGGGAGGCGCCAGGATGCCTGGCTCGGTGGCGCGCACCTGCACGTACGCCCGGTACCCGCAGCCGCAGGATTCCGTCGTGCGACCGAGCCGATCGGTCCCGAACGCGAGCCGCTGCGCACATTGGGGGCAGCGAGGCGGGCCGCCGTCTTTGATGAGGCCCGTCCGCGCCAGCGCCCGGTTCACTTGTACCGGTAGGTGATACGCCCGCGAGTGAGGTCGTAGGGGGACACCGCGAGGGTGACTCGATCGCCCGCGAGCACGCGGATCCGGAAGCGCCGCATCTTGCCCGCGATCGTGGCAAGCACATAGTGGCCGTTCTCGAGCAGGACGCGGAACGTCGTGTTCGGGAGCACCTGCTCGACCGTGCCATTGATCTCGATCGCTTCTTCCTTCGCCATCGGTCCGCCCGCGTGAGGGGGGAAACGCAAAGGCGGGACCGGCGCATTGGCCAAGTCCCGCCTTGACGTGCAACGCTCGATGAACGCTAGCGGTCGGGCCGGGCGAAGTCAAACTTGAGTACTGACTCTTCATGAGAGGGCCCGATGACGCAGAGCGATCAGGACCGGCGGGTCGACTACATCGAGTTCGGCGCGACCGATCTGAGCCGGACCAAGGAATTCTATGAGAAGGCCTTCGGCTGGCGGTTCCAGGACTACGGACCGGATTACACGAGCTTCCAGGACGGCCGCCTGAGCGGCGGCTTCACGAAGGACGCGCCGGTCCGGCCGGCCAATCCACTGGTGGTGATCTATGCCGTCCAGCTCGAAGCGATCGAAGCGAAGATCACACAGGCGGGCGGGAAGATCGTCCGAAAGCCGTACCCCTTCCCTGGTGGCCGCCGATTCCACTTCACCGATCCCAGCGGGAACGAGCTCGCCGTATGGACGGATCGGTAGCGTGGTGACACCGCGGTGCGGCTGCACCCGTAGGGATCCCACCCTTCAATGGATAGAGGCGGTCATGACCAAGCCGTTCCTGCAGCTCGCCGCCGTCGGCGTCGCGGGCTTCGCCCTCTGGAAGATGGCGTCGCTCTTCTTGCTCCCGCTTCTCATGCTGGCGTTCAAGGTCGCCCTGATCGTGGCGTTCGTGATGCTCGCAGTCTGGTTCTTCAAGAGGAACGACAAGCCGAAAGACGACGCGACCGCCGGTTAGCCCTCACCCGCTCGCGCCGGCGTACCGCTTGAGCGCCGCGCGCCACAGCGCTCGTGCCAGCGCGAACGCCAACGCGGCGACGAGGGCGGCGGCGAGTGCGATCTCCGGCCGCAACCGGCCGGTGAGCGCCGACGCCGGAATCGTGGTGGTCCAGGCGATCGGTATGAGATATACGAACACGAACCGCAGCGCTCCGGGGTACGCCGAGACGGGATAGCGCGCGCCCTCGTACACTGCGTCGAACAGGACGGCGATGTTCTCGACCGACACGAACCAGAACGCCAGGCTCATGAGAACGACCCAGATGGCATAGACGACGACGGCTGCGGCCGCGAGCGTCAAGGCAAACGCCGCAAGTTGAGCGAGCGATGGCGTGTGACCCATCCGAAACAGCGCATATCCTGCGAGCGCGAGGCCGAGCACGACGTCCGTCAGGCGCCAGATGTCGAGCCGTCGGAACGAGACGAAGCCTTGGGCGTCCACCGGCTTCACCAGCACCAGGTCCAGCTCGCCGCTACGCACCTCGCCGGCCAGCTGGCCGATCCCCGGCCGCAGCACCGCTTCGATCACCCCGGTGAGCGCGTTGAACACGCCGAGCAGCACGACGATTTCCCAGTAGTCCCATCCGCCCAGCGCCGTCGTGTGGTGAAAGAAGAGCGCGAGCGTGAGCAGCGCGGTCGCCATGTCGAACACGGTGCCGGCCAGGCTCGCGATGAAATTGGCGCGGTATTGCAGCTCCTCGGCGAGGTTCAGGCGCCAGAAGGCGGCCAGAACGCGGAAGGCGGAACGCGCAACGCGGAACCTCATTGGCTCACCCCCCCACCGCTCCGTACTTACGAATGCCCCGACTCCACGCGAAGCGGTACGCCAGGATCCAAACGGCGAGCCAGACGATCTGCCCGCCGAGCCCACGCAGGATGGCGTCCGTGCCCTGCACCGCGCCGGTGAGGAGATCGACGGGAAAGGCGAGCATGGAGCGGAACCACAGCACTCCAGCGACGCCCGCGACGGCGGGAGGCAGCAAGGCGAGTGGGGCGATCCGCCCCGCCAGGAACAGGGACACCCTGGCGTGCAGCTCCATGATCGCCGTGGCGCGCGTCGTCCAGAACGCCAGCAGTCCCGTCGTGAAGCTGATGAAGAACCGCATCGCGGCCGCGAGCAGCACCGCTACGGCTGTGATCGCCCACCGGCCGGGGTCGAACGACAGTCGCACGGCGGGCCACGCCGCGGCCACCAGCAACCAGACCACGAGGATGACGCTCGCCGTGCGCGCCTTGTACGCGATGTTCTCCGCCACGGCCTCGTGGGCGGGGTGCAGCGGCCGGGCGAGCCGGTAGTTGAGGTCGCCTTCGCGGATCCAGCGGTCCAGATACCAGGAATCCCAGGCGATGGTCAACTGGTTGATGAGCATGACGGCGAAGAAGTAGCGGGCGAAGTCGGCGCGCGCGTACCCGGCGACCGACCCGTCTCCCGCGATGGTCCACCAGATGCCGAGCGCGATCGCCGGCTCAGCCACTCCCCACAGCAGCCACAGCACGATCGACGCCCGATACTGGAGATCGACCAGCCAGGCGTTGCGGATCAGCGCCCCGTACCGCCTGATCACCCGTCTTCCTCCACACCGCGCGCGAACGCGAGCCGGATCACCTCCTCGATCGGCGGATCCTCGATCGACAGATCGGCCACCGGGAGAGCGGCGAGGAGGCGGGCGCTGGTCGCGGGCGCGTCCTCGCGTCGCACCTCGAGCACCGCGTTCGGGAAATGGAAGCTCTTCACCTCGCCGAACGCGGCCAGCGCCTCGGCGGTCACCGGGTTGCCGTCGCCCCCCCCTCCACCGAGCACCAACTCGATTCGCTTGGTGCGCGCGATCCGCGCCACGAGCGCCTCGAGCGCTCCGTCGTACAGCAGGCGGCCCCGGTTGATCATCAGCACCCGCGACGCGAGCGCGGTCACGTCCTGCATGTAGTGCGACGTGAGCAGCACCGTCGCGCCGTGCCGCTCGCGGTATTCGATGAGGAACCGGCGGATCGCGTCCTGGGCGGTCACGTCGAGCCCCAAGGTCGGCTCGTCGAGGAACAGGAGCGGCGGGCGATGCAGCAGCGACGCCACCAGCTCGCACTTCATGCGCTCGCCGAGCGAGAGCTGGCGCACCGGCTTCTGGAGCACGTCGCCCAGCTCGAGCAGGGTGACCAGCTCGGCCAGCCGTTCCCGGTAATCTCCCGCCGGGATGTCGTAGATCGCGCGGTTCAGCAGGAACGTCTCCTCGGGCGGAAGGTCCCACACCAGCTGCTGCCGGTTGCCGAGCACGAGCGCGATGCGTCGCTTGAACGGGGGGCCGCCGGTCCAGGGCACGAACCCCGCCGCCTCGACTCGCCCGCTGGTGGGGTACAAGAGCCCCGCGAGCATCTTGAGCGTCGTGGTCTTGCCCGCGCCGTTCGGGCCCAGGAACGCGACGATCTCGCCGGGGTCGATCCGGAACGTCACGTTGCGCACGGCGTGCACGTCGCGATACCGCGGCCGGAGGAGCGCCCGCAGGGCGCCGCGCAGTCCCGGATCGCGCACCTTCACCTGGAACGTCTTGCTCAACCGGTCGGCGTCAACGATAGATGGCATGGGTGTGCGGGAAATCTATCCGGGGACACCTGGCGTTTGGCCGCAGCAGCCGCTGCTGGCTGGCCCTGCCTGGCCGGGCTACATTCCCGGCGTCGTGACGATCCCACGTCTGTTGGCCGACCGCCGCCACGGCGTCGACCGCCGTGCCGTGCCGCGGCGCCTGGCCGTGGCGGGCGCGCCGCGCGAGCGTCGCGCGGTGGTGGACCGCCGGCGCGGCGCCGAGCGACGCAGCACCCTGGAGCGCCGCGGCCGCCCCCCACGCGATCCCTCCCTCGAGGGACCCGGCGAGCACCTGCGGAACGCCTTGCAGCTGCTCAGCCAGGTGCCGTTCGTGGGCGAGCCGGTGTTCGACGCCGCCGTGAGTCGGCTGCGGCGTGCGCTGGAGCTCCTCGAGCAACGTCACTAGCCGTGTACCGGATCCGCCGAGCCACCGCCGCCGACGCGGGCGTTCTGGCGCGCCATCGGGCCGAGATGTTCCGCGACATGGGCGAGCTGCCGGATGGCCTGTACGACACCCTGGTCGAGGCCGCGCGGGCGTACGTCACGCAGGCCATCACGGACGGCCGCTACGTCGGGTGGGTCGCGGAGCTGGACGCCGAGTCGGGAGAAATCGTCGGCGGCGCGGGACTTCAGCTGCGGGAGCTCTTGCCCCGACCCAACCCCGGCCGCGAGCGGCTGGTGCGCGGGCCGCAAGGGTTGGTGGTGAACGTGTACACCGAGCGGGCGTGGCGGCGCCGGGGCGTCGCCGACGCGCTGATGCGGGAGCTGTTGCGGTGGTGCAGCGGGAACGGAGTCGAGAGCATCGTCTTGCACGCGTCGGGCGAGGGGCGACCGCTCTACCAAAAGCTCGGCTTCACGCCGACGAACGAGATGCGCTACGACGGCAGCCTATGAGGCCGCCCTGCTCCGGGTGTAGGATCCGTCCGACTCGAGGCTCCACGCGCCCGGGGCGGTGAGCTCGAGCTCGAGGATGCGGTCGAGCCGGGCCCGCGCCGCTGGCTCGTCGACCGGCGTGATGACCTCCACCCGGCGCCGCAGGTTACGGGGCCGCCAATCGGCCGAGCCGAGGTAGTACTCCGGCGCTCCGGCGTTGGCGAAGTGATAAATGCGCGCGTGCTCGAGGAAGCGGCCGAGCACACTCACCACGCGGATCCGCTCGGAGAGTCCGGGGATGCCCGGGCGCAGCATGCAGATTCCTCGAACCACGAGATCCACGTCCACCCCGGCCTGCGAAGCGCGGTACAGCGCGCCGATCACCGTGCAGTCGGCGAGACCGTTGAGCTTCGCGCGAATGCGCCCGCCGCGGCCAGCTCGCGCGTGTGCCGCCTCACGAGCGATGAGGGCCAGGAACCGGTCCAGCATGTCGGTGGGCGCGACGAGCAGCCGGCGGAATGCCGCCTGCGGCGGGCGCGACGAGCCGGTCAGCTCGTTGAACAGCGCGTGCAGCTCTTCGTTGATCCCATCGTGCGCCGTAAACAGGCCGACGTCCGTGTACAGCCTCGCGGTGTCGGGGTTGTAGTTGCCGCTCCCCACGTGCGCGTAGCGTCGGGTCCGCCCCGCCGTCCGGCGCACGACCAGCGCGACCTTCGCGTGGATCTTCAGGGCCGCGAGGCCGGTGATCACGTGGATGCCCGCCGCCTCGAGACTCTGCGCCCAGCCGATGTTGAGCTCCTCGTCGAACCGCGCCTTGAGCTCCACGAACACCGAGACATCCTTGCCGTGCGCGGCCGCCCGACGCAGGGCCTCGGCGATGCGCGACGGCCCACCGGGACGGTACAGCGTGAGCTTGATCGCGGCGACGTCCGGATCGTCGGCCGCCTCGGCGATGAAGCGCTCGACGCTGGCGCCGAAGGAATCGTAGGGATGGTGCACGAGCACGTCGCCGCGATCGAGCGCTTCGAACACGCCACGGTCGCCGGCGAAGGGATCGCGCGGTGTGAACGGCGGATAGTCGAGGTCGGGCCGGGCCGCGCCCGCCGCCAGCTCGCCCAGGCCGCCAACGTCGAGTGGGCCGTCCGCCTCGTACACGTCCGAGGGCCCGAGCGCGCTCTGCAGCGCGCTCTCTTCGAACCGCAGCTCGCGTTGCAGCAACTCGCGCAACAGCGGCGGCATCGTGCGCTCCACTTCGATCCGCACCACCGGCCCCCACGGCCGCCGCCGCAGCTCGTCCGCGATGGCTTGAGCGAAGCTCGCCGTGCCGACCTCGTCGAGCTGGATGTCCCCGCTCCGGGTGACCCGGAAGGCATGCGACTCGACCACCTCCCGACCGGGAAACAGGGCGCCGAGATGGGCGCGCACCATGGACTCGAGCGGCACCATGCCACCGGTGGGCGCGGCCACGAGCCGGGGTAGGGAAGACGGGCACTCGACCGAGGCGAAGTGGAGCGGGCCGTCCGGCCCGTCGCGCAGCAAGACGGCGAGGCTCAGTCGTCGGTCGCCCAGGTGGGGGAACGAGTGGCCGGGCGCGCGGGTGAGCGCCTTGGGCGTGAGGACCGGAGCGACGTTCTCCGCGAACCACCGCTCGAGCGACGTGTGCTCGGCGGGTGCCAGCTCACTCCAGTCGCGGATCCGGGCCCCCTCCGCGGCCAGCGCGTCCGCCACCGTCCGGAAGCAGCGGTACTGGCGCGCCACGAGCGGCCGCAGCCGGATCGCGATCGCATCGAGCTGTTCCGCCGGCGTCAGGCCGTCCGGCGAGCGCTCGACGATTCCCCGCGCCACCTGGTGCTTCAGGGACCCGACGTCGACCATGAAGAACTGGTCGAGGTTGGTGCTGAAGATCGTGAGGAGGCGCAGCCGCGCGAGCAGGGGCGACCCCGGATCCTCGGCCAATGCGAGGACTCGCGCGTTGAACTCGAGCGCGGACAGGAGATTGTTGATGAACTGGTCCGCCGCGGGACGGGCGGCATCGAGCGTCTTCGCCGGAAGCGTCGGTACCCGCAGCTCGCTCAACGTGAGCCGGCTGGTCTCGTCGGTCGTGCCGCGGTTGGCCGGGGAATTCTCGACCAGCGGCGCGGCCGACCACTCGGGGACGAGGTCTGAGCGGGCGGCCACCGCCAGCGCCGACAGCGTGACGGCGTCCCGGAGCACCGGGGAGCCCACCCGCGCGACGATGTCCTGGGGGGCAAACCACTGGAGGCCGCCGGGGGGCATGGCCGTAAGGTCGCGCCGCAGGCGCCGCACCAGCCACACTTCGATCGTGGGGCGACGGTCGGCTGCCGGTACGACCCCGAGCAACCGCACCTCCCCTTCCACGTTCCCGAACACGCGCCGCATGGCCCGGCGGCACGCCTCCTCACCGCCTCCGTCTTCCAGCGGCAGCCGCAGCGCGGCACCGCTGCTCCACAACGCCAGGCGCCCGTGCGCTACCGCGACCACGGCGGCCTGCCGGGCGATGGCAGGGGGGGCCGCGCGGAGCGCGGTGACGCGCTCGAGCCGATCGGCCGACGCGCGCGACACACCATAGCGTTGCTCGATCGCCCGTGCGAATCGTGTCGCCGGGATCACGCCCCACGGCCGGCGCCACGCCGCGAGCTCGTGGAACTCGTACGGGCGGCCCTCCGTGCCCTCCCGCGCTGTGATGATGTCGTACGCGAGCACGAACTGGGGCACCAGAACGAGCGGGAGACGCGCCGCACGCATCCGCCGCTCGATCTCGAGCTCGACCTGCGGCGCGAGGCGGCGGGGCTCGACGATCGCGCGCAGCCGGCGCGCCGGCTCCGTGTCGCCACCGAAGATGTGACGCGGCTCGAGCTCGAGCACGCGCGACTCGCACCGCGCCACGCCCGCGACGTCGAGCGCGAGCGCGCGGCGATCGTCCACGTCGAACCGCAACCGGCAGGTCGCGCCGCGCCGGTGCAGGTCGCCATCCGGCGTGTCGAAGTACAAATCGCGGTGGAACGTCCGCTGGGTGGGGCCGGCGCGCAGGCCGAGCGGCGGCGGTGTCGCGAGCAGCTCATCCAGGCGTTCGGCGCCAGGCACATCCCAGCGGATCACCGCGGGCACGACCGAATGAATTCCTGGCGTGTACGGCCCGGGTCGTTGATGGTTTTGTAGAACTCGTCGTAGTACTCGAGGGCCTGCTGAATGCGCTTGGGCTCGAGTCCCTCGCTCTCGAGGCTCCGGTACAGCGCGTAAATCGCCTCCTTCTGCGCGTTGAACTTGGCGAACAGGGGCGCCAGCTCCTGGGGCGTGCGACACGTGCCGCGCCAGAGGCGTTGGCGCACGGTGCGGATGGGGAGGCGAGAATCGGGAAAGGCGTAGGGAGTCGAGATGACCCCCGACCAGTCGAAGTCGTAGGGGACCGGGTACACGACGCCGACCGAATCTTGGATGAGCACGATGTTATGCAGCGCCGTCACGGCGAAGTCGGTGTTGCCGATCATGTACTGGAACACCATCGCCAGGCCCGTCTGGTCGTAGTCGAGCTCGTCCTGGGTGACCCCCTTCTGTGCCAAAACCTTCGCGTTGTTGCGTCGCGCCATCCGGTCGTCGTCCTCGACGAAGAACGCGTGACGCATCTCGGGTTGGTGCTTGTCCTTCGCGTCCGCGTAGGTGACGCGCGCGAGTCGCACGCGAAAGCTGCGCTCGGTCAACAGGTTGTAGGCACGATAGATGAGGTACTCTTCGAGCAGGTAGTTCTTGTACGACTGCCCGCCGCGGCACTGCACGGTGAGTTTGAGGCTCGAGCCCTCATGAGCGAAGATCGTGTGCGGGGTCTGTGCCTTGTCGAGCCCGATCTTGAGCGGTGGATACTGGCAGTTGGCGAGCCGGAAGTGGCCGCGCGTGCGGAGGTGCACGTCGAGCACGACCGAGTCGCCCGTGGTGGCGACGTAGGAGAGGACCCCCGGTTGGCCCTTCTTCTCGGTCCCGCGCTCCTTGGCGACCGCCCCAAAATCCGACTTCAGCGTGAGCTCGAGCGGTTCCGTGGTATCGAACAGCCGGCGACGCGACGGCCCGGTCGAGTCGGGCGGTGCTTGCGGGGCGACGGCTTGTGCCTCGAGGACCCGGGTCGCCTGGGGTACGACGCACACCGCCGCCAGGGCGGCCAGTGCGACCCCGGCCCCCCCGGCTCCCCCGGCTCCCCACCTGTGCCTCACCCGGTGAACGCTCACCCAGCAAGTCTACGGGTCTGCATATTCCCTTCAAGGGGAGGGGGAGATACCCATGGCTCGACTGGCGGTCTTGACCCTGCTCGCGGTTCTGCCCGCTGGCGGCGCCGCGCAGCGCGGCGACTGGCCCATGCCGGCCAAGGACTACGCGGCCACCCGCTACAGCGACCTGACCGAGATCACGGGCGCCAACGCCGGCCGCCTGCGCCCCGTGTGGAGCTTCTCGACCGGCGTCCTGGGCGGGCACGAGGGGCAACCGCTCGTCGTCGACCATACGATGTACGTCGTCACCCCCTACCCGAACGTCCTCTATGCCTTCGACCTCACGCGGGAGGGCTATCCCCTGAAATGGAAGTACCGTCCCGCGGTGGATCCCAATGCCCTTGGCATCGCCTGCTGCGACGCCGTCAATCGCGGCGCCTTCTACGCCGACGGCAAGATCGTGTACAACCTCCTGGACGGGCACACCGTCGCCGTCGCGGCGGCGACGGGCAAGGAGCTGTGGAAGACCAAGATCGCGGACCTCTCGCAGGGCGAGACCACGCCCGTCGCGCCCCTCGTCGTGAAGCATCGGGTCATCGTCGGCGCGTCGGGCGGCGAATTCGGCATTCACGGCTGGCTCAAGGGACTCGATCTCGAGACGGGCCGGATCGTATGGACCGCCTACAACATCGGTCCCGATAGCCAGGTCCTGGCGAAGCCGGGAACGTTCAAGCCGTTCTACGATCGGGGCACCGAGCTGGCGCTCACGAGCTGGCCCGCCGACGTGTGGAAGAACGGTGGTGCGCCGGTGTGGGGATGGATGTCCTACGACGCCGACCTCGACCTGCTCTACTACGGCACCGGCAATCCGGCGCCGTACAACCCCGAGCAGCGCGCCGGCGACAACAAGTGGACCGCCAGCGTCCTGGCCCGCCGGCCGGAGGACGGCACGCTGGTGTGGGCATACCAGTTCACGCCACACGACAGTTGGGACTACGATGCCGCTTCGGAGATGATCCTCGCCGACCTGACCGTGAATGGCCGGCCAAGGAAGGTCCTCGTCCATTTCGACAAGAACGGCTTCGCGTATACCATAGACCGCGCCACGGGCGAGGTGCTGGTGGCCCAGCCGTTCGTAGACGTCAACTGGGCGAAGCGGGTCGACGTCGCGACCGGCCGACCCGTGGTCGATTCCACCAAGCTGACGGGCGCGTCCCGCGGGAACGTCAAAGAGATTTGCCCGACGCTCGAAGGCGGCAAGAGCCCCGCGTCGCCGGCGGCGTACTCACCACGCACCGGGCTCTTCTACCTCGCGACCAACAACATGTGCATGGACTACCAGGCGACTCAGGCGACTCGCATCGCCGGGACGCCGTTCATCGGCGCGAACACTCCCTACCACGCGGGTCGAGGCGGACACATGGGGGCGTTCATCGCCTGGGATGCGGCCGCCGGTAAGAAGGTATGGCAGACGACGGAACCCTACCCCGTGTGGAGCGGCGCGGTCGTCACCGCGGGCGACGTCGCGTTCTACGGCACGCTCGATGGTTGGTTCAAGGCGGCAGACGCGAGGACCGGCAAGGTCCTGTGGCGGTTCAAAGTCGGATCGGGCGTGGTGGGGAACCCGATCACGTACACGGGCCGCGACGGCAAGCAGTACGTGGCCGTCTACGCGGGGATCGGCGGCGACTGGTTCCTGCTCTCGGGAGACGTCCGGTCGGATGACCCGGCGGACGTGCGGCCGCCGGCGGATTTCATGCCGGAGATCGCCCGGCATACGAGCCAGGGAGGGATCGTATGGATCTTCGCCCTGTAGCCCTGGCTCTCGTCGTCTCCGCTGCGTGCCGCGGCCACGAGGCCGCCCCTGCGATGCGACACGAGTCGCGCGTCTTCGCGGGCGGCGTCGCACCGTCGGCGGGCGCACCGCTGGCCTCCGAGAATTCCTTCCGGGGAGATCGGCAGTCGGCGGCGGAGGGCGAGCGCACGTTCGGCGTGATGAACTGCGACGGCTGTCACGGTGGCGGGGCGGTGGGCTGGGTGGGCCCCAGTCTGCGCGACGGCCGTTGGCGCTACGGCGGCGCCGACGGTGACATCTTCCAGTCGATCTATTACGGCCAGCCGCACGGCATGCCGGCGTACGGCGGCATGTTGCCACCCACCGCCATCTGGAAACTCGTCACCTACCTTCAGTCGCTCGAGCCGCCGGCCAACGTGCCGACCGAGTCGTGGAGGTAGCCCTGCGCCTGCTGGGCGGTGTGCTGGGCGCCGTGCTGCTCGCCACCGTGCTATGGGATGCGTTCGAGACGATCATCCTGCCGCGGCGCGTGAGCGGGCGGATCCGCCTCACGAGGTTGTTCTACCGCGCGACATGGATCCCGTGGCGCGCCGCCGCGCGAGCCCTGTCGGGCCGTAAGCGCGATGTCTTCCTCTCGATTTTCGGTCCCCTCTCGTTGATTCTGTTGCTCGCCCTTTGGGCGGTCGGTAGCGTGTTTTCCTTCGGTCTGCTGCAGTGGGCCGCGGGCTCAGCAATGCGGGTCGTAGGAGATGGGGGCGGGGGCGCGCCCGGGTTCTGGTCGGATGTGTACATGAGCGGCACGACGTTTTTCACGCTCGGCCTGGGCGACGTGGTGCCGCGCACCGCGCTCGCGAAGACGCTCACCGTGATCGAGGCCGGAACCGGTTTCGCGTTTCTCGCCGCGGTCATCGGCTACTTCCCGGTGATCTATCAGGCGTTCTCGCGGCGCGAGGTGGCCATCTCGCTGCTCGATGCCCGCGCCGGCTCGCCGCCCAGCGCTTCGGAGCTGTTGTGGCGGCACCGCGGCGACCCCGGCGCCGGCGCACTCACCGAGCTGTTGCGCGACTGGGAGCGCTGGGCCGCCGACGTGCTCGAGAGTCACCTCTCTTATCCCCCGCTCGCCTATTTCCGGTCGCAGCACTACAACGAGTCGTGGCTCGCGGCGCTCACCACCATCCTCGACGCGAGCGCGGTCGTGATGATCGGGCTGGACGGCTGGTGCGCGCGGCAGGCGGAGCTGACGTTCGCCATGGCCCGGCACGCGGTCGTGGACCTGGCGCAGGTGTTCAGCACGCCGCCGGAACGGCAGGGGGAGCGCCTCGGATCCGCTCAGCTGGTCAAGCTCCGGGAGCGGTTGGCCCGTGGTGGGCTCGCGCTGCGGGACCGGCCCGACTTCGAGCAGCGGCTTACCGAGCTGCGCCGGATGTACGAGCCGTACGTCGGGGCGCTGGCGCACTACCTCACGGTGCCGCTGCCGCCCTGGGTGCGCGAGGTCGAACGTCCCGACAACTGGCAGACGAGCGCCTGGGACAAGGTCGTGCGGTTGCCGGCCCGGGGGGCCAGAGCTGGGGAAGAAGATCACTTCTAGCTATCGCGGCTGAAGCCGCGGCTCGGCGTTTACCGCTGAAGCGGCTGTTTCGCCCGTTTACGGGCACATGCCGAGCCGCGAGTTCACTCGCGCACTTCGGTCGCAGGCCCTGGGTTTACCCCTCAAAATCGGATAGCGAGCCACCGCCGCCTCTCGATACACTGATCGATGGCAACGATCGCTCGTGCGACGGTTTACGCGGTGCTGGCGCTGATTTGGGTGACGCCCGTCGGGGCTCAGCTCGCGACTCCCGAAGCGGCGATCCGGGCGCAGGTCCAGGGGTTCTATCGCGACGACCGAGACAACCGCTGGCCCGACGTGCTCGATCACTTCTGGGTGGGGAAGATCACCGCTCGCTGGACGGCGCCGACGTCTACCCAGGCGTGGCTTGCCGCGCGTCCGCTTGAGCGCGATTCAGCGTGCGTGGCCGGGAAGGATCACGTACTCGCGATGTCTATCGCGCTGATCGACGACCGCTGGGCTCGCGTGTTCGTAACGCGGTGCGGAGGCGCGCCACCTGACGAGCTCTGGATGCTCCGGGTAGGCCACGATTGGAGGATTGCGCGGATGATCCGCGGCTAGCCGGTCGGTTCTTACTGACCCCGGGCTAGTTCACGGCGGCGTGGTGGCGGTCCGGACCCCAACCTCGTCGAGGTGGTCCAAGAGGTCCGCCGGATCCTGGTACACCCGGTACGCCCCTGCGCGCTCGAGCTCCTCCTCACCGTAGCCACCCGACAGCAGTCCTACGCCGAGGGCGCGGGCACGGCGCGCCGCGAGCAGGTCCCACACGCTGTCCCCAACCACGACGGACTCATCGATCGGGACCCCCAGCCGTTCGGCGGCCGCGAGGAACAGATCGGGGTCGGGCTTTGCGTGCTCTACCTGGTCGCGCGTCACGATCGGTACCCCGGCGGGGATGCCGAGCAGATCGAGGTTGGGCTTGGCGCTCTCCATTCGTCCACTGGTGCCGATCGCCCACGGGACGCCCGCCTTCGTCAGGTAAGCCAGCAGCTCGCGTGCTCCCGGGAGTGGACGCACCTGTGACACCTGGCGGGCGTAGGCCTCGGCATGCGCGCGTCGGATCTGGGCCGCCTGCTCGGGCTTCAGCTCGCGGCCGGTCTCGCGGAACAGCGCGTGGACGAACAGGCCACCGCTCATGCCGATGCGACGGTGGATGCGCCACACCGAGAGCTCGATGCCGACGCTCTCGAGCGCTTCGCGCCACGCGAGCACGTGCTGGTACACGCTGTCCACGAGCGTGCCGTCGAGATCGAACAGGAACGCGGGGCCGGAGGGCATGGTGCGGTAATGTAATCGCCTGGGACGACGTAGGGGCGCAGCATGCTGCGCCCCTACGGGTCTGCGTGACGCCTTCGTGCTACGTTGTTGCTCGACGCCTTTTTTTATTTCAGCAGCATATCATGCGGCCGCGCCTGCCCCGTCGGGAAGTGCTCGAAGTCCACGTCGAACTTGGCGTCGATGATCATCCCGCTCGGCCCCACGTTTACGAGCCGCACCCGGTAGGGGACTTTCCCGTCCAGGTTCGAGAGCAACGAATTGCTCACGTACAGCCGCTTGTTGTCGGGCGTGAGCTTCATCATTTGCGCCTGCGGAATGGCCACGGTGCTCACGAGCTTCGGCTGCATCGGATCGGCGACGTCGTACTGCTGCACCGCGCCCCCGCCGAACAGCGACACGAACAGGAACTTGTTGTCGTATGAGATCCGCATGTCCGCCGGCAGCGAGCCGTCGGGCAGCTTGATCACGCGGTGGAAGGCGAGCTTGCCGTCCGGACCGACTTGCCAATGCCACACACTATTGCCGAACGCGCAGTTGATGAACCCTCCGCGCGCCGCGGCGCCGTGCAGCCAGCGGACCTCGAGCGGCGACTTGTCGAGGTGCTCGACCTGCAGGACCTTGCCGGTCTTCCAGTCCCACGCCACGACCTCGTCACCCACCTGGTCCATCGGCGTGTTGCCGGCTTTGACGGCATGGGGATGCGCCCAGCTCGACGTGACGATCAGGTTCAGCTCCGGCTTGACCCCGACGTCGTACATGTAGTCGGGCGCGGGATGCGCTTCGAGGAAGTTGCCGTCGTTGTCGAGCTTCACCAGCGCGCCCGGCGCGCCGCCTTCTTTCGAGCCGAGCATCGCGACCATCACGCCACCCGGCACGGCATAAAAGGTGTGGGGTCCCGAGAAGCCGGTGCTCGCGGCGAGGTCAGGGACCGTCTTGACGAGCTTCGGGTGCTTGGGATCGGTGGCGACGTCGTAGATGAATAGTCGGTTCGAGAACAGGCCACCGGCGAAAATCCGATCGGCGTTGGCGGTATAGCCGAAGTGGTGCGCTTCGTTCCCGGGCGACCCGGTGGGCGCCGTGGCGATCACCTTTCCATAGCTCGACGACGCGGGGTCGGCGTCGAGCACCGAGAGGAAGTCGGGGTCCTTCTGATCGGCGTCGCTAGTCCAGACGTACAGCAGGGACTCGTGCTGGCCTGGGGGAAGGCCCCGGACGAATACCGACTCGTCCGCGGGGCCGACCGGCGCGGGGGTCATCACGAAGCCCAGCGGCAGGACGGCGAACAGGAGCAGCAGGGCGGTGCGGTTCACAATGGTACCTCCTCAGTTAACTCGCGGGTCCGAGCGAAGCTACCCTCGGAACGTCAAGGTGCAAGGCGAGTTGCCGCCTCCCCGCCCTCGGACATATTCCACCATTATGAAACGCTCCCTCGCGCAGGCGAACTAGTGCGACTCGACTTCTCCGGCGCCCCTGAGATCGCCGCGCCCCCGGCCGAGGTATGGAAGCGGCTGCTCGACCACGAGTTCGTGGCGTCGGTGGCACCGGGAGTCGAGTCGGTGGAGCCGATCGACGACCGTCACTTCAAGGTGATTTCGGGCTTCGGCGTCGGTGCCGTGAAGGTGAGGTTTCAGCTCGACGTCGAGCTGTCGGACGTGAAGCCGCCCACGAGCCTCAAGATGTCGGCCCACGGCAAAGCGCCCGGTTCCGGTGTGGATGTGAGTACCATGCTCGAGATCGAGCTCATTCCCCCCAACCGGTCCCGCCTGAAATGGAGCGCCAGCTCGGAGGTTCGCGGCACGGTGGCGAGCGTGGGGGCCCGCCTGTTGAAGGGCACCGCCCAGAAGCTCACGGAGAGCTTCTGGGACAAGTTCGCGGCGCGCGTCGGCGAGGCGGCGGGGTCGAAGTAGATTTCAGCGCATGAAACAGTGGCTCGAGACGAGAGAAGTCCTGGACTTCCTCGCCCGCGTCCGGGGGGCGGGGCAGCGAGCCGCGCTCGCTACCGTCGTCCGGGTGCGGGGCTCGGCCTATCGCCACGAGGGCGCGAAGCTCGTGGTCGCCGAGGATGGCAGCACCGCCGGGAACGTGAGCGGGGGGTGTCTCGAGCAGGACGTGCGCGAGGTGGCGCTGCAGGTGATCCGCAAAGGGGAGTCCGAGCTCCGCAGCTATTGCTCGAGCGCCGACGAGATTGCGGCCTGGGATCTCGGAGTCGGGTGCGAAGGACAGGTAGATGTATACGTCGAGCGGGCGGAGGCGCGGCCGAGGGAACGGGCACTGCTCGAGGGACGGGAACCGTTTGCGGTCGCGGCGATTGTCGGGATGCGAGATGCGGGATGCGGGATGCGTTTGATCGTGACGAGCGCTCGGGCGGAGGGTGATCTCGGGTCGAAGGACCTGAACACCCGGGTCGCGGCTAAGGCGCGCGAGCTGCTCGAGGCCGCAGCGTCCGGGATCCACGAGATCGGCGGCCGGTCAACCTTCTTTGACGTGCTTGTTCCTCCACCCCAACTCGTGGTCCTCGGTGCGGGCGACGATGCCCGGCCGCTCGTGCGGTTCGCTGCCGATGTGGGGTTCCGGGTGGTGGTGGTCGATAGGCGGCCGGGGTACCTCACGCGCGAGCGGTTCCCAGGCGCGGCTGCCCTGGTCGAGAGCGCGGGCGACGAGCTCGAGGCGGTGCTTCCGCTCGACGCCGAGTGCTACGCCGTCGTCATGAATCACAATTTCGCAGACGATCAGGCGTACGTGCGCGCGCTCATGAAAACGCCCGTGGCCTACGTCGGAATGCTGGGCCCGCGCCAGCGCACCGAGCGCATCCTCCGCAACCTCGCCGCAGAGGGGCCGATGGACGAAGCGCGGGTGTACGGGCCGGTGGGGTTGGACATCGGGACGGACGGCGCGGAGCAGGTGGCGCTTGCGGTCATCGCGGAGATTCTCGCGGTCCGCTCCGGGCGGCGGGCCCGGTCGCTGCGGGAGCGCCGGGCGGCTATCCATGCACCGACCGACTGAGCTGTCTCGCATCGCGGGAGTGATCCTCGCCGCCGGCGCATCGCGCCGCATGGGCAAGAACAAGATGCTGCTCGTGCTCGAAGGCGAGTCGCTGATCCGCCGAGCCGCGAAGCGAGCCCTCGGGGCCGGGTTGTCGCCCGTGGTGGTCGTGATCGGCCACGAGGCGGATCGGTTGCGCGCCGAGCTGAAGGACCTGCCGCTCGAGTTCGCCGTGAATCTCGATTACACCGGTCCCACGAGCGGTTCATTGCACCAGGGTCTGAACGCGCTCGGCTCGGATGTCGACGCCGTCGTCGTGATGCTGGGCGACATGGTGCGGGTGAGCGGGGAGACGCTCGCGATGCTGGTCGCCGCGGCGCGCGGGACCGAGGCGCCGCTCGTCGTGTCGCGCTATGGCGACGTGACCGCGCCGCCGCTGTTGTTCCGACGGGCGCTGTTCGGTGAGCTGCTATCGTGGACGGGGGAGGGGTGCGGCAAGGCCGTCGTCCAGGCGCACAAGCACGAGGCGATGTATGTGGATCGGCCGGTGACCTTGCTCACAGACGTGGATACGCCGGAGGATTTCGCGGCCGCTATTGCCGCTCAGCGTCCCACGGGCTAGTGTGGGATGTGCAGTATCCGCAGTTCGATGCCGGCGCCGGTGCGTGGTGGCCGTGGTTGGAGCAGGTTGAAGCGGTTGGAGGCCATCACATGAGCCACGAGCCCAGCGACTTTCCCAATCGGTTCCGCGCGCACGTAGAGCTCCAGGGCGCGATTCTTACCCCAGAAGAGCTATCCCACGTTGGCGAATGCTACCCACGGTGCCGCGGGAAGGATCATTGGGACGTGCGCGAATACGCCAGCGGCACCGGCATCGGCGCCCGCGAGTACCGCGTCGTGCGGGGGACCAGCACCATAGACGTATATCGCAGCACCGAGCGGGAGCACGCGAGTGCCGTGCAGGCGGCCCTGAACGAGCTCGAGTCGCAGGACGGGCGGG
>Ga0209027_1000237_pt1 | contig 18206 bp, 14 predicted proteins | sample GraSoi013_1_20cm_3_FD_185821 | JGI IMG/M metagenome (GOLD analysis project Ga0209027, IMG submission 185821) | Grasslands soil microbial communities from the Angelo Coastal Reserve, California, USA - Sample 09_27_2013_1_20cm (SPAdes) (version 2) | ecosystem: Environmental > Terrestrial > Soil >...
AGAAAGCATCCACGCCCAATGATGTCCACATCTTGGACATATTCGTCGCATCGGGCGCGAATCTTAGCAAAATCTGGTACGGTTTGAGGGGGCATTACCTTCACCTTACCTCGTCAGCGGATCTTGCTCCAATTGCTGTAAAAGGGGCGGCGTCGGGACAAGGTTGGGTTGGGCTAGTATCTGATCAATATGGTCATTGGCGATTGCATAAATGCGAGTGAGATTCCGCCTGCGTAGAGCCTCTAAAATCGCGCTGTACTCGTTATCTCGCTGGAAAAGTTTCATCAGCGCCGGGATGATCTCTATCAGTATGATTAGCGCCCTTAGCCCCCAGGACATGTAGAAAGAGGAAGAGGAACTCTGTTTGACGTGTTCCATTGCCTCATAGCGTGCCAGGAAGTCGTCAACCGGATTGATCGCTCGTGCCCCAAAATCCCTATCAATTTTTGCCTGTACCTCGTCGCGTTGCTGAGTTAAAATTCGCAACTCATTTTCTGCGGCTTGTAGCAGCCCTTCGTTCAGTCTCTTCTGCTCGTCCGCCTCTTCATAGGCAGCGCCTCTGCCAGCCTTGCCTGTCCTAGCCTTGCCCGCTCGGACTGCCCCTACGACCTCATCCTGCATGGCCGTCATGGCGTCGTTGATATTTTGGCGGTAGCTTTTAATCTCATTTTGAAGGTCGTCAATCTTTTTCTGGTAAGCATTTTCGCCATTGCGCCTGTCGTCGAAAGCCTGCTGGTTTTCCAGCTTGCTGAGCCTCTTAATTTCCTGCTCGATTCTGTCGGAGAATAAGCGCATCTCAAGTGGCACCGAGATTACCAGGCCGATGGCAAGGGCCAGAAAGAAGCGCGGAAAGACCGCCCACTTTGTCTGCGCAGAGACGATCTCGCGATCAATAAAGATGATGACGGTGCTGTACAAGAGCGCCACCGGGATAGCGACCTTGAGCGACTTGAAGGTCGAATTCACCGCGTACATGCAGGAGAGAAAAGCAAAAGCGCCTGTGAGTAGAACGAAGACTCCATAGGCAGTCTGCGTCTTAGCGGTGTAGTCCGTGCAATGAGAAATGATGTGGCGGTCAGTCTTGGATAGAAACTGGAAGAATCTGCTAATTATATTCATTGCCTTTCCTCTTGATCTGGTTCTTAGCTCCTAAATGTCGCGGAGTTTAATTATCGGGTTAAGTTGAACGGCGATGTCCATGAGTCTCAGCGGAACATCCCTTAACCTGACAGCGCCCCGTTCGGGCGTGCGTTCTGCGCTCTGCTCTTTAGGGAATGGCGAACTGTTCTCCGCTCCCGTCTCCGAAAAGTTGTGCGCATAGTCATGTGCAGCCCTTTTTGAGAAGCGCTTCTCGGTATCATCAACTTCGAGGCTCTTTAGCGTTCCAGACTGTCCACAGTGTCTCTGGCCGCGAAAGAGCCAGCTTGTTTCCAGGAAAGCAGATTGACAACCCGTCCCTGCGCACATGACTACGCGGTCTCCGGCTTTAAAAATCTCCTTAGTCACAGGGTCCTTGCGCTGCTGCCGCAGGAATGCGTCGTGCCTCTTACTGTCCAGAACAGTGACATAATATTTCATAGGATTACTGAATCCCTCTCTTCACACCAGACGCGCGGGCAACGGACGACCCGAAAGTCGGCGCGTTACCGCCGCAGGAAGATGGCGAGAATCTGTAAGCCAATGATGACCGCTTCGAGGATAATGACGAATAGGAAAAGCGCCAGGATGAGCCATAGCAGTTTCAGGCTTCGCGCAGTCTGAGTCTCAATCTTCATTGAGATTCTACCAATGGCGGCGAATTCGTTGCCCTCGTCATCATCCGATGGCCCTTCGTCAACGTTCTCGCTGCCTTTGTCAAACGACTCGGTCGGCTCCAGCAATCGCTGCTCAATCTCTTCGGCCACAAAGCCTCTACACTGCGTAGCATCGCGCCCGAAGAATGCCCGCCAATCTCGGATATGCGGATTCAGCACCAGAGCGAACTGCCAGTCGCGCGAGAAAAGCCGGCTTTGTGTTGCACGATCCGTCCCGGACATGAACACAGAGAGATTATTAGGATGAGTATGATACCAGCCTATAACTTGTAGCCCCCTATCCGGCTCTCTGGCCTTTATAGCTTCGGTGGCATCAAGCATCTCCTTCCATGTTCTGTGAGACATCTCAAGGGAAGCGCTAGAACCTTTGGCCGATGCGCCTGCAATAGCTGCGCTCACCACGCCATACACGATCTGTCTAGTGCTGTCCGTAAAAACCTCGCCGAGCAGAATCCCTCCCTGTTCATTCAGATTCTCCTTGGTGTACTCGCCCCAGCCGATGTGATGCGCAATCTGCTCCATCGCCCCCAGAGTGATATAGAGCTTGTGGCTCTCGACGCAATCCTTGTCGTAGCTGGAGGCGAGATTCTCTATCAGCTTTAAGACCGGCTCCGCTCGCTCGGAAGGCTGGTAGGGTGGCACAGCATTGATGATCTCGAACCTTTTACCCATGACTCTTCGCTCCATACTTCACATCTGCTTTAAGCGAGCATTAACCGACAAGGCATGACCTTCATCCGTGAAACTCGAACTTCTTCCTGACTTTGGGCTGTATCTCGTTTTTGGATCGCTCAGGGTCTGGCAGAACTTGCGTATCGCAAGGAAAGATTCCGAGCCTCCTGTTTGCTAAGTACCAGTCCTTGGCCGCAGGGTTCGCGGAGCTATTCTCGTCCGTGATGATAGGATCGAACTGGAGCGTACGAATCATGCGTATAACGTAATACCCCAGCCCTTCCGACATATCCCATGTGCCATAACACCAGCGCTTATCGGGCCACCAGTTCGGGTGAAAGATGACGGTATCGCTGACCATTTCGGCTTTCGGCGGGGCGGATGGGTAGTTGGACGGCATCTCGACATATATATCATGCTGGTCTCGGTAGTCCGGCCTCTGACCTACTATGCTCCTGACGTTTACCTTTAGCATGTATGCTTCCACGTATGGCGGAGTACCGCGTATCGCACGCCAGGAGATGATAGGCCCCCTGATATTGCACATCTCCTTGTAATCGCTCTTCAAGCGGATGTTTCTTATCTCCTGTGGTGTAGGCATCTCTTTTCCCTTTACTGCTCTCCGGCTTGAGTAATTGGAATGACTTTAATCTTCGCGCTGTTCCTGACGCCCGCTTCAGCCATCGTCTGGTTATCTGCGATGATGTTGCCGCTCTCTACGACCGAGAGCTGGTAGCCTTGATCGTGGGGCGGGACGAAATTGTTAGCCAGCAATTCGCCTATGGCCTCTTGCGCCGTCATGGTGTCGTCAACCGTGACGGTTATTACTCTGCCATCGGTCGGGTGCATGAAATTCACATTTACATCAGGCATAAAGCTCTCCTCGCTTGGTAGTAATAAGGTTTGAAATCACCATCGAATCAATCGCCTCCTACGAGAATCTGGACGGAAAAAGGGAGTGCCCGTCAGCCGAAAGCTCGTAATAGCGATAAGCCTTGCTTCTGTCAGCGACTGCGACGATGTGCAGCGGCGGGACGCCTAGCTCTCGCAAAGTCATTCTGAGAATGCGCTCTTCTGTTTCCTCCAGCGAGAAGGTGCCGGGCGCTACCTGGTTGGGCTTCGTTGCGCCGTCAGCGACGACCGCACCATCATCCCTTTCGTTACAGTCCGCGCAGATGACATCATGTTCGAAGACGCGGAAGTTTGGCTTGAGAAGCTCTACAGAGCGACCGCAGAGGCGGCGGCACGGTGCGGACACGACAAAAGTTCTGTCGCCGCGAAAATCGAGTGTCGCCCCCTTGCCCGAAAGCTCCTCACGTGAGACGAATTCCAAAAAATCTCTAAGCATCGCTTCATAGCTCATCTGGATGGGAGTGACTTCCGTGTATGTCGCGTGCGCCGTGCATTGCGGGTTGACTGGATAGTTCAAGAGACTGAAATCATTGTTCTTCCCCTGAAAATATATTTTCTTTCCGGCGGCAACCTCTTGCCCGCAGATGAGCTTCACGGCCTCCTGCACCTGAATCGCGGAAGCTATGGCCGAGGCGACCTGCACGGTCGCCACTTTCCCCTGTTCACTCAGGACGCGCTTGAAGTCATCGCAGGAATAGCGCAGGCGCGCCGCCTCTAGCTGCTCTTTCGTCGCGCCGCATTGATAGCAAGGCGGCTTGCCCGGAATAAAGAGGCTGACGGCTCCGGCCAACTCGTAGATACCTGCATCAACCCAGGGAGTCTGCGCGAGCCAGCATTGCCGGTTAATCGCAAATCGCGTTTCGGCGTTATCTAAGCAGCCAAGCACAACGTCCATCGCGCGAAAAGCTCCGGTGCCCAGGTCCCAGACTACGTCCCCATGAAACCAATCAATGCGCGGGTTATCAGCGAGGCAAAGCTCGCGCGTACGCTCTGCGGCGACTTCAGCCTTTTTTCGCCCCTTATCTTCAGGACGGAACAACAATGTGCGACTCAAGTTAGAAGTCGAGATAGTATCGAAATCCAGTATGAAGAAGTTTCGGAAGCCGAGCAGCGCCAGGTTCTTCAAGGTCTCGTTGCCGATAGCGCCCGCCCCAGCGACCATAACGTTGGCCCGGCTGATATTTTCCTGACTCCACCAGGAGATTCGCTCCTGCCTGTCGAAAGGATTGCTGTCGGGGTCGAATATGTGGCTGATAACAAACCTGCTCATCCATTCATCTCCACTGATGCTCACACGCCTTGCACATCCAACGACTCTTTGAGACCCTCGTTACGTCGTCGCGCGTTCGACATCTGGGACATTGCTTGGGGCGTGTTGCGCCTGCCGTATTGAAGCGCCGCCGGGTTGAGCGAACGCTGGCAATTTCTCCGCCGCCGAAACTCTCTCGCAATATTGAAAACTTTTTCCTGCTTCTCCTGGCGCTGGCCTCGGACGTTCGGCTCATGCCGTGGTCGCCGTGATTCTCTTCCTTACCACTGTTGAGCCAGTTACGAACCGCCTCAACTATCCGCCGAAAGTATCCGCTCATACCCGTGCAGTGTTTAGAACTCTTCTCTCAACTGAAATCAGTAGCTGCTGATGCAGCGCTGGGGAGAGCATCCGCCTGCACGCCCCTCGGTTGAATCGCTGAGTGAAGAGGCGAAAGCAGGAGAACTTCTGTCCTTAGAGCCTCTCGTACCGTTCTCTCCATGCTGCCTCTTCATCTCTCATGCGCAGACACGTCAAAACATTACACCTCGATGTCGAGAAAGCTTCTTCGAGCTGTCAGCAATGAGCTATAATTGCAACCCTCGCCAAGGTAGTTGGTGAGCGAATTTCAAAGGCAAAGACGCATGACCGACAAAATAAAAATGCTTTTTATTTCCGCGAATCCTTCCTCATCCGGCCTCCCGCTGTTACGTTTGGACAAAGAATTCCGCGAGATTAGTAACGTAGTTGATACAGGAAGACCGTCGGATTGCATCAAACTGCTGGTACCCCGCTTCGCGGCGAGATTGAAGGACTTTATTGATGCCTTACTTATAGACCGGCCGCAGATCATTCACTTTTGCGGTCACGGAAACCGTCATGGAATTGTTCTTGAGGATGATCTGGGGAAGAGCGTGACGGTTGACATGAAAGCTCTGGCTGACCTGCTGAGCTGTCTTGATTGGGATATTCGTCTTATCTTCTTGAACTCATGCTATACACAGAATCAGGCAGAGTTGCTTCGCGCTTTATCTGATTACACCATCGGAACCGACCAGGCAATTCCAGATAATCAGGCTATTACTTTCGCGACCTCTTTCTATAAAGCGTTTGCTAATGGGCTGTCGGCGAAAGCCTCCATGAAAATGGCAAGCACCTTAGTGGGGATGGAAGAAGAGTATACAAATATGTCCCTCGCCATGCTTGTCAAAGATGGCATTGATCCTAATGAGCCTTTTGTGAAGCAGGTTAAGCGTCTTTCCCTTGCTCCCAGACCAAATCAATCAAAAGCAAATAAACCTGTTGGCCGGAAAATTGAACCGAAACGGAAGACTGATAAGATCAAACAATGGGCAGATGAGTTAACGCGCGCTGTCGAAGACGGTTATAAGTTGTCCAAGAAAAAAGGGCGGGATTAATAAGCATCTTCTCCAAAAAGCGGCAACTCCTGATTTGGCGACAACCGTTTGAAGTCAGCTTTATCATTCAGTGCCAGGCATATTACGTTTGTCATCATCGGGCGCGTGCGTCTCGTTGCCGGATGAATTAGGTAGGCTGAATGAGTCAGCGGCGGACAATTGCCTGGCCTCTTCGCGCGGAGGCAGGCCGACGGGAACGCGAGATGATTCTAAAATCTCGATTTGTTCATCCAGTTTCTCTATTTGCGCTTTGGGCACTCCGGCAGTCAAGAGATTGATGCGGTCTTGCTTGAGCTTGCGTAGCTTGTCAATCCTAAACTTCTCCGTCGCCACGTCCGCTTCCAGTTCGCTCCTGTATAGCTCGTCCAGATATGCAGGCCCCGTAATCTGCCGTCGCAAGTTGCTCACCTCGATGACCAGACCATATGTCTCAAGGACGTAGTTCCTGGCTACCTCCCTGACCCAGTTCTTCACAGTTCTTGCTCTCTCGGCGCTCTCGTATGTCAGCGCCAGGAGCGGGACAGCTTCCATCTCGGACAAAAGGTTCTTCTCAAGCTGAACTGTAATCTCGTCAAGGTCCAGATTCATCATCTGAAATTTTTCCCAGTAATCCGAATGAATAGCCAGCACTTGAAAGTCCCCGGTAATAGTGACAGCCCCTATGTCGCGCGGGCCTGAGATTGTCACACTGAATACTCTAATCTTTTGGGCAATCTCCCTTAACAGGCGATCATACGGAGTCTCCAGATGCAAAGTGACTGTGCTGATTTCAGCTTTGAATTTCTGGGTCAGAACGTCTCTGATCTTGTCTTCCAATAACTTGGCGACAGTCTCCTCGCCCACTTTCTCCGTGAAATAGAAGCGCATGTAGAGGCGCGCCAGGTCAATTGTGTGTAGTAGCTGCCGCGTCTCTTCGAGGATAGCCTCCCTCATCTTCTTGCGAACGTCTTGGTCGCGGTTAAGATAGTCTGCGACATCTTGAAGCTGTCTAATTCTGGCGATGATAATAAGCTTTAACTTTACGCGAGACCTTGAATCCTTTGCGCTGAACTCCTCATAAATCTCAGTGGTGATGTTTTCAAGCAGCGTATACTCTTCCAGATCGGGTATGGTGATGAGTTGCTGAATGTCGTAACCGATGGCGGCTGCCCTGAAGCTCAGTTTAGTCTTAATCTCTCTTTCCAGAGAGTTGAATCTGAGAAGTAGGTCAATATATTTCTTACCGAAGAGAGCCAGCTTCACCACCTCTTGAAGATTGGTATTTAGCCAGTCTTCCGGCGCGGACGCTCCGCTGTTCAAGAAGAGCGCGCGATTGCGTAAGATCATCTGCACAGTGCATTTTATGGTTATAGGCTCACTGTATCCCTGGATTCTGTACTCCACGTTAATGTGCGACTCATAGAACTCTAAGCGCTCACCCTGGCGATCCCATTTGCCTTCGAGGCGTAAGAAGGCTAGGCGTCGACCTGCCATCTTGAGCCCGCTGTCCAGGTAGCTCATAAGCCCCGCCCAGACTGGTCCTCGGTTCAACCCGGTACAGAACTCATCCAATGAGACGTTCTCGGCAAGATAGTTGGAAACAGTTTCGCTGACCCACGTCGTCCACTGCTCATTGCTGGGCTGGTACAGATAAGCGTTGATCTTGCTCGGCTCGTCTATTATGAGTTGCGTGCTGAGAGTTAGTTGCTGCCCTGCGTCCCTGTCCCGCAAGCGTACGGGCAGATCTTTCAACTCAACGGAGATTGCCTGGCTAACATCTCCTAACCCATCGGGCGACACGTCTACACCGAGCGTCAGTCCGGCTTCGCTGAGCGCGTGGTTCGTGATGTAGGTCTTCAGAGCATCTTTCCGGTTGAAGAATTGCTCTATGAATGCGCCCGGCTGTGTGCCAGCGAATTCGTTCACCCATTTCGCAATCAACGTGTGAAAAATCTCGCCGGGGCGCGTTCCGCCGCACATGGCTATGGCAAGCCTCTGCTCGTTGCCGGGCGTGCATGTCGCGCTGTAGCTGACGCTCAGGCTGAGCGCCCGATTAGTAACGAGATCGCTAACTTTTACGGGCACACTGCCTTGTGCCATGTTACGAGGATCGTTCGTGTTCAGCACCAGGTAATACTCGAAGTCAGAAAACAGAATGTTGCGTGTGCGCCAGTTATCCTCAACGATTTGTCTGCGGCGCGGGTCAAGGATGACGACCTTCTCCGCGCGCGTGGCGGCTCTGGCATCTCTCGTCGCTCTGCGTATGACAGCGTATAAAGGGTCGGTTAGTCTCATAGCGTTTACCCGTCCTGGTAGCATGGTCTAGGAAATTCTGCCTCCAAGCTCATATTGCAAAGCTCTAAACTTCGTCACCGTGTCGGCAAGAATATCTCTCCTTCTGACGAGCCTATCTCGCGCTTCGCTACCGTAGGGCGCTTCCGTGATGGCGTCGAGCATGTTATCGACAGATTCCTCCCAGTAAGTGAGCAGCCTATGATGCTGTACCTGCTCGGCGTTTAGCACCATTTGAGCCAGCAGGATGTCGCGTACATCAAGAGCACTGAATTGCCCCTCCGCCGTAGTGCCATTCGGAGAAGTGGATGCTGTTCCGCAATCTATGTCTGAGCTGCTCGCTTCATCGCGATCCAGAAGAATGAAAATCCACTTGACCGTTAATGCTCCAACACTATTCCAACTGATATTTCGCTCGCGCAAAATAACGCTCATGCCCGGATGGAAGAGCCACTTTGTCAGTAGGTCTAAGTTTCGGTTGGCTGTCTCGACATCGCTGAACGAGAAGAGCGGGTACTGGCTAGGCCAACAGCCGAAAAGCTTCTCTTCAAACTTGAGGGTCGTTCCCAGACAGTAAGCCAGCAGCAGTCGCAAGGCATATTTATTCGAGACTGAATATGACTCCGCCAGCTTAGTTGGCTCAGGCAGCCACGACTCCAAAGTCCATAGAATCTGGTAGACCTTACTCCTAACTTTTTTCAGGTAGCCGAACAAATACCCGTAAACCTGTGAGCGCGTCTCAGGGTCTCCTCTTTCCACTAGCTGTTTGAGCCATCTGAATTCATCGAAATTCGGGGCGAGTTGCAGTCGTTTTACGATCTCAAATACAAGCTTGAAATTTTTTGAGGAAATAAGCTGTTGGAAGAAAGTATCAACTGCGCCCTCCATGCCTGGGGCTTCCAGCATCCTGCGAAGCAACTCAGACGCGCGCAGAGAAACAAGCTTTTTTGCTTGCGCAGAGTCCGCTACGCCCAGCGTCTGGAACACGTCCGTCTCCGAATCATGCGAGGCGTCATTGCTTGACTCAGCAACCTGTTTGAAACCCTTGACGGTTTCCGCCAGCCATCGCGCGCCGTAATCGTCCGGGTAAGCAGACGCCATCTCCATGACGAGCCGCATCATCCCGTCAGCGACTCTAGCCGACGGGCTGAAAAGCATGCCGAGTCCCAGTAGCCGTTCGAACTGCTGCTCAAGAAACAGACTGTAGTCCCTCTCTAGATACTCGCGTAGCTCCTCCCTCCGGCGAAAATTGTCAAAACCGATGACCTTTATGGAATTATTAAGAGGCATAGTCACAAGACGGCAGTCGCGCAGGACGCCATCCGGTGATTCCATCCACGCCCGCATGGAATCTTTTTTCTTCGGAATATGCGCCGCTTCTATGCTCTCGCCTGCGACCGGATCGGGCGGGGCTGGAGGCATGGATTTCGCCTGTGCCTCCAGCAGCAAGTGAGTGACTTTGCGGAATTCGCGTGGGGAGAGATTCGGTAGAAAGGTGGCGACATACAGTATTATGTTGTGAAGAGGCTCGTCGCCTTTGAAGATGGTGCGTGGGTGAATTGGGTTGGGCGGTCGCGCTCCCTGGCGCGAGTTAACTGTTTCAAGCAGCTTGCCGGTCTCTATCTCGCTCTTTATCTCATAATAGAACTCCCAGTCGTTCGGACTCCACCAGTGGCGCTTCCGCTCTTCAAGTATCTTCACTTCAAGCTCGGCTTCCCGCGCCGGGAAGTGATGTCGCAACAACGGGCGCAGGAAGGATACGCGCCAGTGCGTGATCTGTAACTCCCTGGCCGAGCGCTGCGCGGGCTGCTCTCCTTTGAACCTGTCCTCGACATAGTTTGAGTCAACGAGGCAGAGCATGTAGATACTATTTCGCCTCAAGTCGTCCTGAAAGTCGGCCCAGGAAAGACGGTTTGAGAAAATTAAGTAATCAAGGGACGGGCACGACAACTCTCCGAGCGCGTTTAATATGATTGCCGTCACCCCGTCACTCCTCTTTCTCAGGAAAAAGAGGTTCATCGTCCTGCTTTCCTTGGCGACCCGCTCGACGTTAAGCAAACGCCTCTGCTCGCCCCAGGGAATGCCCAGATTATCGGCCAGCGCATAGGCTGCGTTGATAGAGACCTCTTGGCTGGGACAGCTAATCAGAATCAAGCGCTCCTCTTTCAACTTCTTGAGGTGGAAGGAGAACTCTTCAGAGTCCAGTTCCGACAGGTTCGGCGTTCTAAAGGGGAGAATCGTGGTTAGCTCAATCAGCGACTCTTCATCTTCATCCTTCTGCGTCTGCTCTTTTGTCTGTCCGAGGTTGATAACGGCACTGAAGAGGTCGCGCGCGAACGTTGCTCCGCGCCCATCTGCGACGTTGTGGATAGTCGCATCGGGCGATTCGTAGACGTGTGTAGAGGAATCGGCACGATCATCCTCGGAAGCCTCCTCGCCTTCGACTCCCTGCCCGTACGCGCCGGTCTCATCGGCTGAAGAGGCTCGTTCCTCGTCCTCAAGCGAAGCTTTAGCCGCGTCTACAGGCGCGCGCAATTCGGCATCAGCCGCGTCATCATCCTCACCGATACGGGGAGCTGTCGGAGCTAAATCATCTTCATACATTGCTGGTTCCTGCTCATCAGACGGCATCGGTGCGCTTCACTCCGCACCATCTTTTTACGAGGAAGACTCCCGCCTGGGCATCTTCGCGAGCGAAATCTTCCATCTCCTCACTATGCTTTTCTCCTTAAAACGTTACATTTAGCCGGTAATGATTGTTCGGTGCTGGCGTGATTTGTCTAAGCGACTCGCGCTGCTCTTCCTTAATAAAGTTGAGGTGATTCATGGCTCTAATTTACGAGCACAACTGAAATTAGAGGCGCACTACTATCTGACAATCGTTTCATGCGCGCTCACCAATAGCCTGACGAGTTGTAATGCTTTGAGGGCTGCGAGCATTAGTGGGTGAAGGACGACCTCAGTTAGATATAGAGGAAGCTGAATTCGTCGCAGCACTCGCAGCAAAAGCGGCTGCTCCTGATGCCGGATTCCTCCTTCTATCGGTCGCCTTGCTCGGGAAAGCTTCATTGAATTTATCAATCAACAAAGGAGAGATGAGATATGGCAGACAAAGTTGAGAACCAAGCAAACCAGGAAATCGATAATAGGGCAGGCGGTAATCTGCAAACTAAAGGCGGTAGCCAACCTACTCCACCTCCGCCGGGCGAACATAGTAATACTAGAGCTGGCGGAAATTTGCAGACAAAGGGCGCGAGTGGTGGTGCCGGGGGAAGCCATGATGCCTCTAAAGAGCCCGGCGAGATAAATGAGGATGAGAAGTCCGCAGGCGGGGATAGGTAAGCTTACGGATGAGAGATGAGAGCGACCCGTTTAGAGTTGACGCTTCCAGCCTGCTTACCCTACGCAGCCTTTTAAGCTCTACTCTGAACATGGGTCGCTCTCTATTTAGCCGTAATAATCATCACAGTGTAAACGTTAGACTTTAATCATCTGGTTTCAACCCTCGCTTGAGGATAGCCTTTCTGGCTATCCTTTTTTGTTTTGGCAGAAGCGAGGGCAAGTTATCAACACATCTCTGACGCAAGAGAGTATGTAACAGCCAAGCATCGGAGCGGGCGCTTGCCGGGCAGCCATCAAAGGAGTGTGTCCACACTTGTCCAACCGGTGAATTTAGATGATCGGTTATCGCTGGAGTCGCGTTAGCTGATTATTAGCGTATTGATTTCGAGACAGATATATTTAATAATCCCGACTTGGCAAGGTTCTTCTCAGAGCATCTTCAAGCCAAAGCTCGTTATGAGCTACCCGACGTGTCAGAGGCCGTTGATAGCAGATAGACTCGGTACATCTCCTCTAGCAGCAAATGAAGTCTTAACGCTAAGCCTGGACGGCCCCGCTCTGATGAATCGCTTGCATTCCTTGCCAACGCTCCTCGCCAGAGGCGTGCTGAAATTGATCCGCTAACTCTTTCGGCTGCGCTTCGTTCTGCCAGATGAATTTCGGCAGTGGCTTTGTCAAAGTAACTCGCGCCGCGCTTATGATTAAAATCTCAAGTGTACATTTGCTCAGGGCCATTTCCTCGAAACCGTACATTTATCTATGCCCGGCAAACTCGATCCTGCAACTGCTCATATGCGTTTGTCTCATTCAAGCCATACTAGGCGCGTGCGCACGCCGAGCGGTCGCCTCTCTTAATCAATCTGATGTCATTGCGAGCTTAGAGCTTACGCCCGGCTCACCTGTAACTATAGGGTTGAGCAGCGGCAAGTCCCGTAGCTACAAGATGAGCCTACATGCAGGTCAGCTTGTCCGCACGCTCGTCACCAAAGGCGACCTGGACATAGCAGTGACGCTCTTCAGCCCTGATGGTAGAAGGCTGGACGAGTTTACTGGCAGGGGTTACGGGACGCTGTCGTTCATGTTCATAGCGGAATCATCTGGGGCTTACAACCTTGAGGTTAAGTCGTTTGAGAACGATGCGGTTGAGAGACCTGTTGCTCTGGAGATTGTAGAGGTACGCAGCGCAAATGTTCGTGACAGGCTGGAGGAGAGCGCGCAATCATCTTTCGTTGAGGCAGAAAGGCTGCGCGGTGATTGGCAAGAGAACTCTTTACGTGAGGCGCTCGAAAAATACGCTGCTGCATGGAAACGCTGGCGAGCAATCTCACGATTACGTGAGGCATCCGCGGCGATGGAAGGCAGCGGCGACATTTATTTCACGCTCGGCGAATACCAGCGCGCACTCGATTCCTTTCAGTTAGCGCTCAATGCGAGCCGTGCAGGAGGGGATCAAAGCGGGGAACTGCTGGCGCTCAACAACGTCGGTTACGCGTATGTTTATCTAGGCGAGAACCAAAAGGCCATCCGGTATTTTGAAACTGTCCTCAGTACTCTCCGTCAGCGGCGACGACGCAGCGCCGTGAACGAAGCAGACTGGTACGAAGCACATGCTCTCAACAACATTGGCGAGGTGAATTACGCGCTGGGAGATTTTAGGGGGGCGCTGAATAATTTCAACCGTGCCCTAGCCATCTGGTCGCAAATACCCGACCGCAGAGGCCAAGCGCTGGCACATCTCAATTTAGGTTATACCTACTCAGACTCAGGCGATCTACCCAAAGCGCTTGACCACTTCGGGCAGACGCTCACGCTCGTGCGGACTGTCGCTGACCGCAGATTAGAGGCGCTCTCGCTAACAGCGCTCGGGACGGTTCATGCTTTTCTCGGTGAACAGCAGAAAGCGCTCGACAATCACGGCGAGGCGCTGGCGCTCTTCCGCGCGATTGGCGATCGCCAGGGCACTGGGGTAGCGCTTAACAGCATCGGCCAAGCTTACGAAGATTTGAACGAGCCACAGGTAGCGCTCGACAATTACTTACTCGCGCTTAACTATTATCAAAAGAACGGTAACCGTGACTCCGAATCCGTCACTAGATATTACATAGGCAGGGTATATCATACGCTTGGAGACGATGAAAACGCACTCGCCTATTACGAGCAAACCATACGGCTGTGCCGAGAGATGGGTAAACGACGCGCCGAAGGTTACGCGCTGGTTAACGTGGCTACCATTCATGGCCTGCACGGTGACAGGCAGAAAGCGCTGGCTCAGTACAATAAGGTGTTGAAGCTTTTTCAGGAGATTGCAGATCGAAGAGGACAGGCTCTCGCTCTCAACAGCATTGGCTACATCCATCAGGCGGCGGGTGACGCTCGACGCGCACTCATCTTCTACAAGCGTGCGTTGCTGTTCAGCAGGGCGGCAGGCGACCGTAGCGGCGAAGCTTCCATGCTCTACAACATTGCGCGTGCAGAGCACAGCAGCGGGCTCTTACAGGAAGCGCTCGCTGACATTGAGGAGACGATTCGGATCACCGAATCGCTGCGGATAATGGTTACTAATCAGGAGTTGCGCACGTCGTATTTCGCCGCCGTCCACGAGCGCTACGATGTTTACGTAGATCTGCTAATGCAGATGCACAAGCAAAGACCGGACGCGGGCTTTGCCACTGCTGCTCTGAATGTAAGCGAGCGTGCACGCGCTCGCTCACTGCTCGAACTGCTAAACGAAGCGCATGCGGACATTCGGCAGGCAGTTGACCCTGCTTTGTTGGAACGCGAGCGATCTCTTCAGGAAATGCTCGCCGCGAAGGCCCAATACCAGATACGCCTGCTCAACGCTAATAACCCGACCCCAGAAGCATCCGAAGTCGAAGAGGAGATTCGCCAGCTAACCAGTGTCTACCAAGAAGTAGAGGCACGCATCAAGCAACAGAGCCCGCGCTACGCGACTCTCACACAGCCTTTACCACTATCCCTAAATGATATTCAAGCCGAGTTGCAGGGCGATGATACCCTTCTGCTTGAGTTCATGCTAGGGGATGAGAGAAGCTATCTATGGGCAGTAACCTCGACCTCCTTTGATAGTTACGAATTGCCGAAAGGAGCAGATATAGAGCAGGCTGCCCGTGATTTTTACAGTCTCCTCACTGCGCGTCAACCTAAGCCTGACGAGACGTATGCAGACTACAAGGCTCGCGTCGACGCCTCGGATCGTGAATACGGGCAGATCGCTTCCAAACTCAGCCAGATGCTCTTCAGTCAGGTGATAGCACAGCTTTCGTCCAGACGGCTGTTAATCGTCGCCGACGGGGCACTACAGTATATACCCTTCGATGCTCTGCCAGACCCCTCGATACCTTCAGTCTCTAGCGAGAACCGCGCTTCTGCTGAGGCCGATCAAAATCCACTCATCTTCCGGCACGAGGTCGTCAATCTCCCGTCTGCATCAACGCTCGCCCTTCTCAGACAGACACGCAACCATGTTGAATTACCGTCTGATAGGGTCGCCGTCGTGTTAGCCGACCCGGTCTTCGGAAAGAATGATCCACGGGTGAGCTCAAAATTCGGTGGTACGACAGATGGCTCAAGCGACAGCGCAGAGCCAGCCGAGATGGTCGCCGCACGCGGTGGTGCCGGACTGCGAGAAGGCGAGAGCTTCGCGCGACTACCAGCCACGCTTGAGGAGGCCGAAGCTATTAGGGCAGCGACAGCCAACGGGACGGTGAAGATCGTAACGGGCTTTGAGGCGAAGCGTGATCTGGTCATCAAAGGTGATTTAGGTCAGTATCGCATTCTGCACTTCGCAACACATGGGCTGGTCAACAGTGTGCACCCTGAGTTGTCAGGCATTCTCCTCTCCACGATTGACGAGCGCGGCGGACTGGAGAACGGCTTCCTCCAGTTGCACGACATTTACAATCTGAACCTTTCGTCCCAACTCGTTGTCCTCAGCGCTTGTAACACAGCATTAGGGAAGCAGATCAAGGGTGAAGGGCTGATAGGCTTGACGCAGGGTTTCATGTATGCAGGGGCAAAAAGCGTCGTCGCCAGCCTGTGGAAAGTGGATGATGAAGCAACGGCGCAGCTAATGCGCTATTTTTACGAGGCAATGCTCAGCGAAGGACTGCCGCCGTCAACCGCGCTCAAAAAGGCTAAAGTGAAGATGTTGAGCCAGAAGCGGTGGCGAGCGCCTTACTACTGGGCGGCTTTCACCTTACAAGGCGAATATCGGGGGAGCATCATACCTATGCATGCTACCCGTAGAAATACTGCTGGGCTGGTCATGCTGGTGCTGATATTTGCTTTGCCAGTTGTTGTCTTCTATGCTCTTCGGCGTTGGTCTTCCATTCTAGGCAGGCAGCGAATATAGCTCGCGGCGATGAAAGTAATTGGAGTTATCTAATAAACATTTGAGACCCTCCTTAAATGCGCAAGCAATGGACATTAACGCAGGAAGCATTCGACAAACTGCTCGCATGGTTCGATTCAGACCGTGAGCGGGCGGGAAAGAAGTACGAGGACATCCGCCGAAATCTCATCAAGGTCTTCGCGTGGCGCGGCTTCGACAATGCCGAGGACTTGGTAGACGAAACGATCAACCGGGTCAATCAGAAAGTGGATGAACTGACAGAGAATTATACGGGCGATCCGGCACTCTACTTCTACGGCGTGGCGAAAAAGGTAATGCTGGAGAGCGGTCGGCAGAATCCTCCCCAGAGCCTTTCGGATATGATTGCCGCACCACCCGACAATAACATCGGCACCGAGTCTGACGAACGCGAGCGCATGTGCGAATGTCTCGATAAGTGTCTAGCGCAACTGCCACAGACAGATCGTGATCTGGTTTTACATTACTATCAGGAGGCAAAGCAGAGGAAGATAGACTTCAGGAAGGAGATGGCTCAACAACTTAAACTCACGCAAAACACACTGCGCGTCAAAATGCACAGGTTGCGTATGAGGATTCATAAATGCATGCTGCTATGCCTGCAGCAGGGTTCGGATGAAACAGATTGACGAAAATTGCATGGTAATTGAGCCTCATCTCCTGAGAATGAATCCGATGAATGAGATTGAGCAAAAAGAGAGACTCACTAGGCAATACCTGCTAGGCGAGTTGGATAAAGCAGAACGGGAGCAGTTCGAGGTGCGGTTCATCACCGATCCTGTGTTCAGAGACGCCGTTTTGATGGTCGAGGATGAACTGATCGAAGATTACGTGGTCGGTAGATTGTCTGCGTCAGAGCGGGAGAAGTTCGCAAAAAATTACTTGACGACACCTCATCAGGTACAGAAGCTGAGAATCACCAAAGCGCTCAGCGAGCGCGCCGACGAACACTTCGCACCTCATTCATATTCTTCAGCAAGCACCGCGCAGGAGACTTTCGCTCGTCTCCGCGACTTCTTCAAGGATCTCCGCGCGTGGAAGGCTCGAAGGCTGGCCTTAGCCTCGCTCATTCTCCTGGCGCTCACCATGCTCTTCCTTATAGTGCTTCTCCGTCGAAACGACCCGCGCAATGCACTCTACCAAGAACTGGTTGAACTCAACACCCAGCCGTCGAACGTTAACACGTCGCCTGCCATGCGCTCACCAATGTTCACTGTGACGCTCGCACCTGTCCTTGTCAGGGAGGTCGGAGAGGCTAAGAGCTTCTCCATCCCCGCTGGAGCATCCGTCGTGCAGTTGCGACTCAACGGAGTAATTGGTGGATACCGTAGCTATCAAGCGGTGCTGCGAACTGACGAGGGCGAAGTGTTTACGCTCAGCGGATTGAGGGCGAATAATACAAACGATGGCAGACAAGTCATCATCAACGTTCCGACGAAGTTCTTTCAGCGGCGTGATTATCAACTCAAATTGAGCGGGCTTGCGGACTCCGGACAATACGAAGCCATCGCCGATTATACTTTCCGCGTCTCGGGCGTAACCTAGTCCCGTAATGGAGCTCTCCTAACTCCTCTAGCGGTGCTGCCTATCCGAATGCTTCATCAATAGATGCCCATCGTGCATTGCGGCTCGCCATGCGACTGAGCAGAGGCCGACCCGGCTGCCTGTGTAATATTTCTCCGGAAATCTCATAGAGAATTGTAACGGCCGGGCAGTAGACCGCGAGCCAGTCGGCGCGGGAAAATCTGGTCAGAGCAGGTACGACGAAAGGCAAGAAGATGAGCAGCAACAATCAAGCAAGCCAAAACCTCTACGCACTCTTGATAGGCATTGACCACTACCTGCCGAACACGCTGCCTGATGGCACCTACTTCCTGAACCTGAAGGGTTGTGTGCGCGACATCAAGAACGTTGAAAAATTCCTGCGGGACAATCTAGATCTTCCGCGTGACCACATCTTCATGCTCACGTCCACTGACACTGGCACGCAGGAGGTGGTCGAGCCTCCTCAGCAATGGCCGACAAAAGAGAACATTGTCGCGGCCTTCAAAAAGCTTCACGAAATCGGTCAGCCCGGCGATCAAGTTTACATACATTACTCTGGACACGGGGGACGCGTGCGGACACCACCGCAATTT